>JADEYI010000076.1_pt1 | contig 187610 bp, 263 predicted proteins | sample 8542331 | NCBI WGS metagenome assembly JADEYI01 (sample SAMN16510988, study PRJNA670497) | mine drainage metagenome | isolation source: biofilm near Copperflume 1 | place: Germany: Marsberg coppermine Kilianstollen | collected 2018-02 | reverse complement strand
CATCCAATCAGCCCTAGGCGGCTGGAGTGATGTAATCTTCCTTCCTTCCTTCCACGTGGGACAATCTTCTAAGATTCGCTGAGGTGAAGTGTCATTCCTGCAGGTAGTCATCAACCAGGAGCCCTTCAGAAGTGAGCCATTGGGGTCCAGGCCTGTCATGGTGCATGGGCTGCCGGTGCCATGCCCTAAGGATCAATCGTGACTCACATCGGATATGGATCTCAAATGATGTTGGCACCACTGGTGGCAGCGTGGCATTGTGACACCCACGGTGACTGCCAGTGGCTGCGGCAGCTGAGCAGCCTGCAGTCTGACACTCTGAGTTCTCAATGTCTTCTCAGAACACTGTTGGCACTTCAGAAAGTAATAATATTGAAGAGAAGTTCTGATCAAATTTGCAAAGCAGGTTGCAAACTTTGAAGCTTGAAGCAACTTTTGAAAAGATGTGTTGATTTCATGACAGCGGATACCGTATAGCCTATACGGTATCCGCTTTACCACTGAGTGACTAAAGTGTATATGCAGCCATGATGTGAAACCAGGCCTGTAGTTCAAGCATAAAGGCCCAGTTTAGGGGGGGCGCACCCCCTCGCTATGCGCGAAAAGTAAGCAGACATTGGAGGTCTGGAGGCCCTGCCGGCCAGCCGCGCTGAGCAGCACAAGCCCTCATGCCATGCTATGTTTCTCGGGGAAACATGAATATTCCTCTGTATACAGGCGTCTTTTGGGGCAGCAATGCATAATCAATGTCAAAAAATATGCTACTTGCCTCAGAATAAAACAAGGTAGTACAAGAAATAGTATTAAATGCAAGAACTGCAAGAAATATTCAAATAAATCAAGTAGCTGCTAATCTCAGCTGAACCAGCATGGCTGAAACCTACAGGGAACGCCACCACCCGTGGTGGTGCTGCCACGCTGGACACGATAAGGCCAGGATTGAGTGGCGTGAACTTTGGTGCGTCAAGAACATCTGGGCAAGCAACAGATCCAAGGGAAGCACAAGATTGTATCACCATTGAATACGCATCAAGGAAGTCTACTTATAATTAGAAACTGGTTGCAACACAATCGCAAACATGAGGGTGCTCCCTATGCAGAGTCCAGGCTGCAAGGTATACGCACAGCATGTTCCTAGCAGATATAGTAATATTAGCAGATCATTGAAAGCGAGCAGGCAATCAAAGAGCAGATCGCGGCAGCAGTCCTTTTGCAAAGCAGCTTCTTCCGAAGTGAGCCTCTTCACAGACAGCGGCCTGTCAGGGCCTGGGCTCGGACTCAGCGGGCCAGGATCATCATCGAAAAAGCCATCTTTGAAGATCGAGGATGTCTCTTTGGAGTCCGAGGCGAGATTCGAAACCTTCCTCCACATGGATGTTAATACCAGTTACGGTTTAATCATATCATGTGCAATTATGGAGCAGGTCTGGCTGTTCTTGATAGTTTGTGTGTCAGCACAGGCGGGACTTGACTACACAAAGCTGAGGGACCTCCTAGCAGAGGGCAAGTTCCAGGATGCTGACGATGAAACTCGCGCAGTGCTCATAAAGCTAGCAGGTCCAGGAGCTGTTGACAGGAAATGGGTGTACTTCTCGGAGGTGAGCAAGTCCCACAGTCCATTTGAAACTGCTTTAGTCCATAAGTGCTCCACAGCAAGCTCTGTACCCCTGTCACCTCCACAGCCTGCTTTCCCTGTCGTCTGTCCCTCACTCGACTGTCACTTTGTCTGCCACACTTTGATGGCCGTTCATTCCGGATTGTTGCAGCACACCGCCCATGCCTTGATGAGTAGATGCATGCGCAGGTGAAGTTCATCCCCGAGCAGGACCTGAGGGTGGTTGATGCGCTGTGGCGCGCGGGCAGCGACGGAAAATTCGGCTACAGCGCGCAGAAGGAGCTTTGGGTTCAGAACCGGCGCTACTGGGAGCGCCTATTCAAGGTCATCGATTGGACGCACGGCGAGCACAACTTCTACAGGTGCACATGCGCTGATCTCAAATTTCACACCTTGTGATCAGCTGTTGTATACACAAGCAAGCAAGCAATGCCTGCATTTCTCGAGTTATACATCTATATTGCCTTGCTGGAGCCTGCACAGTTGAAGGTGTTCTGCGCATTGCTCTCACATACACAGAGGCCTGAATGCAGGGTAGCTTTAAACATATAGCTCTGCCTGGAGTGGTGGTGGTGGCTTTTTTTTTTTGCGTTTCCTACTCTGGCCAGTGGCACTGCAGAAGCTCAACGCTTGTTTTCTCCCTGGTGCAGGAAATGGCCAGCTGAGTTCGACTACTCGATCAATGCACCCAAGGGGCACCTGCCGCTGACCAACTGCCTGAGGGGCACTCAGCTGTTCAAGGCCATTCTGGAGCACCCGGCCTTCGAGCGGCCAGCGGAAAATGACTCCTCCTCACCCCAGCCCGACTGGCTCAACCAGACAGAGACCAAGCTCTCTCTGTGAGTGCCGATCTGTGGCTGATGTTCTGCTCTCTTGGGTGATGCACTCAACGCTTGAGATGGCCTTCAGACTCAAGTCCAACAATGGGGATGGAGTCGCGCCCCTTGCCTGTTGATGTCAACGGGCCAGAGCAGTGCTCAAAGGACGAAGAGGACATGGGCAACCTCTTAAATTGGATGAGATGTGATCCTGCTTGCATGGCCTGAAAGGCAACCCCCGCCAGTTCTTGACTTGCGCAAATAACAGCTGTTTTTTTTTTCTCTCACCCAGAACCGGGCCGATCTGCACCAATTCTTTCATGGCTGTTGAGCTGCAACAGTTTTGTTGGAGGTGAGAAGCATACACTGTACTTATAAAGATGTTGAAGAAAGAAGTTAGCATCGATTGTGGATCTGAATAGACTTACAAATGCATGTGTGACTAAACTATGGAAAATCTTGACCACTGCCTCTTCATGTTGACGGCGTCAACTTGACGCACAGCTCTACGGCTCTCATGGATTGCACACGCACAAATTGATATTAATATATTTACTTATTGGGGGGTCTTTCACATTGATCAAGTCCGGAACTTGAGCTCCTGATAACTTGAAGTCTTGTAATTATGCACGTTATATCGCGCAGATGCACATGCACAACAGAGGAAGCCCATTCCTGTCCTGGGAAGCCACTGCACACTGCAATCCGTGCACCGCATATAGAGTGTGAGCTAAGCAAAACAACAACAGTAAATTTAAAAGTACGGCATTTATTATGACTGCGCAATGTCACTCATACTATGCACGGCAGCATGGCATCATAAATCTCGAGACGATTCTGAGTACATGATACAAACCTGCCCAATAAATACACTGAAGACGACAATCACCTAGCTATGAAACACTGGTCTGGGCATGTCGCGCCTTCCTTAAAGCGAGTAGACTGGTTCACATTGTTGCATTGTTGATCCTCTGACAAGCCCACTGAGTTGTGACCTAAGCAACTTCAAGAAACGCCTGAAAGGACAACTGATACCCTTCCATCCAATCTGCTGAATGCAGGTCAGTTGAAGGGGCTCTACAATCAGTGTTTTGGAGGCTTTGATGAAGCTGCTGGGGCTGCGGCATGCGCCGGCTCCGAGCCTGAATTGGCAGCTGCAGTGGCAATTGGGGGACCCGGTGGGCCGGCGGTGGCATCGAGGGCCCCCCGCTCAATCTTGCGGAAGAGCAGCTTAAGCTCGGGGAACAGGTTGACGAGTCCGATCTTGAGCAGGCCGTAGCCCAGCTGCTGCATGAAGGTGCGCGACTGCATCATCTCAAACAGGTCCGCCATGCCGCTGCGAACACAATAGCCCACGTTCACGCCAGCCCTTTATAGGTTCCTGAGGCGGACTTTGTTGTGTGCAGAACGCCAATGGGATTTAGGCGGGCAAGTTCCATAAGTCAACCTAGTGAGCTCGCCATTCAGCCGCTGCACGCACGCCGATGAAGCCTTGGTGTTCACCTGAACACTTCCAAATACACATGCATGCTGACCCAAGAATTGTTTGATCGCCAATGGCAAGTGTACACGACCCGCGCCAGGGAACCCTCGTAATGTTGTTGCATGACAAGCACTTGCTCTTCTTTCATCTTCTGGCGCTCTGGTGCCTTGAGGTCAGCATTCCTCTTTCTTCAAAAACAGGTGGGGCGCTTCACCTGTGGTAGACCTGCTTGCCGACGACCCTGACAAGGGCGGGGGGTGCGCGCGCAAAGAGCAGCTCCCAGACGGCCTCGCGGATCTCGTCCTCGTCAATGGGCGGATCCCCGTGGGCCGCCAGAAAATTCTCCGCCGTCATCACCCACCGCTGCGCCGGCTTGCCCGCCTGCACGCCCACAATGATGTCAGCTGAATGCGTCCCAAAAACATTCGGTCAAGATGCGATGATTCATGAAGGCTGGGGGCATTTGCACAGAGCGCAGCAACAGCAGCCTCATGCATATGAAGATCAAGCACGACTGGATCCTCCCAGAAAGTATTTGAACATATTTATTTGTTCAACCTATGATCTGGTGCACGTGAAATATCTAAGGGCCTGTATTCAGGGAGCCCAAATTTCACCACACTTATGATCCATGCACTGGTACTGGATGTTCCTACGGTAGTCTGCCAAGTCTGACAGCTGGCATGTTGCAAGAATCAGCGCGCACCGGGTGCTGGTTTTCGGGAAGGGATTGGAACCAGGCGCCGCCGGGCCAGAGCTGGCGTTGCAGGTGGCAGAGGAGGCGCGCCAGAGTGTGCTCCTGGCGCAGCGCGCGCATGTTGCTCAGCAGCCACTCATCTATCGCGCCGCCCGCCACCAGCGACAGCACCTGGCGCGCCACGCCAAACACCTGCGCGCACATGCGCAGCGCTGACATCAGCAGAGTCAATTCGGCTGATGTTAGCGCAGTGATGTGGCTGATGTCAGCAGGGTTGCGCAGCTGAAGTCAGCAGCCGCCACCGCGAATGCTTGCAGCCTTAAGGCATCCACCCAGGCAGGACATTATTGCTCTGCAAGATGTTTCTCTGGATGCATGCTGTGAACGCAAGGAGCCTGAAGTGGAGATAGGAGGAAGGCGAATTGCCGATCCCATTAAGATTTGCATTGATGTGCGCAGAGAAGGTGCAGAGGGCAAGGAAAACGCTTCTCATGAAGTAATGAATGGCATTCCAAGTCCATTGATAGCTTTGATGGTTTTGATGCACAATTTGAAGCCACAAGGGTGCCGACCTGTCTGCGGAAGAAGCCGCGCGATTGCAGCTCGAACAGCGTGTCCACTATGTCGTACAGCGGCGCGGAGATGCCAGCAGCCTCCTCCCAATCCGCCATGTCCGGATCATCCTGCACATGCGGGCACACTTAGTCACCGCTGTCCCGTGACTAACATGCAAGGCGGAGCGCAATGGTTATCTAGCATGCTTAATTTCTCAATGTGGTAGATCACAGATCCAGAATTAGGAGCCATTGTGGGGCCTGATGATGAGATCTGCCACAGTCAGATCCTGACCAATCTCGTCTGCTCGTCCCCGCAAAATATTTTAGAACTGGAGAAAAGGCATCCCCCAAGCTGAACATACAGAGCAATGAGAAGGACACGCTCTGCGCAATATCATGTGAGAGGCACAGGCAGCTCACAACATACCATTGAGCGCTGCTTTATCACTAGTCTGCATTGCACCCCCAGCAAGTCCATAACGCTTTTGAAATTATTCACATACTGAGGACCCAACTCCTTTTAATAGCCGTGCACACTGCAACAAAACGATGCCCACAAAGACAGAATGATGCCGCCATGCAACAAATGAAAGGGAAATAGTGCGCACCCGCATGAGGTCAGGCACACGCAGCCCGGAGGGCGGCCCAACCGCCTCTATGTTGGCTGCAACGCTGGCAACGGACGGCGACTGCACAATGCCCCCAAAGCTGATGTGGCCAGTGTCCCCCCGCTGCGGGGGGCCCCGCGGCTTCGGCGGCGGGGGCTCCCCTGGCTGTGGCGGCTGGGGGGTGCCCCCCGTCGAGGGCGCCGATCGCGACAGCGCGGCCTCGTCCGGCTGCTGCTCTGAGGTGTCGGGGGCCTCGAGCGAGTTGGCCTTCTGCATTGATTCCTGGCCCCAGGCACACAGCTTAGGAGCTGCACCAGTAGGTCATCCTGTGATTGTGCACATTCCTTCAGGCAAGGCATGTGCAAAATCACAGAATTGGCAAAGCTTGAGAGCCACAAGGTCAAGCGTCAGACGTGGTACACATGACGTCCACTGCAGAGCATCAAGCACCACGCCTGATCTGGGGTGTGATTTTCACGATAGAGACGGGTGGCGGGATCTCAAATTAAGGCGACAGAAACATGAGAAAGCACAGAGCAGAGGGGGCCTGATGTGGCACCTGTCTGAAGCGCGTGACCTTGGCGGTGGAGGCGAGGTCCTGAGCGCTGCTGGAGTGGTGCAGCTGCTCGGTGTGCGGCGGCGTTGCCTCCGTCCTCCGCTGCCCCTGGGTTCCACCGGCGGGCCCCCCTCTCTGCTGCTCCGCCGCCTGCCTGGTTGGCGAGTGGCCCCTGGAGCTGGCCGGTGTCGCACTGCAGAAAATTCATAGCACCGTTCACCAAAAGACCTACTTGTAGAGAGACATCAGGGGTGGCAAGAAACCTAACGCCACTACTACTACTCACATACTGTAGTTTCTTGGCGCTTGTGCATGCCAGGACACCGCAGAGAGGTCCAATTTCGACCCTTGGAGCTTCACAGCTAACATTTCCATGGGCACACTTCACAGCGGAGGGGCACAGAAAATCGCAATGAATATCAAACCTCTCCTTATTTGAGATGCACCCTCCCCTAATTCAAAGTCCTCACAGCAGAGGCTTTAGGAAGGCACAAAAGCAGTGGCAACTCTTGTCTGATCTCTTGTTATATTGAGAAATAAGAAGTGGCATATCCACCTGAGGGGGGTCTCGGTGGGGCTATTGGCTTGGCTCTGCAGGGAGGCGGGGCGGGAGTAGTGCAGCAGCTCCCCATGGAACTCCTCCATGGGAATGTCGTCCACGCTGAACGACGGCGCCGGCATCGACGCCGAGGTTGGGAAATGCCGCGGCTCCGGCCTGTCTTCCGCCCCCTGTCACAATGCCACCTAGCTCAGCACGTGTCCTAGAACAGATTGCAGAATCAAGAAAGGCTGAAAAGGAAATTCATAAGCAAAAGCCTTGCGGAACAAGTTTTGTGCTGTGAACTTCCTTCTTAAGCCATTTCATACCATTAAAGATGCAGGCTGGTTGGATCCCTGGATATCTGCACATGGCTGGCACTCCATTTTAAATGTAAGTGCCATTTCACACAGCAAGGCCCCCCAGGCCAGTGCGGACAGGCAGTGCAAGCACAGTACCGTCATGATTACATGCTTTCATGATGGACAGCAGAGAAGCAAGTAGCCTGTGTCAGCCGGTTCTTCTGGAAGATTTGCCTGAAGGGCAGGTGCAGACAAAACCGCCAGCAGTACATTGTCTCAGGGGGAAGCACAGAAAAGGGAGTCTGTCAGATGAACACACCTGCAGCACCTGCTTCACGCCCTGCACCTGCCGAGCGCCGGCGGCCAGCAGCTGCCCGGCGCCGTTGATGAGGTCGGAGGGACCGCTGATGCGCAGCATGCGCACACTCCCGCTGCCCGTCCCGCTGCTGCCCGCACTGCCCGGCGCATGCATCGCCTGCGCACACGTCAGCCAGCAAATCAGCCCCAGATCTTACACACCGTGCGGAGGAACTCTCAGGTTTTCAGCAGATCACGCAGGGCATGTCCGTGGCTTCTGCAGTACACCCTTGCACTAGGCTTTGTGCAGTTGTGCACATTTGTGCCTTGAATTCTTGACGCACCATAAGATCACTTTACATGCTTGGCTTCCTTTAGCTGCACTGATTGCCAACTCCAGGGACAACAGCAATGCTGCAGGAGTCAAACGCTCATGTAAGGTTCTACAGCGAGAAGCTTCAGATGTGCCCCTACGTGCACACGACTTAAAATGGACATGGTAGGCAGCGCAAGCCTGAAAGGCACCTGGAATGGGGGCGGCTGGGTTACAACGTCCTGGCCACCGCCATTTGCTTTCCTTCCGCCCCCCAAGTGCCGCAATTTCCCCAGGTCCTGAACAGCGCACGTCCAGTTACACAACATCCACAACGACACGCTGTGTACACATGTGCGCTCACTGCTGGTGAAGGGAGTCAGTCCAACAATGTTGGGATGTCCCCTTTGCAGCTGCAAATGCATGCGGCGAGGTGCCATGGAGCACAGTCAGAATGAGCTCCAATGATGCGGTAGATCTGTATCTCCAGCACGTTATCAAGGCAAGCAAGGCAGCAAGCGCACCCTGGAGAAGGACCGGGAGGCCCTGTGCATGGGCTGGCCGTCCAGGGAAACATCGGGAGCGTCCCCCCGATTGCGCAGCCGCGCCATCGACTTGCGCCGCGTCATGTCCATCTCCTCCACCATGTCCCCCACCGCCCTGCGCAGAGGATCCAGTTCAAATTTCAAACTCTGACTGAATACTTAAAGGGCACCCGGTATATGTACTTGTCACTCACGTGTCAAGACAGCGGCTTTGCCACTGGCTCGGTGCAAGGCAGTAGAATGCAAACATGCGACAAGACGACCAGGCAGGCCTCACGTATTTGTGGCAACTGCATACAAGTGTCCTGAGGAAACGGGTTGGAAGCTTTACTGAGGTCTTGAAACCTTTATTGACAGATCTCAAGCTAGTAACAGTTGAGCGGAGCAGCACCTGCGCATGGTTGTGTTGGCGCCCTGGATTTTGGCCGAGACAGATCGGAGGAAGCCGCCTTCGCTGTCCAGGGCATACAGCTCGCTCCACCTGCTCAGGAACTCCCAAACCTCCTTGCACCCTGCACAAGCGCATCTCTGTCAGTATATTGCGCGCTTGTTTCTCGAGTGGCCTGCTCTCAGTGGAGTCTGCCGCTGTGATTGGCAGACCACAGGGTGAAAACCAGTCTTGAGGTGTACAGATGGACCCCAGGCCCCTTTATCTGCTGGTTGGCAGACATAAACAAAAAAACTGATAACCTAGAGCACCTGCAGCAAATCAGGCATATGTCCTGTTGTACAGATTGTGACTGTGATTGCCTATAAGAGGACAGGGGAGCCCCTAAAAAAACAGTGTCAGCAGCTGGGGAGCCCCTTGGGTAAATCACTTCGACGCAGAGTGCACACACACACATGCCCCCTACTAGAGCAAGACGATCAGTGGTCAATACCTGCGACAACGGGGTTGGCAAGCAGGGCTTGCAGGTAGGCGTCGAGCTGCTGGCGACGGTCCTCCACAAACTCGACGCTGTGCTGCTGGCTGAATATGCGCTTGGCCGGCAGCCGAAGCCGGTACGCCGCCGACTCGCGCAGCCTGATGCAAGCCCACAATTGCTCATTTGAAATCGAAATCAAATTCAAGCAAGAGATGGCCCACCATGAGCCCATGCAGGGCAGGAAAGAGATCTGCAGAGATCCTATCGTCAGTGCCACAACAAATGCGCGACAGACATGCAAGCAGGGATGCAGACGACATAACAAGTGGCCCATTTCGGTCTCTAGGAGTATGTCTGCATTCAAGTTGTCAGCTGGGGTTTGATCCAACACAATGCAGAATTTGACATTTGAGCGCGCCAAAGGGGACGGGCCCAATGCGCGCTGAGGGAGCTCTGAGTAGTCTACGGCGCCACAAAATTCACACAGCAAGGGAATGGTGAGGAGCGCACGCGCGGTGCAGCGTCTCAAAGTTGCGGAAGCGCCGCGAGACGGTCCACTCGGCGGACGCGTCGGCGACGCGGATCTTGTAGAGCACCACGTCCTTGCTGCCCTCCGTGCACAGCTCCGCAGCCACCACCTGTGTGTGGGGACACAAGAAGACGCCATATCAGGCGCTGCACAAAATAAATGCCTGCCTCTACCGCCTGGGGCCCCCCAATGCTGCAGATCTGAGATCATCAGACTTCTGGTGTCATGGGGCTTACTCGCATGGTCGATTGTGCTGCCGCGGAGGTGCTAAGACCAAAAGAAATCTAAATACACACAAAGACATGCATTTTGGGACGTTCCTCGCGCTCTGTGCAGCAGGTCCAGGCTGCGCAGAATTGTTGCCCAGACATTTCCCAGGCATCCTTTCTCCAATATGAGGCATCCAGTCAACAAGAAAGGCACCCACCCTGGCGAGTGGCTGCCCTATAAAGCAGTAGCGCTCTGTTCCAGGGGCCTGCGGCCCTTCAGGTATGTCCGGGTCGGGCGTGAAATTGCTGTCGGCAAACACCGCCGCGCCGCCCGTGCCGTTGGCTTCCCTTCGGCCCATATCACCGGGACCCAACCAGTCGCCCTCTGCTTCCTGCTCAAACACACACAGGACGTCTCAATAACCATTCAAATTAGGCTGTGAAGGTACCCACAGTCTATGCTGTCCCTGTAAGGGACCATTAGCCGATAAGTTGCCTTCCTCCCATGGAATGGAAGGCACGCCCAGAGGTTCAAAGAGATAGATAATTTGCATGCCGAGCTGTCGGATATGAACCTGGCCGTAGGCGGGGCTGGGGCTGTCGGCATGCGACATGCTGACCGATCTGCCGTGGCGCGGGCCGCCTGGATTAGCTGCCCGCCTCACCTGGTACACCTGCATTCAAACGAAGGCCGCCCTGGTATTACCCAACGGCCTTGCTGCTCCTGCCATAGCAAGGAGCCCTACAGCTTTCAAGCGTCACAACATCCGCACACAAAAGAAGACATGAGATAAAATGGATAGTCCAATATGCTCAAGGATGGAATTGTGCTCCTCTTCATGGATGGTCTTGACCAACAGACACATGCCTGCTCAAGATAAACACTACTTGAGCAGACAATTTCTCATATTGGACAAGACCAACCAATCAGGATACACAACGAAGCGACTATTGGAAGTGGGCGCGCACATCTTCCCAGTCATCAGAACCGTCGGAGCCGTCGCGCACGGATGAGCTGGCGGTGGCGCCCTCGTTGGAGCGCTGATGCAGCGCTGCTGAGGCTGCCTCGCTCTGCGCCTTGTGCGGCTGCATTGGGCTGGGCGGCGCCTTAGATTTCTGCACGACAGCTCGTGTGTTATGACGCAGATTACATAAGCATTGACTCAACTGTCTGTTAACAACAATATCAGATGCCGCCGCACCCTATACTCGATGCTTGGACAATCTGCCACACCAGCAACATGCCTGACAGCCAAAATTAATCAGACCGCACATTCTTGACCATTTTCCAGAGATCGACAGAAGCTTTAAGGAGGGCCGGTATTGGGGTTGCAAAAGCAGTAATTAAAGCGAGTGGTGCGCGCACGTCTCGCTTGCCGGGGGACCAGTTGCGGCGATCCTTTCTGCTGGGGGAGGGAACGCGCGCGGAGGGCACAGCTTCCGAGCGGCTGCGCTGCAGGGCGGCGGCTCCGCGCTCACGCTGGGCCTGCTTGGCCGCTCGCACCGACGCCGCGTGGCTGTCCTCGGCCGCCGCGCTCTGCCGCGCCCGCTGCTCTATGTCCTGCTGCGCCTGCAGCGCCGGGAAAACCAATAGCATGGAAGCTGGAAATTTATAAAGAAGGTATATGTCGGCACATCGTCAAGTTGATTGCTATGCTGCCGTGTCAGATGGTCAGTAGCTCAAACAGGTGTTGGGAGGGCTATGCTTCACAGCTCGGCCATTCTAGAGCAAACTCAAAGACGATATGAGATTTCCGGAAGGGACATTACGCAGATGAAGCAGATTAGGGAGATAGGTGGGACCCATCAGGCGAAGGTGACACAACAGGTCGCGTGCCTTGGTGAGGGGCTCGGCGCTGCTGGCAGCCACTGCTGCAGCGGCCAGCTCCTCCACTCCCAGAGGCTTTCGCTCCACCTTCTCCCTCAGCAGCGACAGGATGAGCTGCACAGGGCAGCGCAAGGTGAGTACCATTGCGTGCGCTATTGTGCTTCTTATTCCCACAAACCACCAAATCTTGTGCAACTTTTTGGGCTGGATTACTGCCTCTGTGGCCAACTTGTAAATTCACTTGACACATCTGGGCGCTCACAAGGGGCTCTAATATGCATGCAGGTGCACCCCTTGGTCTACCTGCATCTTCATGTGGGGTTGGGCGTGTGTATACGGCGTATGGACACAACGTTGTCACAGCATGGCACCGGCTATCTGCGTAAGAGAGTGCGCATCACGAAGATCAGGGGAGCCGCTATCAAGCAGGAAGTGAGATGTGAGATGAGCGCAGACCTTGTTGGCGGTGTAGGGGTTGAAGAAGAACATGAGGCAGCGCAGAACGCAGGAGCTCAGCAGCTCGCGTGCGACGCTTCGCAGGATGGGCTTCGCATGGTCATGCCGCTCCAGCATGAAAGCCACCAGCCCCTCTGAGATGTGCCGCATCACCTGCAGGGACATACAAAATCCTATGAATAATCCTGATTTACGGAGCGCTGCAAAGCTTGTCATGCTGTGCCAAAGGATGTAGCCTTCCCAAATCTCCAGCGCCTTGTAGGCAGGTGAAGAGAGTAGCACACCTTGTAGTGGCCGAGCGTGGCGGAGCCGTCCGGGGAGGGCGGGTATAGCGCGGGGTGCAGGTTGCAGTCCGCCTTCATTTCCGCCTGCAGCGGCCCCCAACATCTCTCTTTACCTGCTTGAGATGCGGTGATTCTGGGATTATGACATCACAATTCAATGAAAGTCCTTTCGGCACTATGACATTGTCTTGAATGTCTGTTGTTTTAATAAAAACCCAAGGCCTCAGATGACCTCTTAGCTGTGCAACGACACCTTATTACATGACACAAAGCAGGAATGCTAAGACAGTCCTGGCTCGGTCTATGAATGCAACCGTCTATGGGTGATGAAGGGTTGCAAGTCTCATCAAAATAGAAAGCGGATGAATTTGAAGGTGGAGACCTGCAGCGCGCGTTCGCGAGCCTCCAGGGGCATGACTCGCCACGCGTCATGGTCCAAGCCGGCCAGGATGCTGTCGCGCGTGTCGCGGTAGAGCATGATCTGCTCCATGAACAGCGCGCTCACGTCCCTGCACAGCAAAGCAATTCCCATCAATTCCCCTGACGATATGCCTGTCTAACGCACCAGAGTTTTTGCAGATGGAGAGAGTGTGTGCAAGTGCACTGCATCATGTGAAGTGCTCTCTGCCAATGACTTCACCTGCTCCCGTAACGCAGACTTTGCATGTTGAACCAAGGCACTGCTGAGCCTAAGTGCAAGGACAAGTGCAATCTCTAAATGCAAGGCAATGTCTGCATCCACCATAGGGATAAGATCTGCTGGCCGGGACATGTAGCTGCTGGTGTCCAGATCATATCAACTTCACAGGGGATGCTGCCCCTTTGAAAGCATCGAAAACTCCGCGAGGGAAGTGCTCACCCCAGCAGCATCTTGCGCACGTCTGCACGGCGTGCGCGGCCGGCCAGCTCGCCAAACGCCGTATTCAGTATGCGGCGGATTTCCCTCGGGAACTCCCGGTCCGGTGTCAGCACCGCGTACCATGTGTCATACACAAACTGCAGCACATGCAGCAAAGAGGCACAGTCATGTTTTGAAGTCAGAAGCATGACAATATTCTACCAGGCAGGTTCCCCTGTAGAAAAGTGTAAGGCCTACGCCCATGCATTTACTTGAGCATTCGAGATCCTCTTGCTGCAGTGCATGCAGACGAAGTAAGCTCCATCATGTGGTTCTTGCTGCCCGTAAGAAGCAGCACAGCTTCGCATGGAACCAGATGCATGCATGCACCCAGTAAATGGTTCTGAGGGTGCAACAATGCCTCTTTGTGCCAGCATGGTCTGGTGGCGCACCTCCTGGATGATGCTGCCGCAGAGAGTCTCCCAGGCATGCTCCACGACTGGGGATCCGACCTGCTCCCTCCACTTGGTGTCTGACTTGTTGGACGCCGGTGGGGGCACTGAGGCTGTATATGTGGCACCCTCCGACCCAAACTCCTCTGACTCTTTCCTGCCCCTCCGGTAAAATGCTGATGTCCCAATGCTGCGCGCTCTGATCTCCACTTGTAGACTGAGCCAGTACAGACCAGCCACGGCAGCAAGGGCCAATGGCACGTTCAGCCATAGGCTCTTGCTCGTGTCTGCGAGCCAACCACACCTGTTTCAACGCTGTGACAGCATCAACAGTCCCCACCAGGAGCAAAGTGCATCACATTGTCTTGTGCACAAGACGCAGACAGACTCAAAGCCTCTCATATAAGAGCAGCACAATTAAAATGCCCTGAGATGCATGTTTGAAAAGTATCTGTGGCATCCATCTACTTGTACAAGAGGAATTCTGGGGCCGATGCATGGGACGGGAGCGTACGTGTGAGGGCCAAGGCAAGAATGAAGGACAGGAACAGAAATTTGACCAGCTGGTGGATAGAGCGCTCCACAACATAAGTAGCGTCCAAAGGCGTCTTCATCCCACCATTCCTAGCACCTTCTGCTAGTCCTTTGACCGATGCACTCACAAAGACCCTGGCACCTCCCAGAATTACTAGGGTGCATCTCTACTCCCATACTTGATTTTCTTGTGCTATGCGCACCGAAAAAGAGATGATCCAAGGTTGCGAACGCAACTAAACAGCTCTCAGCAAGGAATAAATAAGGAAATGTTTGGAATATCACAGGAAAGAGACGGTCATGCGACCGCAATGCGTGCACCTTGCTACTCATAATGCTTGCCACTCAAATACGTTCGCATAGTACACTTCGTTGATGGTTCACAGCAGCTGCTTTATCGAAATTTCTTTTCCTGAATCCATGGAACTTCACTGGTCCTTCTCGTTTCCGCCAGGCGAAACAGTGCAAAGTTGTCGCCAATTTCGCCAGAGCACGCGCCTGATCAGGCGCCCTGCTTAGAATCCTGCTCTTATCCTCCAGCGATCGACTCGATCAAGCCACGGAGCTCTGGTGCATTTCGCGGCTTCTGTCCATCTCGTCCAGCCTAATCTCAGCTTTACCGCCTTTCGAACCACAGAACCTGCTGAGATGGCCGCTGCAGTGTTCGCTCCCTCCGCCTCTCTGGTGTCAGCACCCAAGGCTGTGGTGTCCAGGAAGAGCATCGCTGGTGCCGCAGGTGAATGCCGTGCCTGCATGCACCGGATTCCCAGCAGACCTGGGGCTTCTAAAGATGCCTCTTTCATCACTCTAGGAGTCTACCATTTGCAGCGCTATTCGGGCAGCATCCAATTCTAAGAAGAAGTCTGGAGTTAGAGAGTTGAAGTCTCTTTGCCTTACATCTTTCTATGCATGTCGTGCAGTTGTTCCCCGTGCTACCCGCCCAGCCGTGTGCCGCGTGAGCCGGACAGTCAGCGCCAGGTATTTCCTGGCCGAGATGGGCAGTGCAAGAGTCTTGCGATTTACTGCATTTTAAACTTTTTTTTGGGCTGGATGTGACATCTTTGGCAGATGTTGGAATACACTCTTTGATTTGTGTACTGCATGTCAAGAAAGTGTGGCGAAAGAGCAGGGCAGCTCTGATGTTGGGCACTGCACAGAGACGTTGTCCCTGACCATTTTGTTCTTGGGTGTTGTGCAGCGCGCAGAAGCAGACTCTGGCAGTTCCTGCAGCTCTGACCGTTGCCATGGGTGCTGCTCTCTCAAGCCCTCTGGCTGCCCAGGCCGCTGTGACCCCATCGTTGAAGAACCTGATCAACTCCGTGATCGCCGGAGGCGTGGTTCTGGGAGTGATTGTGGCTGGTGTCACAGCCGTGTCTGGCTTCGACCCCGTGACCCGCAAGTGAGAGGTCGAGAGTGCCAGCGCGCGCTCTACAGAATTTGACAGTTGCATCGCCGAGAAGATGATAGACTATGAGATGAAGAGAACTCCAATAGACGTGGAAATTGGGAAGCACGCTCGTGCATGCGCTTGAATGAACCTGCAGCTCTTTGGTAGGCACTTGACACAGACTTGCAGATGCATATCTGTCATGGAGGGTTTGTGATGGGCCAGCTTGGCATCGCTAGTGCTGTGTTGCTCAGCACGCTGATTGTGCAAGAACAAATTGTCTGAGCGCAGCTTGTGCAGTGCAGAGCCTGAATGTGCTGGGAGCCTGTAATGCCAAGGTTGTTGGGATAAATCTGGGCCGCTGCATCAGCACTGCGAAGGTCACAGCATGCATGCGAGCACACTGATATTTTTGACATCACATGCGAGCACAGTGGCCCACGGCCCGTGTTCCTGTGTACCGGGTTCCTGTTCATCAGAACACGCGTGTGTCGATTTAACACACCTGTGTGCAGCGTTTCCAAGGAGCCAAATAGTTTCTTTACATCCTAGTGAACTCTGCTTGCATGTTCATCACAAGGACATGTACATGGACACAGGAACCGAATTCGAATCTTCATCCATGCAATGCCAAAGCTGGCAGTGCCCTCAACCTCGCTTCTACAATTCCAAGCACGGCTTGGTACCTTCATTAAATTGCCCATAATGCTTGATGATGCACAAAAATGACCTTGTGACGCCGTGCGCTAGCGCTGTAGTGCTTGATCAAAATGAGGAAAACCTTTCAACAAGCTTGCTGTCCTACTATGCAGATCGGAAGCTCGAACAAAACACCGTGACTGCTGCGCACGCAAGCAGCCATCATGCGTCGCACGACAGATGCAAAGTCCCCTCATGCCTTCACCCGCAAAGACTCACATATTGCTTTCACAAAACTTAATGTACAGCTGTGCGAACCTCTTTCTTAGCTTCATTTGCTAGACTTCCCAGTACATGCTCTTCCTTAAACTGCCTACTTACATCTGACCAGGGGAGTAACCCAAGAACCCCCAGGGTAGTCCCCCTGATCTGACTCTCCTAGAGGCTGTCCTGCAGAGCCCCATTACCCAGCACCATGAACCCCAATTAAAAAGTCCAGGTGCCATCGCCACACCACACCCCAGCTGTGGTGGTCGCATCTGCTCCGCCCAGGAGCAGATCTGGCCAGACAGCGCTCACAGCAGGGTCCAGGCCTGCTTGAAAACTGAAGGTGCCTCCGCTGCAACGCGCCGTATCTGGTGGCCGCAGCTGCCCAGTACAAAGAGTACTACTTAACGCTCGCACGGCCTTGTATGTTTTGTAGTTTCTCTTGGCTGAAAGGGTGTTTCTGGGACCGCAGCGCTCACAGCACGACGCGCCACTCCATCTCATCGTTGCCGTAGGCCGCGTACGCCTCGTCCAGAGACTTGGGGTACATCACATCGGCTAACCCCACCCCCAGCAGCGCCAGCTCAGCAATAGCCTCCACTGCTTGCTTCATCTCGTCCTCGCTCGCCTCGCCATCTGCACTCGTGGCATGCCATGTGTCAATAACATCGAACAGAGGTGCTCCCACACCCTTTGCAGATCTTCTGATTTGGGTTCAATGAGCCGTTCTCTCAGTTGTGTAGCTTGAAAACGAGTTGTGACAACTAAGGATGCTCTCTTTGGTGGCTCACCATCCGCTCAGCTCATGCATTTGGTATGTTGTGCGCACAAAACGCATGAGCCGAGCAGGTTGGTGAGGAGCCAAAAGAGTCACCTATGTCACTAGGGACGATTGGTGTCCTTATGAAATACTTGCTAAGTGTGGCATGGGTGCAGAAGGAGCAGCGTCATCAGAATTTGTTGTGCTTGTACCACCTGTCTGCAGTGAGACGATTTATGCAGGTTGGACACGGCTCCAAGTTATTTTGGGCTCTCGGGTGCTCTCTTTCAACAACCAAGTGCAACCATCTGACCTCAGAATTTGGTGAAAGATGCATCCATTACAGGTGACTAAATTAGCCTGCATATATTTCTGTCGCATCAGCAATCAACATTACTAGGCAAATGTGCTCCAAGCAGGCAAAGAGGGCTTGCCTGGCGGCTGCTCTGTGAGAGCGTTGGCGAAACCAAACAGGTCGCCTCCGTCTGTGCCATCCGCTCGCAGCATGGCGGCCATCAGCTCAGATCCAGCCCCGCGGTACGCGCCGCGCAGCGCGCAGAAGCGCAGCAGCTCCCGCCAGCTCGGATCCTGCCGCCGCACAGAAAGTTTTCAGATTTTAAAATGACAGCTGTGCGTCCGGATGGCGGAGGTTGTCCATGCCCTGAGAAATGCAATGTTGTGTAAAGGCAAGCACTGGCATCACCAGTCGAGGAAGTGCTGTTCATCACACTGCATGGCTTGCCAGGCAGAAATCCCCACTGATTCCCACGAAAGTGGCAGCAAAGAGCACTGCAATGATATCTCATGAGGACCACAAGATGCACCTAGGGCAGCAACTGCAGAGGAGATGACAAGCTCCTGCGTTCCCTGAGATCGTCTCACATTACACTGGCTGCTCAGGAAATCAGTGCTATGTGCAGGGCAGATGAAGATCTACCTCCATGAGTACCACAGGATGGCCCACGACGACGAGAAGTGCGCGCGCGCGAGTGATGGCGACGTTGAAGCGCTTGGGGTTGCGCCAGAAGCCGACGTGCACGTCCGCCTCCTCGCCGTCCGCGTGCACCGGTGGCAGCGACTCGCGCTTAGTCAGCACCTGCGCCAGGGGCGTGTTGCAGGTCAAGCTTCGTGAACAAAGCATCTGGGGCAGCGGCATGTGCCAACATGTGATTTCAGTGGCCCCTGATTGGAGCTCTAGGAAGGGTCTCCAGGCTTTGTTCGCACAGAATGAGGCATGCAATTGCTTCACAGGGATTGAGGCACATTTCTTGGGCAAAAACAAAACACAGCATCACCCTTTGATGACCCCAAAGAGCACAGCAGCTCAGCCAGCATCCTTCCGGGGGCACCGCTCCTTTACAGTCACGTGCACATGCATGGTACCCAGCCAAAGAAGTAATGTTCGGGGATTCCATGGCAGGGCCAAGGGGGACTCTAAAGTAATTGATGGTTCTGTATTCCCCTGCAGTACAACAACCAGGGGTGAGCGCACTGTGGAGATGAAGATGATGCGCTCCTCTTGGCCTTGGTAGTCATCCACGGTGCCCACGCGCACCGCGCCAAGGCCCCGCTCTCTCAGCAGCAGCCGGATCTTCTGCACCTGATCAGGCGCGCGAGACGGGCGTCAGTCACCTCTCAGATAACCAAGTTGCAGCCCAGTGCGGCTTGCATAGATGACACGGCGCAGGAACAGCCTGACAGCACAGTCAAAGCAGGTGCAGCTGGATTGGAGGCCATCTGTGAAGCGTGTGCCTGCAATGCTGTACCTCTGACCTATCCGGAGACTTCCCGTCCCGATCAGCAAGCACAGGAATGGTCTAGAGACAGATAATGCACACGAAAGAGAATTCAGTTGCGTGCGCATCGCACCTGCTTGCGGTAGGTGGCAATGACGCCGAGGTCGTTTGGCTGCACGCCGACTTTTCCGTTGGCGCTGGTTTGCGCCAGCAGTCCCTCCATCAGGCCCACCAGCGCCGCCGCCTCCTCCGCATTGAAGTAGCTCGGCGCCTCGCCCTCCCGCATCTGCGCACAGCAATACAAAGTCATTTTCTCATTTTATCATGAAAAATTGGTTCCTCAAGCTTCAATCAATGCAGGGACATCAGACTCTTCTAAAGCTTAGGTAAGGATGGCCTTTGTGCAGCACGATACTTTACGTGAGCTTGGGTCAGGATGGGCTTCTTGCAGGGGCATCAGCATATTCTCGAGCTCGGGTCAAGACGGGTGTCTTGCTCGGGCACCAAACTTTCTCGAGCTTGGATCAGAATGGGCTTGCTGCAGGGACCAGTGAGCCTTCTGCTGGGTGTTTGTTGGGAGGGTAATGTGTGGTGCTCTCAATGTGGCAGAGGTGGCTGGCAGACAAGCTGTTAAAGGCATGCATGCCACAAAAGAGAGCATGCCACTCTGACCAAACGACACGTAGATCACCACACTCTTCAGCCCAAATATGAGTGTGACTGTCAGGTAGTTGAGTAAATATGTAAGCCAAAGCAACTCTGCCTGACTGCCGAGTGGTTACCTGTTGCCCGCGCACTCCAAAGAACAGCGTGCTGGGCAATTGCTCCTCATCCAGCGCATCTTCCTCAGCATCTTCCACGTCGCTTCCATGCGCATGCTCCTCCCCGCGTTCTGCCCCGTCCTCTGATTGCCGCTCTTCTTTCACCGCTATGCCCCCATCCTCCAAGCCTGTCAACATATCCAAAATTTGTTTAAAAGCTGCTTCTTCACCAAGCACGCATGGGGGAGATACCTCTTGCGTTTATTGGAACAGACTGGTGCCCATGTGTAGTAATTTATGACACATTCGAGCAAGCTCTTAGTGTCCAGAATGGGACACAAAAACCGGGTTTGCTCCTTGTGCTGGTAAATAGGATACAATTGTTGGCTGACTGCTTCCTTTCCCAATACCAATGTCCTCTCAACAGAAACACGGGGCAGTGTCCAGGGTAGCCGTACCCTCTCCACTGGCATGTGCCACGCCGTTGGGCTGCCCGGCTGCGGCTTGTGTGGGCTGCCCGTCCGGGTGCGCCGCCGGGTCCCCTCGGTCGGCGGCGGTGGCTGCGAGGGGGTCCCAGCGGGGGGGCAGCAGCGCGCGCTGGTCGGCGGCGGCCAGGAGGGAGTCGCCATAGAAGAGGCGGTTAGGGATCTGCAGCAGCGAGCTGTGGCTGCGGTAGTTGCGCACCAGCATGCCTGCAATTGGAATTCGAATAGCACATTTCAGCACTCTTCATTAATTTTGAAACAAAAATTCTTCTGCGTTGGCAAAGGCCAGGAACTCTGAGGCCTTGCTCCTCACCAAGCCCGGCAGGTCCCTGAAGGTGTGTACGTATGCGCATGCATGCAGCACCCCTTCTAGTGCCCAGTCTGTCGAGGCAAGGCACCCTGACTACACACCTTGGCCTGAGACACTACACACAAAGTGGCTTGAGGGGGCCCATGCCCAGCAATTGAGCTGCAAGACCTCTGGAGCAAAATAGCCGGTTCTGCAAGCTGCAGGCTCCAACGCAACACTCCAAACTGCTTTCTGGCGCGGTTGCTAAGCCGAAGAATGTGTGCGTGCTGATGGCTCACCTGTCGCGGGGGCGCGATTGGATGCGAGCAGGCGGGGGACGTCCTCCCGGTGCGCATCGATGAAGCGCTCCAGCAGAGAGATTGTCAGGCCGTCCCCGAGCCCGCCGCCAGTCGCGGCCGCCAAAGAGCGCACCACCGGCCCCAGCTGCCTGCAACAGGCGTCAATTTGGCACCGTTATGAAAGCTTGATGAACCACATGCGGGCTTTGGACACTCAGCATGTGAAGCCCCTTACATCCCAGCTTTTGAGACCTGGCTTACAGGAAGTTGAATGGCAGTGTGCCTGGCGCTATATTGATGTGATTTGAAGGTGCTGTGTGGGGCCTCAGGACGGCTTTTGTTGACTCAAGCCAGGAAGATAGGAAGTCAGTCAAAGCAATACTTTTGTAATATGGCGCACCTGGGGTCGCCGCACAGCAGCGCTCTGCAGCCCGGCTCTTGGCGCAGCAGCGTGAGAGGTACCAGCGCCTCTGGCAGCAGCGCCTGCAAAGAGAAAATTCACTTTTCATTGTAAGAGGACTATTTGTAGATTGCACGCTGGCCTGCAGCAATGCATGACCTTCGCATATGGCAAGACAGTCAACATTCCATCAGAACGCCCTCGTGATTGGCCTCTCAAAGCATCAACCCACCCGAGAGGTACACTAGCAATGATTCGTCTCCGGTCTTCCACAATTTCACGTTCATGATCCTCACATAGGAGGTTGTCAAAGAAGAAAAGCAGGCCGGGCGACGCATCTAAGGCCTCTGGACCCTCCAAAGGACATGATCTAAAGGAGTGCTCCAAGAATGCACCTGCCCCGCCTCGTCGATCATGACATGCGTGAAGCTGCACCCCGGGTAGGACCCCTCGCGCAGGATGCCAGCCGCGCCACACGTGGCCACGATCACTCGCACAGCCGCCACCCGCTCGGGAGATGGCAGCATGAATGCGCCAACCGGCTCGCTCAGCTTGCAGTACGGCAGCACATCCGCTTTCACCTGCGAGCAGCGCATGCGGAAAGGCCTCTGTTTACCATCAGCAGTAGAAGAAAAACCTGATTTTCGCACTGGCATGTGTGCACCATTGGAGTAGCACTGTGCCAAACAACAAATCAATGACATTTGGGACCGGCAGCTGCTCTTAAAAGGAGGACTCTGCACTCTGCATTTAGAGCCCTGCCCAAGGTGCTCGTACAGATTCGCAAATTAAACCAGGGATATTGTCCATAATGAAGTTGCCAATACTTGCCGTACTTGCCAAGTTGCCAAGTATCCACTTCCAAGATGGACGCTCATTTCCATTAGTATCAAGCGAGTGTGGCAGGACACCGCCAACGATAGAAACAATTGCACTGCATTTGCATCTGCAGGAAAGGCAGGCGTGCCTGGTTGGGGGGTCTCCGGGGGTCGTTGAGCCGCAGCATGTCGCTGGTGGGGACCTTGGCACAGAGCGCAGACGCCAGCAGGTCGGCCGAGTAGTTCTGTGGCGCGCACAGCAGCAGCTTGGCAGCCGGCTCGCGCTTCAGCACCTGCCGCATGGCAAGAGACTCACACACAGACCCTCTCTTTCACAGACACACTCACAGACAGACGCACTCAAAAGCTAAACCACTGACTCACAAACTCACCGTCTTCCTCAGAGAATCGTTAATTCAATTGTCTTTTTCACTCAGAGGGCTGCACTGTAGGTGGTGAGCCCCTCTAACAATAACAATCGTCCTTAGCATGCACACAGTCGACGGTGATGCATGCCAAGGCAGTGTGAGCAAGCACAGCAATACCAAGCCTTTGGGCAGGTGAACATGTAACATGGGCAGAGACTGGCAATGCTTTCATTTGAAACCACATTCTCCAGCACCCAATGTATGTGAGATGGATGTGTCCAGCCTCTGCTGAGGCCGCAAAGAATTGCTTTTGAAGGAACGAGAGAGAGAAGGTCTGCGGTGAGGGCGTGCATGCATGCATGCATGCAAGCAGGATTGCAAACCTGCAGGGCGCACTCGACCAAGGTGACGGTCTTGCCGGTGCCGGGGGGTCCGAAGAGAGCAAAGGGGGTCCCCCCGCCGGCGCCGCAGAGCACCGAGGCGACGGCCAGGCGCTGCTCAAAGTTGAGGACGCGCGTTCCCTCCTCGCAGATACCCTCCGCGCAGGCGTCCACCTCCTCCAGGCTCGGGCCGGCCACCGTCTCCTGCGGCGTGCCCTCCAGCCCGCTTAGTCACCATTCATCACATCACGCAATTACAATCACAATTGACATTTTGTGTGTAATGGGAACATGACAGCCTTGCATGTCTTGGATTCCGTCATGGCGTCATGCACACCATACGTATGATGTGTCTGATCCTTGATGTCGCCACCGCCACCTATCCAAAAGGTCATTTTATTTGAGGCACAGTGTGCATGGCACAGGCTAAAGAGTCAGTTTGTGGTCTGAGCGTTCTCTTCCATGGCATGCAGTAAGCATGCAGGAGGACTCCCACCTGTTCTGGTTCTGATGCGTAGAGGTCGTCCGGCAGGACTTCCTTTGGCGCCTGCGCATGGCATGCGTGATCAGTGCAACAGCAATGTGCATGCTTCATTCGACCAGAACAACAGGCATGCAGGAAAATGGACTGGAAGACCTCCAGGAGTTGGCTCAAGTACTGCATTATCCTGCAGCATATCCCCTGCAACAAGTGATTCTGGGGGGACCCCACCGGCAGCTCCTGAAAGTGTGGGTTGGAGGCCTGGTCTATGGCGGCATGCATGCGCCGCAGCGGCGTCCGATCAAAGGTGAAGCGGACGTGGAACAGCGGATTTGACGGACTGGATGTGGATGCACCCTGCAACATTTCACAAACCCCTTGCACCCCTTCCAATGTGTGCATTTCCCAGCAATTCTTCGGTGTGTGTCTGGAAAATCAATCACATACTTGTGTGTCCCCCTGCATTTTTGACACCCCTCATGCAACCAAACCATTGCACTTGCGCAATCCCCAACAGTCTTTTGCATGACAAGCTGTGAAAGCATGTGGATAATGGGTGCTTCGGCCTTCTTGCAGACACAGAGGCACGCATCCTTGTCATGGAGAGCGCACACCCACAGCAGAGAAGTCGTCCTTGTCAAAAGAAAGTGACTCACCTTCAGTGGTTTTGAGTCCCAGAATTGCTGGGGCAGGGCCAGGAACGCCAGAGTAGACTCGACAGCCACCACCGCCGCAGCATACTCGATAAACTCCTCCTCGGCGGCCCTCAGGTAGACTGTGTCCGCCAACAGCAGCGCAGGCCGCCCCTGCATTTGGATTAGAATTAGAATTCAAATTCAAAAGGCTTGCCGCTAATTGACAGAGTCAGCGCATCTAGCATGACACCCAATTAATTCGCCACGAAGAACACAAATATTAACAAAGTCATCCTGCCAGAAGGTTTGCATCGCTGTATGACTGTTGGAATTGGAAGGTGATTGCTTCTGACATTTTGCAGATGAGGATCTGAACTCCTCATGTACCAAGGGGCACACATAACACAAATAAACCCGCCCAGTCTTGGGGATTCCAGCCCGGAAGCCATATGTCAGAATTTCCATAAAAATTCCGTCTGAAGCGCAGGCTCACAGGAGTAGGACTTTCAGATCACCTCAAAAGCTGCCGCAAACCACTGGATGTGTGTGCAACTCAGGAGCCACAAAGACAGCAAGAGAGAGGGGGGGGGGGCTGCACCTCGGGGAGGCCCGGTACTTCCACCACTGCCAGGACGGGCGGCTCATCCTTGGAGGTTGCCGGCAGAATGTAGTCGAGGCTGGGGCCCAGGTAGCGCCCCACGCTTACTGAGGGGCTGCGCCAGGCGCTCTGCAGCGTGTAGCGCCGCGTCGGGAACACGGTCGCATAGCTCAGCCGCACGTTGAACATGTCGTACCTGCCCGGGGTCAGCGCACCATCAAGTTCAGCCAGTAATCTGCTTTTGGTGCCAGGACACCTCACGAAGCAAGCTTGTGCCCCAGGTGCCCCAGTCCAAGTGCTTGATGACATAATTGGTGCTTCACGGAGATGTGTATTTGCACACCTTGGCATAGATGCCTAAGGCTGCACTCACCTAGCCTACAAGCATGGAAACAATTGCATGCAGAGGCACTAATGAGTCATTTCGTCCTCCGCTAGCATATGCCGTCAGCTGAAGTGTAGGGGGAACACAGAATCAATGGAATCATAGGTTCCCCTGAACATGATAGACTAAAATCAAGCAGATGCGAGAGCAACCATTCCCCGCACCGGCAGATGTCGGATTCCATGGCAGATTCCTCCAGCCGCAACATGCGGTGCAGCCGCTGCGAGTACCGCGCTGCCTGCTGGCTCCCCTTGCTTGCGGCATCCAAAGCTGCCGCATTACGCTGCGCCAGCGCCCGCCCGCGCTGAGCTCTGGCCGCCAGTGGTGGCCCTCCCTTTCTCCCACTGCGCAGACCCACAACACATGCATGATTAGTCCGTCCAAATCTAGAGAAGCACCTGAGAAGATGGGGCCAAAAAGAATACACTCAGTCACTCATGCTGCACAGCCGTATGTCGTTTTGATGATGCATTCAATCACCATGCCAAAAAACCCATAGATGAAGGGTGGAGAACTAGCAATTCTTCAAGCAACCGTCTATGTGAGGACCATTCTAGTTGGCGTGGAAATCTAGGGAAGACATTGTATCCTGCATGTCATGGCTTCTGTATTTTACAAATCTAAATCAGTCGATTACCCTGAACGAAAGCCCAACCCGAGGACCCGAGGACCCTCAAAACAACAAAAAATATCAGGCAGAATAGTCTGCCCTGCAGCACGAGATTGAATGTACACATTTAAGCCAGACATCACATTATAAGACAATGAATTTGGATGGTGGCATAGCAGGAATGGAGCAAGAGACTCACTCCCTGCCAAAGAGCTTGCTCAAGTCCAGGCTGGCTGCATGGAAGGCGGTCGGCGGCTGTTCAAACAGCGTCTTCAAGGCAGCAATCACAAACGGTCGCGCATCCACTCGCAGCAGGCTCGCTATCTGGTCGCTGCGACGTGCCAGCGACACTGACACTCTCCTGCCTGTGGATACGAATTGCAAAATACAAATCAAATGCTGTGCACATTAACCCCTCTTACAGGAAACGTCCATAGATCTCGCACAAGTGCACATTGCTCCGTGGCCTTTGTGCACGGCGATAGTCTGTGCAATGGACTGCTTGGCCTAATCTTTCCCAAAGGCATAGAGACAGACACTCCACCTATGATGCGTCCTTTGTGCATGCCGAGAACTATTCCATCCTATGAGCACCCTAATGGCATCCTGTCCTGCATGCATGCTGGGAGCTAATTAATCCTAAGGGCACCCTGACAGCATCCATGCATCCTGTCCTGCATGCGTGCTGAGAGCCACTTTGATCCTAAGAGCACCCTAGCAGCGTCCATGCATCCTGAGAATGGGGAGTCAGAGGGAGTCAGTGGGAGGAATACCGATGACTGTGATGGCATGTCCGCTGCCGGGCAGCAGGGCACAGCAGCCGCAGGAGTGGCCGCGCGAGGCGGCAAAGCCGTGCAGGGCCCAGCCGGGCTCGCTGCCCTCCTTCCAAGGCACCAGGAACGTGAAGAGCACCAATGCATGCAGCACGCCGGACTCCTCCCTGCAGGGCAAAGAAGGAGTCATTGAGCTAGAAGCAGATGCGCTGCGCACTTCAAAAGCAAGCATTCCAGACCAGCAGGGTCGAATGGCAACCCGGTGCTGCAGGCGACTCATACCTGACAGCCTGCTTGACTGTCACATTCTGCACAGCCTCGCAGGCTGTTCCTGAGGAGCACAAATGTGACGCTCTTTGCTGCACCCTACATCCTGCAGGGCTGTGATGAATGTGGCATTCAGCCAGTTGCCCGGTTTTACTCGCCTGCAGCAACGGTTGTCACATGTAGTGGTCTTTCCTACCCAATTATTCTCTGTGCATGCTGATATAACACTTGCAGTGCAGGACATTGTTTAGCCTGCGCATCGTCCATCATTAACTTGCCCATCATTAACTTGCTTGCTGGCAACGCCCAGGTCCCACAGCCAGCCGACCACGTTGCTCAGATCTCATCTCTAATCCTGCTGCACGTCAGGCCCCAAGATAACCCACATTGACCAGTGTGCAGATGACTCGAAAAGGCTGGGATGCTCACTCTCTGTGGGGCCCTGCAGAGGCGTCCATGATGAGCGTGGCAAGGTAGCGCCGGCCGTCCGGAAGCTTTACCGCCGTTCCTCGGCCGCGACTAAGCACGCCGGCGTTCTTAGTAATCCCGGCGTCATCCAGCAGAGCGAATGTGTGCGGCCTGGCCGGCACGATGCGCACGTCCGCCAGCAGAGCCTGGTGGCTGCCCCGGTTGAAGGCGCTCATCGTCCTGAAGTACAGCGCCCTGCCGCCTGCACAGCCATCATATCAGGAGTGACATCAGCAAATTAGAAGAGGAGATGTGGTCTTCATTTCAGTCTGTGCACGCCTCTTATCTGCCAGAGTCTGCCCGAGATCTTAGTCATGCAGCTGCCTCTGTCTATTCAAGTTCCTCTTACATGTTATACCACCAAGTCCAAGTTGTTTGAGGTAAAGCCGCAAAATAACAAGTAACAGCAGCAGAAAATTGGGTTGGCAGGCTGAAAGGGACGTGGCTGATTGCCAACTGAGACCGAGAGTGGCGCACTTGCTTTTCCGGTGTGAGACGGCTGCATGCGGGCCACCAGGGAGGCCAAGGGCTCTAGATGGGAGGGATAAAGGCCGAACAGGCTGGCAGGCGTAGTCATCTGGTGGCTGCCAAAGTCGATGTCCTCGCTCAGCGTGAGGCCACCTTTGTCCAGTAGCAGATTCTTCATATCCTGTGCATACTTAATTTGTAACGAACGCTTTGCATCTCCGTGGCGCGAGCGGGCTTGTCTCAGACTAGCAGGAATAGGATGCGTAGAAGGGAAACGGCATGGATAGGATGTTGGAGGCTTCAGACATGGCGGGAAATTATGAGAGCGCACCTTGAGAGCAGCAGCCTGGAATCTCTCAAATGCTCTGCTCCCAAGCCACTCCGCAGCTTCCTGCACAGCGTCAGCACTGGTGAGAACAACAATCAAAGCATGACGTCCTGGCACAATGCTAAGCCAAGCAAGAAAGATTTCAGAGCAATTTTCCTCGTCCACATTACCAGAGGACGAACAATACTCAGATCATCTCGCATGCTTGAGCTGACAAAATTCAGCAATGCTAAATTAGTTTTGGGGTAAAGCTGCACCTCTGGAAGGTCGCAGGGGGTCCCGAAGGGGGGTCCCTGCATTGATGGCGGCAGCTGGGAGTTCGGCAGCGGGGGATCCGCCAGGGAGGGGTCCTGGATGAGCTGCAGCAGCGCCGACTCCAGGTGCGCCGGCACCTCCTGAAAATTGTTTCAGGCGTAAAGTTTCAACTGTCATTTCATTGGTGCTTGCTCTGTGTTTGTGTGTTGTGTGCTGTGTGCCTTGCAGCTGCCCTGATCTGTAACAGGATCGCGGAGACTGTGATCTGTGTAGGCAGTCCCCCAATATTATTTACCTCTTTGTGCGCGGCGTTCCCTCCCTGCTCCTGGCCCCGGCCTGTTTTGGCGCGCTCATAGCCGGCGCCATTTTCCGTGAATGCCGGCAGCGATGCTCCCGCCATGTATGCCTGCGGTACACCCGCCACCTAATCTAGCATGCCTGCCTCATGCATGCATCCTATGATAGGCTGCCCCACTTGAAGGTCTTTTGAAGCCCCAGGGTCCAGAGGAAGACACAGATGATGACAGGACAGGTGCGGTGCGGTGCAGTGCAATCAGTCTGGGCCGCTGAATCAATTTGTGCCTCACTGGGGCAAATGTAACAGGATGCCCCAGAAAATTATCTGAGGCCTTGGATTCCAGGCGAATGCAAATGGGCAACAAGTTACCTCTGTGTGTGAGGGCTTAATGTGTTTGAATCCCAAGGGATCTCAACTCAGCTTCATTGCCTGCCATGCATTATTGGCAGCTTCCAGAAAGGCGAGCAAACCGCCTTGTGGGCGCATGTTCCAAGGCATACCTGCTTCATGGCGGCCAGAAGATCCAGCGCATACTGTCGGCCGTTGGACCTGGCCTGCTCTTTGTTCTTCAGATCGTCTGCCAACACCGCACACCACTTCCTGTCTGTGTACCTGCAACAAGTAGCCAGGCTCCTGACTGACAGATATAGATGGCAGGCTGATTGCTAAGACCAAAGCGTGAGGACTGATGCATCAGAGAAACTTCACTCGCAGTGATTGGTCTGTCCTGCTCATCATTGACAGCAGTGTGGACTTGATTGCCTCTTGTTGCCCAGCAGGTATCAAGCAAGCTGTTTTGAAGAGTATAAAAAATGACAGTGCCATGACAGCATGCTGCATTGACGGGGCAAGAACTTCACAGAACCCCGTCAAACTCCTTGATATTGCCTGTTAAGATTTTGAATACCAGCATTCCAACAAGCGACATCGAGGATTCAGAAGAGTTTGTGTGGAGCTCTTGCAAGGGGGTATATGGACAGATAAGGGGAGGCCACCTGTCATCTTGTGCCAGCTGAGAAGACCCATCCGCAAGGCCCTGTGGGATATTGGGCACATCCGCATGCAGCCCCAACGGCGCATAGCCCCTGGGACGAGCCTCCATCAGGCAGATTGTCACTGCGCTCAGCAACGGCCCAGGCAAATTGGGCATTTGTTCCTGCAGAGAATATTACCCAAAAAAAATCAGATCTGCTCTCACTCCAGAGGGAGACCCTTACAGCTGGACTATAGTGCATGTATTCTCTGCTGCTCCATCAATCTTGTGCAGGGAAACCAAGTTGACGAAGTACACATCATTACAAAATACACAGATTAAATTGAAAAGAACATTGATTTGACTGGCATGCATGTGTTGAAGTATGCATGCGGTGCAGATGCATGACTTTCACCACATGACACCGAAGAACACCAGCAGGAACTTCATGGACATGAGGGTTACATCACATGCAGCCCTCTCATGCAGGGTACTGGGACTCAATATACCAAGCACTCATCATACCAAGGTGGCAGCATTTAGAGGCAACAGAAGTTTTCTCACCCCGAGTGCAGCTCGGATGCGGTCATAGACGGCGCCATCTGGCATGCTCTGCCCCGGGGGCCCAGGGCCAAGGGTGTTGGAGGGCAGGCGCTGCACACGGGCGCTGCCTTCCACAAAGGGAGCGTCCAGCTCGCCAGATCCCCTCGCCAGGCTGGCCGAGCGGCTGTGCGAGGGCGTTCCTGACTGCCTTGATGGCGACGGCTCCCCCTGCAATTCATTATAAGTTTAGTTATCAAGACTGTAAACACATGATGTTACATGAACCAGACTAACCCATAAAAGCATGTCCTAAGGGCGAGGCACACGCTGATCATCATCAGAGAGAGCATCCTGGCATGTGGACAAGGACTTCAGAAGGTCATGCAACAGCAGCAAATGCAAGCACAGGCCTCTTTTTTATTCTGAGCCAAGCAGGGCAAGAGGAGGTCACATGCACCTGTGATGATGGCGAGAGCGGCTGTGGCAGGTGTGATGGCGGCATTGTTGGCAGGGGGTGGCCCCCCACATGCCACATGGGTCGCATGAAATGTGGTGGGCCGTGAAAATGCCCGTGCGGATGCACTGCTGGCGCACCCTGCCACTGTGGTGGTGCAAATCCTGCAGGAAGGTACATTAGAAAGCTGAATCCGCGCAGACCACACTGCAGAGTGTTCTTCAATTAGTGGTACCCATCAGTGCCCTGCAGGAGCAACAATTTGCTGTGCAGGCCGCAAAACAAAACAGCTGAAAGTAAATGGCCGAGCGGCAAGGCAGTCTGGTGTGCCCTAGGAAGAAATTATCTGGGCTGTGGTGCACCTGGCGGTGGTGGGAATTGGCCAAATGGCATGGGATGACCTTGCCACCAACCTCCCATGGGCGGCCCTTGCACCACTGGGGCGCCATATGGCGGTTGGTTGCCCCAGGGCTCCATTAGAATACGATGCACTGCTTTATTGCTGACCCTCCCAGTGCCGATCTACCCTTACTGGCTTCTGTGCCTTGCCAAAAATCGATGCCTCTCGCCGGTCATAGACCGTCAGATTCGCACGACCAATCGAGACTGAGACTATGGAGATTTCCTCAACCAAATTTGATTATGTAACTCACGAGTGCAGCAGCGTCCAGGCAGCAATTACACCAGGCAATGCCCCTACTCTGCTCGACCAAAGGCCATCCAACTGCTTCCAATTGTCCTCAAAAGCTACCACCTAGGTTTAGGCTCTACAGTGGGATTATAAGGTATGCGATCCTACAGAAGATCTGGATGGTAACCACAGCACAGCGTTGTGCGATGGTGCCAGCAATATATTTCTGTGGCGTGCGACAGGCACTATTCAGCAAGGAAGAAATCTATCTCGTCATCCTATAAACGCATCATGCATCTACTACTGAGAAGCTATCAGATCGCCAGTGGAAGCTTTGATGAGGGTAATGCTCGAGGCAGCATTTTTAACCTGTTGCCTTGCAATCTTCCAGACATTTTCTTTGCATGATGATCAATAGACACTGCAGGACTTACTCGTCGAATTCATTTTAGTAAGGCATTCCTAGCTGGGAAGATCACCATGTTCCAAGATTGTTAAAGGATTTGACCCTGCCCAACCCTCGAGGTTTTCTCCCGCCATCCTGACTGCTATTTTTAGCTGCCACAGGTCTACCGTGTTTCCATTTGGATGCTGCTAGTCCAGTTAAGAATCCCTAGGCGGCTGGATGATGTGTCATCTTCTTTCATTGCTTCCTTCCAATAAAGCCAGCATGTAGATTGTAATTTCACCAGTCCTTAATCATATCAGGCAAACTTGCAATTGCCTGGCAAAGCATTGTGATGTCAGCTACCAAGAGCCTCAGCTATCCCATCCTATGTATACATGCCCAGAATCTTCTAGGAAGGAGTTCCCACTATGTAGTGGCACTATGCAAAGGACTGCAGTGCAGTCTTCCCATCTAGTAGTTTGTTGAATACCTTATGGATGGAGTGGATAACAATTTCGAGATGATTGGTACATGATTGGTATAATTAGTACTGCCTAGTAGGCAATAAGTCATTGACTTCACTGACGCTGCAGTGCATGGTGCCGCTGTAGTGTGCGAGTCCCCAAAGGACAGCCACATGGTGAGTTGTTTCCAAAAGCGGCCAGGCAGTAATATTAACGTGCAGAGAGGCCACAGCATCGATGCCACATATATACACCTGCCTCTGAACAGGCTTTCTGGCAAGGGTGATCTGCCAACACCAACAAGACCAGCATTGACAGGTCAACATGCATGCAAAGTTCCCTCAGCAGGCACTCTGTATGTAAAGCCACTTCATGCATGCAAACGTTACAGACACCTCAATAGCAAGAGCAGCAGGGCATCCAATCTCGCTGTCAGGTTGGTACTGAATGACTGAGACTGTTCCAATGCGGCTGATTCCTGCAGCAGGTGGCTGCCTGGTGCTCCCTTGTCATGCCAGCTGTCAAGGGTATTGCCCCCATCCGGTTCACTGATCACTTGTTGGGCCTGCACGCAACACCCCAAAATTTCGTGCAGCACAAACTGCACAGCGATCAGAGTCAAAAAGCACAGGGCTAGACAAATTGACCCCCGGACAGTGCATATTCCTTGAGGACTTTGTGCCCACAGCCGAGGAAGCTTTGCAGTTTTTCAATCGCAGCAATTCCAATGAGCTGTGCAGTGTGAATTTCTAGCAAGGGAGGAAGCAAACGCACTCGTGCGCAACCGTGTCTCCTTCTGCAATTGTGCCAGGCTCCGCTATTGTTTGCACTCCGTAGCCGGGGTCATATGCAGGTTTGGGCCCACTCCCAGTCATCGGTGTCTCGTGCACGACTGTCCAAAGCAGAATCAGCTGATATTATAATCCTTGATCCACTTCTTGCGCCCTCCTTTGATCTTACAAGGCCAGAAGTAAAGCAGCCATCGCCGGTTGTCGCTGCAGTGAAGCCACCAATAAGCATCAGAGTGGAGGACACGCACTGGGGTGCCCGGGCTCGTGGGCGATGTCTGTCTTCGTTTTTTCATCATCGACACCTTTGATGTTCGAAGCACCAAGGCCCTCTGCCACGGCAGGCGCGGCACCCTTGCCCTTTGCCTGTCACGCATGTCGTACACACCTTGGCAAGTCTTCAGTGTCATGACATGGGCATTCACGGCTTGCGTCGCCACTACAGTACCAGTGACATTTGGATTTTTAAGGGCGAAAGGGGCTTGGTTATACCTTGACTTCACCGTCCCTACCAAAAGTTGCCTGCATGGTTCTGCAGGATGATGGCTATCTACCCGATTTCAAAATCGAAGGTGATGCAAAGAATGCAGGAGATGGGCCACTAGATATATCTATACTGACTATGGAATCGAGGTAGTTTACAACTTTCCAGGAATATTGGGAAACTGAACGTGGACGTGCCGAAGCATGGGAGATATAGATTTTTGAATTCCAAAATGATTTCTGCCAGCTGAGCGTTCCCTCTTTTCCTTGGTACACCAGTGACTTCTGCAAATTTTGCAGGAGCAGAGACCCTTTAAATTTACAACACAGCAGCATTCCCCAATATCTTCAGCTTCAATACTCTCGGATTAGAAGAGCACAGAGCGCTGCTAGCATATATGATGAATGCGCGCACTGTGTGTTCCTTCAAGAATGCTTTCCATGCTCGAGCTAGACATCTCGGTGCAGCAGAGTTCACAAGTTTCATGCATGATGTATCGCACCGTGTCCGCACAAGCATGACCACGGCATGAAACACACAATTTTACGGTACTCGCTGCATGGCTCTGTTCTACCGGATTATTGGCCATTCATAATCAGACCAAAAGGCAACTCTGTGCTTCGCAACACAGACTTACCAATGCTCGCGCGGAGCAAACAAAGCTGAGCACAGTCACTTTGCAGTTCCGGCAGAATCAGTCTTTTCTGCTGCAACAATACTGCACCTATTCTACACTAAAAGGCTCCAACAAGCAATTTAAACACTACCATTCTCGCCTATCTAAAGCTCTGGCCATCCCGAATCAGCGCCTTTCTGAGCTTGCCTTCATAATCAGCAGGCCAGTGGTCAGTCAGGCCGGGGAAGGTCACAAGCAGGAACACCCTGTAGAGAGACCTGAGCGCTCCTTCTCTTTTGTCAAAGACCCCGGCCAGCAGCTTATACAGGTACAGAGGAATGAAGCCCCAGCCCTCTATGTTGTGCCACCTCTTCACCTCCTGTACAGTACCATTCTTCATTTTGGTGCACGCCCCTGAGCCTTATGGAATTTCCTGTCAGTGCATCGCAACGCCCATGATGTGAAACGAAGTGGTGCATGCGAGCTTTGCTTCCAAATCCAAAGACGTGCTAGACAGCTGCAGTTGCGCCAAGCTCTCCATGCAAAAAGTGTATCACTTCAAAGAAGCAAAGGAGCAGCAAAGGCAAATTCCCTGCTCTCGTAGATCCCATGCAGCATGCAAGTGGGACTGTTTGCCTAGCTTCATGTGCTTCAATGCTGGAGGCAGAAGAGGCAAATGTGGAGAAGTCACACTGAAGTTTGGAAGACTGCAGGAGGAAGAAAAAGTACCTTGGGATTGAAGAGGACGCGGCCAGTGCTGGTGATGAAGACTTCCTGGCCGACATCAGCGTACTGCAGCATCAGCGGCGGCAGGTGGCAGATGATGTCAGCGCCATGACACACCCGGAAGGCGCGACGACGGCCTGACGCACCACCCATATATAAATTTAAAAGATGCATGCGCTACTATGCAAAATGTTTGGGTCTATTCAATTATTCGCTGGAAACTTTTCATCTTCTGAACCTTCCTGTCTGTGTACACAATTTCCTTGCAGCAGCATTATGGATGCTTCATGCGCTATACGTGCATCCGCAACACAGGAGGAAGGTCGTTGAGTCTCTGATGGCATGATTTTGGGGCAATGCAATCTGCTCATGCAGTACCTTCTGCAGTGCGAAGGTGGAGAGGAATGCTTGCTTGGTCTCACACTGTGACACGTGCAGAACACAGCCTACATGACATCATCTGCAACACAAAAGAGACATAGCAACCTTGCACACCTGTGGATGATGAGGCGTTGAAGGAGGCCGACACGTGGCGCGCAAACTCCTTGTCGCCGACGCGCGGCGGCGCAAAACCGTATACGGCCGTGATCCGATCCGCTACGGGCAGCTCCCGGCTGGCCGCCACCTGCGCAAAGAGGATCGCCAGCGCTGCGCCCAGTGAGTGCCCTGCATGAACAAGAAAACACGCTTCCTTCTAAGATTTCTTCTTTGATGCCGCAGTTGAGGAACAAGAGCATGCATGGGGCGTTCCTTGCATGCATTTATTAGTCATTACGGTCAGGTTTGGTCACCTTGAGCAGAGCAGCCTTGACAGCGGACCACTATAGCCAGACATGAGGCTATTGCTTTGGCCATGGATGCCTTTGGTCATGATTCTGTCAAGGAAATCTCACCAGGATTTGATGCAACTGAACTTTAAAGCTGATCATGAGTGCGCACCGGCCAGATAGATGGCCTTCTGCCCGCTGGGATCTGCGGCATGGATGGCATTGATGAGCTCTTCGAAGAGGACGCCGCTCTCTTCATCACCATGGAACAGCGCCCCATAGAAGCCGTCGTGCACCCGACCCAAGCCCTTCCGCTCCGTCATGCTTATCCTGCACAGTTGCCGCCTGACTTCATCCGCAGCATTCTGTGAGAAGAATCAGCATGCGCTTGTACGGGCAGCTGATGGCCCGGTTGATCTACAGTATCCAGACCTATCCTGTCTTCATCGTGTGAAGCAGTGTGGAGTAGCGGGAGCAGTCAGCATGCTGCCATCTGGGCCGTCTGCGTGAGCTGGACAGCAACTGCGATGCAGAAAAAAGGAGTGAAAAGTGAACAGAGATGCCCAAGGAGCACATCAAAGACACCGAGCACAGCAGCTGAGAAGCGCTGTCTCAGGCTCCCCAGAAAGAGAGAACTCCCAGCTGTGTTGCATCGCTAGGACCCACTTGCCAGTTGACCTGCTAGTGTTTTGCACCCAGTCTGAGATCCGTGACAAGACATTGCCCTTATATGCCCTTGATCATAGTCCGCACCGGCATGTAATATAGCTGCAAGCCCAGCTCCTATAGCTTACCTCCTTCAAACCTAAGTAAAGATAAGACGTGTCCAGGAGTCCAGGCTCTTGCCTGCCCGAGGAGCGCAGGTTGATCAGGTTGGTGGGCTCGGAGCCCCTGAAGACCAGTATGAGGGCGTGCGGCGAGCTGAGCAGGGCACAGCGCGTGCGCGGCACAAAGGCGGCCGCCCCGCCGCCTTCCGGGACAGCTGCCGTGAAGCTGTCGGTACCTGTATGGAAGTAGTTGTGGAAACGCAGGCCCCACCGCGCCTCCACTGTGTCCTGCGGGTGCACAGCAGATATATTTGACGGCATGCCTCAGCGATTTTGCATGCTTTGGACCGCGTGTATCACACTCCCCGTTGTGAAGGTCTAGCCACCAACTCAATACTGGGTCCTACGCCCAGAGCTTATTGTCAGAGACCCTTACTCAAGAGTGAAATTCAAGTTGCCTTACAAAACCTTGTACATATTATGACCTCACGCAGCTCGATTCATTTCTCATAGCCGGTGTACTCATGACTAACAGAAGTAAGTCATAGAGTATTCAGCAGCTGGAATCACTAAAGTGCTTGCCTTGCCTGCCTGAGTTCCGCAGCGAAGTATCTGTGCTCATCACCTGCTATTTGGTGTGGTGCCCTGCGGATGGACATACGCATTTGCTGGACATCAGGTGCCTAACAACCAAGCACAGGTTCTGTGAAGCCGAGCAGAGCCAAGCCACACCTTGATGATGCCCTCCTCCTCGTACACCAGCTTCATGCACAGCGACAGAAAGTGCGCAACAGCTGGGTTGTAGCCTGCCGACGGGCCGGCAGCGCCGTCCGCCGCCTCCGCGCCGCCAGCCAAGACCTCCGTGGCAGAGTACTGCCGAGGAATTGAGAAGTCCGTAGCGGTGTTGTTGACAAGCGAGTAGGACAGCTTGCGGCCGTCCGCCGTCACATGCCATGAACCTGATCACGGAGCACATGCCTTTTCAAGATCAGGCACTTTGCCATGCAATGTCACTCTCTGAGCCCCACATGTGATTCGTCAAGATGCTTGGGGTGTGCGCTTCCCAGTACGAGGAGCAAGCGTGCCATCCCCTGTCAGAAGGCATTCTGATAAAAGGATGTGAAAATCAGGACTATTGGATCATCTCGGCATCGTGCATTGTGTCATCTCAGACATGAGATAAGGGGTGAGTCAGCAGCGGTCCACACCGGTGAGCCCTGCAAGGCGGTCCTCAAGCCAGGGAGTGGCCCGCCTGAACAGGTCGTCCAGCCGCAGAGCTTGCAACAGCGCCACCAGTGTGTTGTCCACGAATGCTGCGTACGCTGAGAGGAAGCTGGTGCGTGCGTATGCAGCCACTCGTGATTGCCAGCGAGCTGCAGTCTGCGCTATGGGCTGCCCAGCAGTCGCCACCCCATCCCGCCACGGCCTTGTAATTACCTCTGGCAGCCCCTGCAGCAGACTTCGATTTAACATATGACATATATGGTGCTGACACCCAAAGGCAGCCTGCTGTCTACTTGGAGCTTCTTGTCATTTTCGACCCAGCCTATACATAATTGAGCTCCACTGTGGATGAGTATCAGGGGACTTTAAATCAACTGTTGATTTAGAGTCCCCTGTGAGTATCTTGCATGACAGAGCATGATATGAAACGGCATCTGGTGTGATACATGCCACGAAGGGCTGTAGGATGGACAGGCGGCTCGCACACCTGCTTCTTCGGTCCTTCTGATGCGCTGTTGGCATTTGGGGTCTTCTCTTTGCTGTCTGGCTGGCTAGCGGCCACAGCAAAGCTCCTCTGTCTGGATGGCCTTGGCCAGGTCGGCAGAGTCTGAAAAGGCTTCATCCCGCAATAATGCGCATTCCGGCAACTGTGCTGAGGAGTCCCGCAACGATAGGGGCACCAATCAGGATTCTTGGAGAAATTGACAGGTCTGAAACTCCGCAACGTACTAGCTCCTGGTCGCCCACTGGCATTCAAGAAAGCCAGCTTCTGGAGCAGAGCAGCACTCTTCATACTATAAGTAGTATTCATATGTTGGGCAGAAGCGTCTCCATATTCTTCTCAGTTTATGTACTTGTAGGATCCCTTGGATACCATTGGGGCCTTCGTTGCCCACAAACAACACTCATCGAATCTCGCTTTACGTCCCACACTAACTAGTCGTAATATTCTCTCCAATCTGGCTGGGTAGCCAAGCATTTGCTGATCTGTCTCTTGGAGATCTGAAGCCAGCTGCTGTCCAGCGCGCTTGATGACTCATACGACAGCTGGATCATGTGATCGCGCACGTTTCAGAGGCCGAGGAAAGCACGGATTGTGTGACTGCGCAATCGCTTGAAAGGCAAACCAACACTGCTTTCACGTTGCTAGTTGATCATCAAAACTCGCAAACTTGAAAGGAAGTGTTTTGAAAGCGTGCGGAGTTGTCAGGCACCTGTAGTAATCGACGCTTTTGCACACACACTGTCCATGGAACGTGATCTTAGAACATGCCAGAAAATGTGATATCCCCATTACAATGGGAACGAAAAGTCAGTCTAATGGGGAGATACACAAAACTGCCGTAGTGTCGCCGTTTATAAAGAGTTTTGCAGGTTGGCAGCTCCGTGCCGAGGCAAATTTGTCAACAAGTAATAATGATACTGCCCTTGAGACCTCACGCTTTATAATATTGAAACATAGTCAAGTAAACGGTATATGTGCAGCATAGCTTGGCATTCCGAGCAGAATATGACAATTAGCAGTCAGGCTCTAGGTCAAGTTTGCCTGACTGCCAGGCTCCTTCCCACATCCCCCTTTTGGCTGACAGTGCTGTCTTGCTCCCACAGGATCAATAGGAGGTGTAGCAGAGGCGGGATGTTTACAGCCGATGGATGTCATCAAAACTCGCCTGCAGCTTGACAAGGCCAAGCAGTACACTGGTGGGAACCTCTCCCTTACATTTTTTGTGGTCAAAAGTGCCACAGACTTATTCCTGGACTTGTGATCAGCACTTCCACTCTTTATGGGAAGAATTTGGCAGCATCATTTTGCAAATTTGCTTGCTGAGAATGCACGTCGTTGCTGCGCAGGCATCGTCAACTGTGGGAAGCAGATCATTGCGCAGGAGGGCGCAAAGTCTCTATGGAAGGGTCTGACCCCCTTTGCGACGCACCTCACGCTGAAATATGCCCTTCGCATGGGCACGAACGCCTTCTACCAGAGCCTTCTCAGAGACCAGGTAGGCTACCAACTGTGGGGGATGTTCTCAAGGACGAGGATGTCATGGAGAGAATGAAAGTAGAGATGGCCCGCACATGGAGAGTGGAGCGCGATTGAAGACATATCTAATGTTCATCTGGGTGTGGTTTTGCTGCTGCCGTCGAGCGCCTTAGCATCTGGTTTCTGCTTGTTGATATTTTGATTTGGGCAGGCTATATCACCTGAACGCACATCATTGGCATCACTGGGCGGACGCACGAGTGCGTGTTATATCTCACTCGCGTCCGAGTGACCAAGGCTATTTTGATCATCCCTAATCTCTTACTCGAAGTCGTTATGTGGTGTATCATTCGTGCTGGTGCTGACTAGCTGAGGTCTGCTTGGCAGAGCGGGGCGCTATCAGATGGGCGGAGGTTAGCAGCGGGATTTGCAGCAGGCATCACAGAGGCGCTGATCGTCGTTACACCCTTTGAGGTGGTGAAGATCCGACTCCAGCAGCAGAGGGGGCTCACAAAGGAGCTGCTCCGGTACAAGGTGCCTGGCGCTCTCACTTGGTCACCTGAACGCTTGGACACCCACAAATTCCCAAGTGCTAATGCAATCCTGGCCGTCGTGGTAAAGTACAGAACATTTTACACAGGTGCATTGCCTGCGGCTTGCCATTCCAGCACGTTTAATATGTGCATTTGATATGCGTGTACTCAGATGCAACGGGGCCTTGTTCAGGAGCGAGCGCAGTACACTCTCCCCCACCGAGTTGTCTGCAGAAAAGACCAGAAAAGACCAGAAAAGACAATTTTGGTGATAATGATTTGCTCCTAATCCATGGCTACTTGGGGTCCCCGCGGCGTTGTGCTAAGCGCAGTCTTCTAGCTCTTATACTGGAAGAGTGGGACCTAGGTGTGCTGATAGGGAGCTTATGCATGGCAGGGGCCGGTGCATGCAGCAAACATCTGACTGGACATGTTTCATGGTAGCCCAATATGGCAGGTGCCCCTAATCCTTAATGTTGGAGATGTGTGACCGTGATCTGATACATCTGCAGGGGCCGGTGCATGCAGCTGGGCTGATAGTGAAGGAGGAGGGCATTCTGGGGCTGTGGTCAGGGGCGGCGCCCACAGTAATGCGCAACGGCACCAACCAGATGTGCCTGTTCTGGGCGAAGAACAACTTTGACAGACTCTTCTTCAGCAAGGAGGAAGGGGACGGGCGCACGCTGCAGCCCTGGCAGTCCATGACGTCCGGCTTCTCTGCTGCATGCTTGGGGCCTGTAGCCACGGGGCCCTTCGATGTCATCAAGGTGCGCGCTTGTCACTTACTGCTAGTCAGTCCGCCAGAGAATTGCGCTAGAGAAAGTGGGACCATAGGGGTGTAATGTTCTGCCCTGATCCAAGCTGAGCTGCTAAGACAGGGGGCTGAGGAGCTTAAAGCCATAGGAAATCACAGATAGAAGACTCGTAGAGACTAAAATTTCTTTAAGCAAGTGCCTATGTGCGGATCATCTAAAATGACATGGCTCAAAAAGACTGTGTACCGTATCGCTGAGACAGCAGCAGGTTGTAAGTTAGCTGTATGTTAGCTGTATGCTCTGGTAGTGGTGCTGTACCGCGCCACCGAATAGATGACTGGAAGCCAGGCTGAGGCTTTACTGATGCGGCCTGCATGGCATGCAGACGAGTTTCTCTTGTGTTATGCATGTGTGGAGCTTCTGGTATTTTAGCTCTGCCGTATTTTGACTCCCTGTCAACTTTGTGAAATGAGCAGGGGGAGATGCTGGTAGGAGACCAAGTAAAGCAGGATTCTCTCCTGCTCTCGTCTCTATGTGCCGTGACACTGCAGTGGTTTGTGTGAGGTGTCGTCCACTACTGAGCCGTTTCCTCCATGCATGCGCAGACTCGGTTGATGGCTCAGCAGAAGTCGGATGGGCCGGCCAGGTACTCAGGGCTGTTGGATGCGCTTGTGAAAATCCCCCGGGAGGAGGGGTTTTTGGCGTTGTACCGAGGTCTGCTGCCGCGGCTGATGCGCATCCCTCCCGGCCAGGCCATTGTGTGGGCGGTCAGCGACCAGATCACCGGCTACTTTGAGCAGCGGCAGCATGAATGATTGAGGCAATCGTAGAGTGGAGTTGGTAAGTTTTGATTAAATACTGACGTGTCAGCAGCGAAGCGGTAATGAGCTCGGTATTGCCAGTATTGCGGCAACAAAGCAGGCTGTAGGATAGTGCAGGCCTGTCCTGCATTGTACCGTGACATGAGCTGGTGGTGATTGATATCTTTCCTGGTGTGAGCTGATTGTTGCATGCCTTATACTACGGTATAGTAGGACTTATGCTCTATGATTGAAAAGGGGTTCCGGTATTTGGTCTCCCCTTGCTATTATTGCTGCACACTGAATTTGCATGATTGCAAGCAGTATTCTGCAGAGAAGAAGCATCAGTAGAGATTTCTTGTCCAATATATAGCAGTAATGATGAAGTTTTGATAACGCAAATTCCTTCAAGAGAGCATTGTTTCGGAGCGGTCACCGGTTAACGAGGGGTGTCTGTATAAATTTGCACCACCAAGTAAAAAACGCTCTGTTTTGGCAATCTGTGGAGGCATGGGTAGATCTGGTGATCTATTCAATTGGCTCAAGTGCAAGTGATCTCCAAATTCTGAACTGCTGTACACCTTCAAGCTGGCCGCTCGCCATGCATGCACGCTAGCTTCCCGTAGCTTCCCACACCCGTAACAGGATCGGGATGTTCTGATGAGAACTCACAGAAAAATCGATATGCCTGAGAAATTCGAGCGTGAGTATGCGCCATTGGTCCTGAATGATACATTTGGAAGATCCTCGACAATGGAGACTGAAAGGACAAGGCAATGCCAACGCTGTGTTTGCATACCTTGGCAGTACTCGAGCGCTGGTAACCACCAGAAAATCTTTGGTTTTTAATCTTAGACATATTATACAGCTTGTGCACACTCTGAATCGGTGCCCTGGAACTCTGGAAACTCTGGGTGGGTGTTGCAGGACTGCCATGTACTCCGGATCCGGATGACCCCAAACTCATCTACTCTGGCATCTAACGCACTCAAAAGGCTTGAAAAGAGTATTTGGTCGCCTGTGCTATCATCCGGCATCTCAGGTACTCGATTGCTCGTTGTCCATCAGGTGTTGGTCTTGTTCATCTCAGCAAATGTCTCCTCCGAGTAGCCCACTTCATTCAAAGCCTATCAACTCGACGTCACAATATTGTTACCTATATCTGCAGATGCTGCAGAACGCCAGGCAGCCTATGAAGAAGCAGTTCTCAGGCCGCTGCTGGGCCCTCAGTACATCCACAGAGGCCGCCCCTGCCAGCTGCAGCCAGAATTTGCACGCTCTCTCTCAGAACAAGTGGAGGGCATATACAGGAGTCTCTCATTCCAGGCCTGCCTGCTCCCTGACCACACTGTCTTCAGGCAAAGCCCAGAGAGGGCCTCCCTGCATATGGACAGATCAGCAGAGAAATCAAATCGCAGTGCAACTCTTTTAGAGGCTTCGCATGCAAGCAGCAGTCCTGAGCCCTGTGGAAGTCACAAAGAGCCTTGTGAGGCGGTAGACGCAGGCACGCTGAGTGTGGAAATTAAGCCAAAGTGTGGCTTCCTTCCGACTTCAGCCTATATCAAGCCAGAGCAGGACATCAAGAGAAGGGTGCCGCGCTTTCAGCTGCACCAGTGCCTGAAGCTTGAGCAGGTAGCCCCCCTAGGCTCCCAGAAGTTGTCTTGCCTGGCTATTCCAGAACTTCATTTGTCCGTCACCCTGTAGCGCCAGAATTGCTTCTGTTCTTGCTTCGTACCAGTGCATCATCATCGAGAGATTCGTTGCAATGTCTGCAGGGGAAGATACAGCGCCAGAGCGCCTACAACCCTCTGGATCTCTTCTCAGGCAATTTGGATCGCATGAGAACTGCGCTGATTGCGCTCTTTGAAGAGCAGCAGAACAACCTGCGGCTGTTTGCCGGTGGAGCTCCCGTGCAGCTGCCGCAGGATGGGAGCCTGCCAAGCGGCCCCAAGTTGCAGCAGTTTGGGGGCGTGTTGGGGCTGATAGACCTGCTCTGCATCATCCTGCTCAGAGAAGGTACCAGCTGTGCCTCTCTATGCTTAATCCCTGCACGGCTGCTCTGCTGCAAACTTGCATGCCTGTCTGTGCATGCTGAGCATTGCACAGGTCCTTGGTGGACTGTGCAAGTTTTCTAAATCAGAACATACTGTATAGACACTCACTTCTGTAAAACGGACAAGGTATTCTGCTGTTATGACTCTAGGGGTCTGTTGCAGGTGTCTTGGACCGCATTCTGGCAGTGCAGAAGATGGATGTGCATGACATTGAGGGCATTCATCCTCTCTTAGCTACCCTGCTGCACAGAGAGGCTGAACCACAGCTGTCACATGACGCACAAGACTGCTGCCAAAACGCCCCCACTGCAAACTCTGGGAATCCTCTACCTAAGGAAGCCAGGCAGGAGTCAGCTTCAGGCCTCCATGCACCCGGCTACAGGACAGAAACAGAGGAGAGTCAGCAAGAACCGCACAGCGAGCCAGCAGCGAGTGCTAGAGCGCAATTATTGTCCAGTGTAGGATCAGACCAGGTCAGCGGAGAGCAGGCGCATGCAGGGATGCCGGCAGGCCACAATGGTCCGGTAGAGGATACTCGCAGCGCTGAGCTGGCGCGGCTGCTGAGCGCTGATTGGCCGACGGCCTGTGCTGCGCTGCGCGATTACCTGACCGCTGCCACGGCCAAGGACTGCAGCCTGATGATCACTCTGGCGCCCTTGCAGCCTGCGCCTCGACCACAACAGGAGAGGACTCGCAGGGCAGAGCCTTCACTTTGCGCTGCAATGGATGTTGCCTCGACGAGCAGAAAGAGACTCATTGGAGGAGGGAGCGAGAGAAAGTCTGGGGGGCAGCTGTCTGCAGTTCAGGAGGATCCAGATGTTGGGTCGGTGGTGCAGGATAGTGAGAGTGGGAGGTGGTTCAGGTACAAGGTTGCAGTGGTGGATTTGGACCTCAAGCCTCTCAGTAAGGTTGAGCAGCATTTTGCATTGGACCAGAAGATCCTGGAGTGTGCCCTGCGGACAGGGAAATTTGCCACATGACTATCACTTAGATTTCAATACAATGCCGAGGCATCCATGATAGCAAGCCCAACTCTGCAGATTTGCTATTGTGATCGATGTGATCGGTCACACACTGAGCCTACCGTAACCTCACAGGCCTTTCTATCATGCTCAGCCACAGAGTCAGAGACATGTAAGCACCCAAACTTGAATGCATCTTGCCAAATGGTGTGTCCTGATCCGGGCGGCAACAATACGAGGACAAACTCTGGATTCTAAGAATTGCACAGATCAGCATCTAGGTCTTACTGTTGCATTTTGCATATACATGTAGCTTGTACTACTCGTCTGCCTGCAGCTGCAGGGATGTCTGGTCGCTCAGACAAGCACACAGTCGAGCTCATAGGTCATGGCATATTGTTTCAAGAACTGCATTGGCAGCAGTGGGTTGCTCTTCTGCAGGTAGAGGACCTTGCGGTCCTTGCACAGCTCACGCAGCTCCCTTGAGAGGGCAGCATAGGCACCCCGCAACAGGCCTGCATTCAGGCCCTGCGCCTTCCAGCCATGCCAGAGTTCAACTGCTGCTGGATCTTCGCACTCATCTCCCTCCATGTGAGCAATGACATGGACGAAGTCTGCAGGATGGATGCTGGCGTGGCCAGTCCCCTCGCGCTGCACAGACTTCAGCAGCGGCTGGCATGCGGTGCGCTTCTCGGGGTCGGGGTCATTGTGGAGGTTGAGGACCTCGTTTTTCAGAACATCTGCAAGTGCAATATGAAGGAGTCAACCGCCAAGCACTGCATGCCGTAAAGTGTCACCGCCAACTTTCACATGTTTCAAATGCTGCCAACCTACTGGCACGATGCAGGCTCAAGCGGTGTACATGGCCACCAGGTTGTGATATTGATATGCATACAAGCCAAGCCAACTCGGTTATAAGCAGACAGTTCTGGCGCACATCAAATCCTGCGTCATGTTCCTGTACAACTACTTACTGCCGAGAGTGTCCACGAGGGCGATGTCGGCAATCATGGCGTCGTACTTCTTCTGCCATTCCTGGTCCAGCAGGATCGAAGCGCTCATGGTGTACTCCCCATAGCTCTCAAACAGCCTGTTGACCTCCTCTGACAGCTGTTGGAAAAAATTCACGGTTTCACCCTTCTTCAGCCCTGCAAGGATACAGCCGGATGTTGGGTTGCACATACAACAATGAGTCCCATGCAGGAGGTTCATTCGCAGGTACAACCTTTGCGAGACTCCCAGTGATATTGCGTGCACGGCACATTTGTTTAGAAACATTGCATTACTGGTGAACAAACACCCACGAGGCTGCTTAGCTTGCTGCCGGTGCACTTGCTGTTAGAGAAAATGGATTGAACACATTCTCACCCAGAGCAATCAGCCTGTTGCTCAGCCGCTCCAACGTGGCCGCCCTGCGTTCTTTCAGGCTGTCGTGGATTGCTGATGTGTGCAGTGGCACCACAGGGTTTCCGGCTGGGCTATCCCGTGCTGCACTGCCAGCTGCAGGACCACTGCCAGGAACTCTGCTAGCTGACAGTGTGCTGGCCATTTCTGCGGTGAGCTCAGCAAGGAGGCCAGCAGCCGCAGTCGCCCTCCGGGCAGCAGGCAGCTTCTGCTCACTCCTGGCCTCCTCTGCTAGGGGTCCAGCAGCCGCCGTCGCACTCACAGCAGTAGGCAGCTTGGGTGCTGCCGGCTTCGTGCTGGCTATCTCTGCAGCGGGCTGCGCGACTGTTGTCACGCTTGAGCCAGAAGCTACCTCTGCTGCAGGATTCTGTTGGAGAGACTCATGCTTGCTTAGATGCTGTCTCGGCAGCTGATCAACTGGCTGCTGCCAAAACGCTGACTATTGCAAACGTAGCAACGAACGGTGTTCGCTGTACAAAGAGAAAACATATACACGCAAAGAGCTAAGAGACTGTCAAGACTGCGTGGCACACCTTCGGAGCCAAGCTGTCCACATGCTCCTCGTTATTCTGGTAGCAGAGGATGCAGGTGTTGGGGCAGCGCTCTTCTTTGTGGAAAATTTCATAGGTGTACATCACATGAATGTCTGCAACGCTTAGCACCACTTTGGGGCCAGCAACATCCTTGACTCTGTTTAGTGCTGATCTGGCCTTGAACTTGTAGGAGACCAGGCGAACATGGCTGGTCACACGATCTGCAGGAGGGCTGCTGACCAGAGCCCTGTTCCTAGCTAACTCTGCAGCCCGAACTCCGTTAGGGAAAGACTGCTCCATGGTTTCGATGTCAAGCAGAGCAAAAGGCTCAATTTCAACCTGCTTTGATGTTGTCATTGTGGCAAGCCGATGCTGCTGAATAGCAAAAGGTCGCTGTCACTCCACCTAGCTGACAAGATGGACTTTTCCACTCACTTTTACATGCTTTCCTTGTTAATCTATCACCAACAGCTTCTTCTCGTCGTCATCTTGCATCGATTTCACGCTCTTCCAGGTCGACTTACGATTGTCGCTAGACCGGTTACTCAGCTGCTGCGTCATGCATATGCTTGATGAAGATACTGTATTTCTCTCGCTGAGACTCTCAGTGAGGTCAGAACATGTTGTTGCTTTCCAGTGTGGCCTACTACTGCTAATTATCAGGAAAAACCATGTGTATCATAAATTCCCGGGCCAGTGCCTGATGCTCATTAATGCAATGCATGGCACGCAACGTGTATGGTTGTCATACCATTGGCCCAATGGTATGACATGACATATGACTCCGGAAGTCATATATGACTCAATAACTCCTGAGGCCCGGAGCCTCATATCTGTCATGTGTCTTATGACATCGCGATTTGAAGAGTTTGCGTTGGATCTAGTGTACTCATCTGCACAAGGGCGTCGCGAAGAATAGGATAGGATTACAGGAAAAATTGAGACAGGCCGTCTCCTAAATCATGAGACACTACACACTCCTCTCAACACCACATTATGCTTGAATCACCAGCTAAAACCAGCTGATGCGTCACAGAAACGTCTGTGCACCAAAAACAACGCTTTCCTTGCTTTGAGACAAACCTGGACCCCTGCAATGACAAGGGCAACCGCCTCACACATTCACCCTAGCCCAGACATGTCAGCCGAGTCCAGCCCTCCTTGCAAACACAGCACCGCTCGAGCACGTTGCCATACATGGGAGCCGCATGCCGCAAGCACTTGTCTGCCACCGTGGCATGCGCTGGAAAGGTCAGACAAGTAAATCCCTGCCCTCCAGACGCTAATACCGGTTGGGGCATTCGCCCCACACAGGAACTGTCTCAGGCCACTGCTGTACCAGACACACCCGCGTTCTCCAAAGCATGCGCCGGCAGCGGTCCACCAGCATGCGCTACTGCCAGATGAGCCTGCCGGCCGCCAAATCAGCGCCAGGCCGCCGAGTAAGCTCAAGCGCTGTTGCCAGATCAGACTGCAGGTGGCTGCCATGGCAGCGCAAGGCCACGGACTGACCGACCGCATGCGCTGTTGCCTGATCAGGCTCAGTGCTGCCACGTCATTGCCAGCTCAGCGCCATGTCAGCAGCTCAGAGCTCGTCGTGGTCGCCGAGGTCATCGTCGTCGTCGTCGCCGCCGGGAGCGCCGCCGCCGGAGGCAGCGTAGGCGGCGGAGACAACGGGGTTGCACACATCCTCGACTTCCTTGAGCTTGTCCTTGTACTCCTCCTCCTCCGCGTCCTGGTTGTCGTCCATCCACTCCAGCGCCTCGTCCACCGCCGCCTTCACCTGCGGCCATGAGCACCACTGGCGCTCAGGAAAAGTTGCTGGCAAGACAGTGGCTGGCAGGCTTGAACCACGCAAACATCATGTGTGCTCAGGAAAAAAAAATCAAAACCAAAGACAGTTCCTGCCGTGCTTGCTCTTGACGGCATGCAGCCCTTCTGAAGGGGTAGGACAGATGGCCAGACAGGGAGGACGTCCAATTGACTGCAAGTTGACAACTCCCATGTCTTGTTCTGCAGGTTACTCCCTGGCCAGCCAAGAGGTATATGGCCAGAAGGCCACCTGGAGACAAATGGACTGAGCTGGCAGAACGCAGACATGAGAAACCTCTGCCCGAGAGAGAATGTTTTCCTCCAAGGACCAACCGAGAGTTCACAGAAGGCCACGAGGATAGAGGATGAAGAGGCAAAAGAGCGCGCACCTTCTCCTTGTCGTCCTCTTCGAGCTTGTCCCCGAGCTTGTCCTCAATCGTCTGCTTCATGTTGTAGCAGTAGGTCTCGAGCGCATTACGCGCGTCCACCTTGGCCTTGACAGCCTTGTCCTGCTCGGCAAACTCCTCCGCCTCCTGCACCATCCGCTCAATGTCCTCCTGGCTCAGCCGCCCCTTGTCGTTCGTTATCGTAATCTTCTCCCGCTTGCCTGCGCGCGCACATACAGAAACATGTCAGAACGACGATCACTCAGAAGAGCAAACGCGCTTTGCGTTTGCGGTCCCTTGCCCTGCCGATTGATTACGATTTCACCGTCTGGGAAAGCCTTCCATAGAAAATGGATGGTCTGCCACTGCCAAATTGCTGCGCAGGCAGGAATGCAGCCATTGATACATTTTTTCTGGTGGCTCACTACTTGCCTCGGCGTCACAAGGCACCTCTCAATTAAGAACTCACGCCCAGAGAGACATCATGCTTAATAAGTAAGGCAGAACGTGTTTCAGTTAATAGATCTGATGCTGGAATTTTTATCATAACAAACAAGGAAGACATGTATAGTGTCGTACTTATAATTGCCGAACAGTTCCTCTTGTACGTTCTTGACTGACATTTCCTGTTCTGCGTTTTTGAACAGCAGTTGACAAGCACGCACCGGTTCCCTTGTCCTCAGCGCCGACATTGAGGATGCCATTGGCGTCGATCTCAAAGGTGACCTCGATCTGCGGCACGCCGCGCGGCGCGGGAGGGATGCCGGTCAAATCAAACTGGCCCAGCTTGTGGTTGTCCTTTGTCATCGTCCGCTCACCCTCAAACACCTGCGTAGGGCCAGTAGCACAAACATCAGGAGGCGTGCACTTCAAGCTATCAAAAATCCCAGCCAACTTCTGTGAATCGTCCAGATAACACTAGTGGCACGGCTCATTTAATACCCACCGCAAGGCAACAGGTTGTACTAGCAGCAACAGCCTCCTGTATTGTCTGCAAGGTATTGTGGCCTGATGGCTCTACAGTCACTCAAGTTATGTAAGCCCGTGCGATAGGCTGATGGTTCCATTATCGCCGGCGCCAAGTAGAACACCTAATCACGACAGCTGGCACAGCGATGGGAAGGGGTGTAGGGGCTGACCTGGATGGAGACCGTGGACTGCTGGTCCTGGTAGGTGGTGAAGGTCTGGGACTTCTTGGTGGGGATGACGGTGTTGCGCGGGATGAGCTTGGTCATGACGCCCCCCACCGTCTCAATGCCCATGGACAGCGGGCACACATCCAGCAGCAGGATGTCCTTCACCTGCACGCGTGCAAATACACACGATCGCACCCAGCCTCTTGAGCATTTCAATCCCAACCCGACTTGTTGACAGAGACAGACTGCATGCAGCAGCAAGCTGCACAGGCACAGCTCAGTGCAGCAACTTCCACCCCAGGACACCTTTCTACCGAACCAGATTCACCGCAGTCTTGGTTTCGACTGCAGATGGTAGTGATCCTGGCTAAGGACCTTATAGGATGCTGTCCAACAGTAGCTAAAGCCACCCTATCACTTGAGTTGCCATAACACTTCTCGCTGCTATCTTGGGAGCTTCAAGGATGACATGTTAATTCTAAAAGAAATTATACACAAAACCAAGCAGGGTAGTCCAGTAGCTTAAATGTATTTTTTAAAGTTATATTTTGAAAGGCTTACCTCATCACCGCCCTCGCCGGAGAGGATGCCACCCTGGACGGCTGCGCCGTAGGCGACGGCCTCATCGGGGTTGACACCCTTGTTGGGCTCCTTGCCATTGAAGTAGTCCTTGATCAACTGCTGCACCTTGGGGATGCGCGTGGAGCCGCCCACCAGCACGATCTCATTGATCTCCTCCTGCTCACCCCAACATCAACAGTCAGTCGGCCGTCACATTGCATCAATTCAAACAAGGCATGCATGCATGCATGAGACATGAGCGTGACATGTGTGCAACAATGCTGTCTCTGTCCTCATGCAATGAGAAGGCCCACATGCAAAGGAAGTTTTTCAAGACATGAGGTATACGCTGACACATCCTGACATTCAGCAGTGCCCGGGAAGAGTATGCAACACAATGGGTCAGAGGTTTACTGCCGGTGTTGTATGGAAGTGTATCCGAATTGCAGGCAGGCAAGGGCACCTTTTTGAGGTCGGCGTCCTCCATGGCCTTCTTGACGGGGCCCAGCGTCTTCTTGAAGAGGTCGCTGTTGAGCTCCTCGAAACGCGCGCGCGTCAGCGGCTCGCTCAGGTCCACCCCGTCCGCCAGCGACTCAATCTCCACACGCACCTGCACAATTGTTTTGACAGGGCAGATCAGGGACACAGCAAACCACAGCTTCACGATTGCAGATAACTATCAGAATATGACCCACAAGCAACATTGAGGTTCCACAGCATTGCAGTATCCATTACCAGCGCTGCATGCATTTCGCAAAAACTCAAGCACAGAATGGTGAGGGAGTGAATCAGAGTTCCGCACAGGTCGTTGTCACTGAGAACGATCTGGCACCACCAAGACATCATTCTGTGGACGAGCAATGCCAGAGCCACCATGTACTAGAACAGGACCAAAACAATGAATTGCTCAGGAGCCAAGCGAGCTCCTTTTACAAAAGGTAACCACAAGGCAAAGAAGCATCAACCATTCATGCGCCAAGCAAGCTCCTATCCCAGCAAAATATGGGTCCAAAAAATAGGTGGGCACCTGATGCTGGGATGAGAGGGCGCGCTTGGCGCGCTCGGCCTCGCGTCGCAGCTTCTGAAGGGCACGGTTATCCTTGCTGATGTCCACCTTGTACTTCTTCTTGATCAGCTTGATGAAGTAGTCCATCACGCGATGGTCAAAGTCCTCTCCGCCCAAGTGCGTGTCGCCGCTGGTGGAAATCACCTGCGCTCCATTTGCTCAATTTTCAACCACTGCCCACAAATTCTCATCCAACACATCATCCAGCCTGTTTCCAGGCAGCTGCCCAAGTTTTAGAGCACAGGCCAGGAATGCGCAAGAGCCAAAAGGGTTAGATGAAAGACCTTACTGGCGAAGCAGCTGCTGGATACTAGTGCACACAGCCTCGGAGCCACACCATCCTTCCTCAATCCTTCCCTCAGCTTATTCCTGAAGCCCATTCTTTCTCACTACATCCTTTGCTAGAGTTCTATAATACCACAACAGTGTTTGGAGAAGAGGAGAGTGGAAGGGCGCGCACCTCGAAGACACCGTTGTCGATGGTGAGGATGGAGACATCGAAGGTGCCGCCGCCCAAGTCAAAGACGAGGATGTTCTGCTCGGCGCCCTTCTTGTCCAGGCCGTATGCGATTGCCGCCGCTGTGGGCTCGTTGATGATGCGCACCACGTTCAGGCCAGCAATCACACCTGTTCAGGCGCAGCACACAGGCAGTCAGAAGCTGTTGTCATCAAGCATCAGGACCCCCCGTTGTTTGAAGTGAAGGGGGCAAAAGGCCCAAGCAGGAGTCATCTGTCAGGCCGCAACAGCTCCCACAATGGCACCCACAGCAGGGGACAAGGGCAGGAAGCTTGCCTGTCTAAAAACATCGTGAAAAGGCATGCTTGATGCCTTTGACAGGTACTGCAACATTGACAGATTCATGCCCTTGGCCTGAGAAACGAAGATATTCCAAGATGTAGCAGGTGAGCTTACCGGCGTCCTTGGTGGCCTGACGCTGGGCGTCGTTGAAGTAGGCAGGGACAGTGACCACCGCATTCTTGATGGTCTTGCCCAGGTACGCCTCGGCCGTGTCTTTCATCTTTGTCAGGATCATGGCGCTGATCTCCTCTGGCGAGAAGGTCTGCACACGAGGCACCCGCATCTCAGCCTCTGGGCATACTGTTTGTTGAACATAGATTCACAAAAATGTCTTTGCTTTTGCAAACCATGCATGCAGGCTTGATGTCAGCTAGTGAAGTGGTGATGGTGATCAGGTTGCCTGATGGGGGAGTAATCACCTTCTTCTCATCGCTGATGGTGACCTCCACGTAGGGCTTGGCGGCCTTGTCCACCACCTTGTACGACACCATCTTGGCATCTCGCTGCACCTCCTTGTCCTTGAACCTGCAGCAGAGATCACAGATCAAGCATGAACAAGGAAACGCTGTACCCTGAATAAACCCAGAGATCCACGGTGCAAGACTGCCATGCGAGCGATCAAGTATATTTCCGATGACAATTGACAGCACTCAGTGCATTCCTGACACCTGCGGTGGCTGCGCTCACAAGCCAATCAGAGGGGCGTCACAAACGCGCCCTTGGCTTCCGGTCACTGCCCTGGGTGATTTAAGAGCTGTGCATTCTAAGAGCAGATACTGGAGACAGAACGCACTTGCGACCGATGAGGCGCTTGACATCGTAGACCGTTCGGTCGGGGTTGGTGGTGGCCTGGTTCTTCGCGGCATCTCCTATCAAGCGCTCGGAGTCCGTGAAAGCCACGTACGAGGGTGTGATGCGGTTACCCTGGTCGTTGGCGATGATCTCCACCCGCCCGTTCTTGTAGACACCCACGCAGGAGTACGTGGTGCCAAGATCAATGCCTATCACAGTCCCCAAGCTCTCTGTGCTGGGCGCCTCCTCCGCCATGGCCAACATTCCCCATGCCGCCACCGAGACGGCTGCAAAAAATCCCAAACAACCCGCGTCAGAGACAGGCCTTGTCTTGCAGCAGGGAGCCAAACAAAGTGCAGACCAAGTCAACACAATCACTCACCGAGCAGGCACAGAAGGCCCGCCATTTTTCTCATCATGGGTCCTTGCGATGCGTCCTGTTCTATTCAATGCTTCAACAATTCCTGAAGGCGAACTGGGTACTTCTCAGACGACTGATCCCAACCTTCTGATGCCCAACTTCCCGGGCTTTTGCTGTTGCAGACCCGGCTCCCAGTACTTAAGCGCTGTGTTGACCCGTGGTGCTGGCAGAGCGTGCACGGAGGCCTCTGATTGGCTGAGAGGCCTGACCCCCACATTTCAAATCAGGCGTATCCTTGAGACCCGCTCCACCCCAAAAACTGAATGTCACGGCTTCGCCTCGGAGATTCGGGAGTGCAGAATGAAAAAATGTGGGGGGATCCGGACCCCCCGCAGGCTTGAGCGGGAACGGCAAGGGGAAGTCTAGACGTTTCGGCTGGGAGTGAAGAAGCCAAAGCGGGTGTGAGGTAGATCAGGAAAGATGCGTGGTCCCCGTGTGGCTGCGATCGCGCTGCTGGCGTGCCTGGCGGTCGCCGGTTTCTCAGGTGCGGGGGCAATTTTGCTGGACGCCTTGGACGTGATCTGTGTTCCCACCTGCCATGCCTCTGTTTCGCTACACCTGTGAATTTTGTTCTGTTCGCTATATACGACCGTGGTGCCTTCGATGCCGAATGGGGTCCGTTCGGGCAGTCTGTGGTTACGATCGGCCATCTGTGCTTGATTAGCACCTGTGCAAGGCAACAGCGAGAGAAAAACGTGCCCTGAGGATGCGCACAGCAAGACATGGTAACATCATAATAATATTTTCCTTTGAGTGGTGCAGGTATCAGCATTCATGCAGTCGCGGAAACAGCAGATCAAGCTGCTGCATCAGGGTGAGCTGCGCTTTCCCAGCGCAATTTTGCACTGATCGTATCCAGCTCCTTGCCAGATAAATGTAGGTTTTGTGGATAGTGTTCCTTGGCAAACAAAACTGTGAAGACGATTGTTCAGTGCATGGCGATAGCTTGATCACATCCCTCTCTGCCTTCCACAGAACTGAGGCACCGAAGACCTTTACGCCCAAGGAAGGAGCAGAGAAGTTCACCTTCCAGGCGGAGGTCAACAGGCTGATGGACATCCTCATCCACTCCCTCTACTCTAACAAGGTTGGCCTGGGTCCACTAGTCTCTCGCAAGCCTTGGTATTTCCGGATATCTGCAAGCTAACAGGGCATCCAATTTGCTAAAGCATGTTTTTGCGATTGCAAGGCTGACCTCTTGATGTGCGAGCCTCTTGCTGAGCAATTTATTGTGACATCTATGGAACGTAAGGCACCCTTCACAACCTTGTGCTGTAATCATTGTTTCCAGCTCCTGTTTGGCTTGTGCACACAGGAAATCTTCCTCAGGGAGCTGATCTCCAACGCGGCAGATGCGCTGGACAAGATCCGCTTCCTGTCCCTGACAGACAAGGGGCAGCTGGGGGAGACGTCCGACCTTGAAATTCGCGTGAAGGTCGACCATGACAACAAGATCCTGACCATCCAGGACACCGGCGTGGGCATGACTCGCGACGACCTGGTCAAGAATCTGGGAACCATCGCCAAATCTGGCACCTCTGGTGAGTGTCTCAGTCAAAATAGCCCAAGTGATGAGCAGCTTGTGGGCGTCTTTTTGGATGCATGGGCCTGATGAGTGTCATGGGAAATGCACCTGCTTGGCAGATGACTGGGCGATTGTTTGGTGGATACTGCACCTTCTTTTGTGCCTTTTGGAAGTAGTGGTTACTTTTCATATGCTTGGCTTCCTGCTCAGCCTTGCAAGGTAAAATGCGTGACAGATGTGTGTGCGCAGCCTTCCTGGAGCAGATGCAGAAGAGCAATGACATCAATCTGATCGGTCAATTTGGTGTCGGCTTCTACTCTGTCTACCTGGTGGCAGACTATGTCGAGGTAAGGCTCCCTAATCTGGCACTTCCATCTCTGCCCAACACAAATATCTTGACTGTGTATACTATGCTATAAATTGGTGCATTGTTATCAGGTCATCCCATTGTACGCGGCAAAAATAGCTGACCAAGCAGAGCATCACTTGCACAAGCACCGCCATGCTTGCAACAAGTTGCATTATCCCGCAGAACAACAGAGGCCCACAATCGCAGAGACCTCGCCATGACTGCACACCTCACATTTTAGTCACCCTTTGTCGCTACTCGCAGGCATTTCCTGCACTCACGTCTACAGCTAAATTTGTATCCAGCATCATGACTGCACGCCTCAGCACGAAGCTGCATTGCGCAGGTGGTCAGCAAGCACAACGACGACAAGCAGTGGATGTGGGAGAGCGGCGCAGATGGCAACTTCGCCGTCAGCGAGGACACTGGCGAGTCGATTGGCAGGGGCACCGTCCTCAAGATCCACATCAAGGTACGTACTGCTTGACAATTAAAACCAATTCCTTCCTGCCTGGCCCCCACTTATAATCAGGCTGTCCTGACAATTGCAGTTTACCGCCCATGAGATGTTAAAGAGGAGGCCATGCGGGGTAATTCCAAGCCTGACAGAGTCTTTGTCCTTCTGATGCATCTTAAGATAGCATCTGAAGCATGTCAAACCCGGATGTCTTGACAGCTGCATTTTGCTGCCTATGATAAGTATAATCAAGGACAGGCAGAACCTCCTAGGTGAGCTTTGGTGAGCTGAAAGGTGCCCTGTGACTGATGCCCAATTACAGGACATTCAAGTAAGTCTTGTTGTCCTCTGGGCTGCATGCCAAATTTGAAAAGCTGGTCAGGCCATGAGCCTTTGATGCTGATATTGCACGGATTGCGGACAATTGCAAACTTTTGTGCAGCACAAGCTGCCATGTCGCTGGAAAACTGACTGTTGTGTGTTGCATCCAAAAACAGGAGGACGCCCAGGAGTACCTGGAGGAGGCGAAGCTGAAGGAGCTGGTGGCCAAGTACAGCGAGTTCATCAACTTCCCCATCTACCTCTACTCCAGCAAGGAGGTGGAGAAGGAGGTGCCAGTGGAGGAGCAGCCGGCAGGCGATGATGAGAAGGAAATTGAGGAGGAAACGGACGCAGACAAGGACGATGACGAGGACTCCGATGACGTGGAGGATGCTGGTGAGGCCAGGCTGTCTTCATGCAGACATGCTTGCATCATGATGGGTGCCCCCAACAAACAGCAGTGTCTGGCCTCAACTAGCCTATTGGTCACTTGAGAGGGATGCATGGGCACGCCTCTTCTGCATTTGCGCCCTTCTACGTGCCACTGTTCCATTGCTTGTCCTGGATGCTGAGCAGCTTGCTTGCAATGAGCATCATCGTGCCATCCTCATCCAAGCAAGTAAGTCAAAGTGTGTGATGGCGACGGCATTGCGCAGTGACAGGAACTCCGCGCCTCACGCTGGTGCTGCCAGACATGCAGACAAGTCATGACAGATACCCAGAACGGGGTGATAAGTGAAGTGAGTGCGAGTGACACTAGCGGCGCCCTGATCTGCTTTGGAGCATGCATACTGACGCACGATGACTGATGATTGGTAATTGCGCACAGACGATGAGGACGAGGACGAGGAGGAGGAGGCGCCCAAGACGAAAAAGGTGAAGGAGACGGTGTGGGACTGGGACCTGCTCAACGACAACAAGGCGCTGTGGCTGCGCAGCCCCTCCGACGTGGGCGACGATGAGTACGCCAACTTCTACAAGGCCCTCGCCAAGGTGCTCACTCTGCACTCCGCTCCCTCCCTGCACCTTGGTGTTCATCATGTTTGCCTCGCCATCACAATGTGCACGGCAATAATTCCTGTGAGAAGGGGCCTGAATGAAGTCCTATGCACTTGTCCAATGCTTTCCTTATCAGACGGTGCTCATTCTGTGTTAGCACTTGTCCCTTGCCCTTGCCTTCTCCTGCTTGCCTAGTTACCAAGGCATGCAACATCCCTTCTGGTAAGGAGAGGGCCACCCAGTGCGCTGTGTGGACAGCATCAGCGGGAAGATCTGGCCCACATCCTAGCTCCGTTTTGATGCTGCAGTTCCTTGTGCCTGCTTGAGGTCCAAGCATAGCAATCAGCTGTGGACGTAGATACAAGTGAACGGTTGAGTAACAGCACCAAGGACCAAGTTCTTTGGAAGGACCAAGTACTGATCAGGCATGCAAGCTGACAAATGATGACTCACTGCGATGACTGATCGCGTGTCACCCGCGCGCGCAGAGCGACCACGAGAAGGCGGCAGCGCACGTGCACTTCCGCGCGGAGGGTGACGTCGAGTTCCGGGCGCTGCTGTACGTTCCGGAGAGCGCGCCGCCCAACTTCCTCGCTGACTACTACGGGCACAAGCCCTCGCTCAAGCTTTACGTGCGCCGCGTCTTCATCTCCGACGACTTTGAGGAGCTCATCCCCAGGTGCGGGCTTACTGTCGGTGGTACTGGGCGAGTAGTGGTAGGCACCCATTGAGTAAAGGGTGGCAACTTACCTGGCAGCTGGTGGCCATTAAGGAAGGCTTGAAGAGCACTTGTTTGCATCACCGCAGTCCTGGCAGTCCTAATTTGAGCAGATCTACTTGGTGCTGGTGTGCATTTGTGGAATCCTCTGGCTGTGGGTGCTCGGAAGCTTGTCGCCCATTCTAAACCCTTGGTCTGTCCGCTCATTTGCATGCACAAAACCTGTGTCTTGATTCAGGCGATCGATTCACTCGCTGGAGCATGGTCCTGCAGTTGCTAATCTTCCTATGCCATGGTGCGCACAGGTACCTGAGCTTCCTGAAGGGTATTGTGGACAGTGACACGCTGCCGCTGAGCGTGTCGCGTGAGACGCTGCAGGCGCACGCCAGCCTCAAGGTCATTAAGAAGAAGCTCGTGCGCAAGGTGCTCGACAGCCTCAAGAAGATGTCCGACGCCGAAAAGGACGCCGCCAAGGGTGCGATTGTTACACCCCTTATCTTTCATGTACAACCCATTTCATTCGTGCGTCAACTTGCCTACCCAGTCAGCCTTTTTTGCAGCCTCGCAAAAGCAATGCTTGTCGACACCACTTGTGTTTTTTGCAAACGTTCCGTTGTGTTGATGCAGCATTATGAGAGAGCTTTCATGCCTTAATGCCATGGCTCATGCATGCATATACTGCAACCAGATCTCAAACAATCTATTATGAATGAGTTTACCACACCCAGATAACAAACAGTACATGAGGAATGAGATCCTACAAAAGATCGTCAATACATCCATTTGAACACCATCAAAGAGTGGAGGTCTTAGCGAGCTTCGCCAGATGTTCAAAGACATCTTTTATATGCTGCGCAGGCGACAGCGCGGACGAGGATGACAAGGCGGAGGCGGAGAAGTACGGCAAATTCTGGAAGGAGTTTGGTCGCGCGCTCAAGCTGGGCATCATCGAAGACGCGCCCAACCGGCCGCGCCTGGCCAAGCTGCTGCGCGTGCGCACCAGCACCGACCCCGAGATATTAGTCACCCTGGATGACTACGTCTCGCGCATGAAGGAGGACCAGAAGCAGATCTTCTACCTCACTGGTTCGTACGCTTCAATTCCCTTTCAGCATGTAGGATTGTCAGATTCATATGCGGCAGCTTCGGCTGCCGGCGGCGGCTACTCTCTGCAGTAAGGAACTAGGTGTTAGCTTGGCACCATTGTGATTGCTGGCCGTGGCGCTCAATCGCCATGCTTTGCAGAACGATGGTCTTGGATGGTGCTGCTGGCAGCCATTATGTCCATTCTGTGAGTTGGTTCTGAGAAATCAATGCATTTTTGCAGTAGCTGATGGGTGATGGATGGCTGACATGTGTTGGGCTGCTGGCGCCAGGTGCATCTGTGGAGGACCTGCAGAAGAGCGTGTTCCTGGAGAAGCTGATCCAGAAGGGCTACGAGGTCATCTTCTTCACGGAGCCCATCGATGAGTACGTGATGACTCACGTGACTGAGTACGATGACAAAAAGTTCCAGGACGCCTCCAAGGACGACGTCAAGCTGGGCAAGGACGACAAGAAGGGCCTCAAAAAGCTCAAGGTGCATTCTCCACCCCTTCATTATGAAGGGGTCCTGACTGCTTATAGTATGATTGGCCTTGCCTTTGTGCTCTAAGTTTGGCGCTTCCAAGCAAGTCTGGGCCATGCACAACAAAAGTTGTGTCCCGCTACGCCCAAAATGGCAAGAGCCGCACCTCGAGCATGCGACAGCCACTCTCAGAAGTCCAATTTCATAGAAGCATACTGTGGTATTTGGTGACATTGCATGCTGACATGACTGCTGATGTGGCGCAGGAGGAGTTCAAGGACGTGCTGGCGTGGTGGAAGGAGCTGCTGGGCGCCGCTGTGGGGCAGGTAGACATTCTGGCACAATCACCGACGCCAAGTCACTGTTATAACATGCTTTTCCTGCCAAGAGACAAGCTGCGTCCTGCAGATAAGCTGCAGTTAAAGGCTGCCACAAGCCTACCCCTTGTTGGACTTGCTAGATCCATAAATAAGACCCAGCTAACCATGGGCAAAGTGTGCTCAGTATATATACCGTCCCCTGCCGCCGGGACCAAGTCACTGTACTCGGGGGAGTTGTAGCGCACCTGATTCATAGGATTTCAAGGGTCGGGGTATATCTTAGATTGGGGTTTTAAAATGGTATCACCCTGCAACAAGGGCGCACTGATAGCGGGGAGGGATTGCTTGTGCAGGTGAAGGTGAGTGCGCGGCTGGCAACCAGCCCGGCCATCGTGCTGACATCCAAGTACGGCTGGAGCGCCAACATGGAGCGCATTATGAAGAGCCAGGTGGGAGCATACCCGCTCTTCTGGCCACCTGCTTTTTTTTTGCTCTCCCCTTCCTGGCCTTATCAACGCAATTGCCACTGCGTGAGAGAAGATCGGGCACCCCTATCATTGTGTGACTGACAGTGTGTGCCGACCATTGAGGTTGCAGCAGTGGAATGACCTCAAAGAGCAGGGGATCTTTATCCATTTGGACCTGATCTTATCTAACAGAGCATGGGTGCGTGCACCGCCAGGCGCTGGGGGATACCGCGGACCGCAGCTACATGAAGGGAATGAAGACGCTGGAGATCAACCCCCGCCACCCGCTCGTCCTTGAGCTCAAGCGCCAGGTCAGCACTACGCACAACCTCAGACTGCACCTCATTTTTCATTCTGCGACATGCTTAACCCGTTTAGATTGCCTTCATCATTGAAGGGCTGCTCGTCATCTCGAGCTGGGCTTAGCTTTCTTGCATTCTAGAGATTAGATACGGTGCCATCTGTATGCCGGCTGGCTATGGGATGAATTGGGCAACATGTATCAAGCTAAGTAGACAGGGTCAAACTCCTATGTTTTGTTGGGTATGTGGCTTAGAACTGAAGGGCCCTGGAGCCACACACTACACTTTTAGAAATAGCGGACGGCAATTACGCGCAGTGGGGGGGTGCACCTAATCAACGGTGCGATGGGCTGACTGGATTTATGCATGGGGTGACAGTTTGAGGAGGACAAGGAGTCGGATAAGGCGGCGGCCTACGCGCGACTGCTGTGGGACACGGCGCTGCTGGAGAGCGGGTTTGAGATCGAGGCGCCCAAGGAGTTCAATTCGCGCATCTACGGGCTGCTCGCGCAGGCCTACAACATCGAGGGGGACCTCGGGATTTCCGCCGAGGACGCCGCGGCCGCAGCCGCCGAGGAGGTGACTTGCACGCCCCCTGAGACAGGCCCTCTTTTTGATATATTACTGATCCGCTGCCTTTAGTGATCATCTCATGGTGGGTCCATCCCCTGCCTCCCAGGATTGTAACGCACGCCTCTGAGGCAGGCAGTCTTCTCTTTGCCTTCAGTAATCAGAGAACCCGTAGATAGGGCACTATCACGTATCACAGTGTGCAGTCCAGGGATGTGCACATGACAGGCCTGCCTCAAGCTACACAATGTAACACGCGTGTCTTGCCAGCTGTCACATTGTGCCTGTCCTGTTGGGCAGCGCTGAGGGTAATTGGCAGGGTGGTAGGGAGCGCTACTTTCCCGCTCACGCATTCCACTGTACTAGGGCAGGGAATAGGCCATATATTATATTATAATAGAAAATAAAAAACGTGTGGTCTTTAGGGATACTGACAGATTTTCACATGAAACATGCGCTTTGATGTCAAGCTATCTAATTGCCCTTCCAATGTGTCCGAACTGTTCCTTTTCTTTGCTCACGTATCAGCCTCGCCCCACTTTTGATCTGGCAAGTCTCCCTATTCACGCGCACCCTATATGTTGCACAGGCAAAGGAGGAAGCTGAGGAGGGAGCATCAGAGGAGGAACCAGAGACCCCAGAGTTCTCAGCAGAGGCGTTTGCCGACGCTGCAGCAAAGGCAGCAGCAGACCTCGAGGCTGAGGAGGCACCTCATAAGGATGAGCTGAGGTGACCAAGCAGCAAGAGAGGGAGAGGCGAGATCTGTTCTGACAGCTTGTCAGATTCTACTTGAACATCACACACCAGGAGCCGCTTTTGCTGAGGCTGGTGAAGTCATTGTGTGATCCATTAGAGTGTTTCTGACCCTCAGCAAACACTCAGATCCCAGAAATTGTCATTGTGTCTGTCATACCCGTTGTCAGCCCATGTGTTCCTGTCAGTGCAATAAGTAAGCTGCTCGTAATGGGTTTACAAGATCCTCGTACCAGTCGTTATGACATCAATAGCTTCTGGGAAGTCTGTATGATCTTGATGAGGCACTTGTCAAAGCGGTATTATACCATGATGGCCATTTGTCATCAAAAACAGATGTGTACACACAAACCGCCTCCCTGGAAAGCAAAAGCATTGCGCTCGCTGATCTCAAGATGATAAATGCACAACTCAGTAAGTTTTGAAACTACGCATTGAATGGCAGAATGTTTTCCTTCGCACATAAATGCATGGATGGCCGCACTGGTCAGAGCAGCCCCACACCTGCTCGTCTGCAGACGCCCTAGGCCCAGGCCTGCATGTATGCCCTAAGGCCTTTGGCTTCGTATTTGCTGTGCTGTACTCATAATTGGGTTGCCTCATTTCACCGCAGCACCACTTGTAGCCTACCGTAGTAATTCCTGGGACTGAGCTCTGTAGACCTAATTGGTGACCTAGCTAGTAGCCTATAGGTCACCAAGAGTTCCAGAACGCATGCGCAGCTGCAGAACGTTCTGTTAACAGTCAGTGGGTTCTCAGCAGTATCGGGACCATCTCCTGGCATGTGTTGCATGCAATGGTGCTGTTCTCGAGTGCAAATCAGGCCTCAAGATTGGGGTTGTGGCACATTGGAATCATCCTATGTGGGGCCCAGACTGAGGGTGGCTCAGAATCCGTAGACAGGGCAGGCCACGATACCCCGAGTGCCGCAAAAGTGCGTCGATCACCAGCCAATCCGCTTTCAGTTCGCTTTTCACCAGGTCCCGATCCTTTCAGCCAAGGCCGAAGAGGGCATCCGAGGACGTCATTCACTCACCTAGATCTAGCAGAACGTAAGCAGGCACCGTGCACAGGAGAGAGCAGTGTCAACGGAGAGTGCGCGGCATCTGGCGCTATGCAGGCGTCTTTCAGTGGCCGTGCGCTAGAGGGGAGCCTTGGCCACGAGGAGGCCTGCTGGTTCAGCTCACCGCAAGCTTTGCTCAGGTTCGATTTTTAATTCCAGTCTGCGCACTTCGACCTCAATACACCACAGGTGCCGCCGGGCAGCAAGGTAGTGGTTGTGGACACACGCCCATGCCTCCCAGAGGAAACCTGGGGACACAAAGAGATGTATCCACGATTGAGGAGCCTGTCAGCATTTGATCAGGCATAGGAAGCATCGCAGTGGTGCAAATTCCAGACAGAGGACCGCAACACACCATTATGGGCAGAGGAGAACATTTAAGGATGTTACTGGGACATGGGGAGGACTGACTACCTCCGGCAGCACATGATAGCTGTAGATTCACACACATGCATTCCTATCCACAAGTTCGTCGACACCGCCTTAGTGGGGACCGCTCGGCTCTGTACTGCTCCGGAATATATTGTGTTGTGCATGGGAGCTGGAAGTTTCTTAATAAAACGGTGCTGTAGGAGATGTGACACAAGTGGTGCAATATACAGCAGCTCTAGCCTTGCTGGTCATGCAGGTCCATTGGCCTGGGGTGCTGTCAGGCAAGCCCACTGCTGCCCAACAGCATCCTTATCCCTAATTTTGCTCTGCGCGCAGACATGTAACTCTGCTGCCTCATCAACAATTTTGTCCTGTCATACAGGACACATCGTAGGAGCAGGCGGCGGAATAATGGCGCCCCATGCAGAGCAACTCTTACGACAGGGCCACGAGTGACAGTGGCGCCTGGTGGGGATGCGGGACCCCCTCGCAGAGAGGGGGGCCAGCAGCGGCTTTCGGGCAAGGTGCTTTGGCCTGCCATGCCCCCCCTGTTGCTGTCTTTGTCCTCCAAAAAGCATTCTCTTCAACCCCTGCAAGCCTCCCGATGCTTGCTGCCTCTCCATGCATGCTATCCTTGACAAGGTCATGCTTTGCAGTCACATTCTGGAACGGAGAGGCCTAGTCCACATCTGTTCTTGACACTGCCAAAGCTCCTGCTCAAGCACAAATCGTATCCTGCAAACTAGGTCATTGAAATCTAAGATCAAGAAATTTGCGCTCATGTGGCTGTTTGGAGTTTACTGCAGGAGGTGGAGGATAGGGCGATGTGGGCCACAATAGAGTGGGGGAAGCTGCACCCAAAAGGCCTGCAGCTTCCCTCCAGGTGGGCACCTGGCGGCCTGGAGCAGGCGTACCTCCGCTGCGGCAACATCACCAGTGACTACGCCAAAACCTTCTACCTGGTGCGCTGGCGTTTTCTTCTGTGATCACAAGTGTCGTCCATAAGAATTCCAAATGTCTTACTACACCTAACATCTGCTGCTGTGTGCCCTTCTTACACAGTCTGCAGTCTGCGGAGGTGCATGCATGATAATCATTTGATTCTTCAAGGAAGCTCGCAAACCTCTCACATGTTGGAGCAACTAGTGTGTCCATACTAAGCACAGCTCGGATCCCCATCTACTAGGAGTCTTATCAAGCAAGTATGCAAAGGATGAGATGCAGGTGGAAGGCTGGGGCTGAGGTGAGTGGGACATTGCGCAGGGGACGAAGCTGATGACCCCGGAGAAGGCGCGCGCCATCTGGGCCATCTATGTCTGGTGCAGGCGCACAGACGAGCTTGTGGACGGCCCAAATGCATCACGCATGAACCCCAGGGTGAGTCACCAGTGCATGACTCTCTCGGCATCCTCTTGCATCATCCACAACGCAATCCTTCAGAGTGGCGCTGGCCTCCTCATTGCCTGTAAGTGTGTGGCTCAGGCTTCCCTAACTACATTTGAACCTATGTAATGGGATATTCGAGTCCGGCAGCCCAGATTCTGTCAGGTTTTGAGCTATCGATAGATACATCATGCGGGGATAAGATCTTAAATGGGATCCATGGAAGAGTCACCCAGGACACGTCTGGTCGTACAACCCAGATCCTGTCAGGTTTGATCTTTCCATAGATACACCATGCGGGAGAGCGCAACATATGTGAGAGGTGACTAAGGCTGCCTCTGTTGCTTGCTAAATATGCCTTGCTGAGTCATCTTGGTGATGTGCGCAGGAGCTGGACAGGTGGGAGGAGAGGCTAGAGGAGCTGTTTGATGGCAGGCCATACGATGTATATGACGCGGCTCTCACAGCCACCATCTCCAACTTCCCAGTTTCCATCCAGCCCTTCAGAGACATGGTGCCCACCTCGCGCATTTCCCCCTACTGTCGGATTCCTGCGCCCTATACCTGAGCGCTTATTGTCTTCCACGTGTCATGTCCACAAATGAGTAAGGGGATATTTTAGCTAAACTGCTGACAGTTCTCCTGACAAAGGGTTGTAGTCAGCTATAGCTGGGACCTTTTGACATCCTTGATACTTCGGTCTACCATCCTCAAGCAGTCCCTCAGGGTTGACTGGGCGCATGTGTTGCTGTATCATGAATCGTGATAACTACAAAGCTTTCCAGCGCTTGCACCAAAGCGAGGCACACGACAGGCATTCATTGGTAGGCCTGGCTTCGTACACCTGATACATATCATGTGATAGGATGCCTCACCTACAGGTCATACTGGCCTCAGGGGTCATTAATTTCATTGTTTGGGCTCACTAATCGCCTTGCTGTTTGTTGCGCAGATAGACGGCATGCGCATGGATCTGGTGAAGCCGCGCTATGACACATACGATGAGCTGTACGAGTACTGCTACAAGGTGGCCGGCACTGTGGGACTCATGACAACGCCAGTCATGGGCGTGGATCCCTCCTACACGGTGAGCAGCAACACAAGGCCTGCCAGAATGGCTCCTCTTGGACAGTGGTTCTACTTGTTAGTGCAAGGACCTGTCTGCCATGTTGGAGGAACCGTCTTGAAGTGAAGAGACAGGAGATCGCATGCGTTTGCTCTCTACCTTTTACACCGCTGTAGTTCCCGCAATGTGCAGGGCTCTCCTGCTGTATGAAGCTCAGCACCATTGACCGCATTATCCTGCGGTGTTGCTGTAGTGCGTGGTGATGAGGTTCCTTGTGGTGAGCTTCATACAAGGTTGGGCATGCCATGTGCCATTTGTCTTTGAATTGGCATCGCTGTTGTGCAAGCTTGCAAGAGGCGGGCATCTTCTGGACTGAGCTGTGCCTGCCATGCTGGCTCATGATAAGAGCTGGATGTCTGAAGGCTGCTCCCTGGACTGTGCAAAGGTAGAGAATAAATTGTAGTGAAAGGGTGTTTCTGCGCAGGGCCCGATGGAGGCGGTGCACAGGGCGGCGCTGGCGCTGGGCACAGCCAACCAGCTGACTAACATATTACGTGATGTGGGAGAGGACGCCGTCGAACGCAACCGCATCTACGTGCCCCGCGACGAGCTCGACATGTTCGGCATCAGCGAGGCCGAGGTGACTCACCCTTGTCACCTTCTCTCTCAACCAAACACTTGGCGAGAGAGAGAGAGAGTGCTTCAAAATATCTTGTTGGAAGGACAGCCGCTTGATTACCTTCCCATGCTTTCGGCCCTATGTTCCGCAAATCCCTGCTGTGGTGGTGGCAGTTGTTGATGCAGTCGTGCTGGAAATGACTCATTTCCAGCATGAGAAGCATCTAGCTTCTCATTTCAAATGAGAAGCTAGATGCTTGGTACAACCAGGATAGTCAAGATAGTCAAAGGAACAAGCGGATCCTTGACAGCTTATATTCTAGCATGAAGGAACTAAACAAGAATGTGTGTGTATTTTGGTTTTTTCCCTTCATGGTAGAAACAAGTGAGCGCTGAAATTTTGCAGAGGATATGTGCTGTGAATACAAAATTCGGGTTTGAAAAGGTGTTCAAAATTATAAGTGAATTCCGTGCGCAGGTGCTGTCGGGAATGTTCAGCAGCACGACGGGCCGCATAGACGACAGGTGGCAGCGTTTCATGAAGTTCCAGATCGCGCGCGCCCGGCAGTGCTTCGCCGACGCCGAGGCCGGGGTGGACCACTTGGACACCGACGCTCGCTGGCCTGTGTGGTCTGCCCTCATCCTGTACAGGTGCGTTCCCTCCCGGCAAAAAATTCGAAGTTGAGTTTAGAAGAACACTGCAACTTTTCGTTCTGCCGGCGCTGCGATGGGTCTTGGTGCTCGTGCGGTGCGGGTTGCAGCAGAGCTCTTTCCTGGTGCACTTGGTTGTTTCTGCTTCTGCTGAACCCTTTTGAAGGACTGAAAACTGATGCTTGTATGACGACAAAGTACGTTACTGTAGCTGGGATGGATATCTGTGGTGCCTTGACAGCTGCCAGCAGGCTACAGGTGCATGAAGAGCTGCTGATGCCAACAAACGGTCCCTTTTGAAGCTGTGATGCGACAGCTGACGGTTGTGAGTCGTGTTGCAGGCAAATCCTGGACGCGATAGAGCGCAACGGCTACAACAACTTCACCAAGCGCGCGTACGTGCCCAAGTGGCGCAAATACCTCAGCCTGCCCATGGCTTTCGCACGCGCGTCCAGCCCGGCAGCCATCAAGAAGCCCGCCAAGCTCCTGCTCCCCCCCAGCGCCTCTGCCGCCACCGTCACCGCTGATCGACTCGCCAAGTGAATGCAATGAGGACTAAGGCTGCTTGCTGGTGCCTCAGCTGCAATTGTGGCCATTCAGAAATTTGCCAATTGACTGCAGCGTCTGCTTGGCTGAGGAACAAGGCTGCTCATGTGGGGGTGAGGAGAAGTGAACGTAGTTTTTGGCTGGGCGAGGAATGGGGGAGGAGGGCGGCTCAGTTGGGAGCCTCCACTGTCACTGCAGACATGCTTGCCCGGTGAATAAACTTGGGAGAATGCATGACGCACAAGGCAAAGTGAGCGCCAAGTAGGGGAGGGGGCTGCCTCGCGTATGGTATGCCATGCATGCAAACATACAAGACACCTGCAGTTGATTGCAGATGTGTTGTTGAGGAAGGCTCTGCCAGTCTGAGGGCAGGAGGGTGACGCCGAAGGGATGAGCAAACAGTTTTGAGGTCCACAATAGTTTTGGGGCTACCCCAAGGAGTTTTGAGCCGGCCAAGGGCAGGCGTTGGATTTCTATAGGGGAGGCACTGGCTTCTGACTCGCACACCGGGGATAATCCTCTGTCAGACACCCTTGCCTGGGCGCGATGAGTTGGGTGGCTGCATGCCCACACCTGGGAGGTGGGTTCTGACAATCAATAAGCATGACGCATGCTGCCACGAAATCCAGCTCAGCTAGGACCCCACGCTGCCCGCCAGCTCTTGCTGGAGGGATATGCTGCAGCTGTGGGTGATGAGCGCTGTCCCCTTGTGAATGTCTCAGCCAAATCAGAGAAGTCGTCCCTCCAGCAAGGGACTATTTGGTGCCATTTGCAAGGCAGCATTCCCAGGATCATGTGCGGTGTCTCCCAGCTTGAACAGGAGTTCCTGACACAAACACACAATCCTTGATAATTCCGACTGATGTAGCTTCAAAAGTCAAAAGACAGTATTTTGTATATATCTTGGGCAGAATCTATTGCTGCCACCAGAGTCATCAATTCATAGACCGCACTGCTATTCTTAGAATTCGCAACTTGCTAGCGGGGTTTGGACGTGTCTCGGCCTCGCCAGTTTCCCAGCTCTTTGCTTTACGGAACACAGTTTCATGAGAGTCTTGCTAGTGTCATATTGTATTCTGCTTATTGTGTTGCATTGCTTCTGCATTGAGCGCCTCCTCAGGCTGACTGTGCTTGCCAGTCTTGGCCTCTAGTCCACAAACCTGCTATCTGCAGGCTGTTTTGCAAGGTCAGTCTTCCATTGGGATGTTTTGCAGACTCTGGAGTGTTGTGGACAATCCTGCAGCTGTAATATAAAGTTTTATGTATTTGCCCCAGATATCCCTCTGGGCATGCGCAACTGGCAAGAACACTGAAGCAACCTTGATGCAGCAAAAATTCCATTGATACTGTCGATGACACCATATCTTCAGAGCCGGAATTCGAATGTTGCAATATTTGACCTGTTGGGGGCTGATCATGATGAACCAGCTGCAGGGCTGATATCAGCTTGCAGGTCACTCCACTGGAGTGACCCCTGACAGCATGACAAGAATTCTCAGGGGATCTAGCTTGTTCCTGGTACACCTTATGACCTAAACTTCGTGCAAGAGAAGCTGGAGCTGCACCTCCAACTTTCATGCAAGACTGCAGTGGCAGCTTCGACCGGTGACGCGGCAGCTGCCCTCCCTGAGTCATTCTCGTAAATTTTGGTAATGGCTCAACGAGACGATCAACTTCACCCCGGCTTATAATCCTCGCTTTGCCCCGTCTCAGTCAACATTCCAAACCAATTAATTACAAACGATCTAAGTGTCCTGCGAACCAATCGCGACCCCTCTTCAGCCAAGCACACGACGACCAACAGACAACACTGCTCTGCTTACGCATACTCGTCCCACGACAGTGCTGATTAGCGGTACGCTATTATAACTTTTGCCAGGAGTTTCAAAAACATTTAGATCGTCTCGTGCCTTTGTCCGAGAAAATTATTTACAGTGTCGAGAAGTGACCTACGCTTGGATATTCTTGAGAGTCGAAACCTGTCTAAGAGGCAGTCGGCCTCTGCAGGTATGGTGATAGATATGTACATAAAAAACGGAATGCATACCCCCTATCGGGCATGTTTGATCCTTTTGCAACTTCGTGAGGGTCGAAGGTGCCATGAACAAGGACCTGGCTGGACCAGCGATAGTTTCCACTTCCTATCGACCTCGGCCTCTGCAATGGATTACACCTTGACAATCCACAGTACGGCGAACAGGAGCGTGCTGAAGACCCGTTATAAATTTCACCACTTTGTTTGCAGGAACGGATCTCACAACATGACAGAGAACGGAGGACTACCTCAGGTCAATGGAGGCAGCCCCCAGTACTGGGAGATGTCCAACGGGCAGAACCAGGCTAACGGTGTCATTCAGAAGAGGCTTGCCCGCGCTCGGGAAGTCATCAAGGAAGACCCTCAGCTGCAGGCGGCCATGTTTGACAGGTGCCACAGCTACACACCATTCTGAATGTAAATTCTCTAGCTTCATACGTAGAGCTATACCATCTGTGTTTAGAAGTATCTCGTTTGACCTCCCCATGCTTATTTCCGCAATTGAATGGCGGAAGAAACACAGTCATCAGTCGCTGGCTCAAGGTGCGCGGGAAGATGAGATGGTGGTCTGTGCAGGAAATCACTTCAGCGGATCACGGATGCGGGGAACACCAGCATTGAGATTATCGCGGCCATCTTCAAGGAGTATGCGTCGCGCGATCTGTTCGGCGCCTGCGCACCGGGAGAGTCCAGCTTCCACACCGTGACTTATGGAGCAGCCTGGGAGCGCATTCAGGTTGGTGCCCCTCCATCTGAACACTCTTATTTCCATCGCTAGCCTTTGCCACTCTAGCTCAACAAAGAAACGGACAGTGCCTGTCCTGTAATGGACACCTCCGCGTCTCTCTGTACTGCTGTGCGAGTCACTGGCTTGCTGCTGGACCATGTGGGAAGGCAGCGGTCTTACCTTGCATAAACCTGACATAATGATTATGTCATGCTTACATGAACATTACGTGATCCCTCGCAGGCGCTGGTGGCGGGCTGGACAGCGCTGGGATTCGTGGCTCCGGGGGACTTTGTGGGGATCTCTGGGTTTGCCAGCGTGGACTGGGTGGTGTCCGATCTGGCGACGCTGCACGCCGGGGGGGTCATGGTCCCCCTGCCCACAAATATCCTGGCAGAGGACGTGCGCGCGATCATCGACGAGGCCGAAGTGCGCTGCCTCATGATCAGCGCCGAGGAGCTTGCGGCCATTGCACCGGTCATTGGCGGCTGCACCAGCGTGAAGGCCGTCATTGTCATGGACAGGTGTGTTTGCCACTTCCCTTCGCGATGTTCCTTCTGCGGCATTCCAAGGCATGTCAAGGTGCATGCTTGGGTCAGGTTAGTCTGGTTGTGCAGAGGCATCTGGCAGCAGCTTGCCTTTGTAGTGTTCTTCCGTGTGGGCTGCAGCCTGCAAGGGTGCATGCTCGCGTCAGGCCAATCTGATCATGCAGAGGCATTCGCTTTCTATTGAGAGGGTTAGACGTTGGGGCAGCCCAATGCGGCAGGATTCTCTTGTCAAAGGTTCATCATGCCCACCAATGCCAATTCCAGTAGCAAGCTGGCTTTGACTGGTTTTGGTGGAACGGCAATTCAGATTGTGATGTCATGGGGGCAGCGTGCAGCTCAAGTGCTGGATTACTACTCATGCTTAGTCATTTGTTCTAAGACGTTTCCAATTTAGGCTGCTCCATGGCATGCAAAGTAGAATTCCAGATAGCTGCAGTCAATATGTGAATTCTTCTGCGCAGTTCCACGGACGCCGTGACATCCTCGGGAGCCTACGCGGAGATGCAGGCCAACCTGCCGGCAGGCGCAAAGCTGACCACCATCGACGAAGTTCTGGCGGCGGGCCGCGCCACCGGCAAGCAGCCCGCACTGGTGATCCCCGGCAGGGATGGGCGGCCGGCGGACCCTTTACTGAACCTCATGTACACCTCGGGCAGCTCTGGGCGGCCCAAGGGGGCCGAGTACCCCGAGCACCTCTTCTTTGACTTCCTCAAGGTGGGTTTTTGAGACATCAGCTTGTAAGCTCTCCATGCATATTGGAATATTTTGTGGTAAGACCAGTGCAACGCTGCTGCTGCGAGTGATACATGCGAGAGTGCCGCTGGAAGACACGTCAGCACTGGCAGATCTGTGCATGTGTGTGCTGCAAATTCATGCCGATGCAAATTCATGCCGCATGCATGTCTATTTTTAAGAGAAGTCTGTCAGCAGTGTGCACTTCATTTATGACAGATTCCTGACTGCAGTTTCCTTCTGTTGGCAGCGTGTGGTTACGTTGTGCATATTGCTGATTGCTTTTTTTGCTTTCTATTCCGCGCAGAACCCGATGCCCACGGATGCGCCGGAGCTGCCGACAATAATAATGGGCTTCCTTCCTTTAAATCATTTGATGGGGAGAATGACTCTGCTCAAGTGTCTGCTCACCGGAGGCCAGAACTGGTTTGTGCGCTCGACCAACATGTCGACCTTCTTCGATGACCTGGCGACGATCCGTCCCACGGAGGCGATGTTCCCTCCGCGGATTATGAACATGCTGCACGACAGATTCGTGGAGCAGCTCGACCGCCTGCCGCCAGCCCCCAGCGAGGCCGAGCGCGCGCAGCAACGCCAGGTCAGCCGCCAACTAATATTGTTTCTGTGATGAGGGAAAGGAAAAGAAATTAGTCTCCCCGTCCGTCAGTTCCAATGGAAAGACAGCAGGACTGTTCCATTTCAAGAAGTGTTAGCAAGACCGCTGAAGTGCTGGTAGGATGATCTAGATTCTCAGGGCTGTGTTGATCCTCGTTTGGACTGCTCCTTCAAACAGAAGGGACAGAACTGCAGTCAAGTGCTTTGAGTCAGTGGATGTATTTTTCCTCACATTCAAATTCAACAGCATGCCTGCAACTTCTTACACCCGCAATCAATATGCAGGACCTGATCAAGCGCTTCAGGGAAGTGGACTTGGGTGGCCGCCTCTTCACTGGCACCTTTGGCAGCGCGCCAGCGTCCCCAGATGTGATCCAGTGGCTGGAGGAGGTCCTTGGCTTTCCCCCAGTGAATGGCTACGGCTCCACAGAGGGCGGCATGATCATGCTCGACAACAAGATCCAGCACAGGTGTGTTATTATTCTTATTACACGTTTTCAAATCCTAAGGACCCAGTAGCCTCTTTCAATGAGCACATGCAACTGTATTATCTCAGAGCGGTCATCACTACTGGTGACACTAATATGCTGCAAGGCGTTGACTCTCTTACAGCGGGGAAGTCAACAGCTGCTCAGCTGCTATTGGGGCATGCCATCGGCATGGCAGTCTGTATCGAGTCTGCTTTAAAGCGATGCAGGCTAAGACTGTGCAGCAGGCGAGGATCGCAGAGTCTGCAGAAGCACTGGAAATGATCCCTCCTTGTTTGTTTGCTGCGTCTTTTCAAAGAAATGTTCGCAGCGCTTTGTTCTCAACAGGGCGTGCTTTTGTGGCCTGCAGGTACGTGCCTGCGCACAAGCTGGTAGATGTGCCAGAGCTGGGCTACACCACAAAGGACAAGCCCTTCCCCCGCGGAGAACTGCGCGTCAAGACCCGGCGCATGATCCCGGGCTACTACAAACATCCTGAGGTACAGTAAAGTGCTTGCCCTGTGCACAGATCAAGACCAAAGAATTGACATGAAGAAAATGAAGCCAATTGGGGAACGACCACTGTGCAGCCCAAGATCAGTACTGGCTGGATTTTCAGCATGTCCACTGGATGCATGTTTCATAGGATGGCAAACCTGGTGGAGGCAAACCTCAGAGCTCCTAAAGCATTTTCCAAAGGTACAGCGCAAGGGGTTGCATCTGCATTAGAGGGATGAATACAATAGAAACCTGTAGGTAAAGAGTTTGCTGCTGGGAGGGGAATGAGGTTTGAAGGGGTAATCATGCGCGCAGGCGACGGCGGATTTGTTTGACGAGGAGGGCTTCCTGAAGACTGGGGATGTGGTGGAGCAGCGCGATGCAGACACCTTCATCTGGCTGGACCGCGTCAAGAACATCATCAAGCTCTCACAGGTGCCGCCCTGCTATTATTACACTCCATGAGAGGGCAGACCCGTGCGTTGCGGGCTGAATGGCACTTGCCATTCTTGCCATTCTTCATGCTGTACTGTGGCAAGATCCTCTGCTTCACTTCATTGCAAGCTGGTCTCTTTTTAGTGAGGCATTGAGGGAGATCACTGGCCTCTACATGTCAAACTCAGGACTGGATGGTCGTTTTTACATGCATACCCATGTTGGATTGCAGCGGCCTTTGTGCGAATATGGCCGAGTTGTGTAAACGCTGTGGCCGCAGGGTGAGTATGTGAGCGTGTCGCGGCTGGAGGAGATCTATGTGGGCAACTCCAAGCTCATCCACCAGATGTACATCTACGGCAACTCCCTCCGTGCCTACCTGGTCGCCGTCGTCGTGCCCCACATTGGTGCGCGCTCCTCACTGTGACAGTATTGCATGTCCTGCTAAATCTGCAAGTCAGGCATGGCTGCACATGCAATGGGTTGGGGCACGTTGCTTTTGGCTCTGCAATAATGATTGTGATCCTGGAGTACATGCACATGTATGCATGATGTCTCTCACCAGCGAGGGACTGGAAGTACTTTGTAAGAGCACCAAAGATGCTTTTCCTGCTGGTAATCTTATTTTCTGGCTGGGCAATGTCAGGCATCTGAAAGTGTATGACTGCATGTGCTTGGCTGGCACGTTGCAGTAGTTCAAGCGCCTGTCTTGGGCTGATCGCATCATAATAAGAGCTGGTCGACAAGGCCCCCAAGAGCATGCTGTGTGCACGCAATTGTCTGCAGCAGGGTGAATCGAAGATTGCTAAGTCCTGTTGTGTTTGAAAGCAGAGAACGGAGCGGGTGCGGACGCGGGCCAGCTGAGGGCGGCGCTGCGAACAGAGCTGGATGACGTGGCGCGACGCAAGGCGCTGCAGGGGTATGAGATCCCGCGCGAGTTCATAGTGGACTTGCGCCCCTTCTCCAAGGACAACCACCTGCTCACCGACTCCAACAAGCCCGCCCGCGGCCAGCTCAAGAAGAGGTGCGACCCCTGAAGCTTTCAGCCTTGAATTTTTCTGCGGGTTTGCGTGGGGCTGGAGTTGTTTTTCTGGTGCCTGGAAACCTGATGTTGGGGTGTGCTTGCTTCTTTCACGCAGCCTAGACTTCCATTGTCTGCCTCTTCCTTTCTGCAGCAACATCACAAGGATGTTTAGCAGTCCTATCCATTTGGGCTCTTGAGAAGGTGTGTGGCTGCAGTATCTTGAAGTCACCTCCAAGGGGGCTGCTTTGCTGTGGGTTACCTGGACTGTGCCTGCAATGATTCTCAAAGGGTGCATGGTGGTACAAGTAGTTTGCACTGGCACCAAAGTGGTTCTCTTCGCACGCGTATTCCTGGTGCTCCCAGCAGAGGGCACCGCCGGTCTCTACACACTGCACACCGTAAATTGAGAGCACTGTTGCAGTCAGGGAATGTGTGCATGTTGCTGGTGTTTATGGGGGGTCTATTGGACTGCTGCAGGTACCAGGCGGAGCTGGAGGGCCTTTACACGGCACTGGAGGAGCGTCTGCGCGAGAGACTGCACGCCATGAAGGAGGGCAAGGATGCATCTGTGCAGGACCGTATCAAGCAGGTGACTGTCTCTTCCTTTTCCTCTGTTGACTCTTGGAATTGAAGGGTGCCCATGGCTGAGGCGGCGCCTCGTGCCCTGTGTGTTGTGAGGCACGCTCAGAGCTCAATTCAGAGAGTGGATCAAAAGCATTTGGCTGGTTGTCATGCCAATAAGGATATTGAGGAACTTCACCAGTCTGTCTCATGCTCTTGAATCCTTCTCGTTTGTGAGAGTCAGAGCGCGCCTCACAATGCACAGATCAGCCACATTCTGCAGAATTCGTCAAAATTTACCTTGTCCCCTCTGACCTCGTCTGCGTTTTGACTCTAATTTTTTTTACTCAGCTGTTTGCGTGCGCTGAGGGTCTGACGCTGCTATCTGCCTGATGACTACCCCGGCCTCTTTTGGCGCGCTGCAATCTGCCTTATGACTAACTCTGCCTGTTCTGGCGCGCTGCAGGCGCTGGAAGTTACTCTGGGACTGGCGGAGGAGGACATGGCGGACGTGGCTTCGCGCAGCTTCGCGCAGCTGGGCGGTGACTCGCTGGCGGCGATCCAGTTTGCGCGCTACGTGGGCGAGCTCTGCGGCGTCAACCTGCCGGTGTCCTTTGTGCTGGACCACTCCCACTCCCTCCAGGCCATCGCCGACCGCGTCCAAGAACTCGTAAGGTCAGGGGACTTCCTCATCAGTGCTGCATCAGAATCGCACAATCCGTCAAGTCATCCCTGTAGAGCAGATGGGGCCTGTAGAGCAGATGTGTAGCAGGCGAAGTCATGTGAGGCAGTCAGGAACATGCAATTTCTTGTCTTGCCTGCTCTTGCAATGACCTCGCAGACGCTGTGCTCTTGGAACAAGCTCTTCTTTGTCTGCCTGCTCTCATAATGACTCCGCAGGCGCTGTGCACATGGAAACTTCTGTCATATGCCATGCACTGTTATTTGGAAAGGATGTCTTGGCTGTGCTTGTGACATGAAGAATATCTGGTGCTCCTTATGTGACCTAGTTGGTCTGATTCCCATGAGCAGGCTTTGAACCCCGAGAAGAGTAATATTGTGTTTGCAAGAGAGGTGGCTGACATTTTTTTGCAAACCTTGCAGCGGCGACGCGAGCGCAGGGATCACATTCGAGTCGATCCACGGCAGCGATGGCGTGAACATCAAGGCAGCCGACCTGAAGCTGGACCGGTTCCTATCTGAAGCTGACACGGCCGCGGCCGCCGCGGCCGCCCCGGCCTCCGAGCTGCCGGCGCAGCCGACACACGTGCTGCTGACCGGCGCCAACGGCTTCCTCGGCCGCTTCCTGCTGCTGGACCTGCTGCAGCGCGTTTCTGACAAGTGCGATCCTTGCTCTAGACTCTACGTTTTGGCTCCTGCACCACGGAACTCCTCCTTTTGAAGGGCAAAAGATACATGATAAGACGAATGTCTCAAAGCACAAGGCCCCTCTCAGCTGCGAAGCAAAGCATTTGTCTGTATCGTTTGCAGTGGATATTGTGCTTGCGTTCTGGTGACAAGTCTTCTGTGTGTGTTGATCCCAACAGTGCAACAGCTGAGGGTATTCGTGCTAGGTTTGCTTTCAGATCTAAGAACATGCAGCAGGGCAGCGTTTGTTTCTGACATGGCATGGTCTGAGAGCAGGGATGGAGGCCGTGTGGTGGCTATAGTGCGCGGCAGCAGCGATGAGAAGGCGGCCGAGCGGCTGCGCGCCGGTTTTGACAGCGGTGACGCTACCCTGCTGCAGCGCTATGACACCCTCAGCAAGCATCTGACCGTCTATGCAGGTGTGCCCTCCCTCACTATCTCCCTGAACTCAAGCCTCCTGCAATAAGTATGGTAGCTCTTGCATTGCCATGTCTTTTCCACCACATCTCATGTACACGATCTTTCTTGAGACTATTCTGTACCTATGAGATGGAATTATTTGGAGACGGCAACAAGAGATCATCAGAAGAAGCACGTGGCGCCTTGCAGTGCTTGCTAAACATCCCCGACCTGGCTTGAATGCTGCAAGTCATCCGCATATGGTCCTTGAAGGGAGCATGCGGAAGATTGGTGGTGCAATTAGTGCAACGGCATGTGCTGACGGCTTGCGCGCATGTGCAGGCGACCTGGCGAAGCCGCAGCTGGGCCTGAGCCAGGGGGTGTATGAGTCGCTGTGCGCTGAGCTGGACACCATCGTGCACAACGGCGCGCTTGTCAACCATGCCTACTCCTACGAGCAGCTCTTTGAGCCCAATGTGCTCGGCAGCGTGGAGGTCAGAACCTATTTCTTGTCTCATCCCAGATTTGACCTGCACAATTTTTGCTCTACAGGACCCCCACTGGCAAAGGCATGAAGCTGTCTTCTGTTTTGCTCAATTCTTGAGCTGCAAATGTAGGATTACTGTTGGTATTCGGGTTTAGTATTAGCATGAATGATGTCACGCAAAGTATCACAAGGAGATATCTTGGGCACAATATCAGGATCGGCATCAGCGTTGAACACATGTGCAAATTTCTGCATGTTGTTTCTTTCTGCAATTGCTTTCACATAAATATGACAAGAGGGAAAAGAGCCGCCTTAGTGAGGATACTGAGCCGGCGGTGTTATGCGTGTCAGGTGATGCGGATGGCTCTGGCAAAGCGCAGAAAGGCGCTGACATTCATCTCCAGCGTGGGAGTGGTGGGAGGCCTGGACCACCCACAGCCGGTGACTGAGGCTGAGGATGGTCCAACTCTGTGTGATGTGCACCCGGGCGACGGTGGCTACGCCATCGGGTGTGCACTTCAATTCCCTTTTTCCCTCCTCTACATATCGCGGGAATGTGTGAATGTTCCTGTGCAGCACTGTGTGTGAACCTTGCCAAATGAGGCAGCAGTACCCACACGGGAGGTTTACCCGATCCGCCTATGGCATACGTGGGTATATCTAAAGTATATCCTGGGCGTAATTTAGCTCGGATTGCTGCAATGCTCAGAAATGGCTTGGTACAGCTGAAATGCACTCCAGGATCTCACACAGGATCATTGCGCTAACTGTGACAGCTGACATACACACAATGTGCCATGCAGGTACGGCTGCAGCAAGTGGGCGGTGGAGGTGCTTCTTAAGGAGCTGCACCAGCGCTGGGGTGTTCCCGTCAAGGTCTTCCGCTGCGGCATGATCCTGTCGCACACCAGCTACTTGGGCCAGATCAACCCGACCGACTTCTTCACGCGGCTGCTGTGCGGCATTGCCTACACGGGGATCGCCCCGCAGTCCTTCTACACCCTGCCCCACGGCCCCGAGGAGCACTTTGACGGCATGCCCATCGACTTCGTGTCCGGTGTGTGCCCATTCTTCAGCTTCCTCGACTACAAAAATTGGGTTATTTACTTTGTGACTTTTGGGGATGAAGGACTTGCTTATGGGGATGCATGCCATTGAGAAGCGTTTTGTGCATTCTTTGCAAGCTGAATGGCTCTTGTCTAGCTGGGGTTGATGCTGCAGAATCTGCCTTCTCATGGATACCTGCATCACAAGCATCCATGCACCACATGCAAGAAGAAGCCCTGCTGATGATGTGCGAATTTGCGCGAGCAGGCGTGATCTCTGCCACAACAGCGGCCGAGCGCAGCGGCTTTGACACGTACCATGTGGTCAACCCCCACTGGAGCGACGGCGTATCCCTCGACCGCATCGTTGACTGGGCGGAGAGCGCCGGCTACCCGGTGAGTCTTACGTACCTGGCCACCTGCTTAGTCATCTCCTCGTGTCACCCTTTGTCATCCGACCTGTCGCACCTGTGACCGCTGCCAACACACTGCCCTACCTGCCTGATATGCTTGCATGTTGCGTGCTGCTGCTTTGTTCACTCTCAACCCATGGTGGCCCCTCATGTAAACTGCCTTTCAAGGCTGCTTGAAGGGATTGCAGGGCAAGCATGTCTTATGCTTTCTTGGTTCTTCACATATCAACTTTGCAAGGCTTGCAGTGAAGGTTCAGTTTGTGCGGCATGCCTTGTCCTTACGTGCTACCAATACACCCTTTTAATGGTCCTTTTTCGGCTTGTTGCAGGTTAATCGCATCGCGCCGTATGAGCAGTGGTACGCGCAGTTCAAGGCAGCGCTGGAGGCTCTTGACCACATGCGGCAGCAGCAGTCGCCGCTGCCCATCATCTACCAGTGGGAGCGCCCGGCATCCGGCACTAGCGGCACCAAGTGAGCGCCGTTCCCTCCCTCCCTTGCTTTGCTCAATGCTGTAGTTGTCATCTGCATTAACATAAATAGCATCACGTTGTAGGGGTGTGTGATTGACAGGAGGGACTGTGAACATTCGTACCAGACCACCTGCCCTGTAGCTGCAGTGAAGCACTGCCCCATATTTCAGTGCGAGTACGCTGTTGTTGCTTGAGGGAAGGTTGTGCGGCGTCACTCTTGTGCACAGGAGGGCATCTTTCCCAATCGCACCGCTGCATACGCGTTCGGTCATGTTGTGAGGTTGTTCAGTGGATTCTTTCTGACTCCCATTAGGATGTCTGAGCAGCCGATCAGTTCTCAGCACTCGGATGCATTTGACATGAGACTACCTGGAGGGCTGCTGGTGGCCGGTCAACTGATGAAGACTGTTGTGTTGCAGGTACGATGCCACGCAGCTGCGCAAGAGGGCGGCCGCATACACACAGTGGAAGGACGTGCCCCATCTGGACGAGGCGTTCATCCACCAGAACATGCGCCACCTCACCACCCTGCGCCTCATCACCCCTCCCGGCAAGGCCTGAGCGAGGGAGTTGACCAGGGTTTGGATGCCACTGGACAGCTGAGGCACCGATGGTCAAGAGATTGGTGAATGGTGATGGGCATTTGCCGAAAAATGGGAGCAGTCAATAGAAGATTAGAATCTGGGATGTCACAAGATGTCTTAGCATGGTGTGATCGGCTGTGTATCAGGGCAAGAGTCTTTGGACTGTCCAGTTGGTCCATGTCTCAAGTGTCTGACAGAAATTTCTGCCAGCTGTCTTTGTGGTGGTCAGTCAGAACGGTGCTTATCAGTTCAAATTATATCCCATGCTTGGACGATTTATCATTGGCGGTCAAGTCCCTGAGCCTTCAAGACTGCAGCCGGTTTGTGAAATAGCTGGTGCCAGCATGCCATTGCAGCTGGGAGTCTCAAGGAGGTGCAATAAACATCATGAAGTTGCCGATGGCAGCTGATAGACATGCCTGCTGGTGGCCGGGGCTGAGCAAAGTTTGTTTTGAGGGGTCAAAACACGTTTTCGTTCTTTGCAGCGTTGCACTGTCCTTTTTTGGAAGCTTGAAATGCTAATTCTTATCTCGTGCTGGTCAAGAGCTGATTCTTCTGACATGGTTGTCAACAGTCATTCAACCGACCTGTGTTTCTTGTGCAGTGTGTTAATGTGGTATGAGCCTCAGTATCCCTTCATTTCCTTCTATATTCTGATGAGTCCTTCTACTTCTGACTTGTGTTTATTAGCTCAGGACCTGCCTCAAAGAAACGCTGTGCTGCTGTATGTGCATATATCCAAAGCATGATCCCTTGTAAATAATGTGTCATGAAAAGATCTGCCGGGACTATGAGCGTCATGACCTGCAAAGACAGACACATTGGTCCATGGCTCATGGGAACACTGACCAGCAGAATTCCTGCCGTCATGTCTGAGAAAAAGCTTATAAGCTTGTTAGCCACTTCCATGTGCCAGGGGCCCTCAGTACTGAGCCCAGCATGCAGACTGTCCACAACTACCAAATTTTGCTCTTTAAAGATTTCTCTATATTTGACTGTCGCACACTGAGCCCTGCCAAAATACTTTGATCACTCTGTTGATGTCAACATCAGCATGTAGCAATGCTTGTTATTTTTTTCCTAGATCTTCTGCCTCCATTCCATGGACAATTGCACCGTTGCCTAGCACAACTTCCAAAATTGTCACACATGAGCTCTGCCTACTACACACCCCTCAGGTTGTGACTGCCAGTCAGCATTTTTGGCATTGTTGATACAAAGAGGCATCTTTGATGTCTGCATTCCTAACAGGAGTGGTAAGTAGGCAGGCACCATCAGATTTTACACACTATACAGCAGTCAGGAGCAGTTCTAGCGCAGCGTTCTCATCCCCATGCGCGCTCTGCAGCGCCACGCTGGCAGCCTCCTTAGTAAACCCCATGTCAGCCAGCCGAAGCACTTTCTCATCCTCTGTCGCCGCCTGTGACCTGTGCGCAAAGTTCTCTGCGCAGCATTAACACCATAATCTCAGCAGCCGCCAGAGCAGTGACAGTGTAAGCTTCACTTACTACAGTCCTGAGCATATTCTTATAATGAGTCTTCAGCTGGGGTCTGACCATGTCAGGCTGATGTATGTCAACATGCATGCTTGGCAGCTGAACTTGCGAATTGATTAGTAATACAAGTGAAGCAGTAGTGTGTAAGTAAAGCAGCAGTGAGAGGTTGCAGGGCCCCACCTGTCCACATGCGAGCAGTCCGTTGGAATGTGGCGTTATCTGTCAGGTACTGCCGGGCCACCACTGCATCCTGCACCAAACAAGGAAGGGCAATCATGCCAATGCTGCAGATCTCTGTGCCCGCACAGTAATGCACAGCAAACACTGCGTGCCCTGCTAGCACCCAGACATTATTGAGGAGCACCCATCCATATAATCTACTAGAGCCAACAAGCTGACTTGCACTTTGGTGGATAGTGTCCCTCGGATATGAATTCACAATTGCAAATTACTTGGAGTGATTTGAGCGCTGCGCTGTCCATTGTGCAGGGTTGAAATTCGGTATGCTGCTGATCTCTCATCACCATTTGCGCTAATAAGGCACAAGGGGCGTGCCTGGGGGTCATCTGGCTGCGGTGAGGACAGCAGCGCCTGCAGGGAGAGCAGCGCAGTCTTGAGGGTCAGCGCTGGGCTCCACTGGTCCTTCAGAATGTCCAAACAGATCGCTCCATTGGCGCTGCTCACGTTGGGGTGCCACACCTTGCTCCTGAACCGCATCTTGGGCGGCACAAAGGGATACTGGTCATCTGTGCCAGCACATGCCCCCAAATGCTCAGCTTGTGTCCATATTTGGACAATTACCTCTTCATAACTGAAAACTGATTGAATATGGTCATGCAGAAGTCCGGATCCAAGAAAGCAACAGCTGCAGAATGGTAGCAAGGTTCTGCATTACTGCAGCACAAAGTGCATGGCAGAGCGCATGTCATTAAAGAGCTGTTACAGAGCTCTTTGTTGCAGAGCAGCAGCAGCAGCATGGTGCATTGGCGGTTGAGCAGAGCTGATAAGGTGTGGGACGTGCCTAGTTGGATGTCGACCACAAAGTACCCGCCCTCATAGGCCGTGTCCCTGGGCCCTGCAACGGAGATGGGAACGAGGCAATTCAGGATAAGCTAGCTTTGCAGAATAAAGTTCCCATAAAAGCGTCGTGTACGTGAGAACGTCATCAGCAACAACAGTTTGATGACAAGAGGTGCAGGAAGTGAGGAGAGGGGGATGTACCCTCAACGAAACCAGTGAGCCTCTGCAAGTTGCTGCCAGTGAGCTGCACAGTCACGCCTGACGTCCTATCGCGGTCGATCTCCTTTAGTTCTTTCTGTTGAGGCGCATGATAGAGTGTTAGATTGGGGGTTCAGTTAACTTTGTGATGTTGTAGGGAGTGGCTTGGATGAAGTATTCTGAAGTGAAGCTGAATGCAACATCAATAGATAACTCATTTTTGCTTCCAATATTGTCATTCGTAAAGCTCTCAAGACGTCGAATGTTTCTTTGTGAGGAGAACTATTGCGGAAAAGGCTAGTACTGCAATACCAGTGTTCTAAACTCAGCTCCTTCTCAAGCGCACAATGGATTGTGAGATTGCTTGCCTGTATTCGACCAAGATCTACCATCCAAAGGAGCTAGGTATTCCCGTGTCACCAATAGCAGCGTAAGATCTTGTCGAGGCGACTGCAGAAAACAGGTATACTTCTCACCCCTAATTAGATTGCAAGCTTGTGAAACAGTGCTAAAAGCTGCATCCCAACAATTTTACAATTGCGATATTGCGCTGGTGCACACGAATGCGTTGTCTCAAGGGGGCTCGTGCCTAAACTTAGGCATCGCCAGGTCAGCAGATGCACATGCTTGATTTGGGATGATCTCCAATTCAGATCATGGGCTATAGAACAGCGCATTGAACCTATACAACCTTGAGAATTCTTGTATGTCCATCTAAGCAGTTTGTGTCAAGACGCGCCTATTAGGAGGAAAACTTCAAGTCGTTGACAATCACTAGGCCATCCCAGCCCAGCAATTACTCCAACGCTTCATCTGTCTTGCAGATCCAATCGTTCAACACAAGAAGTGGCGGCAAATATATTGGTGTGCAAATGTCGAATTTAATGTGACACTGTGGAGTTGCACATATGGATGCTCTCCCTACTCAGCATTCAGGACCCGTGTTTTCGGCGAGCCCCTTTCCTTCCATCAGCTCACGTCTTCGTCAGCAGAGATTCGAAGGTGTGATGTGAAGATCCCTAGCTCTTTATCTGCGCCGCGACGTGCATCTCCCTCCATCACGTATACGCTGAGACTTAAAATTGAAGATGGACGTCATTGAAATCTTTGAATCCAGAGATCTGATTCATTTCGATCCACGGCCTGTGGAGTGTGATGCACATGTCACAGACGCCCGCTGTCCCACTGAAGTTTCTTGGAACCTTCATTTGTGCAGGGCGGTGTAGATCCAGGCGCCACCACAGAGGACTCCAACATGGAATAAGGGCATTTTTCACCACAATGCAAGACGCAGCCGACTTGGGGTCCTGTAACGTCCATCTGACATGGGCATCCAACGCCGCTAACCCCCACAGCAGGAATGCGCGCATGATCACGGTGGGGGCCCTTGCAAATGCACTTCTTGATCAGTCCCGCAATGATGGATGCTCAGTCGGCTGATACTCCACAAAACACCCGGTTCAGTGTCATCTGCTTGTCAGTTATTACTCAAGATGGAGGGCAATGCAATTTCGGAAATACCGCATGATTTCCCACCAATTCTCCTGGGTGTGCCTGCAGCGGACGTTCTCAGCGCAGCATTGGGAGCAGCTGCTGAGGGTGCTGGCCTGCTCGGACATGACACTGCGGCAGGTGGTGCAGCGCTGGCCGGGCATCGCTGATGTCAGCGTCGCCGAGGTCATGAACCGGCTGCTCTGCCTCAAGGTACTGCTTCTAAGACATCGCCCTGTCAAAGAAGCCCAGCATCCTGTCCTTTGCGGATCTCACGTGCCCTTGCACTTCATGAGAATTCCATCAGACACATCTTCATGCGTGACATCGAAGGGTTGAATGCTGGCAATTGTGTAAGGCAGTTTTCAGTTCAACAGTGCTTGCTGGGAGGTGACAGCGGCTTATTCTGTGGTCCTGAATTTTGCCGCAGAGGCTGCTGCCGGGGTGCAATGTGGCGAGCATAGTGGCGCTGCATCCGCAGATGTTCCTTGCCAGGACCGCGGATCAGCTGGAGGCGCAGGTGGGCAGTGCCTACGACATAATCCAGCGCGATCTGCCCACCTCCTATGTGGATGCGATGATCCAGGTGTGTCTGAGTCTGCATGATCAGGCTTCCCCTGCAATAGTCACGTACTGCACATGCTTTGCCACACCTTAAATGATGCTGTGCGGGCAGTCTTCACATCGACTTTCCTGGCATCAATAAGGGTGAAATTCAGCCATGCCTGTAGGCAACCCAATCATAAAGCATGTAGATTGTCCTCAGTGGCTTTTGCAATGGCACCTCCCTGATGAGACGAGTTCCTGAGTCCTGCATGTTGTTCTCAATTTTAGGCTGTGGTGTGCTGTGACAGGATCGGCCAGCAATCCTGTTCATAGATGTGCGCTGCCTGCCCAATGCAGTGGAGCAGCTGAAGGATGTCATCTCCTATCCCACCGACCCTGCCACACTGGGCAACCTCCTCTGGGCGGTCAAGCAGTGAGCTGTTGATTGTGAGAGTGTGTGCTGCAATGTTGTGCAGCTGTACAATATGAGAGTTTCCGCCCATTTCAACTGCCTTGACCGGTTTTTGAAGAGAGAAGGTTTTTGAAGAGAGAGAATTTACAGGAGCATGTGGGGTGATGGGTGATTGAGCAGATATGTTTACCTTGTACTGGTGGTGAGGGCGTTGCTGTTGATGTTATTGATACAAATTAGACTACCTTCGTATGTGTTTTGCGCATCACTTAACCGGATCCTGCGGATTGTGAGTCTAGCTCTTTGAGGCTACTGGTTGATTTTTTGTGTGTCACGGCACGGTGCCGGCGTAACGGTGGTGTTGTGTGCCTGTAACTGCCTTGAAAAGGAATCCTCACACTTGATATTTTTACCTGATCAAGTTACATGTAATGCAGACAACTGCAGACAATTGTAAGCTTTAGGCCTGGCCATGGCTTGAGCCCTCATCAGGAAAGTTCAGCTCTTACATGTCACATATCATGTCACATGTGTGATGCATCTGAAACATTCTAAAGTGCACTCAACACCGCTCAAAGCAATCTGAAAATCTCTTGGAACACACCTGGAACCAAGCTGTTTCAGCCCAACTCAGCGCATCATGATGTCGGCCACTTTCAGCCTTCCCAGTGTTCTCCTACTGTGGCTAGCTACTGTAGCGGCAGTGCCGCAGGCGGCCGCAGTGCACATAATTGTATGCAAATGCTGTTGCTGCATGTCCAATTGCATTTTGTATCGGTGGTGCATACTTTCAAATCTGCACGTGCCAGATGTGGTGCGCCAAACATCTTGGAATCTGGCTTTGCTCTCTTTATGCGCGTCTCAGCAGGCGTTCCTGCTGGCCAGAGGGCCAAAGATAATTTGTTCGTCCTCTAATCTGCATCCACAACTCTGCTCTGGCTATCACCCCCTGTGGGTTTCTTTCGATCGCTGACGAAGCAAGGAGGCCCAGCACTGTAGGTGCCTGACGGTACAATGCAGGCAGCGAGATTTGCACTTCAGAGGTTCACCAGCAAAGCTCCTTCACAGCTGAGGCAGATCCGACAGATGTCCGGCGCTGTCTCACATGAAGAGGAGGTCAAGCAGATGTATTTCTGGCAGAAGGTCTCACTTGCAGGTATGTAGCTGGAATCTCATCCGTTGCAGTAGGGTTGGCTAAAGCGTGACCATTTCAGCTCTACGAAGCATTTACTATATTTATTGATCTCCTACAAGTATTATGGATTGATCCCTCTGTTGGAAAGGGCAACAATTTGTATTGGTAGTCCTGTACAGATTTCCCTTTGTGCCAGTCTTGAGAACCTCGAGGGGAGTTGGCCGTTTGCTCAATGTTGCCTTGTAGCTACTGTGGCTTGTATATGCATGTAAATAATCATTTCGCCTCGTTTTGATTCTGATTTTCTGGGTCCTGCTCTGTGCAGCCATCCCAGTTTGCGTTGGAGTTGCTATATGGGACCTGTCTCACGCCCACGAGCACGACCATGATCAGATCCAGTACCCCTACATGCACATCCGCACCAAGGACTTCCCGTGGGGAGCATGCTCGCTCTTTGACACACACTGCTGGGAGGAGCAGAAGGGAGGCCACTCCGAGGAGTGATGCGCTGGATATGTCTACCTCTGTCTAGGGACAGACTTCAGTCTGTAGGAAGCAGTGGTGAATGAGAGGCACCGGAACAATCTCACCGGGATTAGTTCTATCACAAGGCCAGCAGCATGACAGAGGCCTGCAAACTCCTATGTACGGGTTTAGTCTTCAAGCTGCGATGGGGAAGTGCAAGATGTGCATGCTTGTAGCTACAGCAAAAATGCAATCTTGAGATGAGATAGAGACATTACACGCAAACATTACATCGCATTGGCCTCTGACTCTCTCTAGAATCTCAGCAGACATTAGACATTCCTCTAGACTGCTCTGCATGCAAAACGGAGCCAAAGAGGCCTGTCCTGCAAAGAATGCTATTTAATGGAGCGCAGCAATTGCACATGCGCCATATGTTCCAAACCGGTCCACATTCAGATGCTGCGCAGCTGATTGCAGCTTGGTTGTGACTGGTCTTGACTGGCATGAGAACAGCCGCTGTTCAAGGCGGCGTTCATCAATGCATTTGAATCATATGAATCATATGAATAAATGGGATGGTCCTGCACAAAATCCTGTCTGCACCTCAAGACGCAAAGAATGGCTTCGCTCTTTGCATTCATATCTAGACGAATGCGCATCAGAGTCCCAGGCCGCCGCCCATCTCGAAGAGGAGCGATGCGGCCTGCTCCTCATTCCCGCCGCATGCAGCCAGGACTTCCAGGCACTGCTGGCGCGAGAAGCCCAGCGCCATCAGCCTCTGCACGCTGTCTTCATTGCCTGCACAAGCATATGGATTGGACCTTCTCAGAGCCTGCCACAACACAAGACATCCACCTGCATACTTGAACACCTCGCATACATACATATATATATATATATATATATATAGCTCATGTTTGTGCTGACTGACTTGACAGCATCATGGTCACTGTGCATATGGGTCACACACAGTAAAGATTCAGCCATTGACAGTGTCACTGTGGATAGAAGCTTTGTCTCCAGTTGCAACTTGCGCAACAGCGTATAGCATTTTGGAAAGGAAAATGCAGGCAGGCCAAGGTGACAGAATCCCACCTGAGGGAGCGCCGCGAGCTGGGGCAGCAGCAGGAACCGGCGCGGCGGCCGGCGGTGGCCGCACGACGGTCTGGCCGGGTGCGCTGGCGGCGCGCGCCGCGGCGGCCGCCCCGGCAGCTGCGCTCGCGGGCTGCTGTGTGGCTGCACTCGGCTTGGGTGCAGGTGCCACTCCTGACGGCCCTGCATTGTGGGCAGAGAGAGAAACTAAGGACTGGCTTAGAGTCTCTTTTGAACAAAATTAGTGGGACTTGAAGCTGATGAAAGTAATCAGAGTGGGAGTGCGCCCCTGCATCCTTTCTCAAATCCTTACGCATCCTCGTGACCGGAAAGGGGAGAGATGTAGTGCAAAATTCTTGCAACACTTCTTGAAAAACTAAAAAATGGGCTACGTGAGGCCAGATCAGAGCAAAGAAAGGGAACATGAGCCAGAAGACACCCACCTGCTTCGGGCTCGCCCTGCATTTCAAAGCGGACGCTCTCGGGCAGCTCGTGCTCGGATAGGAATGGCAGCGCCTCTTCAGGCTCCACATGGAAGCGCAGCTTGTTGGTCTTGAGGTCGATGTTGCACTGGTAGCGTCGCAGCATGTCCAGGCCAAACAGAAAGTCCGGCCCCTTCTCCATTACGGTGATGCTCATGGGCAGGTATGTTGTGCCCACCTTCACGCTCACCTGCAAGAGCATGTGACACAAAGTGAAAATAGTTGTCCGCGCTTGGGAATCCCTGCATGCACCCCTGATGGAGCGCAAAGCAGGGCAAACGGACATGAAGAGAAGGACCATCAATCCTAATTCTGCACCTATGCCCAAGCAAATGACACAAGTGAGTCTCAACACTGCATGACTTGATCAGGGATTCAGAAACATACAATCTCTGCGCCATAAAACCAACAGGCCAGTACAACTTTCCATATTAGGGATCGATGCAGAGCTCATTTGCGGCAACTGAGGACTGCACAGGATTCTAATGTGGGCGATTCGCGGCGCAGCGGTGAATCTAGAACAGTGCGCACCGAGTGCACGCGGCCGACGATGGGCGCGGAGCCGACGCCGCGCGCGATGCCGGCGAAGCGAGTGTCGACGAGGCGCTTGATGTTGCAGCGCTCGGCCGCCGCCTCGCTCATGATGCTCGTCTGTGCGCCGCTGTCCACAAACGCCTTGAATTGCACCCCGTTCACCTGCGCATCCATTTGACAGCCATTCTGTACTTTATCTACATGGTTGTAAAGTAGCCCACACTGAGCGGTGACACTTGCCGCCTACTTCGTCACCATCTCATGTATGGTGTCCTTGCACGCAAGGGATAGAAGCTGCAGAGGCAGCAGGGGTCAGTCAAGCGCCCGCCCCATGACCATGCCAGGTGATGCAAGAGGAGTCCACGGCAAATGGCAGCTGCTTTCAAAATGCCGTGCCTGCTAGTAGGTAGGCAGGCATTGCCAAAAACAGTGGAGAAATAGAGAAAGTAAGGGGTCATGGGTCCTCAAAAGAGGTCTCCCAGGGGGTTGTGGCGCACTGCACAATGCAAATAGAGACGCAGGCTCGCATAGTAGCATTGAAGAACACTACGAGGGTGCAGGAAGGGCTCATGGGCCAGCGGTGCAGTGTGCTAGCGGGATGCCATGCAGTGCCAATCTGACCAGGCTGAGGGGCCTACCTCCATGTCCACATAGAGCATGGTGACCTGGCTGAAAGACTCCGGCATGTGCTCGTAGGCCGTCTGATAGTTCTCCTCCACCTGCATCAAATCCCCTTGCATCATCACGTTCACCGGAGCAAACTCTATCAGCCATGCGTTGCACTCATGACGGGCGCTTGGGATGCAGATTAAAAGTGACTTGATACATTGAGAGGCTCCATTATTTCAGATGATTCAGATTCAGATGATTCCATCTGAAATAATGGACATTAAGAATCCATATGATACCCAGTTCCCATGAAGTAAGGCCTTGTGGACTAAGGCCTTCAATGGCTTGCAATCCGAATTAACATACTCCCACAATAAATCCACCATACAAAGGACATTGCAGTCACCTGAGCCTGGCGGATGCGCTCTGCGATCTTGGCCTGCGCTTCCATGTCAAAGGGGTCAGCCGCCAGCAGCTCCATTTCTGCCTGGCGCTCTTTCTCGGTCGCCTGCTTGTGCGCGTGTATCTGCCTGCAAGGGCATGCGCGAGATGTTAGCGTCATCATACATACGTGGGTGGTTCATGGAAGTCACTCCTTGACCACAAGTTGCAGGTCCGGTTCTAGAGCTGGAACCACTTTCAGCACAGGTCAGTCTCGTATGGTGGAATGAGCACCAGCAAAAGCCATCTCTTCCAGGAAGTTACACCGCCTATACCGATGTACAGACATGGTGTAAAACGCACACAAGCCACTGTACCAAATGAGGCGAGCAACTGCCTTAGTCCTTACAACAGATGACTGCCCCTTTTCATACAGTAGATCAACTTGTAGACTGCACAGAGCATAGGATAGGCAGATGCCAGGAGGCATGCATCACCTGAACACGCGCTGGAGAGTGTCTATGTCGCCCTGGTTCACAGCTTGCACGAGGTGCGCAGGCAGGTCGCTCATGACCCGGAGGTTTGAGCGCGCAAAGTTGATGAAGGCCTGTGGGTCCAGCAACGCCCCATCCGGACCCGTGCGTATCACCTGCAACAGCACATTCTCTGATCGTGCACACAATCTTGTGGTGATGATATCATCAAAACTGACTGGCCGTACATACACTGGCAATGTACACAGGTGTAGTGGCTCTTGCCATGCAGAGTCATGGAAGACTTGCTCTTAAGGGACTTCCAGAGGTGGCAGGAAACCTTCCCAACTTAGCGCATCCCAGGTATTTTGAGGGGAGTTGAGAATTGCCTGCTCCATCTGTTGCTGCGGGGAGGGAGCTGCTGGGTTGCTAGGCTGCGCAGCCGGGGGCCTGCGGGTCAGAACGACCAAGTCCTGGTCCTGCACGCCGCTGGCAGCCAGAGTCGCCCTGCACAGCATGTGTGCAGCGCTTGGACACGTTATGTGTTATCACAAAGCCTCAACTCGAAGGATGCAGATCAGCTATGAAAGTTGAAGGCCATTTGACACTTGTGCTTTTCGAGGAGGAACTTTCGAAGTTCTTTTCAGCGATTGACCTTGGATAGTCCCACCATCAGGCCTTCCAGCCATATTTCTTACATCCCAAGAGCTGTGCGGGATAGCATATCCACAGCAGGTAGCAAGGTAGGAGATACGCATGAAATTCCATTCTTCTTCTCTTCTGTCTTCTCTTACCCCGTCTGCAGCGGCCTGCCGTTATGAATCAAGAGCTGGTCACCACTGTCAATCCCAGATATGCCAGCCAGATTTGCCTGCAGAGATGCTACGGTATCTTCTGGTGCCACCTGAACGGTAGAAAGTATTTTCAGTCTTGCTCCTCCAGTTTTAGCGCAAAAGGTTCAACCAAAAGTGAGAGCACCAACCTCCATCTGGAAAACATCAGACTCCAGGCTGATTGTCAGCAGCATCCTGCAAGCAACTATTCAGCCCGAATATTTTGAATGCTTTACTCTCCTTCTCTGAGACAAATTTTATGATTGCGAAAAGTCTAAATCTACAGAATCCGATCAATATATTTCTTTACTTCACAGAGCACAACCTTACTATATATTGCAATACTTTTAGCAGGAAATCTTTTAAATACCGACCAACACTATTGAAGCAGTCAGTGATGTGTTGAAATGATGTCGCCAGCAAAGGAAGCTTCGGGAAGTCCGAGGAGGACAGAAGCCTGATGAGGCAACATGACACAGGAGCACTGCAAGTAGAGCATGCACTTTGCTGGGCAAAATATGTACATGGTAATCTGTGCACACGTGGTCCAGGCTGACTCGGGGGTTTGTATGCACTGCCCAGCATGGACATTTTGGAGCACATCACAAGACGCCCCGCACAATATGCAATAATTAATTAATCTCCAGCACCGCGGCCGCGTATACGAAGCGCAAGCACTTATTGCAGCTTTTGTGCACTGTATCAACAACATTGATGCATCATGCAAAAACCAATGCGGGTTGCTACTGCCACAGCCAAATGACTAGCTGCAGCTGTAGATACACGGCTGGTCGCGCAACTCTTGCCAGTGTGCGTCACACACCACGTCATTATTTAAGTCTGAATCCGCTTGATCAGATATCACTTTGCAGATGACAGATGCATTCTTGCGCAAGATCGCATTGCTGGCAGGCATCTCCATTTGCTCATATAGCATTTGTTTAGCTGGGCCAGATTCTATGAAGGCTAACTAGGTGCAATAAATATGTCCACTAGGATACTTGAAAGAAATGCCAGTCTGAATTGGAGGTTGGCGCAGGGTGTTTGCTGGTGGCGAGAATATCAAAGCTAGACTACATATCATATACTTTTATGTACATGTGCATCTGCAACATTTCTCTGTCGTTCCTGCTGGTAAAAACAAACAAGCTCTTGGACTCATGAGTTTTGTTATTCAAGGGTATCTCGCATCAGTGAGCGCAGGTGTCTCGCCAGTCCAATCCATTATGTGCGAATCCAACACTTCAACCAACTAGATTTATCTGCGCCCTGCCCTATAAACACAATGTTCTCGAGCTGAGTGAGATACACGCCTTTCGATCGGGCCAACAGAGAGTCTGCACAATGATGACTTGAAAAGTGGTCTTGTCCCATTGCAGCATGCATGACATATTCCTTCCCCATTACTATATGGGAGATACCCATTATACCCATTACTTCGCCTGAGACACTCTGTCAGGGTTTGCTTCCAACTGCTTCTTGAGCTGCTCTCTCTGCTGCTGCGAAATCATCAGCTCCTTTTCTACCTTGGCCTCCTTCCCATCACTTCCCTCTGTCTTCCAAGACCCCTTCTTGCCCTCCTCTGCTGTCACCTCCTTTCTGGCCTCCTTTACCTCGCCAGGCTGACCTTCAGTGCCTGACCCCTTCTGCTTCAGCGGCTGCTGAAATGCCTTGCCTTCCTTGCTAGCTGCCTGGCCGCCTGCCAATGCTGAGTCAGCCGAAATCTTGCCAGCACCCTCGTCACCCAAGGCCTCCAACTCGGGCTTCAAGCCAGTCTGTAGTGAGGGCGCTTGGTTGTGCCCTGGCATGAGTAGCTTCAGCTGTTCTTTACTGCCGTCTACGTTTCTTGCTGTCTGCTGCGTCACAGCCCTGTTTGCACCGTCCCCTGTCCCAGTGCCGCTTCGCAGGTGCACTCTCAGCTTGACTGCGTTGTGTGCTGGTTGCACCATTGGCCTGATGGCCACCACAAGAACGTACAGGAGGTAGCTGATTCCAAAGATGATGATGGCGCCGTTGATGATTTTCATGCAGGCTGACTTCGTCTGCGGGTGGCTGGTGTTGTCCAGATAAGATCCCCTCCATGTCTGCTGTGGGGAAACGCCCATAGCTTCGGGATGGCAGCTGATGCTGCAGCCTCAGGATTACCCTACGCGGAATTCCAGGTATCAGCGATCAACGATTTGGGAAGCAGTAAGATGATGGATGCCTCTATGGTAATTCTCAAGTTAACAGTCCTGTGTGATCTGTATATGAGGTGCTTTTTATTCCTGCTAACACCCAAATAACGCCAGAGGATCAACAATTCCCCTCAAGTAATGTGCAATGAGACAACGATGCAAATCTGGTGCGCGACGCACCCTTCAGCACAGGTGCCTCCAGGTGCAGGAAGACATGGGTTGTTTGCTTGTGCGGTCGACACCAACAAGCTCCCTAACTCTTTTCAGCCTCAAATGAATGTCTGTGAGATTGCTGCTCTCAAATACGTGTCAGATCGCCGCTCCATTTCCATTTTCTTTCTGGAGCAGTGTTTGACAAATTCGCGCATCTGCAATTCAAAGTTTGAGGGACTGTAATATATCCACCCTGAGATACCCTGTATATATTGAGGAAGGGATTTCATCATCTCAACCCTCTCGTCGCCGGAGGCTTCTGAGCACGATGAGGGAAAATTGGAAAACGCATGCATGCACTTTGCAAATTTCCTTGTGTTCTCAACTGAAAAGGACTTTATTAAGGAAGTAGTGTTTGAGTATCGCACCAGCCCATGTGGCGTTGAGGCCCAATAAAAGGAGACGTTGGCTGTTCTGAGAGCCTTTGCGCATGTGTTCGGATTTGCAGAGGAATTGGGGAATTTCACGCATGCTCCTGACTAGGCTTTTCTGTTTTGCCTCGAGCACGGCGTGCGCAATGCATGCAATTCATGACATGCGATCACCGTGGCTGCAGCTGTCACAGCTACTTCAAGGCAAGGTGCAACACATTACTCATCAGGATGGCCTTTTCAAGGGTATCTCCTATCGTGGTTTGATGGCATAAGATCGAAATCATACATCTCAGAGATCCCATCATGAGATATATGATATGTCTCAGATATCTCATTTCATGCAGCGCATTCGGAGAGGATCCTCTACCAGTGGTCCTCAGCATCACAAAGCATTCAACACTCTGTCAATATGGGTTGGTGCAGTCAATTTCATGTTGTATTGACTTTCAAATAGTAGCTCTCAGAGAACACTCAACCGTTAAACCTCGAAAAGAATGGCCCATACGGCCGCTTGCAGATAGCATCAGATGAAAATGTATTGAATCTGCCTCTCTCCTTCTGTAGACCATAGCTGGGGATGAATAAAATGAGGCTGATGCTTTAAAAACCTGCAGCCCCAACACTTGAACATCCTTTTGCTCCAAACAATCACCCACTGACCATTGCTCACAATCTCGTGGCCAAACAAATTACACAACACTTACTCATCATGGCAAGAATGCGACAGCTGCCATCTACTGGCGTAGAGCAGTGCGCACTTCTGTCAGAAGGTTCGTGACATGACCCAACAGAGCGTCATACGGAAGCTTCTCCGCTGGCTGCATCGTAGTTTCGCGGCCCCTTGCGCTGCTGCGACCATCCCTCAACTGCTCCTGTGCGCGTCCAAGCAGGAGCATTTATTGCTGAATTACACCTTCTTGACATGTCTGATCTGGCGCTGAGGTGTCCTGCCCAAAGCTGAATGCAGGGCAGGACAGGAGAAGCTCTGGCGCATGTCACACATGTCTTAGCAGTCTTGAGTGTCAGACAGATGTTCCTCTCCTCAGCAGGCTCTGCACACTCTTCAACAGGCCATTTTTTGTGTGCAAGCCACTGGATCTTACATTGCCAGAATGAGCTGCTAAACATCAACGCACCTAGTAGGAAAGGCAGGTGCGCTCCAGGCAGGTACGCTCCACCAAGACTATGCATGTTAGACATGATGTTACAGAATCCGCGGGGGTGGCTCACCGCCTTAGTCGAGGCTGAGCGCTCGCTGCGGCCGGCTCCTGATCTGGCAGAGGTCCCCCCAGTCCCCCAGGCCGGCTTTGCTGCGGCTGACTGGACCGTGGGTACATCCTGCCGGCGGCTGGGCTTTGTCACTGGGATGTAGTTCAGGTCCAGGTGGCTGTTGGTCCTCGGCTTGATGTTTGAGTATCCAGACCTGCAGGCGAAGCTTAGCACAGTTGCAACAATATTGCATGGGAACAATGATGTCTGGCCCTGAGACTAGTCACTTAGCAATAATGTCTCCTGGGAGGAGCAGAAGGACTCTCAGGTAGCACATCTGAGCATGACAACACATGCACAACTTCAAGATATCCTTTCTAGACTTGTCAAGCTCCGCTTTTGTCAGTGACATTTCTCACGAGTGACCATCAGTGACTCAGGTGCAGTGCTAGAAGCGCACCCGTTCTTAGCAGTCTGCTTCCCAGAGCTGCGCAGGTCGCCGTTTACTGCAGAAGAGGATGTCGATCTGCTCGCCTGTGGTGGCGACGTGCTTGGCCTGCAGCCCGCCACAGCAACAGCTTGGTAAGATGCAAGAGACTCTCGTGCTCTATGGTGCAGCCACACCCTGAGAGCATGTTTAAGTGACCTGCACTTGTCTCAGCGAGGAAGTATGTGCAATTAGATGCTTTCAAAATGAGGGAAGCAAGATTGAAGTGCACCTGGAAGGCAACACAGCCGACCCGTCAGTGGCGCAGCTTGCGGCAGCGCGTCTGTGAACAGTGGCAGCATTGCTCCCGCCTGCCTCGCTGGGGCCCGTGTGACGCACCCTCTGTGCAGCCTTGGAACTGACCGACCTCGGCGATGCCGGCGCGGCAGAGACGGTGGGGCCCGCATTTGACTCACCCGTGCAGCTGGAGCCGGTTGACAAGCTGGCGGCGCGGCTGCGGCGGCCGCTCCGGCTGGAGCGCTCCTGGGAGAGGGTGGGCGCCGAGCCGCTGCTGGTGCAGCTGCTGCTGGCCGGCCCATTGCTGGAAGGGTCCAGGCTGCCGTCACTTGTCAGGGCGTCCAGCTCGGCGGCGGAGGTACGCCGTGACATGCCGGGGAAGGTGACTGCGCCGTCATCGGCGAGGTGGAAGTCCGGGCGCGCACTGCCGGGGCGCGACAGGCCGCTCGGCGGGTGCGGGAACGGCCGCGCGGGTGCCGAAACGGCCGCCGCCGTGCTGGCCGGAAGCGGCGCAGGCCGCGACGGCTCCGGAGAGATGTTCGGGACGCGGCCGGGGGACCGGGGCGTCGGGAATCGCGCGACCCGGACAGCCCCTGGGCATCTGGGGGACTCCAGCTTTGGCGTGCCGGGCGTCGGCGGGCGCGGCAGCCGCGAGGGGATCATGGCGCGGATGCGGGGGGACCCGGGCTGCGAGGACGCCGAGCTGGGGCGGGGGATCCGGGAGGGGGACTCCCCCCGCGGGGTGACCGGCCGGCTGAGAGACTTTAAGGGGCTCCGCAGGGGCTGGCTTGGCCCCGGCTGCGGCTGCGTGCCGTCGTCTGCGGCACTGGAAGGAGTGGCGGTTGGCACCGCCTCAAGCTCCGCTCCACCCACCAATTTCTCCCTGCCGACAGGAGAAAGCTCTATTGGTGTGTGCTGCTGTAAGTGTCAAGGTCTGGCAAGCCATAGCACAGCAGGGTGGGCTCACGACCTTGCCGAGATTTCGGGCACACCTGCTGCGGCTGACCGCATCTTGCTGGCGGTTGCGCAGGCGGCCCTTCAGCTTCTCCAGCGCGCTGCGCTTCCTCTCACCCTGATCCTTGCTTGCCTGACCCGGCTCCGCGCCCTGGGATTCTCCTTCCATGCTGCTGCCAGCCGCATGAGCCACACTCACACGCTCCTCCTTTGCATCGCCCGCCTCTGGATCGGCCTTGCCATGCACAGCCACCGGGGCTGCCGTGTTGGCACTCCCCTTCAAGGTAGAAGAAGTCGCAGCAGCTGTGTATGCGTCGCCGCCACCGTTCCTCCCTGTCTGTGTCTCATCAGCGGCCTGCTTGCGCTGCCTGTGATGCCCGCCGTTTGGAGCAATTACACCCATAGCCGTGCTGCCCATCGAGGCGCTCGCTGAGTCAGCACGCCGGCTGACATTCGACGATGATGCGGACGCGAGGAACCTGACAACGTCGGCCACAGCAGCGCCCTCACCAACCTCCACGCCGAGCAGCGCCGCTGTGTCGTCAGCGCTGAGCGGATCATGCTGAGTCAGCATGTGCTGACATGGCGGCTGGGATGCCCCGGTGCTGACCTGGCTGTGTGTATGGTCAGTGCCAGCCGAGCCATTCCCCTGAGCGCTGTCCTCAGGGGTCAGGAAAGGGTCCCCCTCGGACTCCCCGGAGTCTGCTGTGTCCGCTATATCAACCTCAGTTCCTAGGGTTCCCACGGTGACTGACAGTGCATGCGCCTCGATCGCCGCTACTGGGCGGCATAAGCCATTCCGCACTGGACTGGTGAAGTGAGACTGGGAGGCTGCCAGGGACTGGGAGGGCTGCTCGCTGGCACAGAAGGTGTTGGCAGAGATTGCGACTGGGTAGCTGTGTGGACTGAACTTGGCCGCTTGCTCCTTCAAAGCATCTGCAATTGCAGGTGAGATTTCTTTAGATCAATATCTAAGCAGAATCAGATCCTTCATTCTGCAGCAATGGGCCTTCACGCTCCTGGACATTTGCTAAAAATGCATCAATCTCGAGAAACCTTTTGAAATGGCACCGCCATAGGTGTTACATGAGAAGTGACCTCATGGGTGCATGCAGGAATGGTTATATCTATAGGAGCTGATGAGCACAGGGCTCCGTGCATTGGGGAGAAACACCTTGCACGGCAGTGTTGCGCGCAGGAGAGAACTCCTCCTGTGGCAGGGAGGGCGCAGGCGAGGCAGTGGCGGTCACGTAACCTCTGCTCAGCGGGGAGGCCACTGTGGAAGGCCCTCTGCGCGGGGGCGTCCCATAAACCTGGTCGATGCCGCCTGACAGGGCAACACAGAACCTTCTGAGCCCACCATGTGCCAGACTCTGGGCTCTCATATCCTACATCTAACAAACTTGACCAGCTTGACTTGCCACACATGGAGGCACCTGATAAAAAGAATCAGGGCTGCAAGATTAACATATCTGTCTGATGGAGCTTATGAGGCTGACTTTGATGGGAAGTAGCAGAAGGTAGGAAATATACCTCTGACAGGGCTAGCAATGAGGACCGAGTCACAGTCAGACTCACTGACGGGAACGCCGTCGCTGCCAATCCTGAAGGTGAGGCATGCCTCAGGATCCAGCAACACCTCTCCTGAGATGGGGCTGGCTGCGCAGTCAGGCTGTCCTGTGGCCACCAAGCTTAGTCTCTGTCCGCTAGGCTGTGCGCTGACCACAGCTTCCTCATCCATCCAGTCTGACAGGGTGGCTCCGGAGTCAAGCAGTGCCTCGGCTGTCCTGCTGCCAGCGGCTGTCAGCTCCCTCCCTGGCAGGCATGCTGCAGGCTCCCTGCAGCCATCTGTGCCCACGCAGTAAGACCTCCTCAAGGGGTTGGTGGGTTCTTTGGCCCCTGCTGGCTCTTCAGGGCAGCTGCCGTTGCCACTGTAGCTTCTCCGCCTGCTGAAGTTTGATCTCCGCATGCTCGAGTTGCTCTGGACCACTGTGTGCGAGTGCAGCTCTTCTGCCTGGGCAATCACCCTCTCCATCCTGCGCAGGTACTGCTTGATGTCCTCCCTCTGGCTGCCATGGATTGGCTCTTCCATAGCCTGCACTCGTCAATGTCATGTTCAATATACTGTTGCAGCAGGACTTCATTGAAATTTTGAAGGGTTTGCAAGAAATATACCATAATTGCATCAGTGCTCACCCCTTGCACTGCCAACATGTTCGTATACCTATCTGGAGCGGTATACACTGTAGATCTGCGAATGGCAAGCATCAATTGTTATTGTTGGCAAAGTTGGAGAGTTTTAGGAGTACCTTGAGCTCCAGACAGCAAGGGCCAAGCATTGTAAATGAAGACACCATTATTAAATTTTGTTCCCTCGAAGGGTCGTATTGGATCAGCATTTTCACCTGTGGTGCTTACGAGTGCTTGTACAATTTCTCCATCTTCTTCTATATAGATTTGTGCGCTTTGCACCTAGGCCTGCGCATCATGATGGTGGCAAGGGTAAGGCATTGATTATTGTGGAGAAATTGGTGCTGAAAGGACGAAAGATATTCTTTCAACCAAGAATGCAGGTATACATTCCTTCGCAATCGGTAGTAGGATTCGTAATAGTTTCATACCGTGCACGTTGACTCGGCGATATCCCCTTTGTCGCTTATCATCCGTTTCTGACTGTCTTCATTACTGGTCCGATTTCGTGGATGCAGCAGTTGAATGGACAAAAAGAGCGCTCGAATTCTGCCATCAGGTTACATATCAATAGGGCGGCGTCCTTCGCCAAAGTCAAAGTCAAACATGGTATCGACAGTTCTCGAGGCTGGTTCCCGAGAACCCAAGTGTGTCATACTCTTCCTGACGCAAAGAATGACATGTTGAGCTTTTGCAGATAGAAGAAGTCTTCTCTAGTTCTATAGTACACATTCTGAGATTTGTATAGCACTGTCTAGAGTAACATCCAAGAGGAGTAGGTTCATTGCTCATCAACCATATGCAAAGGAGTTTAGTATGATATTTTAATTTATTTGAACAGCGATTGCAATGATTATCAAGTAATATACGACTTCCCTGGAAGGGAGTCTGTCACCATCTCTGTCTCGCACCCTATGATTCCAGCACACGAGAATGGTGGCCCTTGGAGCGTGATCTAAGAGCAATAGGCAAGCTAAAGCCCGCATGCATTACCATACTCCTAAGTGAAGCATTTTGGCAAAGCAGAGCTGTTCAATCAGGTGCTGAGCACAACCCAAAGAAATTGGTCCATTGCGTCATGTAGGCATGTGTCAACCGATTTAATACATTTGAAGACGTGAGACACGGGGAAAATACATTGATACGGGGAGCAGACTGCGTCAAAACCTGGTGCTGGGACGATTCCCATGGGGGCGCATGGCGTCTCCCAAGCTGCAGCCCAGGCCCTGAGACAGCTGCAGGATCAGCTAGCTGCCGCGTACACTGACCTTGCTGCCTGCCAGGTAATCCCCTTTTGTGCCATTCGCTTTGACCGCAGGCTTGCAAAACTTGTTGACACCTTGTCCCCAGGGATGCTCTTCACACTGTACATGTATCCTCTTCAGAAGCTTGCATGCCATGCCATTCACAGTGGATGTCACATGCTTGTAAGGGTGTCGAGTCCCTGGGATGCCTGACAGGAGGAGAATGCAGCTTTGCGAGCGGACGCGAGGGACATAATCCAAGCGCAGCATGCAGAGGTGGTCAGCAGTGAAGCTCGAGCCACCAAGGCTGAGGAGGATCAGGCGGCCACTCAGGGGCTCCTCAGGGAGCTTAAAACAGCGCTGGAGGCCACTTTGGTGGACAACGCCAAGTGCAAAGCGGAGGTCGCTCAGCTTGCAGAGCTCAAGCTGGCCCTGGAGAGCTGCAGGTGAATCAGCCGTAGCAATGCAAATGCAGTCCTTTGTCCACCAGATGGAAAGCTTTGGCCATGTGTCCGTTTTATGTGCACTTGGACGTACACATCTAGCAACAGCAGCATGAAGGAGATGTCAGCAAAGCAGCGTACCACATTGAACAATCATCTCATGCAAATGAGTGCTCAGGGAGCACGCACTTGAGGGAAGCATTGAGCAAGAATGAGTGCCCCTTAGACCAAGCCAGGCCTGTCTTCGCATACCTGGTGCATGTCATATCTAAGCATGCCCCACCTTGACTTCAGACTGGTCTTCAGGTCCGGTGGGTTACAGGATTGAAGTTGGGATGCGGAAATGTTATGTTATAAATGGGATTCCCCTGAATGTAATGTAGCGAAAGTGATTACCACACAGGGTCGCGCTGCTAGCAGCAAAAGAGAGGCAGAAGGAATCGGGGGAGCGCGCGGCGGCGGCTGCATCGGCGCAGCGCAGCGCCGAGGCGGCGGCTGCCGCGGCTGAGCGGCGAGCGGCCGATGCCGAGTGCCTGCGGCGGGAGGGCTCGTCGGCCGCTGTGCATGCGCAGTCCCAGCTGCAGTCATTTAAGCAGTCCCTGCAGGTGTGCCAGCTGTGCAGCTTCCGTGCATGAGTAAATCCTCACAACAATGCAAAAATCCTGTGCAGCTTCCGTGCATGAGTAAATCCTCACAACAATGCAAAAATCCACTGCAGTGCACATTTGCAGCATGGCTGTGCTTGTCATTGCTGCACTTGGTGCCACAGGACACCACAATGGATCTTTAACTGGGCTTGCTGCCTGCACATATGGCTGTCACACCATTGTGGGTTTTCTCTAATGACCGTCGCGCACTTTACTCGCGTGCTACTAATTACTACAGTAGCCTTTACTACTCGTGATCTAAAACCCATTGGCATGGTCTTACTCACATTGCCTGCCACTTATTTGAAATTCCTGGTGTGAGCAGGAGCAGAAGAAGGAGCTGGAGCGTTTGGGAAACAGCAACGCTCTGTTAGAATTCCGCTGTGATGCTGCAGAGGCGAGGGCCGATGCGCTGCAGGCGGAGGCAGCCGAAGCTGCCAACAAGCACGTGCAGGAAGCAGCCAGCCTCAAGGGTGAGTCACTTCTGTGTTCATTTGAATATCCTCTGGCCTTTTATTAAATCATATGATGTCCTAACGGGGAGTCCTATTGATGTGCAAGGCCCAGCCATGCTTCCAATGATATGTGGCTAATCTTGATTTGTCCGAAATAGTCCTGCAGTTCTAACACAGCTGCTCTGCACAGTTCCTTGACTGGTGTGCAAAGATGGCAGCACTAGGAGACAGCACTTTGCTGGTTTGTGCTTGGGTATTTGACTGATTGCACTTCTTTTGATTGGTACTGCATGGTCGAGTGATCAGACACGCATGGCTGTGCAGAGAGGCTGAAGGAGGAAGAGGGCAGGAGAAAAGCAGGGGAGGAGCAGGCGCTGCGCATGGATGGGGTCTTGACAGCGCTCAGACAGGAGGCCACCGCCCTCAGGCTTGCTGCTGAAGAGCATGCCAAGTACGCGTCTATCTTCCCACACGCTTGGTAAAAATTTTGTGCTTTTCGTCTTAAAAAGGAAACTGTCATTGGGACAAAGCCCCACTGCCCTTAGAGGTGCAATCACGCTCTTTGCACCCCTCTTGCCTGCACCTTGACAGCCGGCATTATAGAGCCTTCTGGACTCATTTGCCGTACAATCATCACCACCCATCTGGGAGTTGAATTGCCCGTCTCAACATTCCTGACAGCAACTTGTGGCATGCTTTCGCTTCCAACCTGAAAGATGGAACTTTAAACACCTTAGTAAGTCTTCTAATGGGCAGTCAGGAAGATTCAAATATTGTGGTGGTGGCAGTGACCCCAAGTGCTCGCAGCACCTGCTCAGCTTCATCCTACCTACCTACCTACCTTCACATCAGCACAAGGTGGTACTTGGCCGGTCAAGGGATCTGCAAGCCCTTGTATCAACACCCTTGAATTTGAATCCCTGCATGCAGGGGAGTGTGTGAGATGCGCGTGACGGCAGAAGCGGCGCAGCGGTTCTTGGACCAGGAGAGAGGCATGCGCGACGCGCTCACCAATGCGCTGCAGTGAGTCATCCAATCTTTCAAAAAAATTGTTACACAGTGGCCAGCTGCCCCGTACAGCATCTCACCTTCTATCTGCCTTGCCCAACTCCTTGCAGGCCCTTTCGATGCATGATGTGACATGCAACTCGGCACAGTTTGTCGTCTGCTTTGTTGTTTGAATGCCTGCCTGACACTTCGTCCGGCACTCACGGAGGGCTTTCTGCTGATCCCTCTTTCCTGCACATTCTCTAGCCAGGTAACCCCTCGTAGTGCATGCAGTAGCAGCTCCTCATCAATTAACTAAGAAGATGAAGACCCAGGTGCTTGAACACGCACAGAACCACCTGATTGGGAATCCGGCAGCGTTTCTTAACATACAAAACATGCTGTGTTCTTGCAGGCATACTGAGACCACGATGCAGCGGGTGCTGAGCCTGAATCACGCCCTGGTGGAGTCCTTTGCTGAGCCCCTCATACTGGCCACTTGCCGGCAGCAGCAGCTGCAGGCTGCTCCGGATCCTGCAAGCAGTGTCCCCAGGAGGGCTGAAGCAAGCGCCTCACACCATCACAGGCGGCAGACTGACGCAGAAGAAGGTACTTTTGTTTGCAGGCCCAAGCATTGCAGAACAAAAAATGTATCTATGATGCCAGCATGCATGTTCGAATCTGCCAGCATGCAAGATTTTATGCATTCTTTCGATTAAGAGGAATAGATGGGGCGTCTAAAGCGTGCGAGCTTCATCGTGATATTCCTGCTGCAGCGTTGGAGGACAGAGAGCGAGCAGGGCAAACACAAGACAGCCACAAGAGCGATAAGTGCTCGCTGCATGCATGCCATGCAGCTGCTGGGCCGGTGGCAGGCGTTCCCTGCCTCCAGACAGGGTGCCCAAAGTGCCTTGCAGAGCAGCAGAGGTGGCTTCCCTCACCTCAATATTAGACATGTTGCATGCAAAGTGCACACCAAGTAAGCTGCGTCTGATAGTGAATTGGATCAGTGGATTTGTCAGCCCCTGACTTGACCTGGCCTGACCTGATTGTGAGAGTGCTGCTGCCTGTGGCTAGGGGTGACGGAGACAGGCCGGCAGCACATGCCCATGTGCCTGCAGCCCAGCGGCCGTCCACAAACCCAGATGGAGCCTTTATGGACCCTTCACGAGACACAGCTCGCATCGACCCAGGTCTCATCCTGTCTGCAAATTTCTTCACATCCTCCACATTGACCTTCATGATACTGCACAAGTGCACATCCTCCTACTCGCAGCAGGCGGCCTTTGTGCGGAAAACATGACGGCCTTGTTTTACCAGGTCGCTAATGTGTGAACACATACCTGTTGCAGACACGCTTGAAAACAGAATCCTGCCGGCAATCGCGCGCCACATTGCAGAGATCAAACAGCAGCAGGCGGCGGCTCAGGCAAAGCCAAAACAGGGCGCCAGAGTCAGGGGGACCGCCACCTTCACCAGCAGCAATGGACAGAGTAGGGGAACCCGGGGGATCCCCCCTTCCACCGCTGGGGCCCCCTCCACGACCGGAAGGTGCAGCTGGGGAGTCCCCCCGGCCAGGAAGCCCACCCTTGCATCAGGTGCAGCGGCAGCTTCGGGAACCAGAAAAGCAGGCACGCAGGGCAGAGCCACTGCTCAGAAGAGTATCCCTCCTTCAGACCTTTTGAAGACAAGGTGTGCATGGGATCTGCACTTGAAAGCTGAATGCATGCACTCTCTGTGTACCCTTTAATGATGGTGTTTGCCCTCCAAGTTGTGACATTCCTAGGACAACTCGTTTGTTGCAGCAAGCTCATGCATTTAAAGGATGATTCATGTTCACCGGATGCACAACACGAAGGTATAATAATCAAGACATGCTGAAAGCTGACAGCTCCCCTCTTGCGTGGCAGGGAGCAAGTGGAGGCAGTGGTGATGAGTCTGGAGGATGAGCTGGCAGTGCTGGACCTGCGATATGCTGAGCTGCTCAGACAACAGCAACATCACAGGCAGTGTGCAAACGGCAAATCTTCCTTAAATGACCCGGTGAGCCCGTGCCAGAGGCCCTGTAAGGAGAATCAGACACAAAATTACAACGTGATCACAGTGCGTGAAGGGTCGTTGATAGCAAGAAAGCCCCACAAAACCCAAAAAGGGTGAAACAAAAGCAAATGGGTACTGGACCAAGGCTCCTGAGTTAGTCCCCACATGTCTGCTTAAGTCCAGTAGTTCCTAGGTGGCAGCATATTTCTGTCAGAGACTCTTCTGGCACAGTGACGCTAGCACAACCTTTGTTTTTCACTCTGCCTTGGTCGAGTTGTTGTAGGACTGCAGCTGTCAGGACTGCCGTTTCAGGGAAGGAGATATTTATGATGTACACGATGCACTCCTAATGGCAGCAGTCTGGGTCCAGGATTTGGAAGAGGAGGTGGCGCATGCAGCTGCAAGGGTGAGGGAAGCGATGCAGCGCAAGGGGCAACAAATACAGCAGCTGCGGCAGTACACAGCAGTCCTCAAGACCTGAGCTGAGCGAGAATGGTCGCAATCATAGTTGCACCATACGGTATGTTTAAAATACCGCATGACCGTATATACGGCCTCCAAGAAATTTCTGCCGTATGGTGCAACTGGGGTTGCAATGCCTATATTTGTGACAACGAGGTCAAGCAGGTTTCTGCAGAACGTCATTGGCAGCCGGATTACATAAGGACCTTGGCGAGTCAGATTCAATGGCATATTTCACTTGCATGCAGGTGCCTAGAAAGGCCGTTATTGAGCACTCTCTTGTTGGGCTGGCACGCTGTCCCACCTATACCGTGAACTTGATGACTCCCTTATAATTTTAGTACTGACAAGTCACACCTTTGACGGAAATGTCTACTAATATACTATGATGAGCAGTACTTGGTTCTGTAGCCTTTGAGTAAAGGAGGAACAAGAAAAAGAATTCCAACGTCATTTACTAGAATATTGATAACAGATATTGTAACATGCTTGTTGAACATTGAATAAGCACTACTGATGGTGCAGAGACAGCTTTGCATTTGCATTGCAATATCAGAAACCTGGAAGCCTTGTCATCAAAACCTCCCTGTCACCAGGGAGACCTGGTTTTCAAATTGAGAGTCTCGAGGCCAGAGGCAAAACCGCTGATGCAACGATATCAAGAAGTTCTGGGAGCCTCGTCTACTCCAGCCATGACAACATCAACATGCTTATCGTCTTTGTTGACTGCGGCGCCATTCACTCCGTTCTGCACAGCTGGCAATGGCTCCTCTGCTGCATCTGCATCACCAGCAGCATTGTCTGCTGGTCCTGCTTCTGCAGTAGGTGCAGCCCGGGCAGTCGCCTCCCCCTTCTGCCCTCCCATAACCTGCATGCATGCAAAGCCAAACATCTCAAGCGAGGAAAATTTAAATATGGCGGACAATTCTATGTCACTGCTAATATTAATTGAGTGCCACTCTGACAAATTAGTGTCCAGCTGTCTCCAACAATAAATGCTCCCAGCTCAAGCGTTCGAGTCTTGATGGTCACGTAGCACATGCAAGGCGTTGGATGCATGATGAGCAACACGTGTGCCAGCCCCCAAAAGAGGGCCTGGCTAAACTGACAAAGACTCCAAACACGATTGTGCATGAAGAGTGACAGAGCAAACGAGAGAGGACGTACCCTTTGTGGTCTTCCTGCCTTCGGCTTCGGTCCCCAGTAGGCCTCAGGATTTGGGACAAAGCGCGCAACCTGCATGCCCATAATCTTTGCATTAACACAAACGGTTGTGGAGCTTGCAACATGCGGGATGTTGACCTCGGGATTCTCCCCCTGGCGTCCCGATGGGCTGCACCTGATACAGCCGCCTGACAACGCCAGCAACCACCCCTAGCAGAGCTAGCAAGGGGCTTACAAAGAAGCAGCGTTGCCCCCTCCCGGTGTATAAGCTTCTTCTACCTAAGCCCGTTGAAGCAAGAGGCCCCGCTCTTTCAGGGATGCGGTCAACAGCACACCTTGGCGATTTTTGCAGCGCTGGTGGCGCCCCGCGCGCGAGCAAAGCTGGCCTTGAGCTGCGGCGGCTTGGCGAGCAGCTTGCCGGCGTACGTCTCCAGGTCTGGGGCCTTCTTGGTGGGATGCTCTTGCACCCAACAGCGCATCACATCCCAGAACACCTCGGGCGGCGCGTCTGTCTTCAGGCCGAGCGGGTTGGCGTGCGTGCCTGACACCCGGTACCCTGCGCACATGACGGGTACAGTTAGTCAGTTCAGAGAATGACATTCCATGGTCCAGTTAACCAAAAGCGTCGAGGGGATCACACCCTCAGGAACAGACTTGCCAAGGTTCGGTTCCCCCAGGGTGACTGGGAGGCATACACATGGATGCTTGGTTTGATTCACGTGCAGGCTGATGTCTCTTGTGCATTAGGCCCTTTCCCACGTACCAGACAGCATGCAACCCCACAAGAGGCAGCGCGATGCAAATGTTGGATGCCTCCTCGTGACAGTAAGACTGCAGCAATGCAGCTTCCATACACCTGACTGCTGCTTGCATCCACCATGTACAGCCAACGCACACAGGGACAAAGAAGAAGGAAAAAGAAAGAAATTAAAAAAGAGGGCAACCCAAGGTGAACGCGCCTGCGTTGATGAGGGCCGAGCGGACGGTGTCGCCGGAGGGCGGAGTGACATGCAGTGTCTTGCAGACGGCATGCAGGTTGTAGTATAGCGGCGCATCCTGCAGCTCCTCGTTCGCTGACGTCAGCAGGCCCTTGATCTTTCCAAACGCCGCGTACCGCTCCTTGTCCTCCTGTGGGCACGCACCAACTAATCGTTCAATACTTCAGAAGATTGCAAAGAGCGACCCTCCCGGCTCCGCATTCAGTGTGCTGAGATGCACAGAGTTTGTGAGAAATCCAACACCAATACAGGCACATCATGACCGCGCAATGAGGCCTCGAGGGAAAGGTCTCCATCTTTGATATTTTACGATAGGTACAGTAGGCAACGAAGTGCTTGCAATGCAGAGTATTTGACAAGGGAGAGGGGTGTACCTCGATGGAGTCCAGAAGGCCCTGGATCCAGGCAGGGTCGTGGATGGGGCCCGCCCACATCGGGCCGCCCATCTGGAAGCCGCTGCCCGTCTCCGGGCAGCTCTGCGGCACCGCCGGCCCCGTCCCCGGGCTGTACTTGGTGCTCCGCTTGTTCACATGCTGCGCACGGCACAGGCAACCGCTCTTTCATCCGCTCCCACATGGGAATGCTGTGCAATGCATGGGCCGATGCTAGCCCCCGTCAGCTGGCTGAGTTCCTCCATAAGAGAGATCCGTAAGCAAGGTAACCACTCCTCAATTTCTACAATGGAAGCAGTGCTTGGCAAAGAATGAGCTGATGGCTAAAATGATGGCTGATATCACTAAGATTAAAAACAACAAACAAGAGTTTTGACTCTGGCTCCCACATGCCAGTTTAGTAGTTTGCGAAGGGTGTGCACCCAGACCAGTCTCAACAGCAGATGCTGCAAGCACTATTTGATTCTTTTTGATGGTGGCGCTGCAGAAGGCTACAGTGGTTTAGCCACGCCAGCTCATTGCAGCGGAAGTGTATACCTTAGAAAAGGAGGATTAGCAGAAATGTGGGCATACCTTGCGGGCCACGCGTTGGGTGTAGAACGAGTCGCAGCCGGAGCTCTGGTACACATACATCTGCTTCATAGCCGACTCCTTCACCTTCTCTGGGCTTGTGTAGACTCGCACAAATATTCGCACGTAGAAGTCGATGCTCAGCGAAAGCACCTGCACCCACCCATGCCCACACATGAGCCCCACCTGAATGATTATTGGCATGGCAAAAGATTGTTAACTTCTTTAGACTTTTGAGTGATGCTGACTAGAGGACACATTGGGGCTGCAGACTGTCTCACATTATCTTGAAGTATTGTGGCACCCTGGAACACCAAGGAACCTTGAAGGGGGACTCTTGCCAGCAGTGGGCTGTCGGGCAAGGTCCAAATATCAAGAGCCACGGTTGCATGGGCTGCAGTATGCTTCCAACAAAACTTGTAAAAATGGCCGGCTTTTTTCTCAGAAATAGTCAATTGACGTGATGAGGGGGCAGGCCACACACCGGCACAATGTGGCGCTTGTAGCGGTTGGCATGGGCCTCGATGCATGCGAGCACAATGCGCAGCGCCTGCTCGTGGCAGTACGGCTTGTGCAGCGGGTAGCTCCCATACTTGGCCCAGCACGCCTCCCCATTGTTGCCGCACAGAACTGCAACACACCGCACACGCCATTGGACCGTCATGCTTTTGTACATCAACCTCTATCTGCCAAGCCTCCCTGGGCCCCTTAACAGAGCCTATCTGGCACAACTGCCTCTGTACTGACAAAAACCGTGCGCCTTCCATCATCTGGCAACATTGCCAAAACAGTAGGGAATCAATGCACCTCCGAACAATCCTCGGTGAGACGCAATCATGCTGCTAATCTTTCAGCCGCGTGACTCACCGTAAGCACTGCTGTGTCCGTCCAGCCACCAGGAACAATAAGCAAGGGTGGTGATTAACGCAGCCAGCACTAGGAGTAGTAAAGCTGGTACGGTGCCTGACCTGCCATGTCGGTGGCGGTGACCAGCATGAGGCCCCCCTCTGACACCGCCTGCACCGCGCTGTCCAGAAACTGCGCGGGGGACCCATACGGATCGAGGTCCACCGCCTCATAGCCATCCGGGTTCTGCATGTCAGCCAAGAATGCCTTCTTGTTGCTCGTGAACATGGCAATAAATCTGCTGCTTTGGGCTTGATCCTTCATACCATTTGATGGAGCAAAATAACAGCATTCTTGCAAGGATGGCCACATGCCAAAGCAAAGCAAAAACCTCCTCGTGTGAGTTCATGCACAGAGCAACCAGATTCTGCTATGGGCTGGACTGCTTCGTCTTACTGCATAGGATTTTTAGATGAGCACTCATAGACTTGCACGAGCATTTCATGCTAGGCAGTACAGGACTGGCGCTAACCTGCAAGGCCATCAAGCGCACGTCTCCCTGGGTTGGCCGGACCAGGCCTGATGCCTTTGGGTCATTGTACTCAAGGTTGCTCCGCACAGCCGCCGCCGCCTTCTCGTCAAGATCATTCGCATCTATCCGCTTCACGCCGTCAATCTGAAGCCAGACCCATGTGCTTCAAGCTACATCCCAGTGTTATCACCTATGGAAAATCCCGCACATAGGGATGTTCAAAAGGAGGGATCCGATTGAGCCAGTGACAGATGCAGCAGCACGTACCTCCAATGCATAGCGGATGGACCTGAGCCCAGAAGCCGCCAGGCCTTCCAAGATCCTGATGTCTGGATCCAGTGCGCCGTCGTCAGCCGCCGGCACCCTGCCGCTCGTGCAGGGCGCTTTTGCAGACTCCGCAGCCGCCGCCGATGCTTCCTCTACACCAGCAGAGGTTGAGGCCAAAGCCGGCTGCTCCGGCGCGGGCGCGGGCGCGGGCTCGGCATTGGCGGGCGGCTGCGTGGCAGCTGCCGCGGCAGCTGTCGGCAGCACGGGCCGCGGCTTGCGGATGCGCCGGATCGCACCGGCAGCGATCTCCTCGCGCCGCTGCTTCACAAAGTAGCGCAGGACTGCTATGGACAGGTCCCTGTTGATCACCTGCGAATGCATGATATACATTTGCCCCCTTCAATATATCTCCCATTGGTGAAGCCTGCTGTCATGCAATGAATCTTCTCCCCTTCAAAATTTGCGAGGACATGGTACATGTTACACCAGTGGTAGATGGATGAATGGATGCTTGCTTGCATGCATGTATGAACGGTCCAGAGTGAGACAGCACACTCACCTGGGCAGGATTGTAGAAGACTTCGTTGCCATGCTGCAAGATTGTGGCTTGTCCCTCCTTCAACAGCGTGTACCCCTCTGGGACAGGCACGGGGACCCTGTTGCACATAAAGGAAAGCTTAGGTGCATGACAATGGGACCAAAGTATGAAAACTATTACCTCTCAGCGTACCATAGAACAGGATCAGGTCCCATAATTGGTCCTTTCTCTGAAGGTTTGAAAGAGTGCTAGTTACTAGACGATCTCCAAATTGCAGAATGTGGACGAAATGAGGGTTGCTTGCACCGGTGATCACACTTACAACGTTGCAACATTGCATTTTGCAAGCATAATTGGAACAATGGATTCATGTACACGCTCACCCTGACGGCTGACCTCCAGCCATCTGCTGGAAAGTCCTGACCCAGCTCCTTGCAACGTTCCTCAAACGGTGAGCCAGCTCAGCATATCTCAATTCCCTCTCTGCCTCGACTGATGTACAGACCGTCTGGCAAGTACGCTTGCTTCCAGGCACAGATCGCCGTTCTTTGAACAGGTGTGTTGAAGACTGCTTTTGGATAATAGCTGTGCTCGATACTGTCGCGAATGTTGTTGAGCCTGCACTAAGACAGAATCCCAACATCAGAAGTGACCCCATCCATGGCAGTCCCACATGGTGAAGCTGTGTACTGACTACCCCGTGACTAAGCACCAGAACATCTGACCCCCAAGTCTCTGCTGATTTGCAAGCTCGAACTGTCGGGCGGCCGACTCGGGCCTACTTACATTTATTTGAAACTGGCGGTACCTGCAAGTGGGCGAGTGGTGGAGCTCAAATACCTGGTTTCGTACTCGGCATAATTCCCATGTGCATTGGCCTGCATTTTACTTTGTGGGAATATGGCGATTGAGGTGTAGTGTAGTTAGATGATGTAAGAACTTGGGAATAACCCATTATAGGGTCGTCATCAGCAGCCATGAACACGTTACCTGAGGTCTTGCACCAAGTTCTGGACCTGTCGGTCTTCACCCAAGATCACCGAGTGGAGGGGTGAGTGCACCACCTTCAAGCGTTTATTATTCGAACTGCTAGCTAATAATAATATAAGACACACTGATATCTAGTGATTGCAGACTGATAAATGGTCCAGTTAAACACTCATTGAGGCGACAAGATTCTATTGTGTCTCAGGTCCACTGAGCTGAAGGCAACGTGCTCTAGGGATGCGCTGACAGTCGGTGAGGGCACCATTCAGACTGTACAACGAGCAAATCTGCAGTGAGACATTCCAGATAAAAAGCTTTGTGAAGTGCAAATGCCCAAAAGAGGCCTCTCAGAGAAAGTTTCCTTTGGCAGGACTTCATGCCTTTGGGCTGGATATCAAGCGCATCGCGGTCGATGGACAAGACACGACTTTCGAACTGCGTCCATACCCAGAGGAGAACCTTCCACAGAATGTCCTGGACGGTGCGCTCTTCAGGACTGTCAATGCGATCATGCTGTGCTGTCCTTGCACATTTTTACCTGCTGCTTTGCCCAAAGTATGCAATATGGCACACAACCCCTGCATTGCTGACGATTGAAGTCGCCTAAGAGGCAATCAAGTCATGTGTTCCTGATCTCTTTGTCCAGAAGTGAAGCATGCACATCATGTCAAATGTGACTTATCTTCACGTCTGATGCAGGCAACTATGCAACCGTGGAGGACGCCGCAGCCACGGTGGCAGACCACGCCTTCTTCCAATATGAGCGCACACTGCAGCGCGAGTCAAACCCCGAGCTCATAATCACCCTTCCACCAGCGCTATCCACCCCTGCCCTGCCGCCAGCTGGCACACCGCCACCTGCACCCGCAGGGAACACTGCAGCAGACGGGGCTGAGCTGCCCAATGACGCAATTAGTCAGCAGGGTGGAGACAAGGGGAATGTGGAGGAGAAGGGGAATGGAGCATTGGCGGGACATGAGGCCGGGGATGGCCTGCGTACTGTTGTACTGCGTGTGGAGTATGAGCTGAAAGACCCTGGCTCTGGGCTGCTCTTCTGGGGCGCCTACGCGCACACCAACAACCAGGTCTGTCTGCTGCCTCTTTGTTGCAATTCATTAGAGCCGCCCTGACATGTCTCATATTGCAGCCACTCTGCAAAATTGTGTAGCTGGAATGATGGACATCTTTGGGGTGGACATTCTTTGCATGACTGTCTCAGAAGCGATACAGAGACCTACGCATGCATCAATATTGGAATTGCTCTTCATGATCGATGTATCTAGTCCACAAGACTGGGGAATTCACTTCAGGTGCGGCGTGCGAGGGCGTGGTTTCCCTGTGTGGATACCCCCAACGGAGCGTGCCCCTTTGACATGCGCGTCACCGTTGGGGCGCATGAGACGGCGGTGGCACCGGGGGAGCTAACAAAACAGACGTGGGCGAGCCAGAACCGGCGCACTTTCCACTTCGCCATCAGGCACCCCACGCCTCCCCGCCACCTGGCACTGGCCGTGGGTGAGTCACTTTATAAAAAAATAAAAAGTTACCCAGACCTGCTGGTAAAGATTGTGACGCATGTGCTCTGGGGGATTCGGTGTCTTCTACTCTGATATGCTACGCAGAGCATGGGAAGAAGCTAAGCTTGTGCAGACTGGGAGTCACTTCCAAGATTGAACGGCTGGAAATGCTATCTGAGCTCCCGTTAATTGAATCAGACTACAAATGAGGGGTTGAATATCAACGCTTAAATTTTTGGCAGGGCCATTTGCAGTGCTGCCGGGCACAGACGGGGATCCACCCCACATTCTGAGCGGCTGCAACCTGATTTTTTAGCGGTGCTTTGAATTTGAGTTTGAACATAATTGTGAAACTTGCAGAACAGCCTTTTGCTGTGCTGCCAAAGAAGAAAAGCACCCTGTCACATTGGAAGCTGCTATCTGAGCGCTTCCTGAGCGAGTATTCTAAATGTAATCTTTAACCAGAGTCTGATTAGACTCGTGGAACGTGTGGCAGGGCCTTTCGCGGTGCTGCCCGGGCAGATTAGGGCAGCGGCGGGCAGCCCGCAGCAGGAGGAGGCAGGGGATGACAGGCAGCCCACACCAGCGCCAACTGTCATCACCCATTTCGCGCCGGAGAAGCTGCGGCCTCAGCTGGAGCACGCCACCAAAATATTCCCGCTGGCGTTCAACCTCTTTGAGGACTTTCTGGGCGCCCAATTCCCCCTGCGATCCTGCCATCAGGTGGGAGGAACTGGGGAGTATGATTGCAGCTGCAAAGTGGGCATTGGGGGCATAAGGCCTGAACGTGCCCATAGTTGAATCACAAATTCACTCTCATTTGGCCTCAAGATGCAGCAGACTGCATATTGGACTCCCTGAGAAGACCGCACTCCTCCTTTTGACAAGCTGGTTACTGGCACAGCATATTGGAGATGCCAAGAACCAGCCCATGCTACGGTATCACATATAGGTGTGTGACACTTTGAATGTGAGGCATTGGCTATTGCGCACTTCAATGCAGGCTATTTTACGAATGATGAGGATTACATGGTAGAAATTGCTGGTGAGCAGGTGTTTGTGCCTGGCGAGGGCTGTAGCGAGGAGGTCATGGCAAGTGCTGGCATGTGCATTGCCTCTGCAGATCTGCTCTTCTCAGAGAGCACCGTCGAGCAGGTGGGCCATTTCCTATGTCGCCTCTTCTGTTGTCTTGACAGGGACGCAAAGAACTGGCATGTGACCTCACATGTCACGGTTCCTCGTTCACAGATGGATTGTGATTTTCACGCCTGTTTCGTCCTGTCGGGCACCTTCTTGTGACCCTTTGTCTGTAGTCGCTGGAGGTGTGAGTGTTCAGAATGCGCGAGACAGGCAGTAGACACCTTCCTTCTGTGAGCAAGGAACATCATTTTTGCATGCCATATGAATAGCAGTGTGGGACCTGCCCCCCTTATGACTGAGTCAAAACACCACAGTTAAAAGTTTCCATACTGATTGAAATTTTCACAGGCGGTAGAGTCCTGGCTGGTGCTGGTGCGCGCGCTGGCGAGGCAGTGGTTTGGGGTGTGGATCCGCCCCAAGATCCCAGCGGACGAGTGGCTGCTGGAGGGCCTGGCTGGCTTCCTGGAAAATCTCTTCCTCGCCAAGTATCTCGGCCGTAACGAGCTGCTCTACCGGTGATACCACCCTTTCCCATACCCCACCCTTCCTACTGTACCTGTGTTTTTCTTTTTCTAGCTCATGCTCAAGATGTGCCCGATCTTAGAGCACTTTATTGAGCAGCTTGTTTTGCGGTCCTAGGGCCAAGTTTCTTAATGATTCCGAGCTTTGCAGCTGTAACATGCTGGAGCTGTGGTAGTCACATGCAAATGTTTGGCACGCCCATGTCCCTGACGTGGCAAATAGGCAGTGATGAGCACCTTTGGTGCCTTGGTATTCTTCGACACTCCCGAAAGCAGGGGGCCAATACAAAGCCACAGCGAAGGCGCCACATGACATCGGCCATGACTCACATGCAGGCGGCACAAGGAGAGGGAGGCGATCTTCCTGGCGGATGATGGCAACGCGCCGCCGCTGTATGTCAAGGGCCCCCCCGGATTCCCCTGGGGTGCGCTGCATGCAACTGAGAGCCTCGGCCCCGGCGCTGCGCTGCGGCGCTGGAAGGTAGTCCTGCTGTTTAAGACGCTCACTTTGAATAATCCAGTTTGACTTTGCAGGTCCTTAGAAGGGCCATATCAGGCCTACAGAAGACCAGAGCCCTGCCACCATATCTTGCATGCACAATTTGTAATGATACCTCAATGACTCCATTTCACTCATGCATTTGTGTCTCATGTTGGTACGCTGCTTTCGTAGAACTTATTGCCTGTAGCGGCACGTCTGCAACACTTCAAGCAGTGACCAAGCAAGGATGGACATTGATAGACTCTGTGGCGCAAAACAGGCATCGGCGGTGATCCAGATGTTGGAGCAGCGAGCGGGGGAGGACAATTTCAAGCGCCTGCTCAGCCGCATCGTCAGGGCCTCCTGCCAACCCGCCAATGCCCAGGGTGCGCTGCATCTGCATTCCCTCCATGCACGCAACTGGCTTGCAGACAGATAATTTGACCCTACAACAGGCCACACCATATACATTTGATTCAATGTACGCTTGATGTGAAGGTGCTGCCGCTCGCCAGTCCTACGTTTCAGCATTCAATTCCTTCTCCACAGAATTTAATCCGCTGAAGTGGAGCGGACAGGCTGGCCCTATTACAAATATCATGTCGAGCAATTTCCCAGCTGCAGCTCCTCGTCCCCTTGAATTTTTTGGCATCATAGGGTAACACGGTTACTGGAAATGTTTGGAAAGTGAATACGAGCAGGTGCCAATCCACGGCTACTGGGCACGCACGAGTTCCTGAACCAGATAGTCAAGGCGGGCGGCAAGGAGAGCAAGCACGAGATCTCGGCCTTCCACCAGCGCTGGATCATCGGCCGCGGCTGCCCGCTGCTCACAGCCGCCGTCGTCTTCCACAGGTGCACAAGGGGGTCAAATCTCACTCATCCGCATGCAGAGTATAAAGGGGACGACAGGCGCATTTTGGTCTCCACCCCGCGGGCTCTCTCACCTAACTAACCATATTTTCCCTCAGTTAACCGGGTTTGTTGTGCCGAGGACTGTGGGTTGGGAGCGGAATTGCCACAGAGACTTGAGAAAAAGCGTCCCAGCAGAATGATTTGGGACATGATTTTCCACGTCTCTGCAGCTGTTCTCTTCCAGCTGTCCAGCATTTCAAGATGTAATAGCGGCTGCGCAAGGAGTGGCAGGAATATAAGGAACCAGGAATGTAGGGTCAGCCTATCATGGGGCATGTATTGCTGTGCCTTCCTATTGCAGCCTTTCAATGATACGAGGTCAGAGAACAGCTGCGCGTGTGGTGGCAGGAAGCGGAGCACGCTGGAACTTGCCATCAGACAGACAGGGCCGCAGGCAGCCAGGGCTGCCGCCGAGAAGGTGGCTGCCAAAGAAGGCTCCTCTGCTGGCTTTATCAAGGTGCCTCGAAAATCCATCTCTCCATAGGTCATGATTTTGGGAGCTCCAAAAGGAACAGCAGGGTTTATAAGGACAACCAATCGTTTTTAGCAGTTGCAGTCTTGTAGTGTTGCGGATCCTGGAGCCACTGCTGTTTGTGAAAGAACCTGGCATGATAGAAAGACAGGCCTCTCACTATGATCCAATCAGGATTCATCGGCAAGAAGCCTGAGCATTGCATGGCACAGGATTGCTGACTGTTCAGCTCAGTCCTGGAACACCTCTTCTAGTCGGACAAGGAAGGCTCTACATGTGCAGCAACCAAAGATGATGTCTGGGGAATTTTCAGGTTTTGGTGAGGGAGACAGAAGCGCCGGTGGAGCATCCAGTCAACCTTGGCACGGCAGCGCTGAGGCTGGTGGAGCTGAAGGTGACCAGCAAGCCCGCCAAGCCCAAGCCCGGCAAGCCCGGGCGTAAGAAGAAGCTCCAAGTCGTCCATGAAGACCTGGACGATGACGGTGATGCAACCATGGCCGACGCGCCCGACGTCGCAGGTAGTAAAATTTCCACCTCACATTCCTGAAATATCGCAGGCCTTGTTGTGAGCTGAACAAGTTGACTGAGCATTAGGCGCTCCTGTTGCATCCCTGCAGTTGGTTGCATCGTGCCTCGAGAAGAGTACCCGGCAAATGCATGCAACCGGAATGTATTTAAGTTTACCGGGAGGCTTGCTGCAAGCAGGAATGAGGCATGCCAGTGTTACAAAATTTAGCCCCCTGGAGACTGATTGATCTGAAGGATAATTACCCAGCTCTTGACAGACAGTGACCTGGTGCCGCAAATTTGCGCAGGCGAGGCGAGCCGGCTGCCAGTGGAGTGGGTGCGACTGGACCCGCACGGCGAGTCACTGGCCGCCGTGCGCCTGGCACAACCAGAGGTGAGTAAGTGGTTATTGTGGTGAACCGCTGGTCCGACTAGGTTCATGCAGTGGTATTCTCTTTTACTCCAAAGGGCGGGTCTCTGAGGGCTTCAGGACGAAAACATTTATCCCCACGAGCAGCATCTGTGCCAGCTAGTCAGGGACTGGCCAAGAAGGTTGCTGGAAATCATTAGCCGCCATGAATTGCTGCAGAAAGCCATGTCAACAAATTTGAAACGGAGGGAAGCTGTTTGATTGGGCAAGCCGCTTTGGGCAGGGGTCTCAGAGGAAGGAGCATGATCAAGCCTTGAAGAGACTGATCAAGCCTTGAAGAGACTGTTGGAGTCTCAGAGATGCACGATTGTGGTGTCACCCATAGATGCACCCTTCATGGGTTAAGACAGCTGCGAACATTTGCATCACTGACATGTGTGAATCAACCATTTTTACAGGTGATGGCGTCCGCGCAGCTGGAGCGCTCCAAGGATGTGGCCGCGCAGTCAGCGGCCATTGCCCAGCTGGCAGCGCTGCGGCCGACCTCTTACGGCGTCGTCAACGCGCTGCGCGCATGCATGCAGCACGCCGCCACCTATTGCCGGTAAGTGCTGACTCATCTCTTCCCACAGGATTTTGCCGTGTGACCAATGATGGACAGGCACAGGCCAAGAGGGGCGTTCTGTATGTGACCTGAAACACATCTGCTTCGACCTGAGAACGTGTAGAAGATGGTACAAAGCAACGTGGCATCGCATTTTGAGCAAACATTAATATACATGTGACCCATCAGATGGGTATTGCCAGGTCTCTTGTGGGCGCCCAGCCCACAAGCTGGGCCCACATTGATGATGTGCGTGATTTTCATGCACAAGCATACGGCTCTTGTTCCCCTGGCGCATGTAATTCAAAGGTGGAAAGACCAAAGAAGTCATCGCTGAGTCATCACGCATGCATGCGCAGGATCCGGGTGGAGGCCGCCCTTGCGCTGGGAGCCACGGCGGGGCCCTCCACAGCCTGGAGCGGCCTGGAACACCTGCTCAAGTACTACCGCACGCGCATATTTGACTCCGACATCGGCCTGCCGCGCCCCTGGCAGTTCACAGACCTCTCACAACATTACGTGGACCAGGTGCGCACTAATTGCTCCCCTAAAGGGTGGTGAAATGAGTGAATATCTGACTCCTTAACCCCCGACCCTCGGTTGTTGTCACCGCCGCTAGGCTTTTGATATGGATTAGGCATGGCAGTGGCATGAGCTAAGTTGACTGTGGAATAGCTTTATATGTACATGTTGCACCATTGCGCTTGGGTTTTCAGTTGCATTTTTGTTCCAGCTCAGGCCTGCCTTTGCGTCCTGCCCCTCCTACAAGGTGCTTGCATGTTCAGGAGGTCAAGCTGGCACTTCAGGTCCAGCAGGATTCATTTCTACGCGTGATGGTGCGCAAGAAATTTCTGTCATGCATGTCACCCTCACAAGCACTCCCGGGGCAGATGGACTGCAGAAGAAAGGAAGTCATGGACCGGAATTGGGAATTAGCTTAATGAGTCATGTTCGCATGCATGCAGGCGCTGCCGCACGCGATAGCAGCGGTGAGGGACGCGGCCGGGCACAGCTTCCCGGAAGCTGCCGAGGCGCTGCTGGAGCACCTGGACCACGCGGACAATTCAGGCAATGCCTACAGCGATGACAACGCCCTTGCAGCCCTGCTCGACGCCCTCGGCAGCCTGCACCTGCAATCCCCCGATGTAAGAGAAACCTCCAGGGACTGATTTAGTTTTAGGTATCAATGCAGGCAGACAGCGCGTGCGTCTTTGGTACGCCCAATACTACAGAGCCCGACGCTGCGGGGGTCCAGTGATTCTTAATTTGCCCATATTCAAATCGAAATGTTGAAACTGTGGCTGCGATTTACCTGTTGTGGGTTTAATCGGCCCTTCATCCCCATTGCATGCTTAATGACATCACTACAGATATGGAAGACCACCAGGCCCAAAGCCAAATGTCTGAGGGCCAAGTGTCTGAGGGTGTGCATGCAAGGCGCCTGCAGCCGCATCTGCGGGGCCTACAATACACATCAACGCAACATGAAAATACGTCCTCTAATGAGTAGCGCTTCATTAATTCGAGTTTGTTGCATGGTCGGCAGGCCATGGCGGGCATTTTGGATCGGCTGGAGCGCTATCTGCAGCGAGAGGCGGTCATGCCGTCCTTCCACAGCATAGTCGGCTGCACAGCGCTCAGCTCCCTCACTAGCCTTGCCGTCAGCATGCGGAGCCCCCCAGAACAGAAGGCCAGGTGAGAGCCCAGCAATTACCCAAAGCCCAAGAGCCACTCTGAAGTTGAAGGCATACCTAGAGTGTCCCAATCCTCGTGTCCACGATCAACCCCCAGATGATCTTGCATGGGTTGGTTACATGTGTTTAACGGAAAAATGTCCAAATTGCGCCTGGCAGACGGCAGACTGCAGAGAAATAAGAGGACCAGCATGCTCGAGGTAGACATGAGAAGGAGTAGTGCAAACTCCAAGCATACCTGCTGCATGACCTGTGCACAATTGGGGCACAGTAAATTTACGCTGGCACACCTTGAGCGTGGCTCGGCCATGACATACAGATTATTTTTGTGGCAGAGAAAAACTCTTGGCTGATGTGGACGCAGGCTGAGGCTCTTCTTGCAGCAATACAGCCGGCCAGATGCGCCGCACCATCTGCGGCTGACGGCTGCGCAGTGCTCTGTGCGGATTGCGGCCTGCACTGACGGCGCCGATGGCGCGGTGCAGGCTGCTCTGGCGGCCCTGGCTGCCGAGAAATCCCCTGCTCTCAAGTGAGACCCTGCCTGTGTGTCCCTTGCCAGGGAAGCTGCCGACAAGCAGCAGCGCGGGGGCAAGAAGGTGGTCGACCTCAGTGAGCTGTATCGGAGGCACTTGGAGGGCTCATGTCCACTCTTCTATGGTCTGATTTTGCGCCTGCCAACCTGACAGAGTAAAGGCTACCGAGAGATGGTCATCGCATCTGCTGTGAATGGAGAGAGGCTAGCAGGTGCTTCTGCCCCAAGACAAGGGGTCTTAAGCATGTGGTCACCACCCCTCGCCACCCCCCAAGGGGGGGGATGGGAGGCCCATGCGAAGAAAGAGAGAAGGCATTATGAACTTGCCAAACTGCAGAAAGTTTCAAAACAGACAGAGTGCTTCTGTAGAGAGATATGCTGAGGACTTCATGCCATGTGTTTGAGATGATACACTAAAATACAGTGAATTGGGTCTCTCTGCGCAGGGGAGCAATTTTGGAGTCGTTGCTGGGGCTACTGCACAGGCCGGCGGCGGCTGCAGCCAGATCAGGCGGCCCTGCAAAGTCCGGCACAGCTGCGAAGACAAAGACCGTTTCGATGGCTGTGCTGGCTCAGCTGCATGCGCTGCTGTCTGCGCACGGCGACGGTATAAGAGATCCCTCTTTTTGTGTTTTCATCCTATGTGCATCTGTGGCCTTCCAGTCCTTCTCATTGTCACAGCAGGCAGAAATTTCATGGTTACAGTATTACCCGTTCCTGAACTTCTCAGACATTAAGCTCCCAAGGATATCCAGCACCACATGCACTGTAGTTCTCCTGATGACATAATCTGTTATGGTGATTTGCTGCATGCCAGACAGTGATAGATGATCTGCATATTCTGCATGCGATGCGATTTAGCAAAAGCCGGGAGCTGATGTTGTGGTTGGTGCATTGTGTCCAGTCGGCCTGCGCCACCTGGCATTCATGGCGTTGATGCGCCTCGGCGGGCTGGCGCCCACACTCTTCCGAGAAGAGGAAGAATTCGCCGTCGCCGGTGAGCATTCCTCTCTTTGCGCTTGTCATTTTCTTGTTCTTTTGGCTCGTGAATGTCTCTCTTTGGGCGGGTCATCCAGCCGTTGCCGTGGCTACCAAGTGTCAGTCTTTCCACGCTCGCCCCTCGGCCGTGCAAGCCTTTGCCCATCATGCCATTAGCTCTCCAATGCCCCTTCCATGCAGCTTGAACGTGCTGCAGCACTGCACAGCTTCCCCCCTTGTTTCAGTGCGGTAATGTTCCTGTTGCTGGGTCTACTGATTGGGTGCACTTTGTGTACGAAAATGTGTGAACAGCGTTTGCATGCATGCAGGGCCGGCGATGAGCATGGAGGTGGGCACGCAAAGGGTCATGCCGACGGCATCCGGCCCGGCCATCTCATTCGACAGCGGCGGCCGCCGGCCGCCTGTGCTGAAGCTGCGCTCCAGCTTCCTCGCGCCCACCCCGGACACCGCCAAGCGCGGCGCATCAGAGTGTAAGCACGCTGGAATTATCTCTTTGCCTTGCCATCCCTTTGCTTTGCAAGTCTGTGCGGGTTTAGTGATTCTCAAGTCTCTGAAAACACGTTTTTAACGGCTGTTCTGCAATTTGATTCGTTTGGTGTAAAAGTTGTGTCTGTGGGTGCAGTCTCTGGCGAGGGGAGCAGAGAGAGAACCCAGCAGCAGCCCACAAGGAGCAGCGCGCGACAGCGCAGTGAGCAGCCAATTGTGGACTTGACAGAAGTCTCAAACCGGACAGCCACTGGCGCGCCTTCGGCCTCGGCTGGGGCAGCACCAGCCGCGGCAGCTGCCAGTGATCAAGAAGCCGTCTCGCCGGCGGTCACGCCGCAGGCGGCCTCCAAGCCGCTGAAGGTGAAGTTCTCCTTCGGAACCAGCTCGCGGCTCGCGCGGCCCCCCGCCGTCGAGCCCGCAGCGGCCGCCCCGGCGCCGCCGCCAGCCGACAACGGCTCCGGCAAGCGCAAGCTGGACGGCGCAGCCGGCGGCGATGGCGCCGGCGCAGGTTCCCCTTTGGAACCTGCGCCGGCCAAGCGGCAGAAGAGGAAAGAAGCGGCGCTCGCGGATCTCGCCGCGGCCGCACCCGCTGCGCGCATGCAACCCGCGCCGCGAGCCGCGACGCCTCCGGCCGAGCGCTGGGACGGTTCTGCCGCCTTTGCTCCCGAGCGACCGATCGCCCGGCTGCCGTCGCCGTTTGCCGGGCCTGCCGTGCAGCAGCCGCCGCAGCCGCTTCCGCAGCCAAAGAAGACGAGCAAGGCGGCGAAGAAGGGCCGCACGACGCCGCCGGCGGTGGACAGCGCAGCCCGCGACGCGATGCTGCGGGATGTGATGGAGATTGCCCGCCGCTCTCCCACGCCACCGGCACTGCAGCGGCCTCGGCAGACAACGCCGCAGCCGCAGTCGCAGCGCCAGCCAACTCCACAGCGACAGCCGACGCCGCAGCCGGCACCACAGCGCCAGCCAGCTCCGCAGCAGCAGCCGGTGCCGGTGCCGGCAGAGGGCGCGGCGCAGGCCGTCAGCCGGCAGCCGACCCCGCCGGCGTCCCGGAAGACGCCAGACGCTGCGCCGAAGCAGAGAGCTCGGGTGCAGCCGAGCAAGCGTGAGAAGCTTGCGGCTGCGCCGCGGCAGCCTGTGCAGCAGCCGGCCAGTGCTGCGACCCCTGTGCACGCTCCAGCAGAACCTGCCATAAAGCCAAAGTTCAAGTTCAAATTCAGCGGAGCGGCTGCTGCGCCGCCGGCCCAGCCGCCGCCTGCCATGCCGCTGCCCCAGCAGCGGACCAGCGTTGCTCAAAGAGATAGCAGCGGACATCAGTCTTTCAAGGCTGCGTCGCCTCCTACTGCTGAGGGCCCGCACAAAGCAAAGATAGGCCTGAAGGTCAAGTGGTCCGGCTTGAAGGCGGCGGCTGGGCCAGAGCCTGCAAAGGGCGCTCCTGGTCATACAGCTGGCGCTGCCTCAGCTCCCACTGAAGCGCAAGGTAGGCCACTCAGAAAAACTTCCTCTACGGGTCCTATCAAAGTCCTGAACACTCCTGAAGAGCATGCATTATGAGAGCTGTTCATGTTAAGCATGCACTGATGAGGCGCTGGATGGCCTGGAAAAGGGGTGACTAAGGGCTGAAGTGCTTGTGGCTGCACAGGGAGAGGGACCGGCAAGCGAGACACTGAGGAGGAGAAGCAGAGAAAGAAGCAAGCGCGACTGCTGAAAGAGAAGCGCAGTCTCGGCCTATGATTTCTTTTGTGTTTCAAATGTGAGTGCGCAGCCGTCTGAGAGAGAGGGCTAAAGGGGTCCTTTCACGATGCTACTTGTGGAGTCAGTGGGTATTACAGCAGTGCTGCCGTAAGATTCTGTTCTCGGGATCAATCGAGATATTTGATCCTGCAGCATGTGAATAGCAGGCCCAGTGCATCAAACTCATCATTAATGCCAGGTACTTGCCATGGTTGTGATATCATCGATATGCTCAGCGGAGGATCCCAAATATGAGAGCCTTGTATTCCACTGGTGTGGCAGTTTGCCCGGACGCCCTGGATGCAACTACACTCCAAGGCTGGCGTGATAGACACATTTTTACATATGGATTTCGCACCATTCATGCATACATCTGAATGGTGGACCCTTGGTCCAAGGGATGTGAAGATGCGCCGAGGATGATGTTGAGATTACAAAAGGCTTGTGGTCATGTGCTTGAGTACACTTGAAGCACATTCACGAGCTTACGTAAATATTCCAATTAATCACATCAGTCATAAGTACACTCGCGAGCTGGTCACTGAAGTACTAGTACTTCATTATACTTCAGTATACTTGATCATGATCTAATTCATGTGAAACTACCATTCTCTTTAGAGGCACACTTATACAGTGAAGTCAATATATTGCTGCCACCTATAATCAGATTGTTGAGTGCGAAGTCAAAAGGAAATACCAACTTCTTTCCCACTCACGACAATGCTATATTACCGGTGGTAACTTACCGCAGGCTTCAAGTCTGTCCTCGACTGCAACCCAAGTATTCTGACAAGCGCTCACATGAGTCTACAGGCACATTTATAATCAAGTCATGGTCTAGGAGACAAACTCAGATCATATATGGATCACTGAGATTGAGAGAAAATTGCGAAAAGATGTGCTGCATGCAGCCGAATTCATGTTTTAATACGTGGACATAAGCAGGCATTCACACTTTCACACCCAAGCGAGGGCGTGACCATCGAAAATGGCCTAGATTGGCGGGACAGTGACAGAAACAACAAGTGTCACAGGGATCAAAGTAGTGGGAAGAATGGGGGTCGTTGCAGTGATGCCAGGTGTCACAGTGGTACCAGTGGCCACTGGAGTGGTGGCAACAGCGGCCGTAGTCACAGGGGCTGGCGTGGAGCTAGAAGGAACCTGATTGGTGGCAGAGAGAGAGCTTGGCGGCGGTGTCGTTGCCACAGGCACTGTGGTTACAGCTGCTGCTGTGGTGCTAGGAGGGGCGCTGGTTGTGGCTGCTGGAGTCGAGCTAGTGGCAGCTGCTGCTGTCGTGCACTTGTGCTTGAGCTGGCCGATTGTGTCCAGGTCTTTGCTGAGTCCGTGCTCTTTGGAGCAGTCGTCCAACAAGTTGTGGACTGCCCTCTCAACAGCCCCCTGCAATGGACAGATAAGAGAGGGTCCGAACCATTTTCTAGAAGACACATTTACTGGACTTTCTACAGTTTCCTAGGTCTGACATTAAAACCGAGATTCTCTATTTACCCCAAACAGAGACGGTAAATGGCGCTTGTCAGTGCCATCTTGTGTGCAAGGTGCCTTCTGCTTGCAGGGCGGTGTCTAAAGGATGTCTACAGGTGCAAGAGCAATACTCGGGGCCAGTTTTGAGAGACATAGTGCTTAGAATCGTCACCTTGAAGTCAATCATATTGGTGACAAAGTCTGGTGTAGTCTTTGGGTTCTCTGCACCTGTGTCAGGAAGCTGTATGTCAGGCAAGCCTACAACACTATGGCTGCAAGACCAGTGGCAAGAGTGCTAAATGCAGCTTGAAAACATCACCAGGGCATCAGGATGGCATTTCTGACCAGCAAATTCTGACTTGCTTGACAGGTCTTTGTGGCGATCGCTTCACGCACGCAACTACAGCAAGGGATTAACTTGCCTATGGAAGTGCCGATACATACGCAGAACGTTGCCAGAAGTAGTAAGAAAACTCTCATCTTCAGACGTCGCGCCCTTTTCACCTGCGCCCTGCACACACTGTTTGCGAATGGATGCCAGGAACAGTCCACTGCGCCAGCCGTACAATAGGGTGAAGCTGCAATCTTTGCACAGCAAAGTCACTGTGTTTCGAAGCGGGCTCATCGGCACCTTTCTCTAATGTGCCACGGCAGGTTGAGACAAGCAAAGCTGGAAAGTTGGAAATCTAAGGGTGGAGCCGCTTGACAAATCAGCTGTGCCGTCTTCAATGCTCAATTCCCAAGCTATGTTTGCGACACCTGGTTGGGGGATGTGCAGGGCAAAGATGTCCCGTTGACTCGCACGGACAATATCATTGAAATCCTCAGCTGTTGCCGAGGAATCGGACTCCGATTATCGGAGGTCCTTTCACGTCATTACCAAGGTCCTTTGAAAGGACTCCTTTCACGTCATTATTATTATTATTATGATTACTGTGTCGGCAAACGCAAAGCCCGAAGGCCATAGGGCATACACACAGAGTGTCTGCAGCCACATCTGTGGGGCCTGAAGGTCTGGTCTGCAGCACATATGGTATCATACTATAATTCTAAGTCCAAGTGAGGCGTGCGTATCAAGGAACATACCACTGGTACCCACCCCACCGCCTACAAATGCTACACAACACAGCAAGCAAATGCATATCATGGCATAGCACGTACAATCAAGCAATCCCTATCTCAGACCAGTATCCCTCTGGTGCTGACATTTCTGGCCCGCCACCGACGCAACACCCTTTGGGTGACAGCGAGGATATCATGCAGGGAATCGCAGAGTGGGGCAAAGGCAACTAATTATAATAAACAGCACATGGTAGTCAGAACAGGCAAATGATCGTCCAGGCACTCTCACAAAAGTCACAGGGCACCACAACTGCACTGCAGACGTCATTACCTTCATCGCATAATGGAAATCCACCTGAGGTCTTTGTTGACCTTGGAGCCGGAGCAAGGCAAAGACGGCTTGGGCCGCATGTCGCTAACTTAGGTAGAGGACAACGCACTGCGAAGAATGGTCAATTGTATCTCACGGGTACCCTGTAAAACCAGCGCTGCAACCGTTGCCGCAGTCGCTGCCGCGGCCGGCCGGTTGCCACCGCTTAGTGAGCGGGGGAGAGGATCAGCCACCTAGGATGCTCTCATGTTAAAATAATCATGTAATTTAAGATATTGTGCCCTTTTCCCCCGGGCACGTGCCAAGAGGCAAGGAAATCGTCCACTACGCCAGCCGTACAACAGGGCGAGGCTGCAACCTTTGCACAGCAAGAACAATGTGAATTGAGGCAGCCTCAGTGGGACTTGTCTCAAATGTCACATGACACGGTGCCGTGGCCACGGTCAGGTTGAGCCAAGCAAGCTGATAGTATTTGGTTTGAGGCTAAAGGTAACTGTGCCGTGTTGAATGCCAAGGCTTTATCTCTACACTCGTTGGGGAAGTCCGGGAGGAACACGTCCCATTGACTCGCGAAATGGACTTCAACTCTCGTTCACTCACGTGAAATTTGTGCTGTTGCGTGCAGTTCGAAAACATGGGTTTCACCTCATTACCACGATCACGTGGCGAGAAACTCATGAAGCCACCTTCTCCTGTTGCTTCATGTGAGTCGGGAGCGCTTGAAATTTACAGAAGCTTGGGCTGTTCAGCGTGATCTTCCCCAGATTGTTCGCATCAACCCATTTGCCTTTGACGGAGGCTCGAAAGGCTGTGTGGCAAGTTTTATTGAATAAGGGTGCCCCTGTGTGCTCAGCTCTGAAGGGGGAAGCCCAACATGTTGGAAATGGCCCATTCAATGTGTAATCCGAGTCTCACTTTACTTACCGACAGGTGCGAGCACCAAACGTATTCCCATAGCGTGTCTTTAGATCTGAGCCTGGGAAAGTCTACCAGGCGCTCGATAGGGAAAGTTTTGACCCACAATTCTCTTTGCTGCCCGTGCAGAAATGCTGCTGCCGCAAGACAAGAACTTAGCAGGAGCCACAGCAGGTTCTTATCCTTCCGGACTTTGCTCCTACCATTTGCTGAAAGCCGTGCTCTCCACAGCATCACTGAGGCTTCCATGCACTGCAGATTAAGGGGCTGCCCAAGACTTCTTCCAAGACAAAGGCTTCAGAGGCAGCTTCTTACCGCCAGTGCAACTATCACAAAGGAGCAGCAAAGGCACGCGTAGAAGTGGTTTGCAGTCCACCATTGGCCAGTGTCGAAAGCATTGCAGACGCCACAGTGCCCACAAATGTGACTTGTGTATTTTTTTCTGTCACAGCACTCCAAGCACAAGCGGCAGTGAGCACCTTAACAGCGGCACCACACCTGCCAACATCAACTGGGATGAACTGGGTTTTGGCATTGATCACACTGCACCGGTATGCACTGATCCGCGTTCCCCCCCACCTTACCCACCTTTCAACCATGCAAGCCACTCCGCATGCTGCTCTAAAGAGCAAATCTAGCGTGGGGTGCCATGCATGGAATTCAATCATGTCCCTCTGTTGTGCAGTACATGTACAGAGCGACGTACCACCCAGGCAGCGGATGGGAGGGCGGTCTTGAGCCCTACGGGCCGCTTCAGCTCGACCCCAGTGCTCAGGTGCTCAACTACGGGCAGTCGGTGTTTGAGGGCATGAAGGCTCAGCGCAGCGCCAAGGGCAACATTGTGCTGTTCCGGCCGGACGAGAACGCTGCGCGCATGATGGCCGGTGAGTCACTGCCACACTGGATGCTAGCAGCACAAAATTAGGCGTCAGGTCTTCACAAAGACTGCACTCTGAGCAGTTTGTGGCATCTGCAATACTTGAAGAAAAATGAACAGCGGCTTTATGAGGATTGTGCCGTCTCTGCAAGAGTCCTGGTCATTGAAACGCGACCAAGGCTGGTGCAAAGCGCAATCAAATACATTAGATGCATTTCCTCTGTCAGTCTTCCGTCAAGCCGGCTGCAAGCTTGGCCTCATAGGCTGCAAGATTGGTGACATCATCACCTTGCAGCTCCTTAGTGTTATTGATTGTCCACTGCGCAGGCGCGGAGCGGCTCAGCATGCCGCCGCCGCCGCCGGAGCTGTTTCTGGATGCGGTTCTGTCGACGTGCCGCGCGAATGCGCACTATGTCCCGCCGCAGGGCAAGGGCTCTCTCTACATGCGGCCGCTGCTTCTCGGCACCGGATCTATCCTTGGCCTGGGCCCGGCGCCATCCTACTCTCTCGTGGTGTACGCCGCAGCCGTTGGCGCGTACTTCAAGGTGCTCTTTCTTGCTGATCCTGAACATTGGCGATTTGTTGTGTACAACTTGGTGCATGCCCTGTGAACACACCTTTATCGGAGTCTACATCCAGCAGATTCTCTTGCTGGTAGTGAGACATGTCATGGACTGGTACGCCTCATCCCAGAGGTCAACTGGGGCCTTAGGGTCCAAGGAATTGACATGGTAGCTGTGGCCTAGACAGGTTATCTTCGGTGCGCCAAAGCAGCAACTGGCTGTGCAATGGAAGGGTGCATAGGATGCTGAGCGGGCGGCTGTTAGCATTGATGACATCCCCATTGGTCATTGCATCACAAGCCATATGTGTTACCCAGGCATGCCTCTGCTCAGCAGCATAAGTGCTGATGAGGATGCACGATTAAGAGTGTGAGAGGCTGTGGTGCTGTGTGCAGACGGGGCAGCTGACGCCGATTGACCTGATCGTGGAGGAGCGCTTCCACAGGGCAGCCCCTGGCGGCATGGGCGGCACCAAGGCTGCCGGCAACTACTCCCCGGTGCGTAGTTTTCATGCTTTTCCCTAGCCCCCCAAACGTGCATGTCCAAAATGCCTAGTGGATTCCTGCGTGTGTTGCTTGGGTTTGTTGGGGGCAGCGGGCTGTGTGCAGACACAGTGATGTGGGGGGACCGTGTGCGGAGGATGTGACGAGAAGGTGCATGTGATGTGCAATGCTCCACGTTGGCAGCCTTTACATGCAGCCTGTCTGCATATGCACCTGGCACCTCCTCGGACAGGATGTGCAATCAGTAATAAGAGTGGCACTTCATTCCTGACCTTGAAGGTGCATATGCGGATGCAGTAACGTGAAAGTGCATTTCATAGCGCAGTACTCTGACCCTATTTCTGAATATATTTGGGCTTCGTCACTCATTTGAAAGGGGCATGTGCGCACATGTGCGAGCAGGTGCTGGTGGTCCAGCTGGCGGCGAAGCAGGCGGGCTACGCGGATGTGGTCTATTTGGACGCCAAGACGGACACCTATCTGGAGGAGGTGTCCTCCTGCAACATCTTTGTCGTCAAGGGCAACACCATCAAAACTCCCCCTCTCGCGGTGCGCATTCTCACGCTTCATCTAACCCCTCGTGACCAGACGGAGGGATTTCTCTCCCATATCCTGTAATAACTTGCACGTCCACAATCTACAAGGCCCCATATGCAGGAAATTCAATCCATGGTACTATCAGTTGGTGCACTGCCTACCCCAACATGCAGCGCTGTGCATATGCAGTGCTTGCTGTTTTGTGATGCACGGATGCTTTAGAGTGCTTGAGTAGTCTGGCATTAGAGAGAAGGTTGAATGCTCATTTTTGGGTTACTGGGACTTTGACATCAACAAGTGTTGGCTGCGCGCAGGGGACCATTCTGCCGGGGGTGACGAGGAAGAGTGTGATCCAGCTGGCGCGCCAGCTGGGCTATGAGGTGGAGGAGACCAACGTGACAGTCACTGAGGCCATGGATGCCGATGAGATTTTCACCACCGGCACCGCCGTTGTGGTGTCCGCCGTCGGCAGCCTTACTCACAGGGTGAGCACCACTTCTAATCTCCATGATATGAGTCGATGGGTTCTTTGTGACTTTCTTGACAGAACTTGTCCCTTGGCAACATGGCCACTTAAACAGCAGAGCCGTGACGGGGGCTGGGTATGCAGCAACCTTCCTTGCCTGTGCTCATTTGTGCTGCAGGGAAGCAACTTGCGAGCTAGGTCTGCTTCTAGAAGCTGGGATGTCTGCTGAGGTCGTGTCAACAAGTGTATTCAATAGTGATGCTGTGGGGATGAGTGTGTGAAGAGCTGTAGGAGTGTGCCCCTACTGCTTGCTGGCCACAGTACCACAAAGGTGTCACCTGCGCATGGGTGGCTGATGCATGCTGGGGATTGCTGCAGGGGGAGAGGAAACAGTTTGGGGAGCCCGGCAAGCCCACCAAGACGGCGCTGCACATCTATGAGGCTCTGACAGCTCTGCAGCAGGAGAAGGCGGATGACCCCTTCGGCTGGATTGTGCCGGTGGCCTGAGTGTCGGGAGCTAACTGATTTGGGAGCAGCTTTTTTATGCTTCATGTTACGGCTTGACGACAAGTTCAAGGCTGAGAGAGACTATGCAGTGCACGCTTTTGCGATTTAATCGACATGACTGTGATCACTGTGACGTGATGAGAAAAAGCAACGTTTCAATTGAATATTACCGCAGGATGATTTGCTCTTGTTGAAATCTGCCTGGATCCCCTTAATAGGCCTCAGGCAGGCTGCCCTTTCAAATTTGCCCTTTAAAGGGCCAACTTGGAGTGGGGGTGTCCATCTGGTCTGCATGCATGCTAGTTAGGCTTGCAATACATCCATATCATTCTGTGTTTGCTCAACAAGGATTCTTCATAATGCCCCTGAATCAGGGCAGTTCTGCCTGTTCTTCCTGAGCTCCCCAAGAAGTGAAAAGTATTCGAGATGTGCCACGTCAGCACTATCCTCAAATGGGAAAAGATCAGATAGAGAAAGCACATTCACACTAAATTTGCATAGGTATCTCAGCCTTTCCTCAAGTTTGCCATAAATTAGAGTCATGTCGGTGTCATTTCAGAACCAAAACGTAAGGTCTGCAACAAGTTCCCAGGTCCCATCGCAAAGACTGCGCCATCAAAGAGCATTTTCCAGTGGCATCGCCCAGGCCAAGGAGTGCCATTTTCACTCCCCAGATCGACTTGCAAGCACTTCTGGGAATTTTCAGGCAGGCAATCTACTGTCACCACGGTTGTGTGTCAGCACGCAGCGGAGGATTGCTCGACAGGCCTTGACCACATGTCAAGCGGGAGCAGAGAAGCTGACAGTTGCTGTCACAGGTGCTTTCGACATGCGAAACAGATCACTTGAATCTCTCTGAGAAATTCATTTCTCAAGTGTGAGACTGTTCTGCTATAATGGACTGCACAGTAAACAGAATGAAGTTGCGATCACGTGTATTTATGTAAAGATGCGTGTGGTGTTGCAACAGGAGCGACTGGTCTGGTGGGGAGTAGGCTGGTCTCGAAGCTGACTGCACAGGGTCACACAGTGAGGGTGCTCACGCGCAACCCCGGTGCAGCCACTAACAAGCTGCCATACCCCCGCGTAGAGGTCTTTGGGCCCAGCCAATGGGCCGGCGCCGTACAGGGATCCAATGCCGTCATCAACCTGGCAGGTACCTGCGCGTCTCGCATCTTCTCTTTGTGCCCTTGCCTTCCTACTTGAAAGATGCATGCATGATGCCGCTTGATCATATCTGCTGCCGAGTTCTAAGAGCATTGCAGCAGCATGCTAGGCATGCATGGTGTGTCACAAGCATCTAGAGGGGTGGATCAAGATGAGTAAGTATGAGTCATGTGCCTGCCCAGGTGAGCCGATCAGCTCCAGGTGGACGCCTGCCATTAAGACAGAGATCAAGCAGTCTCGCGTCGGGGTCACACGCCAGTTAGTGGTGCGCTTCTGCTGCCTGCCTTTTGACCTGCCTTACACAGTTTCTGGGATGAGCTTCCTATTTGTCACTGTACTGCTACTCGTTTGGAAATCATGTGTAAGCTCAATATTGAATGGTTTGGCGCGCACAGGAAGCCATCAATGCTGCACCAGAGGAGAGGAGGCCCAAGGTCCTCATCAGCACCTCAGCAATCGGTGAAACCCACATCCTTGTTCAGCTTATGACAGGATCCATTAGGTACAACAGAGCATGGGTCCCCCTGGTAGTGCGCACACTGTTCTTGCCTGCTGCATACTTCTGATGGCAGGAGGCGATAATATTCTTGAGCACCGATCCCATGAAATATTGGGTCTTGCTTGGATCTGGCCAGTCTATCAAGGGGTAGGATATGTGACAGCTTGTCCGCGGACGCATTATGCCTCTAGCAGAGAACCGTGCAATAATACTACAGTAGATACTGAGCTTTGAGCTCGTACTTTATTTGCGCAGGGTTCTACGGCACGAGTGAGTCACAGACGTTCAGCGAGGCCAGCAGCAGCGGGCGCGACTACCTGGCAGAGGTTTGCCGCGACTGGGAGAACGAGGCTCAGAGGGCCAAGTGCCAGCGCACCGTCATCTTCCGCACAGGTGACTCACTTCTTCTAGCCTGCGTGCGCTGCTCGTACCTGCGGATGAAACTGGCATAGAGTTACTGGAATGTGCAGGACAGAATCACTTTTTCTAGCCTGCATGCGTCGCTCGTGCATGCGATTTAAGTTGGGATAGGTTTGCTAGATGTCTTGGGACGGAGCCCTATTTGCATGCATTGAGACTTGACTGTCCACAGTCTGCACAATTAAGCCGGCATTTGGGAGGGTGCTGTCTCATCTCAGTTTACAGAGCAGGATTCAGGAGCATGCAGCCTCAAGCCTCCCAGAAGCATTAACGTTGCCTGGATGTGGAGAGCTGAGGCAAAGTGGCTGGTGGCTTTGGGGTGTTGGCTGGCTCTGAAGACTGGAAGTATGGGGTCTGGACGCAGGCATTGTGCTTGCTAGGGAGGGGGGAGCTCTGGGCAAAATGCTGCCAGTCTTCAACATATTCGCTGGGGGGCCTCTGGGCAGCGGGCGCCAATGGTGCTCCTGGATACACAGGTGCTTCGCCGTTCAAATTGCAGACGTTATTTTGGCAGTACTTGACGTGCTGATGGCCTATGACAATGTGCACGTGCCGGAGTACTAGAGTTTTGGGCAGTGCTGCTACTCTGTGATGACAGGCAGAGCTAAAAAGCGATGTTTGCAGCATCTGGTCTTCCGCGGTAATTTTGAAACTGAATACAATTTGAATTCGAACTTGAAATTGGGATGTTCATACTCAAATTCCGGTAATGTGGCTGTGCAGGGACGACCTGGTGAACATGTACATCCAGGCGCTGCAGGATGACTCATTCTCGGGGGTCTATAATGCGACCGCGCCGAACCCAGTGCGCATGTCCGAGCTGTGCTCCTCCCTCGGCGGCCAACTCGGCCGCCCCTCTTGGCTCCCTGTGCCCGACTTTGCACTCCAGGTGAACACACTTCACACTTCTTTCTCAGTGCCCATCGATGAGAGTGTAGAGCAGTGTGTTTTTGGCGGTGAGTTGAAATTGGTGACCCTCACTAGTGCTGCTTGCATATTTTTGTAGTGGGCTTGTCATAATTTGGTGTGTAAAAAGAACTGACAACCCTGCAAGCTCAGTTCAATCAGCCAATGAAAGAAAGCTCGAGAAGTGTCATTGCATTGTGGAAGATTAACTGTCTGTCGGTGTGTGATGACTCATGTCTCAGCTGCTCAGCGCAGTAAGCCAATATTGGTTGAGCTCGATTTGGGTCAAATGCATGGGGAAAAAGGGTGCATGGGTTTTTGGGTGCAGGCGTTGTTAGGAGGGGGTGCATCAGTGGTGTTAGAAGGGCAGAGGGTTGTGCCAACGAGGACGCAGGATGCAGGCTTCCGGTTTCAGTACAGCCATATTGGGCCAGCCATTTCCAACATCTTCCGATGACAGCCTTCAGCTCAGATCAGACAGCTTTAATCACTCGTCGGATTGTGTAGAGTCAGCCATTCCAGAGTGTTAGCTTGCCAGCTATCAAATGCGCTCAAGGAGTGCAGGAAAAACTTAGTGAAAAGTAGAGTGGTATGATTGTGTAGGGATCCTGCAATACATTTGAGAAGAGAAACTGATGGCAGCTTTGCTTGTCTGCTGCTTAGGCCATATTAGGAGAGGGGGCAACAATTGTCCTGGAGGGACAGCGAGTCATCCCGAAGAGGGCTCAGGAGCAGGGATTTGGCTTCCAATTTGAAAACATCAATGCTGCCATGAGGGATGTGGTCAGAGCCTAGACAGAGCTCAGATGACGAGTTCCTCCAATGAGCGAGGGCCCTGACATTGTGATGACGACTTACTTCAATTCTGCATGCTCCAAATCTGTCTAGACTGAATGCTTGAAGAGAGGCGTGCATGTGGGTGTTGGCTCATAGTGTGATGCACTTGTGTGGAGATTGATGGCATCGAAGATGAGATCATCTTTACAAACGCGGTGAAGAATAAGTAGATGTGCAGCAGCATATCAAAGATGCATAAAGCATCATTGCAAAACCGATGGTGTCCCAGTAGTAATTAGGATGCCCATGAAAAACAGACTATTTCTCTACAGTGCATAGGTACACCCTGTTTTACAATCTGTTTTGCATCACACGTCTGGACACACTAGTGTGTACAGTGTACAGAGACCCACATATGATGACCTCCTTGATGCGCTCTGAGAATGTGTGCCGTAGCCGGTGGGTCAGGTGGTTTGCTGTGTGCTCCACGCCTGATGTAGCAAACAGCATGGCATACATTTGCTTGTAGGTCTCTGGCACATGCGGCCTTGCCCCGCCGCTGCTGAGCACATGGAACAGCGGCTCTCTGAGGAAAGCATGCAGGGCTGCCACTGGGTCTGGGGCAGCAAACACATCGTCCAGCCTCAGCGCCAGGCTCCTATAGCGCAGGTACTCCGCCAGCGCTGACACGGAGCAGAGGCGGACGTTGGGGTGCCTCAGCATGCCATCCAGCTGCACAGACAGACAGGCACTTTCAGATGGATGCACCGTGCAGGCATGTGCCAACTAAGAATCGACAAGAATTGAGCTCGGGAACCGACCTGCAGGTCATGCATCAGCCCGCAGCTGCCACCGCCCTTGTCAACACAGAGCGGGCATTCATGCATCGCATGGATTTCTGCTGCAGCTCTCAATTCTGTCGTTCAAATCGCATCAATGTTGGCAGCCAAAGCGGAAGCTTGTAGGTAGCTTCTGAGGCCATACTCGCCCTCGCTGCCATAGTCTTCAAACCCTTCTGCACCTTCTTCCAACCATCCTTCCTTGATGGCATGTGCGTATGCCCTGTGCATGTGGAAATTCAGGCATTTGTATGAGGGCGGTACAGGCGCTTGCAACTCCCGCCCCTCAAGGTCCTGGAAGGTCATCGCCCGCACATCAGCCGGTACATCATCTGGACTGTACGAGGCGTCACCCGCCAGGATAGCATCAAAAGCCTCTCCAAGACTCTGCCCAGTCAGGTCTGGGTTGAGCAGACGCACCCGCAGGACATCCTCCTCACCAGCCTTTGTGAAGCATAGGCCACCCTCATTAAACACCACCTGCGCAGCCACAACTTATGAACAGAGGAACATGGACTAGTTGCAGCTCTTGCCTGGAACGTGCTTCCCGACTGCAATACAAGACCAATAACAGACAAGCAAACTTGCTTCAGATCATATCAACTAGCACATACTATTCACATCTGCTAGCGACTCTCTCTCTCAGCGACGAGATTTCCCATCCCCAACACAGGCACGAGACTCAGTTTTCTGACATGCCTTTTGCTGCAGCCCAGATGTATGCATGCATTCTGCGACTGAGAAGGCAAGACTTGCTGCTTTGCATCACATTTACCACTGCACAGCATGCAATTAACACGTCCGAGCTGAGCCCAACCATGGGCTTGAAGCGAAAAAAAGGGGAAGCTAGTGACGTGGGCTTCCAATGTAGTGCTAGCGCAACAAAACATATGGTTCTGTGTCCCCCTCTTCCCCCTTGTCGTACTCTTCTTTGTCTCTTGCTTGGCAGAGCTAGACCCTGCAAATATTTCTGCAGGCGCCCTGCATGCATGCCCTGGGCCTTCTGAGTTTGGGTTGCTGAATTTTGATATTAGTACCGTAGTGATTTTGATTGTAGGGCTGGGCTGGAGGAGATGACGGTACTCGTGAGCAGTTTGAGGAGTACATAAGCGCAGTGGACCGCTTTGGAGTCGACAAATTCGACAGAGTCCTGGTGGATGGCCGTGCGAGGGCTGACTGCGCAGGTGATGTGGAAAATTGAGAAATCCATTGCTGCAGCTGACAAGTATCATGCAGTAGGCATGCATCAGAGTGTCTAGGATGTCAGTCTCCTGCTTCATTCACCAATGCATGGACATGCATGGTAATAAACGTCTCTCATGCAGAGCAGCAAACGCTGATGGTTTTCTGGGTTGGCCTTGCTGCGGATAAGGCCAGCCAGGGGGACTATTCACTTGCTCACTGCACACCATTGTCTGCTCATCATTGCTTAGGACAATGCCGCTCTGTGGCCACATGCCTGTCCACAGCAGTGTACCTGCAACAAGGCTCCTGCTGCAGGCAGAGATGCATCATCCAATCAATTCCATTGAATTCAAACCTTTTCAGATTGTAACAGAGTTCTTTCTGTGTCTGCAGAGTACATCCTGCCATATCTGGCTCCTGATGCGGTGGTTTTCATCCATGACTATGTGGTGCGACCATACTATCACGGCGTGGCACTGAAGCACTACAGGGAGATTGCACGCGTCAGCGATGGCCAGACACTGGTAGTGCTCAAGTCGCGCTGGCAGGGAGACAAAACACAATAACGAACTCAGGGGGCTCTAAGCTAACTTTAGACTCCCATGATGGGGCCTGAAGTATCACATTGGAACAGGCTTTTGTTTGCATGCATGCGCAATGCAAACGATATGCCTTTGCCCAGAGCAGATAATGCTCACAGGAATCTTTTGAAATCAGTATTCACTTCTGTGGCAAATCTAGAAAAATGTTGTGCACTTAGCACATCTTGTGTATATTTCTGGAGGTGAATACAGATCTGATTCTGAAGTCAAGCACCAGGGTCAACAGTGTACCAACAGCAACTTTCCGTCACTTTGTTACCTGCAGGCATCGCATGATCATGCTGATTATCATGGTTCAATGGAAGAAGCCTAGCTAGTGTCAAGAGTTGGGATGACTGCTGATGTACTGGAGATAGGAGAATCCAAATGCACGAAGATTTGCATAACCTGTTGGATACCCAGCATACTGGTGCGCACCGGTTACTGGGCCTGCGTGTTTGCGCAGATAGGCTGGTGCTTGTAGTTTGAGTCTCGACTGCTGGTTCACTGACTAGCTACAGATGTAATTGTTTATTACAGATGTTCCAAATTATCTTGTGGAGAGCTTTGAAAATGCAATCCTGTGAGTGCCCGGGCGGCTATTGCAAATTGCAGTTGAGCTTGGAGGGCCTCCAGATAGGAGTACACAGTAATGGGTAGAACCTGCGACAGTAACGGCAATCTTTGCCTTGTAACCTCCTGGTGTTGGAACTTCACCATGTAATATTCCATTCCAGGCGTTGGTCTGCATCCGGCTTGACTGGCAGCTGCTGAGTCACCACCGGGAAGCTGACGTCGATGTGCTTCGCTCAGGCAAGAGCCTGGCAATTCCTTGTCAAATTCCTAGATGGTCGTCTGTTCCCAGATCAATATGTCTTCCAGATTATCTGTAATGTAAGAGGCAATAGGCGCCTTCTGATTGGTGTTGGGGATGTCAAAAGGCAGTGTTGAGGATGGATCGTGCATGACGCTAGACAATACGAAGCTAGACGATTTAGTTCTGAATTTTAAACCACACATTGCTGCATCCTGTGGGCAGCCCTAGTTGACAGCGGTGCAGTGCTGGCCTGCCATAAAGCCCACATTCCGATCATGGATTGAGCGAACGCTGATCTCGGATGCCGATAGATGGACAATAGACTAGCTCGGTGACTCACGCATAGATTACAGAGCATTATATACAGAGGGAGAGAGGTTACCAAGAAGTTGAGACAGGTGTCCTGCTGCCTAGATGTTGTAGCATCCACACATTTTAGGTCATCAGCTGAGCGTTCCGCAAGCACTAGACCATAAGATGGTTCCTAGCAAACCGAGTACGTGGTTCACAGATTCCCATATCCATACTCCACCAAAATGTCCGGGGCTTGGGGACAGCTGTGCGCAGATCTCCATAGTCAGGAGCATTGGTGGGGAAAGCTTCTCCTTGGAAACTGCGCCTCTTGCTGACCATCACACAGGTAGACCTCATCAGCGGCAGCAGCAGCTGGAGCAAGCTTTCCCAAAAGCAGCCAGAGAATGCCTCAGGCGTGCAGCAGATGCAGTGTCGCAGGCCAGCCTAGCTCTGCAGCAAGCGCCCCATTCTGCATCTGTCAATCTGTTGAGACGAGGTGATCACTCGCCACCATCTTGCAAAGAGCGATCAGCGTCCTGCAGAGCTGGTCAGGCACATGGCAGCAGGGCGAGCGAGGTCACAGCTGATGCGGCATCCAAGGGGAGGAAGCCCAAAAAGCAGCGGCACGCGCCCTTTGCATCAGCGTCTGCTGCTGCAGTGGGGCCGAAGGAGTGGAAGTGGCCAAATTTCCTGCAATGGAAACCTCCCAGGTGGGCCCTGTGGGTCCTTCGTTCGGCCAATCCACAGAGCTATGAGCATGCGCAGTCATCCCAGGGCCTCTGCAGGGGAAGATTCAAGATGTGCTCGTTTAGCTGGTTGTGAAGCCAGCATGCATTATCTCTAAAGCTCGAAATTCATCTAGATCAGGTGTTAGAAGCAAGAAGCATCTTAGGACCTGCTAAGCTGGCATGTGCATGTAAGAAGTGTATGAAAGGTGTTACCTCGTCTGGCGGGGGGGCGGTATAAATCTGAGCTTCGTGCCCACGGTTGATTGAGTCTTGCTTGGATCTGTCGAGTCCCACAAGGGGTAGGATCGTGGCAGCCTTTACTGCAGCTTGTCTGCAGGACCTACCTTGCCTTTAGGCAGAGAAAGCGTGTAGTAAAAGTAGTAATAATAGTAATAGTAACAATGCTGTTGCAGGGTGAGGGTGCCTGGTTTTGGGACCCCACTGTGGGTGCTGCTTCCGGCGCCAGGCTGCCCAGACAAGAAGCAGCTGATCGAGGTGCAGGACTTCTTCAAATACACCGAGAAAGCAGGTACAATCTTGGCCTCACTCGTGAACGCCAGAAGCTCCTTTGCAAGGATTTGCCTTGAGCGGGTTGAGAGTGAAGATAAGCAATACCTTACTGTCGCCTGCAAGCCTTGCGAGCTTGTGAGTCTGCTCAGTATGCATCCATGGTGGCAGATAAACGTTCTGGTTGACAACCTCAGGACGTCTGCTGCATCATTTGATCCCATCTCACGCAATGCCCTGCTTGTGGATCAAGCAGCACAGAGCCTCAGCTGCCTTTCTCTGTCCAGCTCTTACAAGCATTTGCTGCTTTGCTAGCAGTGGCTTGAGAATGGGGCCGTGGCTGCGAGTGCAGGCAGGGAATTCTTCGAGAGCCTGGACAGGGACGAGGACGGGCGGGTGAGCGTGCAGGACGTGCGCGAAGTGATGCGCCGGCGGAAGCTGCCGGAGAGCTACGCCAGCCAGTTCATCGCAGCTGCCAGGGGGCCGCGCTGGTGGTCCAATTCCATCAGGCACGTGGGATGTGATGCAATATGACGTATGCTGTCATGTGCCTTGGGCAACTATCTTGACATGAGGGCTTTTTGCTTCGCAGCACTGTCCACTCTTCTTATGATCTGCCCGGGACTCATGCTGGTGACAACATACAGATCAAGGCTCCTAGAAAGGATGCCAATGTATTTATTACGCTGACTTGACGTTGCTGATGGGGCTTTTGTGGCGCGCAGCTGGGATGATTTCCAGGCCTATATGGACGAGCGGGAGCCAAAGATGTTGCGCGCTTTCACGTCGTTGGAGGTCAACCCGGCGGGCCAATATGACCTGAGCCACATCAAGAGTGCGCCGCTGAGCATCCCCCTTTCAAAAGATTGCATGCATGTCTGCAGTCATCAAGCGGGCGTTGATCCTTGAGCACTGATACTACGCGCTCTCCTGTTGTGAGGAGGCTGATGCTGGTTATCATGTCCTCTGTGTCATGGCGTGAAAGGGAGTGTTAGCATGTTCTGAAGCAAGCTCTCGATGGTGCAGAGTCTGTTTGCATTAAAATAATGGAATCCATTTCGCTGGCTCTACACGCAGGCACCATCACCAAGCTGGGACTGTCTGCTACTGATGACAACTCCAAGGCCATGATGAAGTGAGGCCCATTCTCTTCTTTTTCTTGACCTCCCTTCCTACTGCAGATTTCAAAATTAGGAGCAAACTCAGACCATGCGGCTCAGCTGATGAATTTCCCACAAAGTGGCCGGATGCATGGCGCTTGGGGAGAGGTGGGGTGATGATATTTTAATTTTGTATAAACGTTATATTTCATCAAGAACAAATATAAATTTCTCGCCCCCGCAGGGCTCTGGGGGCGGAGGCCGATGACGGGTTTGTGTCGTACGGCAAGTTTCGCAATTTCCTGGTGCTGCTCCCGGAGGCCAAGCTGGCCGAGGTGGACCCCAGCATTGCCTGGTTCGAGGCCGCCACCATGGTGCCCTTCGGTGTGTGGACAGTGCCCATCTGAACATCCACCCCTCGGAATTTAGTGACCAATCTGACTCTCGAAATGAGTTTATTTTTGACATTTGCGCATGACATTAACTGCATGCATGTGGCGTGACACTGCGTCGCAGCCTTTGTCATCTGTGTATCTTGTGCAATCATGCCCATTAAGGATAGGTTTGGGACCAGGAGGGAAGCTGGCACATCTCTGGGGATCACATGCAAATAAGCACCCTCAGATGTAGGGAGTACACTTCAGTCAGGCTCTCCTAGTCAACCTCTCCTGGCTCCCATAGCCGGAAGTGATGCTTAGCAGCGCCCAATGACTCAGCAGTGATGCACAGGCCCTGCGCATTGCAGCTTGAACTTGATTGCCCTTGTGACAAGGCTCGCTTGCACAGGCCCCCCCGCGCAGAAGGACAAGACGGGGAAGCTGCTGGTGCGAGCGGCGTTGGCCGGGGGGATTGCGTCGGGCACAACCACCCTCATGATGTACCCTTTGGACACCCTCAAGACACGCGTGCAGAGCACCGCCGGCGCCACCATCGGCTCCATCGTCCGCTCTGTGCCTGACATCGGCGTGCGGGGCCTGTACAGGCGAGTCAATTGCATGCATGCTTGGTCCTTGCAAATACAGGCATGCAATGGTGAAGAAATCTGATGCAGTCCTTGCAGAAGTGGTCCTTGCACTCCCCAGCATATGTACACTGATCTGCCATGCAGCGTCTCACTTCTGCTGACAACCTTCCTGGGCTATCAGGTGACGTATATTCCAAAGCTTCATAGACTAACACGAAAGTAGAAAGTCAGGTGAAGACTGCAGAAACTGCTACAGGGGATGGTGCCTTGTGTGTTGCATACATTGCATGCAAATGCCAAGGCCGCCCCCTCTCCCTGCTTGGCGCTCACATTGTATTGTGTGTTCTGCATTCTCCCACACGTAAGTGGCTTGCCATTGATTGCAGGGGGATCCTACCGGCGGTGTCGGGGCAGTTTGTGAGCCACGGCCTGCGCACGTTTGCATACGAGGGCAGCCTCAACATCATGAAGGCCGTCACTGGGGGAGCGGCCGAGCTGCAGGTGCGCTGCCTGGCCCTCAGCCATCCCTAAATTATTTCGCGTGCCTGCTGTATTTTGCCATCATAGTGGGCGCTATATTTTGCCCTTTGCACGGCTGTGTCCAGGATTTACTCTTGTCCAGATCCCTGGGATGTCAATCTCACCAGGATGCTACAAGTCCTGTGTAATTTTGAAGGTAATGTAGAATGTTTCTGAGGGTGCTGTGGTTGCAACCATGCCAGATGCAAGGCCTGGCGAGCGGAGTGGGCACAGTGCTGGGAACTTGCATCAGGATCCCCTGCGAGGTCTTGAAACAGCGCTTACAGGTTTGGGTACTTCCCAGCTGCAGACAATTGCATCTGTCTCGCTGCCAGTGCATGACGGCTCAGAAGAGCTCATCTACCTCATTGGCAGGATGACCTTATTGCATCGCAACATTGCAACTCAGATGGAGCCGCGTTCCTGTGTTTTGGTGCACCTGTGCTGGTGAGCAGCCAACATAAGTCACATGCTTTTTATTTCCAGAAAGAGATGTACACATAAAGGCCAAGGGAGGGCCTGGGATAAAAGGAGAGGCTGCTCTGGAAGTGAACAGCATGCGGTAGCAGTACTGTGAATATCTGTTAGAAAATTGCAGATACGGTCCTTGTAAGTATGGAGTTTATGCTGACAGGTGGGCAGGCACGATCACGTGCTGGATGCACTGAGGGTGGCCACGCAGACGGAGGGCGTGCGAGGTCTCTTCAGGGGCACAGGAGCGCTGCTCTCCAGGGAGGTCCCCTTCTATGTCTTTGGCATGATGGGCTACGCGCAGCTCAAGAGGATCTTTGACGGTAAGTTGCTCCACCTGCTCTGCTGATCCCACACCCACTTCCGCCATATCCAGTTTGGATACTCTCCTCTCGAGTCTAGTGCATTCACTCACTTTGCTGTGCTCTTGCTGCTTGTGGGCAACCCCTGGCAATGGAAGTCGCGGATACATCCAAAAGTGCTGAATTATTCTGTCTGAAGAGTACACGGCCCATGGTGAGGAGCAAGGTGAACCTGTATTGGACCTACACCGACATGCAACGCGTTTGGAGAGTTAGGTCATCACTCTAAACTAACTTCAAATGGACCAGGTCAAGAACAAAGCGAAGCAACTAAATTTCCTCCACAAACGATATTTCCCCAGGGAGCGCGTTTGGAGGGGGCGGCCGAGACCTGCCCAACTGGGAGGTCATTGCCATCGGCGGCCTGGCCGGCGCGATAGCGTCGATCGCCACGACGCCGGCCGACGTGCTCAAAACACGCATCATGACCGCCGCCGCCGGCGAAGCCGTCAGCGCAAGCGCCCTGCTGGTGAATGTCTTGAGCCGTCACAGCCGACATATCTGTGTTCCTGAGTAATTTGCATGAAAGTCGATGCCCAAGGAGGCCTGGAACTTGATCCTATGTCTCATAAACAAATATTTTGATTTAAAAACCGCCCCTAGCTGAGTGTGAGTCACATGTGGTTCTTCACAAGATATCTCCAAGCAAATAATAGATGTGGAATCGCATTCAGAGGTTTCTTGATAATTAGTGTAAAAGAACGTGTGGCTTGCTGTGCAGTCGAGCATTGTGCAGAAGGAGGGCGTTGGTGCCCTGTTCAAAGGGGCGCTGCCACGTGCCATCTGGACCGCCCCACTGGGCGCCATGAACTTTGCAGGTGAGACCACAGACGCTGTGATTCAAATTACTCTAGCATGTCAATGTTAAATGCAGCCCACCTCTCTTCTGGGCAGTCTGCAGGCCCTCTGCTTAAGGCCCTAATTAGTGGCATATAATTTGCTGTAGTTGGTGAACAGGATTTTGCTGTTTCGTGTTGGGCCTCATGCAATGTTGTGCTTACTCTGCAGGCTATGAGCTTGCTAAGAACGCTCTGAACAATCGCGAAAAGAATGCTAATGCGGCCCTTCAGGAGAAATACCTCTCTGTAGAGGACGGTGCTTCGTGACCTTGACTTATGATATTGACACTACAGCTGGAATCAATAAAAGGGATATCGCCTGAAAGTGACCAAGAGATGGAAGCTTCTCTGTTCCAAGAAGTTTCCATGATGGGTCTTGCAAATGAATTTTAGTTTCTCTGTTTCAGATCCTGTAAGGATTCAAAGATCTTAAGACACATCTATGACTGCATGCATATGCATTCTCTGCACTCTCACGATAGCTCTCACCACCTCTATATCCTCAGTCCATCATGTTCTACCATTCATTGATTGAGGAAACAATAAATAAAAACACAGATAGTGCATTTCGGCCCATCTCTTGGCAATCTGACAAGACAATATCCCCATCTTTTGGACCACCAAGAGCAACCCGCCTGCATCTTTGAGGTTAGCTAAAAGTAACATGTCACGAGTGTGCTCTGTGCACTCTGCCCATGTCACACTGTGTTGGGGCACCAAGAGCTGCCTGACACATGCATCATTGAGGTCAGCTGGCAGTGACGGTGATGGGCTGCGAGCAGTAGGGGCACTCCCCAAAGATTGTGTTGAAGGAGCGCCGCGAAGTTGGCAGCGCCAGCAGCCACTCGCGCAGGCAGCGCCCGTGGAAGGGCCGCGCGCATCGGGGGTTGCCGCAGCTCTGGTCCGGCACCTCACCTGTGCAATTGTCATAGCTGACATTTAAATTTAATCTACTGGGTGCCTTTTGATGGTTAACTTGCAGGATTGTGTGTTGCAGTACGACGAAAATAAGCAGGAGCCAATGTGCAAGAGCACACACACAGCATCTTGCCTTGTGGTCCAGCTGCCACCTTGAGAGATGGGATGAGCAGGCAAGTTTATCAGGAAATGCGGGAGCCGAAGACCTGGGTACACTATTGGGAACGCTTGGGAGCAGCCTGGAAATTTACAGCGCTAAACACCAACTCTGGAGGCCTAGCAGGGAGATGTCGCGCTGCACAGTCCCCGCTGGTCCACATGTTTCTCTCAACAATAAATCCACGTAACCATCAATAAATGCGCTATTTTTGAGACATAAACAGCAATCTTCCAAGCAAGAATCTCATTTGATTATAGTACAGAACGACACCATAGATCAGGATGCGCACCAAGGGTGGCAGAGCCAGCGCCGGCCGGCTGCGCGGGAGGCAGGCGATAAGCGTAGCAGATGCAGCAGTCGCCGCTGATGTCATCCTGCGCTGATGTGGACCGCGTCGGAAGCTTCATCTGCAGCAGCCGCTCAAGGTTCTCCCTCGGCAGCCTGCACAGCCGTTTGTACTTGTCGTACCATCGCGCACGAGCCAGCATAGAACAAGCACACTTGCACCATGGCGACCTTAGCCAATCCGTAAACACAACACCTCCTGGTCTCACAAGGTTCCAGAGTTTGGCGGTAAATCCGTCAACGCTGAGCAAGATGGCGCTGATATTCAGATAGGTGAAAGCTAGTGTGGTGCACTGTGCATTCGTGCCGGCTAAACATGGCGTGTTTGATAACTGCATACCAAGCTCGAACAAGTCAGCGAGAGCCGGCAACACCTAGCCTGTCAATGACTGAAAAGAAGTAAATTGCCCGCAGACGGCGTCCCTTACCTGCCGGGATCCCAGGGCGGAGCATCGGCGGCACGCAGCCGGGCGCGCATTGGCGCGGCGGCCGCCTCGGAGCCGAGGAAGCGCAGATCGGGCGGGCGGCCGCGCGGCCGCGCCGGGTCGAGCTCCAGGAGCAGCGAGCAGTGGCCGCCCAGCGCTATGCGGCGGTGGGCGTCGGCCGGCGTCGGTTTCTCCGGCTCCAGAACCCACGCCTCCCTGCGCGCACATCGCCCACCCTTAGGGTACATAATGCAGAGATTTGTTCAGTAGAGCCCTACTTTACCTCTCACCCCACGCCTTGACAAGACAGCCCTGCAGAGCTGTGAGCTGAGTGCACCTAGACTGTTGATTTACACATTCTCAAAAGCAGCAAGACATAGCCTGGCGCTTTTAAACCTGTTTTAAGGCACACTGCCAATAGCTGAGGTATGGTGCAGCCACACTGGGCTGACCACAGCAGCCGCCGGTGCAGCGCATCCAATGTGTCAGAATTTAATGCAGCACAGGATCAAGTAATTGCATGGCAGCCCTCATGCCTGTCGAGATCTTCCAGGCAGGCCCACAGATCCTGCAGTGAAGCAATGGCGGCCTCATGGTGCCTGATCAGATCCTGCAGGCTGGACGCCCCAGGCTGCCACAGCGGCAGCTTTACCTGCTCCGGCAGTTGCGCGCTCACCAGCGGCGCAGCTTCCGGGTATGCGGCTGGCAGCTGCACCTTGACCATGTGATCCCTGCCTGTGCAGCATACAAGGAAACCTCTTAGCAACCTCCCAAACACCCTGCCACGGTTCTTGATAGCAGGTCCCCAGGTTTCAACAGATCAAGGAGGATAATTGAAGGTGAGCAAACAGGTCACACAGGTGCTCAATTTGCAGATGGTAATCGTAAGAAAATGCAGCAATGGTTTCTAAGAGGTTACCCGCAGCGTCAGAAATGCGGATGTGCAGAGCTGACAGGTTTGGGCAGAGCCACGCCAGGCGGTCCCATCCGACAGCATCTATCTCTGCAATGAGGCCGGTGTAGAACGTGCTCGGAGGCGGCTCCAGCGGTGGCCTGTCACAACAAAATACAGGGTGGAACAAGTCTGCTTTGCTTCGAAGCACATGCTCGGTGTAAGGGTAGCATGTGTTTTCATAAGGAGGTATAGGGCAATGTCTGTGGCTGACCTGAAGCGCAGCAGCTTGTCCAGAAGGTTTCTGAGTTCCAGGAAGAAGGATATGACATCCGGGCTATCCCCCAAGCGAGCCTCAATGGTGTCTTCGCAGCCCTGTTCAGAGCAGACACTCCAAGGTCTCCCTGCAGCTGCCTATCATCTTGGTAGTACTGTGCTCTTGCTGGGGGATTCATGTTCAGGTGGAATATGCTTGAGAGCAGCTAGATTATGTCAATTAGAGCCGTGAAGATTGACTAGGACAGTTCCTGGCACACCTCGAGGAGATCACTGAGCTCCCTGCTGCATTCCAGCTTGGCACCTTGAAGGGATTTTGACCAGAGAGGGACATCAGACAGGCGCATCCACAGCGCCGTGTCCAGCGAGCCGGCCTTTGGCAACGTCAGATACCCTTCAAATGCTGTACCGTCTTCTTTGGCTGGGACCATCAGCGGGAAGATCTCTGCAGGTGTGATCATGCTGGTGGATCTCCCTGTTGGTATGAACTACTCCAAGTGCCATTTAAAGGCAGATTCAAATTGAGGTGTCAAGTACATACTTTTTGAGCCTCATATGCGGACCACTGAAGCTTCGATGAGCTTTGATGGTGTGAGCATGTCAAGCAATGACATGGCCCGACCTGAACAATGTTGTCAACCTTTGCTTTGCAAAGTTAGGTTTGAAATTTGTAAAATGCCACAAGAGCTTCTGGAAGGGCTGAAGAGTAGCATATGATAAGGATCACCAGTGTCTCAACTCTCAAAGCTTGTGAATTTCGCGTGACTGCAGATCACAGCGACGCCAGATCAGTTTTCTCACCATGCATACAATCGCTGACATTCCGATTGGAAACTCACATAGACTCTTCAGATTTATATGATCAAAGTTGTGGGAGCAAACTGTCCAAGAATGTTTCAAGGGTTTCAGAATTTAGGTAGGGCTTTGGAAGAATCTAGAAACATCGAGATGAAGCCGGGACGACATTAAAACTGTGGATGTGACATTTGTTTGCTTCAAAAAAGATATCTAATAGCAAGAAACAATGCAAGTAGCTTCCTTGAACTCTTTGAACCACCAGTCTCCGATGTTGCGTGCCCTCACCAAGCTCCCCCGTGCCCGGCTTGCCTCCCGATCGGGCCTCCGGAATGCTACCACTGCAGCCCGGCGTGCTCAGGAAGGCGAGCGCACGGCACAAGATCAAGGCGCTCTGCAGCAGCAGACAGGCGATCAGCGTGGAACAGCACCTGCTCGCTACACGCCGTCCGTCCTGACCAACCCGTTCTCGCTCACCCGTGACCTTGCACCGCTGATGCCCAGCCGTGTTTCATCCCTCTTCAGGTGCGCCCCGATATCTCTGAGCTTGTTGAGTAATTTGCAGTCATTTCTGAGGATGAAATAAGGGCTTAGAAACGACTTTGCAGCATTTTGGTATATCCAAAGGCGAAAACTGATTGTTGCAAGCTCGACGACAGGGATCTGGAACAAGAGCTAGACTCCTTGACCCGCGGCGTGCTTTCTCCATCAAGCCAGGTCGACAGGTGAGCATCTCGACACAATGTCTCAATCATCTTTCCTGTACTTTTCAAGGTCCTGAAGTGATCTAAAAGTAGCCGGGCACTGCTTCGTCACCTCTGTCCGGACATCACATACAGGGGATGCACCGGACGGAAGACTTCAATTTTTAAGTGTTTAATAATTTGCATGTGTGCCTCTGTGTAGGGAGCTGGCCCCGTTCACGCCAAGGTCTTCCCTCGGAGCCGTGGATGTCAAGGAAACGGACAGTGCCTTTGAATTCGACGTGGACGTGCCTGGCCTCACCAAGAACGAGATCAAGGCAAGCACTTATCATGTTCAACTTAAGCCAGGAACAGGCTCCATATTGCTGAATACATCGCGTGGTCATGCGTCTGGCATGCGTTTGCATTGACGATGAAACAGCAGACTTGTGTACACATCCAGCATTGGGCTGGATATATCTCACCTCCTTTTATGTATGGATCTGCAAAAGAAGCTGGCTCATACACTACATTACATGCAATCATTGGCAGACTTAGTATTTTACTGGGTCGATGGCTGGCATGCAGGTCAGCGTGGACAGGGATGGAGTGCTCACAATCAGCGGCGAGCGCAAGGTTGAGGTGAGAACTGCCACTAATAAAACTCTGCTGAAGCAATTGTGCACAAATGCTTTGGTTCCATGGTACAGGAAGAAAGCACTGGTGCTCCAGAGGTTTCAGGTAACCTGCTGAGCTCATGATTCTTGTCTCGTGGCAGTCTGCCTCATCAAATCATGCCCCTCAGTTGTCAGCATGTCATGTCAGACCGTGCCTGCAGCCCTGACCATGCATGCAAGCCATTCCTGTCAGGGGTACAGCAATTACAGCCAGCAGTCATCCGGAAGGTTCCCTGCCTGTCTGGAGCATGTCGGTTGCTGACTGGAGTGGCAATGCTGCAGAACACAACCAATCAAACAATCCGTGAGTCATTTCTGTGTAGAAGCAGCAGAGCAGACGAGTCAGTCAGAACAGTCCTGACCATGGAGCCTGTGTGTGGACATGCCCACCGTGCAGTGTGGAAAGTGTGAAAAAGGGTGCTAACAGTAGGTTCTTTGTTATTCCCCCAGGATGAGGAGGGAGATGACAAGCAGGGTTTCCGGCGCATCGAGCGCGGCTTTGGCAAATTCGTGCGCCGCTTCCAGCTGCCGGACAACACCGACCCCGAGCACGTCCAGGTAATACCCTTTGTAGGGCATTTCCCAAGGGGGTGCTAAGGACTCCTAAATAGTCTTTATCACCCCGTCCATTTCTCCTTGAGAACTTACACATAGCTCTAGCCTGTTGGGGAGTCTTGAGAGGTGAACCATGCATTGTGGCAGACAGCCTGTGCAGTGGGCATGGATTTTGTGTGTGCTGGATGAAGTACCTCGGGATCTATGCACAGCTCTAGCCTGTTGGGCAGTCTGAGAGGAGAAACATCTGTTGTAGCAAAGAGCCTCTGCAGTGGGCATGCATTTTTGGTGTGCTGGATGTGTTGCATGCTGCCTACGTGCTCAGGTATGTAGGCACTGTGGGCTCATCGAGGTATGGTCAAAGTGTGCAGATGCTGACATGCATGCTGTTCAAGCTGTCAGAGAACAGCTGCATGGAAACCTGAGTGACAGGAGCCACTTTCTGGTTGTTGCTGCAATGTGTTCAGAAGGCTTTACATGGGTATGGCAGCAGCTGAGATTTTAATGTAATCCTCTGGGCGCACAGGCCTCAGAAGACCTTGAAGTAGGGCACCTTCTGTACCCGAAAGTAAAGCAGGGATGCTTGAGGACAGTCCGGGCTCAGTATGTGAGCTCTGAAAGATGTCATGTGCTTTTGTGCAGGCCAAGGTGGACAACGGAGTGCTGAAGATCGTGGTGCCCAAGAGTGCCGACCATGGCCCTGCTGTCACAGATGTCCCCATCGAGTAGACGCAGCAGCACCAAAACAGGCTCCCAGGGAGGAAGCCGCCTAGCAGCTTCCCCCACTCAAGCTTACATGCACTCCAGGTGCTGACAGCATCGATGCAGCACTGATCAAGGAGCTGCAAGAACCAAACGCACCAATGGATTGCAAGAGCAACACACTCAACATCAAGCTAGAAGTTTTGATAGGAGCGGGAAACAGCCCTGCGGCATGCAAGCCTGATGATGAGAAAAAAATAGGTAGCTTGAGACATTATATAATAATGATGTCTGTAGCATCATTTGTCTGCCACTGCATTCCATGCATAACGCAACCTTGCGCATGTGTGTTTTTGAAGGTCTGTTGAAGGTCTGGCAGGAACTTTTGAATCTGTAAGTATGCTAGTGAAATGGGAATGATTAAAAAAACAGCTGCGTTTGTAAGAATTGTCTCGAGAATCTCTCGAGTGCCCACTAGTGTTGTGCTTGCATGCGCAGCTACAATGCATGATCTCACAAAGTGTTTGCTACAATGTATGATCTCACAAAGTGTTTTGCTACTTATGGCGTTTTGCAGTAAGTCGAGAAGTTGTGGTTATTCATAGATTCAAAGAGGAATTTCAAGATTTAATATGCCATATCAGGTCGCAGCACACGTGTCTACTGTGTCGCTGTACAAAGGTTATCTTCAGGAACAGATTTTTGATTTTTGATTTTTGTGACCATGCTTTTTCCTACCTTGCAGCAGATCACGTTTTGCACAACCATGTTCCTGCTGTCATGTTAGGGCAAATCCTGTGCATGACCCACAATACAAGGAACAGCACTCTGGAATATGGGTCAGCGTTACATGTACGGGGTGATGATCTCTTGCAGCCATATCGATAGATGCTTCAGATCAAGGCCCGATTTGCCCTTTCTTGCAGCCTTTAAATATAGACTTTTGCGGACACTCCTGAATAATCTTGTGTCTCCTCACCACAATATTGGAGTGTACATGGCACAGAAATTAGCCAGAGATTCACCAAGACCTGGCAATCACACAGCGGAGGTTCATAGTGCCAACAAGGAAGATCTCAACATGCAAGGCGCATCAAATACAACCGTCAGACATGCTCAGACTCTTCTCGCTTCATCTCCTCAAGGAAATAAGCCCCTTACTCAGCAGTGCAGTAGGTACTTTAGTAAACTTCAGTACAGTACAGCCAAGATAGGCAGCGGAAGCTGCTTCCCAGAGATGCTGGCCAAAACTTCTGCCTCGCTACAACCAGCCACTGGCGTATGCCAATGGCCACACCAGTAGTCATATGATATCCACGGATGCTGGATATGCATATCTAACATCCCTTGCGCGGGTGCTACCACAATCACTTATCAAAGACAGCAGGTGCCACAACATTGGTGCACAGTGGCAGCAGCTGCAAATAACCGCCTTGTCCAATTAAAGCAGCGCCACAAAAATACGCGCAACAGTACCCAGCGCTCTATCAGCCATTTCAGACCATTCCTTGCTCAAAGGCTTGCAAGCAACCTTTGTGCCCCAAAGCTGAGCTCTGATTAGTTCTAGAGGCAAATCTTTGCCCCGAATGACAAGGGAGATTCAACATGCTGCACCTGCTAAGCAGGCCTTGCAGGCTGCAACCCAGGTTCACACCAACTCTTCCAAACACTTCAAACCAAAGGCTTCCAAGCAAGCTGTGTGCCCCAGAGCTGAGCTTGATCTGTTCTGGTGGCAACTGCTTGCCTCAGGACAAGGTGAGAATCAAAACCCGAGCTCCTCTGCAGTGCAGGACTTGCAGGCTGCAACGCAGGTCAAACATCACCTGCCAGACCAGCTGCCCTCCCACGAGACAGCAGCTTGTGAATGGCGCCAAAACCTCATACCCGAATTTTAGACCTTCTTGCCATTGCGCACCGTGGAGAGCCAGGATCCGCTGTACTGGTGGTAGCCGGCCAGAGCTTCAGGCATTCTCCCCTCGTGCACTCCCAGAGCCATCGCCTGGTGGCACACCTGGTCATTCCACTCGCATGGCACAAACCTGAAAATGCCACCATGCCAGACTTTAGCTTGACTCAGCAAAAAACGGCATAATTTGGACCCCACGCAGTAGAGTTGCCTCCTCCTACTATGAACAGAAATCAAGCTAAGAGCACTCTCAATAGGATGAGACAAGAACGCTGCAGAATATTTGCATGTGATGATGTTCACTGGTTGAAGAGTCATCTGCCCACACTACCCGCCCAATCATGACATGCTGAGAGGCAGTGACCAGGGAATCCAGGCATGTCCAAAATTAGAGCGCTGGCATATACTACAGAAACTGGATAAACTAGATGTGTCTGTCTTGTGTCAGTGAGATGGCAAGCGGACGTACCAGTGCCCAAGGCCATACACCCTCACATTGGAGTTGTCCACCTGCGCAGACCACCAGCAAAGGGCATGAGCATGACAGGCTCATCCACGACTCAAAGAAGGCTTTGAAGAGGGGTGCCTCCACGGAACACAGTCATGCAATGTTCCTACAGATCAAGATAGCAAAGAGGCCTGCAGAGACCAATGATCCATATCATTGGAGCCTCATTACTGGTTGCTTCCTGACAAACTCCGTGTCTCGTAGGGCATCTGTGCATCCTTGCAGCGTCCTATGGCTTTGGAGTCCCTTGCACTGTGGCAACCATCTTGAATGGGGGTGTTGCTCTCTGGATTCTACATCGCATTACCCAATTAGAGATGAGGGATCGTTTGGGTCGAGCTGGGCAAGAAGGACTTGTTACGGAGCGAGCCCTTAGTTCTCGAGAAGCTTTGACTCATATTGAGTGTGGAACTCCAAGGTGAACCACCTATTTGTTAGCGGAAGGTTACCAAAGGCCATTCAAAGCCCCACCATGCAAATGGGCCCCACCTGGAAGTTGCCCACAAAGGTGCTGCCAGAGAACTGCGTCTGGGTGGCATACAGCTGGAACACAGCGCTGTAGAGGCGCGGCCCAGTGGATTCCAGGATGATGTCCGAGTTCACCATGCCGCGGGCACCCTCCATTTTCTGCGGCAGCCACCATGCACTTGTTTGAGACCTGATTGAGTTTCATGGCGGACAGAGGCGCTTGAGGACACTGCGGTGGACTCAGCAGCTGCAAGACGGGTGAACTGCGCTTTGCGTAGGGAGAATTGATATACAACTAATGAATATACAATATAAAACTACTATACTAATCACCCCTACTCTGCGCGCAGCCCACATGCGCTTGCAGATACGCTACATGTTAAGAGCAATCCCAAGTATGCCTTGCAGTCATGCCAACATGTCTGCCTGACAGGCTCTAGTCAGCCATAAAAGTACCAGCTGATGTAGAGGTCCTAATGCGGGCATGTGACTCTGAAGTAATCCGGTTTAGAGTTCCCTGCTGCGGGTTTGCCAAGGGTTCTAACACCGCTGGATGGGGGAGATAAGGGGCCGCGCACCGAGAGCATCTGGCCTATGATGAGTTTCCAGAAGGGGTGTCCCGGCACGGAGGCCATGACGCTGTTGACCACGTCTCGCTGCTCCTTGTACTCGTTCTGCAGAACCAAATCCGCGCCCGCCAGCCATGGATCGCTCGGCCGGAAACACTGCACGTCCAGATCCAGATACATGCCGCCAAACGCATGCAGCAGGAACGGCCGCAGCGCGTCGCCTGCGTGCACCCGGCAGCCCCGTTTATGAAGTGCTCTGCATGGTTTCTGCACATGCAATGCAAGATGCAGGCACAGCCAATGAAACACGGCCAGCGCCTTGGCTAGGGGCCGTCCAAACAAGGTCTGCCTTTGCCTCTTTGCCAGTGGAATGCACCGAGTGCATAGACTAAATATGCTGCAGCAACTCCCGTCCCCCTGCCATCCCTAACTTGCCAGTGATCTTGTCGCACTCACAGAAGCAGGGATCTTTGGCAGGAGGGGTTGCCTGCAGTAGAAGCATTTAGAGCCCAGCAAGCATTTATAACAGCACTCAGGCTAACCAGCATGTTCAGTAGCAAAAGTTGCCCATCTCAGCCCATAGGCGCCACTGCTGCGCATATTTCAGGGGCATAATACAATCTGGGGGAGCGGAGAGAGGGAACGCGCCTTGCAGGACGACCTTGGGATAGCTGAGGAAGGTGCTGATGTACCAGGGGTAGTGCGCGCGCAGGAAGGCGAGCGCGGCCGCCTTGTCCCAGAACATATACTTCCAGTCGGAGTGATTACTAACGCATGAGTCGCGCCACTCCCGCCGGAAGCCGGACCCCACCGCCTTTGCCGCCTCCACCTCCCTGTGCAATTTGATTTTTATTTTTGATTTTGATTTTGATTCTGATTTTGATTTTGATTTTGGATTTGGATGTCGCTCAAATGTCACATGCAGCACATCTCACCGCCAGGTGGCACCCCCTCATTGAGACCCGTTGCTACTGCAATGCATGCTTGAAATGCCGGAAGTTCCCTGGGCAAGGTCTTCTAATCAAGCAGAGATTTGCAGATGGTGGGCTGTGACATGATAGTGCAGGCAACTATTGCAGTGCTTTAGAATACCCAAGCCATCCAAAAGTTTGTAATCGTAAATGCCAAGCGTTTGGAGAGGCCCTGTGGAGCAGAGGTAATTTGAGCAACTGTCAGTTAGGTATGTTAAGGAACTATGGCACGAGATAACGCACTTGTCATACTCGGCTTCGCCGTCCAGGAAGATGTGGTGCAGGATCTTGGGGATGGACCCCCCGGTCTTCCCCGTGTACTGCTCTGGCTGCCAGTCCAATTTGTGCACACCCTGCTCGCAAAACACACTCCACTGAACTCATTTGCCCACGCCCTGTCATCTGCCCACTTTCTGATATTTCCGACATGCTGCAAACTGCCGGACAGACCTGAGTGGTTGTTCCCTTAATCACAAAAAAAATCTTCGGTCCTGTGGGTGGGGTGTCTAGAGGTTGCTGAAAAGCACCCAATTGAAATCAACCCCCATACCTGGTTATGACTCAGAGATTCCAAGCCAGCAAACAAAGCAAGGAATTTCCCGGCCTCCCTCTCTCACTGGATGGCACAAGCTGTTGGGCGCGCGTCTAGTGTGGCAATGGGAGCACCTTGAGGAAAGCATCGGCATCTATCGCATCCTCCTTCTCACTGCGCTGCTTGAGCTCCACCTTGCCCCTGTGAGGCTTTGCAGCGGCCGGTGCGGCGCCCTGCGCGCCAATCAGAGCGCCCGTCCGCAGTGCCTGCGCACAATTGCATGCGAAGTCGGGCCCCGTGTCATGCGAAGTCGGGCGGTGTGTCATGGGAAGATTTGGGAAAAGCAGGCAACATGCATACATGTGCGGAGGTGCTGTGGAACAAGTGTCGTGCATGGTACTGAGAGAACTTTGATCTTGGAAGACGTGCAGAATTGGGGAGAGGCAGGAGGCTTGCTGACCTGAAATGCTGGGGCTGGTGAGGCGGTGGTGTTGGTCGTCTTCAGGAGCCGGGAAACCCATGCTGTCTTTCTAGAGTGTGTTAACAGCAAGGTTCCGCTGGCCAACAGCAGCAAAAGGAAGCAGGCTTTTAGGAGGAGCCATTTTCCCCTCGATGGGCCTCGTGCTGCCTGCTGGGAAGGCGAGCTGGGGGTGCTCATGGGAATCAGAAGCGCTCCCGATGGACCCCTTTCGAGCCTCTGGCCACGCTGTGTCCTTTGAGGTGAGGCAGGGACCGCTGTGCTGGTGCCAGAAGGGCTGGGAGGGGGGTCCATTGTCTCTAGCCAGCACTGAAGCTGTCCTATACTCTGCTCAGATCACGCGGCCTCGCGTGGCTACAAGTATAATTATAATAAGAATTGTCAGGATTTGTGAACAGGCCCCACATTGCGGTACGCTGTCATGCTCTCAATATGTTCTGTACTACACGTAGTGGCTCTTGGCGGAGAATACTAGGCGCCCAGTGCTGCCAATTTCCCAAAAGAAGTCACCAGAGACACTTAATTTTGACTATTCCTACACCTGCCAATGATAAGTTGTAGGAGCCATCTTGATTGCCCAGGATCGCCCTTGTGAATATATATAATTTACAGATTCGTCAACACCAGCCTAACAGCCAGCCCGAATCGGCAGGGCCGCAAGCGCCAGATCACGATCCGATCAACTTGAGGGTGATCTCAGTTCAATGCACAGCATCTGGGTCTGGCAATTCAGTGGCCCCACCAAAAGCCACCAACAGTTGACAGCTTGCTCCGCACGTGGTGGTGCACGTGCACAATTCGAATGGTTGCCATAGAGCAAGAGCAAGAGGTCTGTGCGGGTGGCTTCCCCCACTCAAAGCGTACAATTGAATACGTTGTCAAGGAATCGTCGAGGGCCGTCATTGTAGACCTTTTCGATTGAATCGGGTTCGTGTACCCAAAGTTGATCTGAACCTGACCGGAAAAAAGAAACCATTTTGAGGCCCACCGATACCTGCCAAATGAAAGTACAGAATACATATCTGTTTCTTTATAACTTTGTACAACTCTTGGGATGGAGTTTCGTCCTTTTGGAAACCATACGTGGATTGATCACTGACAAGGACAATATTTATGAAAGAGTGGGACTTTCTGTGCGTAAGTTGCCTTGCAGAACAACTCATTCTTTTCAGAAGCTGATGCTGAGATCTTCATTTCGACGATGCATTCAGACTGCTCGGAATCCTGCCTCACCATTACTTTGTGTGTTTGTCGAGCAGGCATCTGCCAAGGCGCAGCACTTCTTGAAACGATCCACACAGCCATTGGTAATCCTGAGGAACCTGGTGGCAATGCATGGACAATATATTGAAGTGATATCAACCTCATCTGGCCTCATTGTGCTGGCCTTGGTGCAGGTCTCACACGAGGTTCTGTACCTCTGTCGTTTCTGCAGTGGTTTGGCCGCTCCAACGTCCTCTTCCTTATCCTACACAGCATCCCAGAGGTGCTCCCCATGCCCCTTGGTTTATTTCTCAAACCGATTTGCAAGCGGGCTCTGCAAGGGCTCGCCTCAACACAAGCAATGCATAATGTGCTTGTGGTCATCATTCCAAGTGATCTGTGCTCCCCATGCCCCTTGGTTTATTTCTCAAACCAGTTTGCAAGCAGGCTCTGCAAGTGCTCGCCGCAACACAAGCAATGCATAATGTGCTTGTGGTCATCATTCCAAGTGATCTGTTGCTAAAATGGTTGGTTGTGTGCAGCTGTGGCATCACTGGGCAGTCCCTGTCCTGTTCATTGCATGGGCGCTGGCAGACATCTCTCGGTATCCTTGGTATGCAGCAGCCCAAATTGGCATTCCTCCCAAGCTGCTCACATGGCTGAGGTACGAACCTCAACAACCTTATGTGTTAGTCTCTGTATTAGTCTCTGTTGCTCAAATAAAGAGTGTAGTTCCTCCAGTACTGCAATGGCAATCATGCATATTGTACACTTGCACATGTCATTCAGCGGCAGAAGCAAATTTGGACTTAGGACAGCGATGCTGGCTGTGCAGGTACACTGCATTCGTGCCCCTTTACCCTCTGGGCATTTTCGGGGGGGAGATGCCACTCATATATACCAGCCTGCCATACTTGAGGGATCGCCAGCTGCACAGCCTACGCATGCCCAATAGTTTCAACTATGCTTTCAGCTACCATTATTTTGCCCTGGTCAGACTCAGCCCACTCCTACGAGCTTAGCTTCATGCATTCCACACCATCCCTGCTGATTCCTTGGAGGGCCGGTGTCCTGCTTACAGATATTTTAAAAGGCTGCTGCATTTAGTATCTCAAGGTAGTTGGATCCAGATTGAAAATTAACATGAAACCGTGTGCCGTGATTGCAGGCGGGCTTATATGTCATCCTTCCTGCGGCTTTCCTGCAACTATACAGCTACATGCTGCAACAGAGGTCCAAACGGCTGTCCCCAAGGGCAAAGGTGGCTTGAGGGCGCCTTCAAAAGCGGTACAGAAAAGCAACGTTTGAGAGAGCGTTGAGTGTGATAGAGACGGGAGAGAGGTGTGTGTGGAAACAGGTATTTGGAGAGGATCATCTAGCTGCTAGATTCTAGCACCTTCTGGCTCGAGGGGATAAGAGAAGGATGCCGTAGGACGCATCTTGCCTCTGGCAGTATTAGCATGTAATAACGGTGATGATTATGTTTGTGACGCCCACGAGGCAAATTCGCACAATTATGCATGGATGCTTTGCAGTGCATGCAAGCTCCCTTTATTCGTGCAAAAGTGACCATAAGCTGTTGGTGACAGGAGAATGTTACAAAAGAGCACAGCAAGCTGAAAGCACTGAAGATCTTCTAGAAGGATCCAGGTCCGACCTCCACACTTCTACCGACCGAAAACAAAGCAAGTTCCCACTACCAAAAACAGACCAGATCCAGGAAAATGCCTCCCCTCGATCTCCCAGAACAGAGAAGACACGCCACTTCAGAGATCTGTGGGCATGCCATGAGCCTACACCTCATTATTGACTCTGCACTTTGAAAAAGCACAGCCTCTGCTTGCTCACGCTGTTGGCCAAAACAAGCGCTTGATCCCAGTGCCACAGCTGTGGCGAATGACATCAAGCCACCCACTTCAACAAAACCACAAGAAAACACACCAATAAACACGGCGCACCTAGCATCAATCTCTGACAGAACATCCGTCAGGGGAACCCATTGTACTAGCACACGATGAGTCATTTCGAGACTGCATGCACCCTCTTTGAATCTTCGGATGTCAGAACTCTGCTGTCACTTTAGCAGGGTGTTGCACCACCTATTGCTGGCGTGACAATTGCAGTGAAGCAAGCAAAGCACCCTTGACAATTGCAGGACTAGAGAGTGGCACACCCATTTGTCAGGAAAAAGGGATCTTCACAATCCAGCTCTGCTCTCACAGATACTACCGACCCTGCCTCACGCCCACGCTCTGAAACCACCGACACTCGAGAATACCTGCTTTGGGATAAACCCATGAAAGAGGAGCATCATAAGCAAGGTCAATCATTCTTCTTATTGCAGCGGCACCCCTTATGCAGGATTTGCATGCCTGATGCGATGCCCGGTCAGAACTGCAAAGCCCGCCATGCCCCTATCTTGAAGACATCTGCGCTACTTCCTGGCAAAGCATGCCCCTTTTCTCAGGCCAAGCAGCTCAGCAGAGCTTTATGACCGCGTATCTGTGTGTTGTAAAACAAAGCACTACGACAAAATATCGGGTGGTGCCAGCCATTGGCAAGCAGCTCCGTCAGATATGGTCCTCGCAAGTGTTGACACAGCGTCGAAGCATGCTTCATACCAACTTCGACATCATCACCAGGACGTGGAGTCTCAAACAAAAGGTTCTGAAAAACGGTAAAGCATGTTTCAGCACCTAGTAGCCAAACGAGAGACCCATGTTGACCCGTCCACAGAAGAGCCAGCAGATTATGCCAGTAGCACTGAGAACCTCTCAATCCCAAGAGCACGAACAGAGCTCAATCCTTTGAGCCTGACCAACATGAACCGGCAGGCGCCACAAGACTCTCTGACGCATGGTGCTGCACGGTCCTGCATCGTGCATGTTATAGCAACAGAGCACATTCCCATATTGTGCACTAGCCCACTATTGCTGCGGCGCTGCAGGCAGCGACGCCTCCTGCCCGACGGGCAGCTCCGGCCGGGCAGTCGGGCTCCCCGCCTGCTGCTTAGCCGCCTGCTGCGCCTCGAAGGACGGCGACCGGAGCAGGCTGAGGCCGTCGCCCGGAGCGGCCGGCGCCGGCTCGGACAGTTGCACAGCCAGCGGCGGCTGCTGCGGCTGCGGCGGTTGCGGCGGCCGCGCAGCCGTTGTCGGCGACGCGCCAACTGAAGGCGTGGCCGGCGGCGAGCCCGGCGCCGCGAACGGCGAGCGGATGGCAGCCGCGGCGCGGCTGCCGCTGCCCGGGGCCGGCCCCGCGCCGGCGGCGAGGCGCAGCTCCATGAGCTGCGCGCGCATGCCGGCGAGATCCTTGAGGATCTCCGGGAACTTTGGCCGGTCAGCCGCGACCTCGGCCCAGCAGCGCTCCAACAGCGCCATGTAGACCTCCAGAATGGGCCGCTCCATCTCGCTCTTGGCCATGGCGTCCCTGAAAAACTCCAGCGGCGGCCGTAGGCGGTCGTGCACCACCGCGAAGAACACCTGCCCCACCGTGAAGTTTGCGAAGGGCATCTGCGCGCAGCACCCCGTCCCTCCTCTCAGACATGTTGACAGCATTGCCACGCAGCTCAGGAAACTCCAAACGCAGCACGATATCCATGCCTGTCCGATAAAAGCCCTCATCTGCAAGGTGATGGGCACTAAGAGAACTTGAAGCGGCAGGGGATGCACACCTGGCCTGTGTAGAGCTCCCACATGACCATGCCAAAGCTGTACACATCAGCCTGCGGCGTCAGCTGCGAGTGCGCCAGAAGCTCTGGAGGCATGTAGGGCATCGTCTGCAGCACATCACATCTGTCAGCAAACCAGCCAGTCTGACATACACGGTTGAAGACACTCAACTTCCAGCACAGGCGGACACCTCATGAGCTGAAGAATTTGCATGCAAATCAGGAGTTCACAAGGTTGGTTCTGCAGCTCTTCATGATTTACATATTATTGCAATCCCTAGATTTTTCGAGTAGTACAACATCCTGAGAGGCAGACAGGCACATATTGACATACTGACATGGCGAGCGTCAGGGGGCATGATCATGGGACAGCACTCACCCCGTAAGTCTGGGTGGACACATGGGTGGCCTGCGAGGCATCCATGAGCCGGCTCATGCCAAAATCGCACAGCTTGCAGATGAATCCGCGCCGGTCCGCTGATGTGGACTTCAGCAGCACATTGGCTGGCTTCAGGTCTCCATGCAGAATGCCCGCTGCATGAAGATACTCCATTCCTGCGCCGCGATTGCAGATAGCAGGTCAGCCAGAGGAAAAATAGAGCATGGGTTCACCCTTGTGAAGGCATCCAGCTCAAGTAGCATGCAGGTTAGGTTGGTAAGTCTTCAGAAGCGCAAATACAGCTCTAAAATATTTGCCACAAAACACTGAGTTAATAGTGGGACACGGAGGCAAACTTGAAGCGTGTCTCCGGAGGCTCACCAGAGGCGACGTCAGTGAGGCAGCTGAGGACGGTGGAAATATCGGGCAGCCCATTGGGCCGATTGAACCTGCCCACTCTGAGCGCGTCTGCAAGCGAGCCCTTCTCCGCATACTCCATCAGGCACCACGTCTCCAGCAGCCTCGATCTCCTGCCCACCCAATCGCACTGCCTCGTCAGAAATACCCCCAGCGCCCTCCAAGCACAAAATGAATCGGAGGCTCCTTGAGTCCATACAACGAGCAGTGATATTGAAATAGGCATCTGCAGCCTTTGGTGATGATGAACACAGAGGTAATAATGATCGCTCAACAGACGGGTAGCATGCTTGTGCGTATGCACTGGTCGTGATCAAAGCAGCTGTCTTCTGGTGTTGTGGCCCCAGTTCCCAATGGAAGCGAGGGCGCAAAGGCACCGGGCTGGGGGAGGTTTGACGCATGGGCAGGGAGGCTGCTGCGCACCGTTCCTCGATGTTGTCATCATCGTCCTCATTCTCCTTTTCCTCGGGCATGAGCTCCAGGTCATCCTCGTGGCTCCCCTGCTGCTGCGGCCGCTTGCCGCCGTTGTTCTGCGCGGAGTCTGAGCCCTTGCCGGGGGCAGTGTTGGGCGGGGACGAGCCGGGCATGTCCACAATGACCGCCGTGGACGGGTCAAACGACTCCGCGCTGCCGGCCGTGCCGATGCTGCCCTGCGGGCCGCGGATGCTGCTGGGGGGCTGCCTTGCGCCTGCGTTGTCGCTATTGCCAGCGGACAGCGTCTCGCCGGCGGGGGTGCCGGCAATCGGGAAGTCGCCGCGGCCGCCGGCCGGCCGTCGGCCACCGCCGTTGCTGCTGGAAGAGCCACCGCGGGAGGACCCGCGGCCGGAGCCACCGCTGCCGGCATCGCGCGAGACTCGGCCGCCGTAGAGGCCGAGCGCGCTCTCAGCCCCGCTCGGGCCAGCGTCCTGGCTGGATGCTCGCCGCTGCGCGGCGGCCGCGCCGCTGGTGCGCGGGCCGCCAAAGGTGGACATGCCGGACTTGTTGGTGCCAAGGGCAGACCCCGCGCTCATGCGGCAGATCTTGAACGTGGCAATGATGTTTGGGTGCGCCAAACTCGTCGCCAGAAGCGCTTCACGCTCAATCTTCTGCTCCGCTACCGTTATCGTGTCATTCGACACCGATGCATGCTCCACCACCTTAATGGCCACCAGCGTGCTGCGCCATCGCCCTGCACATCCACCCAACAGTCACATCAGCCTCCTGCAGCCTTTCACCCTTTTCAAGGACCCAGACTCCGCCGTGCAACCGGTGCTCTCACCAATCATACAGCACGCCTCTACACACCTGGAGCAACTTCCTGCGAGCTTCTTCTGGAGATGGCAGGTGGGCTGCACTTCGCTCAGGTGACAAAATCATTTGGGTATCCAATGAAAGGGCCGATCTGTACGTAGAAGGATGTGTCAGGCGGCGACGTGCCCTCACACCCTGTTTACATGGCAAGGAGCTTCAAAGCAAGGGCCACTTTGAGTGGAAAGGAACCACACCTTTGTAGACGCGCCCAAAGCTCCCCCGGCCGAGCAGCGGACCCACTTCCACCTGTTCCTCGTCCAGAGGCCCCAGCCGGCGCAGCCGCCCGTGGTGCAGCAGGTGCGTCTCCAGTGGCTCATTCGTTCCGGCCGAGCGGAAGAGCGAATCACTCTGCGCCGGAGACATGCCCGACTGCGCGCACACAACGATAGTCACACAAGCAGATAAAAATTAATAAGAATCTGCCGGTATACTGGCAAAAGTATTCACAGACAGACCCACTTTCTCAGATACATTCTCCGACTGCCTTCAAAAAGGGATTGTAAAGCTGGCTGGTATGCCTAAATCTGCACCTTTGTTACACCAAGGAAACAGCATTAGAATCTCCAGCAACCTCAACAAGGACAGCACAGCAATGAACGCTACAAGGCATGGGCACCATGCTACAAAGTGGGCGATTCTGCTCGAGGATCGCATCGACTAACAAAGCTGCAAGACCACTCACAATGGTGTGCGTGAAGGGTAGCACAGAACCCCTGGCACCAATCAGGTTGCACAACAGTAGCGTGACAGAGCACAGAAGCTCAGAATGTGTGAAAACACCAAGGAAGGGCCGCACCACCTGCAGGGCCTGGAAAGAGGCCAGCTCACAATGGGGTGCATAATGGACAGCATAACATTCCCTGACAGAGCACAGTAGTGCAGAATATGTGAGCACTCTGGGAAGGCCGCAGCACCTGCAGGGACCGGAAGGAGGCCAGCTCAGCGCTGCCGGCCAGCCGCTCGCGCCGCCGCCGACGCACGAAGACGCTGATCGCAACGGCCATCAGGATGAGCAGCAGCACGGCGGCGCCGACGGCCGAGCCGGCCGCTATTGCCGTCACGTGGTTGCTGGCGTGGCCGCTGTCGCGCGTCGCTGATGCGCGCGCGAGGCCGGCGATGACTTCATTTGCTGAGCTGTTTGTCGGCACGCAGTAGCCGAGCGAGTTCTCTGAGCTCACGTTCACTCCCCCCACTGCACGCGCATGGCGGACCTCGTCACATTGCTGAATTGCTTTGTCACACATGACAAACGCTTCATCTGGGTCGCGCCCTGCTTCCCTCATGGGCCAATGGACCAGATGGACCATCTCCGCAATCACAACGGCAGGTTGTGATCAGGCCTGCAATGCATGCAGGGACGGAATGCGGTGGACCGCAAAGCCTGCTACAGGTGTCAAACGTCATGTGTCTGGATACCCCCCCACAAAAACCATCTTGGCACGGTGGACTCACAAAAGGTCTGGTTGTCGAAGTCAAAAACTGGGTACACTGCGCGGTACAGACCAGTCTCCGCCAGCTGTGTGTATCCTGATTCCACAGTCCTGTACGTTTGCTGGCCTCGGTTGACCAAAACCTGCACACCAAAGCTCAGTCAAGAGGAGGCGCAAGGAGAAAGGCCCACACGCATTGCTGAGCCTTCTGCGCAGACACAAGGTGCAGGTGCGGATCAGACCGTGAAGTCTCCGCTGAAAGTTGCCTTCTCCTCAAGTGTCAGCACTGGAATGGCACTTTCCTAAACCTTGAAGCTCATGGACTGCCTGTGACGTACATGCACGGGGAATCAGGCGCTCAGGGGCCTGAAAGGGACAGAGGACGATGGCCCCCACCATACAAACTGACTAGAGCACGCCTGAAAGCAGAGCAGTGGCATCGCACCTGTTGCTGCTGGGGCGCAGGGGTTGTAAGCGCATAGTTGCAGTCGCCGCGGCGGAAGAGCGTGTAAGACCAGAAATATTGCGTGGTGTTGTAGATGCGCAGATTGGCGCCCGGCTGCGCGTAGAACGACGGCCATGTCAGCATGCCATAAATCGCAGTAAGGCTGTCGTTTGCCGCCCGCTGGTAGTCCTGCAGGTCTTTCTGCCGGGCCACGTTCTTCACCAGCAGATCTCGCAGCTCCAGCGAGGCGCCCGACTGTATGTTAAGGATGGCTGGTATGTTCCCCAGGTCCAGCATCGTGGGGTTGCCGTTCACTGCGTGCAAGCCAGTTCATCGCTTAAATCAATCAACCTTGGAGCCAAGATATCGGCAGCTTCAGAGGGGGAAGGTCTGTGCCACGCCGTAGGTGCCAATAGTCTCTGAAATGTCCCATTGCCTGTGCAAGGTTCAATGTTGGGACATGCGTGCACACAAAGAGCAGGTGCCTGAGTGGGAATGCATGCACGCGCATGCTCTGTTCAGCCATGATAGGACAAGCATGCACGCCATACGACACGCATAAGGAGAGATGCTCAAAAACTCTGCACACCAGAGCGGATGGTGAGATCTCTGCCGGTCTGTATGGGGTACGTGACCTCCAGCCAAGCGGTCCCCTCCAGGGTCAAGGTCCCTCCACCACCCTGAAAGGAAGACACACATGGTGACTCACAATCTTCTGCAAAATCCAAATCCGCCGTCATGGATGCAAGAACAGTTGTCAGGCAAGCAGCAATCAAACTAATACCCTCTGCTGATTGCAAAGGCATTTAATCACGGAGAATACATATACATAAAACATAAAAGGCATGCATGGGGCACTGATGAGTCAAACAAGAAGATGGGCAGGCGCGCACTCCGGTGCCTGAAGGATCAAGGATGATCTCCGACACTCCAGCATTCTGCAGCGCGGCCGCGAACTGCACAGTGTTGCTGACAGGCACCGACCGCTGCGCGTCCACAGGAGCCACCACCACGAGACATGCTGACACTGCCAACAGAAGTGCGCAGGACATCGGCGTAAAGAAGCCCATGCCTGGGCTACCACTTGTGTGGCGCCCAAGGGCTCTGGGCGCTCGGGCTGCCTGCCCGGCTGTCTGCGGATCTCCGCCACAACATGCCCCGGGGTCGACAAGCCTCACCGCCTGCTCAGCAAGCAAAAGCTCCCGTCAAGACACGCCTGCAGACGACGGCAGTGACTTGCATGCCTTGAGGGGCTGCATATGACGGCCATACGCTCGCAGGCCTCTGCAGATGCCTGACGTGCTGATGGCTGATAACGATTTTCCTCCCACGTGCTAAAATACGTTCAGGCTCAAGGATTGCTGAGTGTCCTTCAAGCGCACCACACACGATTCTAGCAACCTGCTCGACATCTCCCACTGACAACATACGTGCTTCTTCTTCACAGTCGCGAAGACAGGAGACAGGCGGTGTGTACATCCTCCGATTCTGTGAAGAATTCTGCTCAGTATGCAAGCCAGACGACTTGGAAGCGAACACCAAATAAACCTGAGGCCCTGTGACCCCAAAAACTCCGGGCAGTCTGAATACAGCAAGTGTCACTCCAACCATCGTATTCTTTGACGGCACGACTTGAGGAACACTCTCGGCAATCAGCCCCTTGATTGCGCAACTGTGGTCGTCAATAACCCCATGCAATACACATTGGGGTCACGACGATGCTTTCACGAAACAGGACGCCCCTTCTCAAAAGGACAGCATACAAAGTGCTTTCTTCCACCAGAAGTCTGACAATCTAGCATGCCACCTTTCCACACGGCGGAAAAGATTCGATTAGACCCCTCGCATTATCAAGAACGGGCTGACCTACACCCTGGTGAATTGCAGAGTCCTCACCTTCCCACTGCTCCAGTCCCCTGCAAGCTAGGGCTCGTAGACGTTATTCTGCTCCAAGCGGAGGCTCGATGCCCGAATTTTCTGTGCCTTTGTGGTTCAAATGTATAGCTGATTAGTATGGAAGGTCGATCGCAAGGACAGGGCAACCCAAACAGAGTTGCACAAGGACAGCCTCCTGGATTCTGTGAAGCGTGCCGAGCTGGCCTTCCTGGCCTGCTCCGCGCTCAACTGCCTCCCACAGAAAGCAAGCAACCGATTGCTATGGAACAACCTGATAAAGGTTTTCACCGAAAAAGGGTCTCTTGTGCGTGTGCCTGCGTCTCGATCTTGGCTGTTGCAGCACTGCTGTATGTTGCCTGCTTTGGATGTAGCGCCGATCGTGAATTACAACGCCGTGGTACCGACTGAGAATCAATAAGCTACACCTAAAGTTACATAATTTGAAGGGTTTGGCGGGTCTGTAAGTATCGAGAGGAATCAACCCTAATCTTTCCGCGAAGGTTCATCTGCCTTCCGGGGAAGCCTCGCCCCAAAATCGGACTCCGGGGAAGCTTCCTCGCCTCAAACGTTCATAGCTAGGCTTGCCATGCAGTGATCGGGGAACCACGCGCCGATGTTCACACTACAAACTTTCAGCGCAGGTCGAGGTTGAAGGGCTGTGTCGCAAATCTCTGAGCAGCTTTGGAACTTAGATGGCGCGCCTCTCGGGGGAAATTCCCCCGTTGGAGCTGCAGCATGTCCCCCCCGATGTCTTGGAAGTAAGTGTTTCGCAAGAAAGATTGTGGCTTGCAGTTGTCAGAGGTTGAGTCATACTGTAGGTTCCTCACAGCTGGTGGAGGCTGTCTCTGCTGAGCCGCAAAACACCTGCAGCCTCATATTGGAGCGCCAGAGATACTTGAAATGTACCTCCACAAACCCACATGCGTTGGCCATAGGGATGTTCTGCAATTCAAGCTTTTTGGGAGACTTAAGCAGCCATTCCAGCTGGGGTTACAGTTGTATGCAGGATTGTCGACCCAAGGTTATACATTTCCCATAAAGTTCTCCACCCTTTACCCCAGCCCTCAACACTAGCAGAGACTTATTTGCATCACTGGCTGCTGCTGCAGGCGTACATCAAGCGTGCTTGCCTGGCAGTTGCGGGGTCAGCAGTGGTGGCGAGGCGCCTGAATGTGGCTTCAGAGAATATCGTGAATGCATTCAAAGAGGCATTTGAAGCCAGCCCAGAGCAGAGCCTGGCTCTAGAGGCACCCACTGTGGAGCTGGCGCTTGCCTTCAGACATCAATGCCTGTATGCCTGTGTTCATGCTGGCATCCTTTGTCTTCCACTTATCCTCATGCAAGCCCATCCTTCTGTTATTCTTTGTCAGATTGACAAATCGTGAACCCCCACTGATGTGTGTGAATGTATGCAGGTTCCTGGGCTGCAAAGACCTTACCTGTCACATATGCTCTCAGAACCCCAACCGGCAGTGCAGCGTCAACTTCAACAACAAGTATCTGGCAGGCGACATTCTGAAAGCAAAGTGTGGCGCGAGCATCTTCATAGAGATCACTGATCTCCACACTGGCGGTGTCATCAATGATCCGGAAGTGACAGACAATTACTATGTGGAGGTAATGTATTTCCTTTCTTCCCCGAGCATCAGGAGTTCCCTGGGCCCAAGGGGTCATTGCCAGCAATACATCAAGGGCATTTCTCATACACATTCAAATTCGTTGACCTGAAACTTGCTGATTGCCATGCAACTGAGGGGATAACCTGATAATGGATCGGTGATGCAGATTGCGGTGATGGATGGCAAGGGGTATCAGGCGCTCATAGAATCCAAGCGGGAAAGCTATGATGAGGAGCTGGAGGGCCCCTGCATGCTCACACTGAATGGACATGTAAGCCCACAACTCCATCTCTTCAACAGTTGGAAGGATGTTATACCACTGCATGTTGCTGCCACACACGTTTTTGAAATGCGAGTTGCTTGTGTCCTAGAGCATGAATCCAGAAGGGGATGCTCAGGGATGACTGGTGCTGCGATGGGTAGACCAATGACCATCTGCATGCATCAGGGCGCGTAAAATTTCACACTAAGAGTTTAGAGGATGCATGTGACGAGATGTCCTGTCTTCTTTGCAGAACAAGCCGCTGTTGGCGCCCGGGCGTGCTGGGGAGCTGAACACGGCGGGGAGGGTGGTTGTTCCTGTCATCAGGGGAAGGGCCTGTCTGCCAGATCTCAGCATCACAGGTGCTCACTGCTTGCACACACAACAGATCGGCCATTTGCCATTGTGACGGACATGGTACAAGGATGTCCAACAAGGTGGTGGATCATCACTTCGCCCGGCATCTGGCCTTGGCGAGTAGAGGCATCTACACAGCTGTGATCTGTTCCGCATGTAGCCTGTCGTGGTCCCGCAATTGCTGGGACTATGAGCTGGGCAAAGAGACGATCCCCCTACTTGCCAGGGATTTTACTGGACTGTTGGCTGGCTGCTCACGAGTCCCAGACAGTGAGTTGGTTGATTGCAAGCAGCAGAGTGTTTTGTGTGACTCATGCAGGGAGCTCTGAGGCGCTGCTGTCTGGGCAGAAACCCCCCTTCATGCTTCTGGTGCGCGCGTACAACAAGGTTGACAACACGCGCGCGCTGCACATCAGGAATGGAACGTCGGAGTACTTTGTGGTGAGCCCTCCAGCCTCCAGCCTGATTGGATCCTGAGGAAGAACACTTCCCTGCGTCCAATTGCACAGCAATGCCCTGAGTGGTCCCTGGATGAATGTCATGTGAAGTCCTGAGTCGTCATCTGCGGCATGCAAATCCAGCTAGAGCCAGGACCAGTCAGAAAACTTACCCCAGAAACTTTTAGCGGCGTAGAAAGGGGGGGTGGGGTGGGGGGGGGTATTTCCTACACAACCCCACTTGAGGGGTGTTGGCGCTCATTTAGAGATGAGCAACTTGAAGACAAATAAAAAATTGCTGCGCCAGGTGGCGACTCCGCGGGTGAGGACGGCGGTAAAGGCGGTGATTCCCCACGTGGACGACCACGTCAGCAAGCTGCAGTCTCTGGGAGTCATGACTCAGAACAAGCTGGCCGACATCTCCGCGGCCGCCGCCGCCGCCGGCATTACTCACGACCTCCATGTGCCCAGGAACAACGTCAGCACCGGTGAGCTTTGGTTTCCTGCTTTTTACACATTTATACTCCCTACCTGCAAGCACTCTGGCAGGGGATACAGATTATACTGGCAGGCTGCACAATACTGAAATTGGTGTGTGCTTGATGCAAGTGGAGTTTACTACACCCTGATCCTGGCATGTTCCACCCTGCCAATCAAGAACCCCCCCATCTCAGTGATTCAATGTCTTCGCTTCAGTGGCAGAATGCCATTGGCGCCCATGATCCTTGGCTTCTGCAGCATCCATTGATCCATTGGTCTTACTTCATTTCCCTCTTGCGATTTGAGAGCAACACATGATGACAACAAGCAATTGCCCAAAAACCTGCAGATGCATGGCAATTGTCGCAGAGTCTAGCTCTACTGGATTATCTGTGAGGGCTTGATTCAAGAAGAGGAGGATTGATCCATGCTGGTGTGTGCGCGCGCAGTGGGCGAATTCCGGGAGCTGTGCATGTGGTCGGACAAGGACCGGGCGCTGTGCGAGACGCTCAAGAAGGTGCGCTTGCATGATTAGCTCTGCGTCTGAGAGGTGTCTATGAATGGCAGCACCAACGATCCTAGGAAGGTCAAAGCATTGGCAGCAACCATCAAGCTTGTCTGAAATGTTGCGGAGAATGGGATGCACGCGCAGGAACACCGTTCTGGTGCACAGAATTGCCTGCACAGAAACTGCTCGGACAGTGTTGCAGACAGTTGTCTCCATTGGAGTGCGCGACATTGTAAATTGAAATTTTGCGCACCCCAGCATGGTGAAGTGGCAAGGACCATGTGTTTTTCATTTTAAGCAACGCGGTGCCTAATAGGATCCAAATGAAGCGCAGGTGCTCAAGCTGACCAAGGGCTGGGATGCTGCCAAGGAGCACGCCATGCAGGCGGTGACATCAGACCATCAGCTGCGCATCTGGTCCCTCGACTCCACCGCGGGCCTGCTCTTTAAGTGCCACATGGGCGTCGTCGACATAGAGAAGCCCATCGGTGAGAGCTTGTTGCAGCCTGCTCTCTGTGCTGCAAGAGGCGCATGTGCCTCGCATTGCTGTTGTCCACTGCGCAGCTTGAGTCTCTTACTGTGCTTTCTGCTCGATCCTCGATCTCACGGCGTTACTTTCAATGGTGGCTGCATGGCAAGATAACACCGGAGTGCAACAGAGTGCAAGGCACTCTTCAGTGCATCCGTGCATCGTGCGCATGTGAATGAGGGCAGAGCAAGCGTTTTGATGCATTGTGTCATTTGTCTTGACTCCCGCAGTGCAAAAAACAGCCCCTTCAAAGTCAGCGGTGGCATATACAATCACATCCATGAAGCTTGCTACTTCGAGCAAGAGAAAAAGAAGTTGACTAAAATGACTCACCAGATGACGCTGGCTGTGTCTGTCATGCAGGCGTCCTGCAGAGGCGCATGGAGGACGGGCACGTGCAGGCGGTGCTGGACAGCCACATCAGCGTCGCGCAGCAGAACATCCTGCGCCGGGGGCAGAACAAGGCGCTTGAGGACTGGTTCGTGGCCGGGCACCCCAACTGGCGGGTCTGGGAGGGCATGACCCACGACGGCTTCATGCGCGGCATGCACACCCATGTGACTGCCTTTCCCCCTCTATGATTGTGCAAGTTATCAAGGAGACATCAGATGAGCCCTTTGAATTCTGCGTCCACTCGGCGGGCGCTGCTCCCATACATGCACCCCTGACCATGTGTGTCAAAGGCATCCTCCTTGAGGTTGCCTATCGAGCATCTGTGCTGCACATGATCATCGACGATTCATGATCCAATGTGGCATGCGCTCCTTTTGCATGCTCTGTGATTCTGCTTTCCTCCTACCACTGGGCGAGCACAGGGCTTGGGTCTGCCAGAATTTTGCAAGGAATTGCGCAGGGATGAGAGCTGCACATTTCTTATCACCGGAGTATTTTTGTGCCGTCGCAGGGCGAGAATGGCACGATCATTGTGCATGAGGGTCTGCTGCCAAGCCACCCGCTGGCCGCCCACAACCGCCCTGGCAGCTTCAACCTTGGCCTCTCTGACTCTGGCAGCGCCTTTGGCTCCTTGCAAGGTGGCCACGACATTCCAACCTACAAATGTGACTGATAACATTGCCTTGCATGTGCCTGAAGACACAGATTTTCCAAACATTTTCTGCCCTTGATGCACCACGTTGCTGTGACAGATATGCTCTAGTCATAGGTCACCCTTGCCCAGTAGGTCAGATGATAGGTGTAGTAATGGTCAGCTTAGTTTTTAGGCTGGCATGCCCCTTGAATCCTTCTCATTTGGGCATTACGGTACATGGTACATGCATCTCTTAGCATGCTGCACTCCCACCGTTGCAGACCACCTGAATTCCCCTTTCTCCGTGTCCTCTTCAACAGTGATCCTGGCCAGTTACTTGCACCATTGCACCATTTACTGCAGACTAAATAAGAGCTGGTGGGGGCCGGTATATATACTGAGCACCGTGCTCACGGTTGATTGGGTCTTGCTCGGATCTGGCGAGTCCATCAAGGGATAGGATTTGTGGTGGCCATTACCTGCACCTTGTCTGTAGATACTCCTTGACTTCGGCAGGTGAATCTCATACATAAATAACAATGATTACAATCCAAAGGCGCTAATGGCACTTTGTGTGCTGCAGACCTGGCCAACCCTGGTCTGGTCCTGAACATCCAGCCAGGCATGCAGATTTCCTCCACTCCGGTGTCGGCCGCAGCGCGCGCGCCAAATCTGTGGCCGACTCACCCCACGGGCACCTCGCAGCCTTCTGCGCCGCCTTCCATCGGCGGCTCTTTCACCTTTGGCCACGCTCGTGCCGCCCTGCAGCCGGGCATGCCGCCCATCGCACCCAGCCACGGTGAGTACTTTTGTTATTATCATCATCATTTTAACTATCATATAACGAAATATTATAATAATATTTAACATGGTCACCAGCGTGAGATGAACAACAAATTACCTGCAGCATTATTTTGTTGTTTTATATGTGCTTTCCTTGCCAAAAGGAAAGGTGCCTTGGCAGTCAAGCAGAGAGTGCTAGCTTGCCCTATCGTTGGGTCTAGGCCGGCTTGACTTGCATCAGGAGGCTGACTGCAATGTATGGGCATGATTATACTGTAGCCACGGCAAGTGGGCTTGTATAATTATTATTATCTTTACACGTTTTCCAGTCCTGGGTACGTCAAGCAACACCTGGAAAATTGCTCTCCAAAGAGTGGGTTTGCTGTTATCAATTTTTTGTCAACATGCACGGTGTCATTGCAAGAGGTCAGCTGGGTCATTAGACAAGCACAGAGCTATTTTCATGTTGGGTGCACGCCGGCTCGACTTAGTTTGGGAGTTTGTGGCTGCTATTTTTGGGCACACGCATGTCACATCGCTGCCCATGCAGGCATGCCCTGCATTTCTCCATCAGCCAAGCGACCCCTCTTTATATTAAGGAAGGCTGGCTGCATACGGTAGCTGTGATGAGCAGGGTGTTGATATTTGCGTAGGCGGTGAGAATGGAGGGCTGATGCAGCATCTGGGCTCCGCTCGGGGCAGCGATCTCATCTCTGCACCGCCAGGCAGCTGGAGGAGGGGTGAAGCAGGTGTGCCGCCATCTTCCCCCCTAATCACACAGTCCCAGAGATTCCATGGAGAAAACCTGTATCGAGAATTCTTTTTCAATGTGTTTAGTGCGCCACAAGCCAGTAACACTGTTTCAGGCCCAGCCGTGTGCATGGGGCTGTGTCCTTCAGCAATGTAGTGCATTATTGTTCCTCATAGATCACCTGTTGCTGTGAGCAAGGGCAGAATTCGGTGTGAGCAAGAACGTGTAGAGGGAACATCCCATAGGCCTGCTGAGCAGCAATCTAGTTGGAAAGATCCTTCACTGAGGCCTTGATCGTGGACCATCCTACCAGGATGCAGATTGGGACGAGTGAGGACAGCCACAAGTTTGTGAGCCACAGGATGCCGAAAAGGGCTAAGGTCTTGATGCTTTAATGATATTTACTTGTGCCTGGGTGCGCATGTGCAGAGCCTCTGGTGCAGGAGCGGCAGCCGCTGGCGTCCCCCTTTGCAGGGGAAGAGCAGCAGAGCCAGGAGCCGGGCCGCGGGCCCAACCAATCAGAGCAGGGACCTTCAGATCCAGGGCCTAAGCGGAGCCAGCCGGTGAGGTCCCTGTCCATCGTTTGCCCCTGCTGGTAGAGTCCATATCCTGGAACAGAATCAATTAATCTTGGGTGGAAGGAGTCAGCCAGAGCTCGACGTGGCATGCTCTCGTACTGGATTTTTTTCTCCCTACTACTTGAGTCGAAATGGATGCTTACCTTCATACTATGGACGGATGTGACCCAGTTGAACATTTTTCCTGAATGATTGAGTGTCTTAGTCAAATTCAACTGCGATTCTCAATGGGGCAGTCAGGGAGAAATACCGAACTTTTGAAGGCAACTGATATATTGTTCTGCCGCAGGTGCTGGCAAAGAGGGAACCTTCAGCCGGGGGGCCCAAGAGGAAGCGGCAGGCTCTAAATCCAGACGTGATGCAGCAGAGGGTGTCTGGCTTCCTGGGGCGTCTCTTGGACGAGAACAGCCTCTTCAAAATATTCCCCTACCTTCCCAATGCCCCCGATAGCATCTTGCCAGGCACGGCCCCTTTCATGCTTGAGCAGCAGTGATAGCGTGCCTAAATCACGTGCAGCCCAGTACAAACCCCATTTCCCCCAGTAGCATCCTGCCATGCATGGCCCCTTCGTTATTCTAGAAGCGAATTCTAGCCTGCCTAGATCACGTGCAGCCCAGTACAGATGCCAATGTTCCATAGCAGCCTGCTAGGCATGGTCCCTTCTCTACTCTAGAAGCAAGTCTTAGTCTGTCTAGATCACATTCAGCCTAGTGCAAATTCCAATGCCCCAATAGCATCCTGCCAGGCATGGCCCCTTCTTTATTATGAAAGCGAGTGTTAGCCTGCCCAGATCACATGCAGCCTAGTACAGATTTCTACCCACACTTGATTGCCTGGTTGCACTATGATCACTGGTGCTCCCGGGCCCAGAGATAGTTGTTTTGTCCATGCAATTTGTTTCATAACGAAGCTGCCCTCCCTCCCTTCTTAATGCCCGCGCTGCCTTGTGTATATCTTGCTTTTTCTGATTTTGTCCATGTACTTTGTCTGCACCGCAAGACAGCTTCCTCCCTTCTTGGCGGTTGCACCGCCTTGTGTGTCTTGCATCTTCTGGTATTATCTGCAGAACCTTATCCCACTAGAAATTTGTGGTGTTTTTCCTGCAAGTTCTGATATTATCCGCAGAATCTAGTCTCAATGGAACCTGTGCAAAGATGCGAGCAAAGGACCAGATGACAAAACCACCTGGCATGATGTGTAAGAAATGACCTCACTCAAAGCACGCACAAAACACAAGAGATAATTGAGGAGACACTCTCCGTACATGATCGGATATGCATCTTCCAGCCTGTCAATCCTGCGTACTTGTCAGGTTCCAGGCCAAGCTGAACGGCCTGGAAAGGATGTGACGCTCATGTGGAAAGATGGCTAGCAATGCTTGGATTAGCAACACCCAAGATGTCATCAGATGCTAACTGGTAGTGCTTGCTTTCATTCAGATTCCGAATATTCAAGGATTATCTGTTTATTTCCTGCAGGTGTCCCCATGAACATGGACGGGTCCGAGCAGGAGAATGTCCCTTCGTTACGGAAACCGGTCAACTCTGGCATTGACCTATTGGCAGAGGCTGCGCACAGAGAGTGCGTACACCTTGCCTCCCCACAGATCAGAATAATCCCACCGACTTTGGTGTGTTGGCATTGCAGTACAGATGTTACATGCCCTTTTGTGTACTTTTACTTACACCAGAGGAGTATGCAAGAAGTATGTTACATTTGTGTGCCATCTCGCCCTGCCACAATTTTGTGTTGCTACTTTGAAAGGGAGGCGTGAGCTTCATGTAACTGACAAAGAAGTATGCCATGGCATGCACTTTCGCAACTCAGGAATAAGCTGCTTTCTAGTGATTCCGTATAACCTGTGTTCTTGCTTCTCCAGCTTGCACTGACTCCCCAGCTTGCAGTCCCACCCCTCCATGAATAAACTACTTTCTTGTATTTCAGCAGTATTCGTTTGTCTAAATCATGCTCACTGCCCCTTATATATTCTCTCACAGGTCGACCGCGGCGGAGCAGCAGCCGCCGCAGTTCAGCCGGATACGCTCGTATGGCATGCCCGGCGGCAACGTGGAATTCGACGACCTGTATTTCCGCGATGAGAGCTCCTTGGTGCAGAAGCTGATGGACCCAGAACAAGATCTGCGCATGGAAGGCATGGAGAGCGAGCAGCTCAAGGCTGTGCTCGAAGCTCGCCTGTCTGCAGCCGACCTCATGTTCCAACCGTCCGGCGAGGATCTGCCGGCCGCGCTCGGCCCCGCCTCGGGCCAGCCTGAAGGGAATCCTGCAGGCCTCACCTCAGGTGGATTTCCGTTTTCAATATTTTGTACCTTTGAGCAAATCGTGACGCAGACTCGCAAGGTTATTTCTGCATCGCTGTTGCAATTGCAACTGCAATTTATCCTGACACTGGTGTCCCTTGGTGGCCTTATTGCATTGGTTTATCCCTTCATCCTTGGCATGCACATATTTCTAAAGCAGAGCCAACCAAGGAGTTCATCTGTCAAAAATTGCTTGTGATGTTTGTCTCTTAGGAGTAGTGCCAAGTTATTTGACGGGACGACATGTACTGATTGGGATTTTATGACGTTTTTTTTTATTTTCCACCTTCCAATAGAGCAGCTTTGTGCGTGACAGGACGCAGCTGATTGCTGTAGGCACGAGCTACGGCCATCTGCTGCGGAGCCATGGCTCGGATCTGGGCATGCCCAATTTCAGTCCTCTGACCTCGGGTCTGGACAGCCTTCGGGGCCTCGATGATGCCATCAAAGAGGAGAGAGGGAAGGCCCACACAGTGTGACACACAAGCCGCGCAGGTCTTCTTTGAGATCCAATGCATCTTGTTGAGCCCTTACTTTAGGCGTGCTCTGCTGCCTGAGAGTGACTCTAGGGGCAGGGATTGCTGGATAGAGGGGATCACCCTGCAATCTGTGAGGAGTGCTTATCTCTGCGGGGCATGCTCTGCTTGATGAGAGTGACCCTAGAGGCAGAGATCACTGATAGAGGGGATCTACTGCAATCTGTGTGGAGCAATCATTTCTGCGGGGCATTCTGTGCTGGCTGAGAGTGACTCTAGAGGCAAGAGATTGTTGATGGAGGGGATCTACTGCAATCTGTGTGGAGCAATCATTTTTGCGGGGCATTCTGTGCTGGCTGAGAGTGACTCTAGAGGCACGAGATTGTTGATGGAGGGGATCCTATGCGATCTGTGGGTAGCCCTGACTTCTGCAGGGCATGCTCCGCTGGCTGAGAGTGAATCTTGAGGCAGGAAATTGTTGAGACACAACCCGGATCTAGATGCATGGGAGAGAGCATCTCTCCTCTGTCTCAGCAACCAGTGTTGGGATGTTGATAGAGGTCAAGTAGGGCGCGCGGCTCTAGGCGAGGAGTCCAATTGACTCGATATGGTCTCATCAACCTTTTTCGGCAGGTGTAGATAGCTCCCCCGCCAGTCAGAAGTGTAGGACATGATAGAGAGGCCTCACGTGAGGCAGTGTCTTAAGCTACATGTCAACCAAGAGCAGCACTTGTGCCATTGGCGGCCAGGCCTCATGAGCAATGGCATGTTTGTGGACTCTTTTTCGGTAGAACTTCACTTCTCTCACCTGCTTCTCTATCTTGTGGATGGTTTGAGGTTTCAACCAGTTGTACAGATCATGGAGGTGTGGCGTGACGGCCTGTGGGCAATTTTGATTGTGTTGAAGAGACATGCCCAATACAGTACATTTGTTGGCAGTACTGGTAACACCAGTGCAGGAGACAGAGCAGTTGATGGACATCTTTATGCAATACTTGATCAGAGTTTGCATGGCTCTTTGCGGCAATGCATTGACTGCAACACACAGGTTCCTCTGCAGCAGTATCCTGCAGTTTCACAGATGGTCGCGTCACTCAGGATGTCCCTTTATCAAAGCCCCGTCAGGAGAAGGTGTATAATTGGTATGATCTCAATTTATGGAGTTGCAACTGAAGCTGTAAGGAGAATTAGCAGCATCAAGCTTCTAAAAGGAGTGCTTCTGGCTGTTGCTACACCTTACGCAAGAAATGTGAACCCACAGGAGCTTTGTGTGCAGCTGATCGTAGAGCATAGTGATCATTTCAAACCCGGGAGCCCATCAAAATGATGATCCCGCCGGCCCGGAAGCGCTCCCGCTTGAGTACTCGTGATCATGCCGAATATTCCCATTGCATGCGTGGGGCGCCCGCAGGTGGCTGTAAATACATATCCAATCTGTTGCAGCGCGTAAGAGAATCTTTGATAATGAATGAGCAAAACGGTGCTACTACAACATGGATGCTGGTGCGCCATCATTGCACCAACACAGTCAAATTATAGATGCCCACTGGTCCCGCAGATATGGCTGCAGATGCCTGCCTGGATACCCTATGGCCTTCTGACTTTGGGTTTGCCGTCCTGTAATCATGGTTATAATTGTTATTACAGGCTATTTCAGCCTTCCAGGGCTAGGGGTTTCCAGCAGCACTTCTTTGGATTCCTTCAAAGCTCCATGTCCTTGCATGTTCTCCACCAGTGGCACTTGAGACTGGATTCATCTAAAGCTCTACAACATCATCATCATCAAACAATATAATGCAGGGGACAACACTGGGTGGAGGACCAGCGGACGGCGGTGAGGTGAGCTGTGTGGTAAGCGGTAGTAATCAGTGGCATGCGCAGATCCTCAATCCACACGCGCGCGGTCCAGTCACCGCAGCTTGCAAACATCTTGGGGTAGAACGGGCTGCGTGCCAGACCGTATACGGGCCCATGGTGGCCTGCATTTACGGGGTCGCTGGGGTCAAAAATCAAGCATTAGAGAACATATGCAATACGTTGAAGTACATGGATCTATTTTGCACAGGGCGTAGTGCATGCTAGCATCTTGGCACAGGTACATGTGAGCCATCCTTTGCGTTTCATTATTGCAGGATGCGCAGGGGAATACTTGTCTGGCGATACCGCTGTCTGACTGACACGTCAGGGCTCGCAGCAGCTGGGATTGCAGAAACAGGCAAGAATTGGCGAAAGGGGTGATTTAATTGCTCTGCCGCACCTCCTCTATGCGGTCAAACTCGTCCTGCCAGGTGGCGTCTTTCCTGCTGAGAGGTGTGTGCCCGCCCTTGACTCGCTCATGGCACAGCTTCAGCCACGCCTCCAACTCCTTGCCCTCCGCGCTGAACCCCGACTGCGCCCAATGACACCCACTTTGCCATCTTGCTGCTCTAATACTCCCCGCGCTCAGATCAGCATCAAGCCTAGGGCGTTCTCAAGGCGTTCAAGCAACAGAGGAGGCAGGCATGGAAGACAGAGTGACAGCGCCAATGCAGAGTGAAAGAGGTGCATCGCAGGTGTTAACGAGTGCTCAACAGTGTGAGCAACAAAGTTGTGTGATGGCATGCAGGCAGCAGCGGCACACCTGAGCGCCCTTGTACATCTCTAGGCGAGTGCCGCTCTCCCCATACACATCCTTTGGCGTGCATCCGCGGCCGGGCAGCGCCTGCACCACGCGCACGCGCTGTAGTCACTGCCCCGCGCGCGCAGCGCACGACAGCAGCCCCTCTGCAAACGCGCTGCTCCCCTTGAAATCCCCCGTATTCAGCTCGATCTCCTGCCGGCCAAAGCGTGTAGGGGCTGAGATTTCAAACACATCATCCCTTGGGCCTTTCCATGATTGAGGGTGCAATCTAGTTATAGCATACAAAAGCAGCACAATGCATGCGGATCTGAAACAAATGATTGCATCCTGCTGATCTCTGAATGTGAGATGCAGGTGGTGTGGTGAGGCGCTGCTCACCTGCCAATTCTCTGGCTCGTACAGGGCTGTCTTCCATCTCCGCCAGATTGCAGCAAGCCTGCACCTCTCCTTGGTACCTGCTGCCATGTGCAGCTCACGTGCAGGATGTCCTCTGGCAGTGTCTCCGAGTGAAGCATACTCCTGCGCCTTGGCGCCTGCCCATGGAGGAAAGATCGTCAGGATTCTGTCCTCTGTCAGATGCAGCATACAAATAGGTCACAACATGAAAAGGCAGGGTCTGAACTGGACACACAGACCGATGATGAAGTGTGCTGTCACAAAGACTGTGCTACATGGCGTGCAGTCAAACTTGGGGTCCCCCCTGATAACATCCTTGTCAGCCGTGTCACCACTTCCGGTCCGCAAAACTCCATCTGAGAGGACAGGAAAGAAACTTGTCACACAGCTGGTGGCCTCCCTGCTCCGTAGAGTGAAATTATAGGATACTTCTACATTTAAGAAGATTGTTAGGAACAAGAACAAGACGCACTTAGGCATGGGGCCTCGCATGTCCGTTGAATTCAAATTGCAGCATGATCTGGAGGTCGTGGTCGCGGTTCAGGGCCTCAACAATCTGCAGCGAGGTGGCCGTGAACCAGAGGGCGTTCCCGCACAGGTAGCTAAAATCGCCAAAATACACTGCCCAATCATAGGAGTCGCCCATGCAGTTCCCCACCACCTGGCTCACCACTATCTGCGCACAGTCACCCAATTCGTCATTGCTATTTCGTCACTGCAGCCGATAATTTGTGTATGTACGGTATGCCCGGTCTGATAGCATGCAACAAGCAGTTGTTGTAGCAGTCGTGTTGCATCAGTGAAGCACAGTGTGCACATTTGCTCACCAACACTAGAACATATCGCTTAGCGATGCGTAGTGCAAAGTCTATCGAGACGGAGTCATGTCTGACAATGGGATACACCACGAGACAACTGCTTCACTTGCAGGCATTCAACGTTCGACAGGCTCTTTGCTAAACGATGAAGTTTACACAATGTATCGTGTGTTTATCGTGCTGATAAATATGGTGTTCTCAGTTATCTACATCATGCTGCAAGGTTTTTGCCGAAATGTCCCAGAAACAATCAGAATGAAATCGTGAGGAAGCGCTTGTTGGACCTAAAGCGTACTCGCAACTGTATAGTGCACACTGTCCTCATTGCACTGAATGTGAGAGCATGCCTTTCAATGCAGGGCGATCGAATGAAGCCACTGTTTAATGCCTGCAGAGCAACAACGACTCTTTCAGCGTCAAAGTCTGAACATCATATGGGTGGTCCACCATTCAGATGTGCATAATGGTGCCATTGGTTTGATACATAAATTATCAAAAATGTTGGCAAGAGCAATCAATGCCTTGCATGCACCTCACACCTGTCTGATGCTCGATCTTGATCTAGTCGTGGCTGCTTTTTCGTGGCGCTTTGTCACCAAGCGCCATGTTTTAATACTTTGCGTAGTTTTCGGCTGCCTCCTTGCTGGCTTCAGCACGAGCCTGAGATATTCTGGCATCGGTTGTTCTGCGCATCCCCTCAATTTCCTTCTCCAGCACCTCAACCTTCGCCCTCAATTCAATGCGAGTGTTCCGCGCCTCCGCCCGCCAGTGTTGGATCTTAGTCCCCCCCCAGACCAATCCGCCAGTGATCACTCCGATAACTACCAGAAACTGTGCATGCTGGCCACCCCAGCGCAGGAAGGCCTGAGCACTTGTCTTGAGCGATGGCTCTGACTGCATTTTTCCTCACAGCCTGCACATCGAAACGTCTCTGAGAGTCTGTATCTGAGCCGCTGAGGCTGCTCAACAGCCAAGGCGCAAGTTGAATTTGAACCTAAACAGGAAACACGTCCACTCCCTGCGCAACCTGATTGTTGAGACACAACCAAGATCTGGATGCATGGGACAGAGCATCTCTCCTCCGTGCCTGCCTGTTAGCTGGGGCTTAGCAACCAGCGTTGGGATGTTGATAGAGGTCAAGTAGGGCATGCGGCTCTAGGCGAGGAGTCCAATTGACTCGATATGGTTTCATCAACCTTTTTCGGCAGGTGCAGGTGGCTCCCCCGCCAGTCAGAAGTGTAGGACATGATAGAGAGTGAGGCAGTGTCTTGAGCTACATGTCAATCAAGAGCAGCACTTGTGCCATTGGCGGCCAGGCCTCATAAGCAACGGCATGTTTGTGGAGTTTTTCCCGGTAGAATTTCACTTCTCTCACTTGCTTCTCTATGATGTGGATTGTTTGAGGTTTCAACCAATTGTTCAGATCATGGACGTGTGGCGTGACGGCCTGTGGGCAATTTTGATTGTGTTGAAGAGACATGCCCAATACAGTACATTTGTTGGCAGCACTGGTAACACCAGTGCAGGAGACAGAGCAGTTGATGGACATCTTTATGCAACACTTCATCAGATTTTGCATGGCTCTTTGCGGCAATGCATTGATTGCAACATACAGGTTCCTCTGCAACGATATCCTGCAGTTTCGCTGTTGGTCGCGTCACTCAGGATGTCCCTTTATCAAAGCTCCGTCAGGAGAAGGTGTATAATTGGTATGATCTCAATTCAAGGAATTGCAACTGAACCTGTAAGGATAATTAGCAGCATCAAGCTTCTGAAAGGAGTGCTTCTGGCTGTTGCTACACCTTACGCAAGAAATGTGAACCCACAGGAGCTTTGTGTGCAGCTGACTCTAGAGCAGAGTGATCATTTCAAACCCGGGAGCCCGTTAAAATGATGATCCCGCCGGCCCGGAAGCGCTCCCGCTTGAGTATTCGTGATCACGCCGAATATTTAGATTTCAATGGTCCCATTGCATGCATGGGGCGCCCGCAGGTGGCTGTAAGTATATATTCAATCTGTTCCGCAGCGCGTGAGAAAGTCTTTGGGATTCAACACACGATGGGAATTGACGCAAATCTTGCATGGTCCATGGGGCCATGCTGTCCAGTCACCCTCATGCCCAAACAATGACGTCACATCATTGAACCGGTGGCTTGGATGGAGTGGACGCTTTCTCTTTCGACATATTTTAAAACTCCCACAATTGAGTCTGCAAAAATTGGCCCAACGTTTATCTCATGCTTGCGAAGTTTGGATTCGGTACAACGTTTCTTACTCCGCACGAAGTGCCGGCTAGTACTTCAGACATTGGAAAGCTGGAGGTGTAATATTTCTTGCCTGAAGCGGCATCACAGTCTAACCAGTCTGCTCACACCCAGTAGGGATAGGAATTTAAGTCAAAGTCTCACAGTCTTTACAAGAGTGTGAGCTTTGATACAGAATTTGCTGATGGAGAGCTAGCCTGAGTGTCACTCACCTCTTGATGGCAGCCCTGCACACTTCACGGGAGGCCCTGTTGGCAGCATACCCGTTGCATGCATCGAGGAAGATCAGCTGGTCTTCATGGAACCTGCTGAGGCTGAGAACACAGGGAACGCGGGTGGCAAGGGATTGCCTTGTCTCCGAGAAGACTGGGACGCGCGATCAGCGTCCTCCCAGCAGATTCTGCAGAGCGTGTTCCATTTCATCTACTTCAAGCACCAGTACAGCCGACAGGGACCAATTCTTTGCGACAACACCTCTGTACTACGTGAGTCCTCTGCAATTCATAGAAATTTCCACACTAATTGTTTGCATAGAGACGATGCTAGCTCGCCAAGCACAGGTGTTCCCACTGCATTGCCCTGAGTATTACATGGTCATTGCAGGTGAATGCAGAGCCGCACATGGGCAGTGCTTACACCACCATAGCAGCAGATGCCATTACCAGGTTTCAGAGGCTGAGGGGCAAGCGCGTCAGCTTTGTCACCGGGACGGATGAACATGGAGAAAAGATTGCAGAGGCAGCGGCAAAGAAGGGGCAAGAGCCTCAGCAGCATTGCAACGGAGTCGTGGCATCTTTCAAGGGCCTGTGGGAGGAGGTATGAATCTGTTCTCTCCTATGAGCGTGTTTTCCCAAGCTTTTTGTAATATCCCTGTGCATCTCTCACATGTATCCAGAGTGCTCCATCAAAAAGGAAAATGACCTGCCATTGATGCTGTCCTTGATGCTGCGCAGATGGACATCCAGTATGACAGCTTCATTCGCACTACAGACCCAAAGCATGCGGTAAGAAGAACAAGCTGAATATTGCCTCACATGTGCCAAACTTGCACGTGATTGCCTGCTTGCTTTTAGGTGCCCGCTCGCTATTTCGTTTGCCTTCTTGCTAATTGGCTGTTCTGCAAGCCTTCAATCTGCCTGTGCGTGTGCAGACGGTCGTCCGAGCCATTTTGGACAGGGTGTGGGAGAAGGGGGACATCTACAAGGCCAAATACGAGGGTGAGCTGCTCCCTGCTGCATCGCCCCCTCCTTACACAAATGTGGCCCACTCATCCCAAGCCTGATACCACCTGCTTGTTTCAAAATTCATAGCCCTTAACAATGCGCCTCTGGCCAGAGAAGCATGTGCGAAGATGCTCACTAAGGCCCTGCAGCCTAGCATGCATGTGCGGGCAGCATAAAAGCACACTCTATCACAGGGAGACAATTTGGCTGTCATGAGGCCTTGCGGCTCGGCATGCATGCATGGGCAGCATCACAGCACGCTCCATCACATGCATGGAATGATTGTTTCTATCTTTAAACGGCCAGGCTGGTACTGCGTGGGCTGCGAGGCATACAAGGACGACAGTGAGATGGAGGGCGATCATGCATGCCCACTTCACAAGACCCGCTGCGTGGAGCGGGAAGAGGAGAACTACTTCTTCGCGCTGTCCAAGTACCAGCAGCAGATCCAGGTGTGCAACTTGACCCTCTCGAGATGAGTGAATGTCTGCCATCTATCAAGATAAATGAGCGACAATTGAAACGCTGCAGAATCCAGTTCCATTGCAAGCACCCAGTGCAGATGTCTGGCATCTTGCCCTTTCCATGCTGGTAGAAGAGGAACCCTCAGTGGCCGGGAGTTGCCAGCTTTCTTGGGACTCTGGAGTGGGATGTGTTTGCCATACTGATGGCTAGCCTGCGGTCTAGTTTGCAATCTCTCTTGAAAGCTGATGCGCCCAAGGATGACAAGTCGTGACAGCAATACAGACATTAAGTTCTTGTGTCCTCGGATAGGCATCGACCATTAGTGCAAGCCTATCAGCTGCTAAAGCTGGCTATGGTGATCATCCCTGGTGTACCTGCACGCAGCGGCTGATAGAGGAGGACAAGTCGTTTGTGCAGCCGGCAGCGCGGCGCAACGAGGTGCTGGGCTGGGTGGAGGCTGGCCTCAGGGATTTCTCCATCAGCCGCGCCGCGGTCTCCTGGGGCATTCCCATCCCCCGAGACCCCGCGCAGACCGTCTACGTCTGGTTCGACGCCCTCCTGGGCTACATGTCCGGTGAGTCATCCTATTGCTGATGTTGGCTGCTGACCCTGGGCATGATGCATCTATGTGTGATGTTTGCAGAGGTCTGGCTGCATTGGAAGTCTAGATCACCCTTCCCATGGTGACTGTTCAGACACTCACTGATATAATCATGATGAGATTAATATATCGGCAAATGGGCTTCCTAAGATTTGAAAGGTAGGCACATAATAGGCTTCACAACCTGAATCGCCACGGCCAGACAAGTTGCATCAATCTATGCCAGCCTGCAACAGGACAGACGCCATCACAACACCTGTGCTTGGTTGTCTCCTGTGATAATGCTGTTTCCTGTGATGAAGTCGTTCCCTGTGACGTGTCGTTCTCTGTGCTGATGTCATTTTTCTGGCGGCTGCAGCGCTGCTGCCGGAGGGAATTTTGCCGGACGAGGCTGAGCTGGCGGCGCGCGGCTGGCCGGCGGACGTGCACCTGGTGGGCAAGGACATTCTGCGCTTCCACGCCCTCTACTGGCCCGGCATGCTCCTCTCCGCCGGCCTGCCGCTGCCCCGCAAGATCTTCGCACACGGCTTCCTCGTGTGCACACGCGCATGTCATGTGGTTTATGTAATAAGATAGGTCAGCAATATTGATTGCAAGGATCGAGACTGGGGAGTTTCCATTGAGGCATAGATTGGACTGCCTTGCTTCAAAATTAATTGGGTGCATGGGAGCTGTTGCTTTGACATGGACGTACCTCCGCACCAATATTTTGCACGAAGGGGACCGGGGGCTGTGTCTACATGAATAAAGGCACAATTCAGTGACATGCCCTTTGTTACTTGCTGTCTTACGATGTTGAAAGATCAGAGCTGCCAATACCATAATTTGCCACTCCTGCAGATAGACTGCGCTGTTGCTAAGGTGTGCAGTTGTGTGCTGCAGACCAAGGACGGCATGAAGATGGGCAAGTCCCTGGGCAACATCCTGGAGCCTCACAAGCTGCTGGATGCCTACGGCTCTGACGCAGTCCGCTTCTACTTCCTCAAGGAGGTCGTCTTTGGCCAGGCACGCCCCTCCTTGTCCATCTTTCTCCCTGTCTGCATGTGTTATTAATTCCTGCGCTCCAGTTGAGGCAGTGCAGCTTTCAACACGTGCCTGCACCGCTATTGAGTATGAATTGCTCCTACGGTTTATTTATGGCCCCCAGAATCCTGGAATGGATGTCTTGACAGGTACAGTTCGCTCTTGCATGGCAGACGTGGAGAACATTGCGGCTCGTGTCTTATCAGCAGCGTCCTTCATGTGTGCAAGTTTGGAGCATACTGTTCCCGTCACTGTTTTTTCAATTTCAAAGTGTTGTACCGCTCCCCGCCTGGCATGAGACCTGTGCATGTGGGCACAGGACGGCGATTTCAGCGAGCAGCGCTTCCGGGACACAGTGAACGCGTTCCTGGCCAACAGCGTGGGCAACCTGCTCAACCGCACGCTGGGCCTGCTGCGCAAAAACTGCGCCGGGTCGCTGCCACTCGCCGCCGCCGCCGTGCCGGCCGACAACCCGCTTCGCGCCGTCGCCGAGCTGGAGGTACGACCCCCCGACTCTCGCTCCCAGAGAGGAGGAATATTTCCTAAACCATGCTTGATTTTAGGCGGTCCCTGATATCACCTCTTCTCCCAAGGAAGGCTTGGCAAATCAGAGAAGTCATGTCTGTTTGAGTGCATGACATTTGTAGCCGGAACGAATCTGGCCTGGCGTTCGAGAGGTGAATGGAAAGAAGGGGCCCTGTATGAGTCCTGTGTCCAGAAGGCACAGTGCTGCTTGTGTGTCATCGGGGAGCGGTTTCAGAGGCTGCTTCCTTGCGCCTCTCAGCAGGGCGTCTCCTGTCTGTCCGTTCTGGCAAATCACCACATGCTTCATGGTCTCATGGGGCACACCGCACCAGTCAGCAGAAGCAGGGTGGCTCACAAGTCATCATTTTCAGACAAGGTTCAGACAAGCCCCTTGTGATCAGCACATTCAGATGAAGAGAACCGAATGCGGCGCAGGTGGCGGCTGCGGCGGGGGCTTACGAGGAGCTGCGGCTGCATGATGCGCTGGAGGCTGTGGTGGCCATTGCCGGCCGGGGCAACCTCTACATGGAGCAAGTGGCGCCATGGACCGCATTCAAAAAGGTGCGCCCTTGCACTTTGCTCAATTTTGAAGATTGGGTGCTCTCTGGCCCTCTGACTTCACGCGTTCACCTCCTTCCTGCATGGCTATGATACCGCACCGCAAAGGCGTTTGCAGTCAGCAGCCTTGCAAAGGCGCTATGTGACATTTGGTATGTCATGCCACTGTAAATAGAAGTTAAGGTTCACGTTCTAGACCTTCATGGGTTTATGCGAACACGGAGGAGACTTACTGTCGAGCACGAACAGCACCGCGAATCCTCCACCATGCATTACAGGGCACGGATGAGGAGAAGCGGGCGGCTGAGCTGGCGCTTGTGGCGGTGTTGGAGGCAGTACGGATCGTGGCGGTGCTGCTATCGCCCGTAACGCCGCGGCTGAGCAGCGAGATCTACGGCGCGCTGGGTTATGGGCCGGAGGCATACAAGGGGCTGTCCTGGGGCGATGCCTCCTGGGGCGGCCTGCCGGAGGGGCAGGCCACGCCACCGCCCAAGCCGGTGTTTGCCAGGCTGGAGGGGGACTTTGTCACCGAGGTTGCCGCCAGCAAGAGCGCGGCTGTCGCTGCCTGATCCAAGCAAGAGATTCAGGTTTTATATTCCCCAAATTTTGGTTCCAAACAAAGATCTCTGAATCGACGTCAGTCGACTGTCCTATAAATAATGCTAGGATTGATCTGCAAAACGACTACAAGCGCCGAGACATTGTGGCGCTCTCAACTTGAATAGAACTCTTGCTGACGAAGTCTGCTTGGTTTTGTTAGCTGAAACGTACCTGTAAGCTCGAGATTTGCTCATGGAAGGAAGGAGCATTACACATCATGGTCAAGGAAGGAAGGAAGGAAGATTACATCACTCCAGCCGCCTAGGGCTGATTGGATG
>JADEYI010000075.1_pt1 | contig 187704 bp, 253 predicted proteins | sample 8542331 | NCBI WGS metagenome assembly JADEYI01 (sample SAMN16510988, study PRJNA670497) | mine drainage metagenome | isolation source: biofilm near Copperflume 1 | place: Germany: Marsberg coppermine Kilianstollen | collected 2018-02 | reverse complement strand
GCGGGGGGCGGCGACGGCGGCGGCGAGGGTGGGGGAGATGTGAAGGGCGGCGGCGGCGCCAATCGCGGTCCTTCTGCCTGCATGCCTTGCCGGGAACCAGGAATGGGACACTTTTCTGGATCGGATCAGGTTTTGGGATTCCAGAAAACATATCAGATCAAACTCAGAAACTCATGGATTGCTTAGATGTTCAGCTGCATGTCCAGCAACTTCAGCTGGCGGCTGCAGACTCCCTTCTATCAGGCACGCTCCCCAGTCCGGATAGGGACGGTGCATCTGCAGATCAGCGGAATTTTACCCGCCACATGCCGTGCCCTTTATTGCACATGCGAACTTTCGAAGATATTATTGAAATCATTGCTGCAGCACTGGTCACCCAGCAAGCTGCATGTGCATGCTTGCGTCCGATACTGTGTCGACTGGGATTTGCTCCTGGCTGGGTCACGCGCATTTATCTGCAGCATGGGCTCAGCTCACCGGTGGTGGCGGCACAGAAGGAGGGGGAGGCGGCGGAGGGGGAGTAGGGCTGCTGGGCGGCTGCTGTGAGCTAGGAGCAGATGCTGAATGGGGTGAGGCAGGGGTGGATTCCTGGGGTAGCCCTGTCGTCACACCACCGGATTGTTACACATACAAATTTTTGGCGGGCTTGGCTCATGAAAGGCTCAGCTACAGTACAGACCAGGGAGCTTATAGCTCTCCAGGCATGAACTTCAGCCAGGGTGCTAGATTCTGCATATGTACTTCTCAGGCCTAAGGCTTCAGATGACCTCTTGAAGGGGGCAACCTATTACATGATGTGCAAAAGTGGGATGCTTGAAGACATCCTACATACACTAAAAGGTGGCATCTATGACACCTGTGGTGAGGTTGAAGGCCGGGGCCGACAGCACAGGAGGCGCAGCCGACGGCGTAGGGGTGAATTCTGGCAGTGGCGGCCGCGCGGGCAGCGCCGGCACCGGGCCGCTGACTGCGGAAAGGGGCGGGCTGGGGGGTTGGACAACCTGCTGCACAAGATCCCTTTCATATTTTGGAAAGCCCCATACAGTGCATGATGCGCCAAAAACTTGCCTGACCGTATGTACTGCGATGCCCTTTCCAGCGCTCGCAACAGAGCGTCCAGCCAACCTGCCATAGTGTGGACTACACGGACATGGCAGGATTTTGGGGATTTTGGGGATTTTGAGTCTCCCGGTTGTCTGTCTGGGGGAACACGCCTCATATGCCGGTGGCAGCTGAGAGACTAAGGACACCAGAGGGGCGGCGCCCGCATCCTGAGAGCCCGCGCCAGTCAAGCTCCCCTGGTGTGCTGCAGCCATGACAAAGACTTGTCATCAGTAGCTGCGGTTCCCACAATGTGCAATGCTCGGTTCTGCAATTGCACAGAGCTGATGTACACACAAACACTATAGCTAAGGATCCTTCAGAAACATGACAGAAGACTTTAGAGACATTTTCAGAAGCCTAAGCTCAGTGTCTCACCTTGGGAGGGAGGGGGAGGCAGTTTGAGTGAAGGCGGCGGCGGAGGACTGTGCAAGGGAGGTGGAGATGGCGGTCTCCCTGCAACGGAGAGACACCTGTAAAATAGAGCTCTCAAACTGCCTCAGTGAGAGTTGCAGTACAGTCCATAGAGGCGCAATTCACCCATCCCCTGGGGTGAGAATTTAGCTGCCATTTTCTAAATAATTTGTGGGAACCCAGATTGAGCACCTGCAGGTGGTGATGGTGGCGGGGTTGGGGGCAATCCCACATTAAGTGTACCAGCTCCAGCTGATATGTCTCCAGCTCCTACCTGCCCCTGCACTCGTGCACAGGCGAGCACTACAGCTGCCACGATACACCACACCATGATGCTCGATGGGTAGCTTCGATCGACAGTGAGAGATGGTCTCGATCTGGCCCTCATCGGACAAGGCACCCGTCAGCAGTGTGATCCTTGGACGACAGAAACAAGGTCATGGCGACGGGATGAAGTTCCGTAGGACTGTGGAAGACCTTCAGGGCGGGATAGGTATCATCGAGAAATGCAACGACGGAGAATTGCGATTACAATTGGTGCATTAGATTCAGGGTGGTCAGAAATCCTGTACCCGTCAGTTGCCTGATCAGGTCCATGTCACCACCCATAATTCCATGCTTTCCATAAGTCAACAATTTCAAAATTCAAGAGTGACATCCCTACAGATATTATACAGTGTCAAACATATGTACTTTGTAACCTACAGAACTGTGCTCGACAGAGTGCACCAATGCTTTGATGCATGCACCAGCCTGGCTGAGCCCCGGAGGAATATGACACGTTCTGTAACTAGTTCAGACTACTGCTATTTGTTGTTCATTGGGGTGCGTTCAGTGTTATTTGATGTTCCATGCATGATCAAGCATGCATTGTGACAGCCGCAAGCACCCAGTTGATCAGGGGCTGTAGAGCTTGCTCCAGCTCGGCAGTGACATTAGGCCGTGTTGCGCAGTCGCATACTCCTTCCGCAGCTGCGTGCGCTGCTCGGCGCTCATTGCCATGAGCTTTCGCGCCATGGCTGCCACATCAGCGCCCTTCCAGGCTGCCAGAGACTCCAACTCCGACATGATCCTGCTCACCTCTGCCCCGTTGGCAGTTGGTGAGTCACCTGCATTTTACCGCGCGCATGGACCAGTCAGCATCCATGTTGTCAGGAGCTGTACAACCGAGAATTTAGTCAATGTCAGAGCACTTTTGTAGCTGGAAGAGTGTATTGCACAATGCTTGACAGATGATGTGCAAAGCTCAGAGATTGAGAAACTTGTCAGATGCAGCATTTGACAGGACTGTCCCACCTGCGTATTTCTGCAACCGCTTGTTGGCCTGAGCAGCAGTCAATCCGCTTGGGCCGGGGGAACCGCCAAGCGCGGCAGTGGTGAAGGCGGCCGGCTCTGGAGGCTCCTCTTCCAGCTCTTTGGCGTGCTTCAGCTCTGCGCTGCGTGCCAAAAGCCGGTCCCTCTTGGTGCCCCCGAGCAGCCGGTCATGCGCATGAATCCCCATCGCACCCATCTTCTGTTGGCCGGCCCACAGCACACAAAGTCTCGATCTTTGCTCCTTTCGGCCCCACAGCACACAAAGTCTTGATCTTTGCAACCTTTCGCCCCACAGCACACAAAGTTTTGATCTTTGTTCTTTGAGTTTTGTTGAATTCTTTGAGTTTTGATCTTTGCTCTTTGCCTCAAGGAGGAAGCTTCCTTCCATGCGTTATGTTGATGCCAGTACTACACAAGAGCAGCCAGCTGACAGCAAGATTACACCTCAACTGGAGGACATGCTCCAGCAGATCTGGACTCTACGTGCCAAGGACACTCAGCCAAAGGAGTCACCTTGGTGATTGGTCTTTGTCAAACCATTTATTTCAGGCATTTGACACGCTTCGCAAGGCACCCTGGCAAATGGATAAAGGGGTGATGACTTGCCCGGAGCACATGCATGCAAGGGTGGACGTAAATGTGAGCCAGGTGTCAGTGCGACTGGAAGAGCACAAAGCCTATGGAATATTATGATTCAAGAGATGTCAAGGGAGCGCACATTCAGCTGGTCCAGCTCGCAGTCTTCCACAGGCAGAGGAGCAGCGGAGCCACCCTCCTCTTCCTGCAGCCCCAGGGCCTCGGCTTGTATGCGCTGCGCCAGCTGCTGCAGTCCTGCGTCCTCCACCTTAATCTCATCCACAACCTCTGCTGCTGCCTCGGCCGGCGCTCCCCGGACACCCGCATCTTCCCCAGCACCTGCAAGGGAGATACAGGTGTTACCTCATCCAGCACACTCCGGGCCGGTCTGTATTTTTCCACAGCATTTTAAGGAAAGTAAGGAAGGTGGAAGCACTCTCTCATCTTCGTGCTACAGGCCATTGCTCTGCCGTGCTGCTGGCTTTCCACTTGGTAAATGGTCCACAGGAAGATTCTCAAAAACACGTGTATCAGCCCAGCCATATCCGATCAAACCTGCAGTGGTCTATCACTGCATGCAGTAGTAATTTCCAGCCAGTCTGCCAAATGCGTTTCAGAGATACCCGCGACAAGGCAATCATGCCAGTCATGCCTCCCAGCATCGCTGTATGGCCTTCCAAGTCCCTTCTCAGCCGATAGCCAGCAAGCTATGGCGGTTGCATGCACACCCACTCTGCATGCATGAAGGAGAGAGGGGCATTACCCATGTCTGCCGGGTCGCACTGCTGGATGCGGTAGCGTGTGGGCTGCCGCTCCTGGTCAAAAATGTCATGCGCGTTGACTTTGTCGGCCGTCTCCCTGAACAGATTGGTGATGCCAAACAGCTCCCCCTTGTTTCCCTTATCGCCCTGAACACCTGTGCACAAGTGCCCCACCTCAACAGTCAGTTCGTTGCAGATCCTCTTGATGATCGCTTTCATCCAAAGTAGGGCTGATCTGGTGCTCAATTCTCACCCCGAGAGTCAGCAAACAGCTGACCGTACACTTGAAACAGTATTGATTGCACGAACAAGATCATCTATGCCATGCATTGAGATCTTGAGATGACAAAAGAGCTGCTCCGGATGCCATTAACTGTTGCAGAATGGCCTCAGTGGACTAGTGCCTGCCAGAGCGAGGGCAGTGCAAGACAGGTCTATGAAATGGCAGCTTGAAGAGAGGCAGGAATGCATGCCAGAGGGGATGGTTCACCATAGAAGTAGCGCGTCTCCTTGCTGCCCTCGGTTGCCACAGCGGACTGCTGCTGCTTGTACACCTGGCGCGTATAAATCATCTCCTCCAGCGTGCCTGCAACAAAGCCATGATTTCATCACCATTCCTTTGGGAGGCATGACTGGGAGGACAAAGTCCTTGCAAGTGGTTTACAGGGGTTCAGGGTACTTGGGTTGAAAGTATTGCAGGCTTGGGGGTGAGTAAATAAAGAGGACGCCTGCTCCTTGGCGTTCTTTCAACTTGACACATGACACTGGGGTGGGAGATTGCATGCAATCGCAGGACCCCTCAGGTGCCAACTTGACCTGCTACAGATGAGACAACATGATAGGAAAGGCAGAAATGCAAAGACAGGCCTGGCTGGGGCATAGAGGCACTCAGACTTCTGAGTATGAAAGTGCATGCCTGCAGCGATGAGGCGGTAGACTGCGACGTCGCGGCGCTGGCCGATCCGGAAGGCCCGGTCCTGCGCCTGCAGATCGTGGCTGGGATTCCACGACGGGTCGATGATCACCACCCTGCATGCGACACCAGCCAGCTCAATGAGCGCCATAGACATAATAGGAACCTTGCATCATGTGAGAGTTATCAGAAGGGGCACTGTAAGACCTCACGCTGTACGCCAGGATCCTGCTGCTGTCAGTATCATTGCAATGACTGCATGCGGGCAGAAGGAAGGTCTAAGTTAGTATTCCGCTGCCAGCATCACTTTCCAGATACCCTCAAGCTGCACCATGCAGGATGTCTCACACTTTGGCAGGAACAGAAAACATCAGTAGATTGCACGGTACAGTATTCCATGGTCTTTCTCAGAGCATGTCCAGGAATCCCAGTAACTTAGGCAAATCATTGGAATTCGATCTCACTTGTTGGCGGCGGTGAGGTTGAGGCCCAGGCCGCCGGCGGTGGTGGAGATGAGGAAGAGGAAGACGGAGGGGGACTGGTTGAAGCCGTCGCAGAGGGCCTGCCGCTCCTCGCGTTTGGTGGAGCCGTCCAGGCGCGCGTAGTTGTAGCCGGCCCTCACCAGCAGCTGCTCTATGATATTCAGCATTTTAACGCTGTGGGAGAACAGCAGCACCTGCGCGCATGCTGCCCCATCACCTCTACTGGTGGTTGCCATGCTTTGCGCCATTCATCCGTGGTCTTCAAGATGTGTACTGTGAGGGTTTGATAAGGTAACAAAGCGCATCTCTGTAGCATTGCATGGCTTCAATTCGCTGCGGTTCATGGCAAATCTGATCTTGTTTGCAGGCTCGCAAATGCACAATGCCTCATTCTCCTCCTACGCAGTCCATACTGGTGTCTTCAACATTCACCAGCCGGCATTGCCATACCAAGGGGACCAACGCCTGTTTCTCGAGAGAATAGTGCAAATGAGAGGGCTTCCTCCCGTGGCCGGAATTCACCAAGGGCGTCTGAATCGAAGCTTATCATGAATTTCAATAGTAGAGACATATGAAGCCGGGGCAGCACCTTGTTGTTGCCGGCGGAGGACCAAAGCTGCAGCAGCTGCTCGAGGGCGGCCATCTTGCCGCAGTGTGCGCTGCTGGACACATGCAGCCAGTTACGGTCCAGGGTGTCCCCCGCGGCCGCCTCCAGGTCCTCTCCAAACACCATCTGCGCCAGCTCCCTCGCGCGCGGCAGCGCCCACTCGTCCTCTGTCACCGTCCTGTCCGCTGGGTCCACTGCGCGGCCACAATAGCAGTTCATTTTTTGTATTCAAATTACATTGGGGGAGACTGCAAACTGCAGCGCCCAATCGTCCTCAGTCACCGCCCTGTCCGCCGGATCAACTGTGCGGCCGCAAGGCAGAAGGACGTTTTAGTGACTCCTGTATTTGTTTGGCCAGGCGACAACCTCGCTTTCGTCCTTCAGAAATGGTACCAGAGGGGCCTATCATTCAAATCGATTGACGTCAAGCTGCCGAATAAACATCATGAGGCGGAAGTGGAGCGTACTCTTGCAAACAAAGTGCATGCACACCACAAAGACATGGGCACTGAGCGACATACTGCAGTGAGTGCGCAGATGGAGGTGGTGAAGGATAGTGAGTCTAGACACAACATGCTGTGGAATTGGTCTTGTAAGATTATTACAAGCAGTAGATGTTACCCTTGATGAGTTCCAGGTGGTTGGCGATCTTCTGCAGGATGGTGAGGCAGGGCAGCACCAGGCAGTAAGGGCAGCGCAGCCGTCCGTACTCACACCCATTCGGCCTGTGCCGCTTGCAGCCCTGCATGGCAGGCATGGCCAGGAACGCTGTCAAATCACACGTTCGGTGCAGCCACAATTCAGTCCCTCCCAAGCGCACATTCAACCCCTCACAATCAAATGGATGAGTGCAAGCTTCAGGGTGCAAATGGAGTCTCCTGAGCAAGTCATTAGAGAGAGCTGCCAAGCCAAGTTTGCTTTCATCAGTGGAGGCTTAGTTTCACTAATGGAGGCAGTGTCGATGCTGATACACTTCACTGGGTAATTTGCTCACTGATCGGCCGGTTCACAGCTTCCTCAAAAAAAATGACTCACCTTTGGATTGTCAAATTCGTCATAGATGTTGTCGCAGGTGCAGAGGTGGAAGTGGGGCCACAGCACGCCACCCTGGTCAGGGCGGGCTTCGGTGTAGCAGCACTTGGCGCGCATCTCACCACTGGCGCAGTCGCATGTCTCCTCTGCTCGCACCAGCAGCTGGAAGTCTGGGGTGTTCAGCACGCGCCTGCATGCAACACATTCCTCACTCTACCACCTAATTAAAACAGCTTTTGAGTTCATCTCTCGACAAAAATGGCTTGTTGGCAACGTGCCGCGACCCCTCAGAAAATGAGGGATAGTCCTGCATCACAGCAAATGCCTCACACGACGTAAATGGTCAAACAGAAGTGGGTGTATGGCAAGGTGCTGCGAATTCTTTAGAGATTGAGGGATTGCCCTGCACCACAGAAGCAATGCCAGATGCAGCATGCGCTTGCTTCAGGCAGTACCAAGATCCCTTCAGAGGTATAGCCTGCATCTGCACCTCATTCCAAGTGCAAATGCTGCCAGAATTTGCCATGGCAGCACCAGCAGATAAGACTGAAAGGAGGAGGGCATGACTGGGAGCTTGCCTGTAGGCGCGCATCTGCAGGGGTGCAAGCTTGCAGAAGACGATGTTGTCGGTCTTCTTGGGCAGCTGGTCCTTGATGGTGGACTCCTTTGTGCGGCGCAGCAAGAAGCACTTCAGCAGCTTGTCCAGCTGTACCTGCCTCTTCTGAGCCTGCTCCGCACAAGCGGCTTTCTAACATGACATGCAGCACTTGAGCGGGACTGAAAGCACGGCATGCCTGCCTCTTCTGAGCCTGCTTGTGCATGCACAGGATTGCAAGATGACATGCAACACTTCAGCAGGATTGGTATCACCGCATACCTCATCATCTGAGCCTGCTCGTGCACAAATTGACATGCCAGGTAAGAACCACTGCAATGTGAAGCAGCACCGCTAGTGCAGATGTGAAGCCACTGCAACAAAGAACTGGGCATGTGCAAAGCCCACCTTGGCCAGCTGCAGATCAGTGCAGTCACGTTTCTGGCCCTGTTTCATGGGATTGACATAGTGCTCCAGGAACTGATCCCACGCTCCCATCTTTAACGGATTTGCCCAGTGCAGCAGGGACCACAGCTCTTGATAGTCATTCTGCGCAGTATGCATGTCACATCAAGACTAGGCTGGTTCGCGCATGGAGCTTGTTTTTAAAATTCATTGCATTCCTAAATTTTATGGATCCGTAAGGCTGCTCTCGCTTTGCATCCTCAGCACAGAGTTTGGACATCTCGATATGGACTTGGGCTACAACCCACTGGACCCCACAGCATCGTGCTCTGTTGTGATGGGCGTACAACACTTGCACAGAATCAGAGTCCACTGATGCAGAAATGCATGATGGTGTAGATAAGGCAATCCAACAAGTAATCAAAAGTTGAGATTTGACCTGCATGGCAGTGCCTGTCAGCCCGTAACGACGCTTTGTGCGCAAGGAAGTGGCTGCCCCATAGGTGCTGATATTGTCGTTCTTTGTGCTCACCCTCTTGTTTTTGAGTTTGTGAGCCTCGTCAAATATGGCAACATGCCAGTCAATTTCCTGCAGTCGGTCAATGTTGATCCTGAACAGCACATGTTTGATATCAGCGTGACTTGATGAATCCCCAACAGCTTAGAAACAAAGCAATGTGCATTCCTGCGCGGTTCTGTACCTGAATGTGTCATAAGTTGTGAGCATGATTTCTGCCGTCCCATGCAGGATGCTTTGAACAGCTGCTGCCCTGCTTTCAGCAGATCCATGATAGATGCCCACACGGAAGGCACCCCACGTGGAGAACTCTCGCTGCCAGTTTGTCAGCACAGAACTGGGAGCCACAATGAGGATCAGCTTCTGCCTGCGTGCAGCAATCAGTTCTTTCAGCATGATACTATATGGAAGCGTTGCTGACAGCTTGCATGCGCGTAGCCATTCAGACTTGACATGATCAAGTACACATCAAATGGAGGAGGGACTGATGTGAAGGATGACCTGGAGTTGGCATCAGCAGGGGCAGGCTGCAGGTCAGCACTTGTGCCGGTCTTGCCGAGAATTGCAGCAACAAAGCCGATGGTCTGCACCGTCTGCAGCAATACCAAACAGCAGATAAAATTGGAGAGCCTTTAACTGCATGTGGCCCTTTCTCCAGTGTGAAGGAAAGGAAGACAGATATTTGCAACATGTAATGGGAAAGAACGAGCTGGTGATTAATTGACTGTGCTCTGCATGGTGTCATGCAGATCAGAACCAACCTTGCCAAGGCCCATGTCATCTGCCAGAATGGCACCCTGCTTGAGAGCATACTGCCGGAAAAGGAATTGGATACCCTCTCGCTGGTACTCGCGCAAATACCGGTTTATGCTGCCTGGCACTTCGAGCCTCAAGGATTCCCCTGCAGGCAGAATCTGTAAAGCCTTTTGCTGTGAAGCATTTCACGAGCAGATACTGCAGTTTCTCCTGACAGCACAAGAGAGTAGACAAGCAAAAGAAAGGAAGACAAGCAAAGAAAGAAGGACGAGCAAAGACAGGAAGAGAGTGTTGGCTTACCGTCACTTGAAGGGGAAAGCAACACCAGGGGCTCATTGGGACCATCAGTGGGAGCATTGGCAAAGTTTGGGGCTGCCTGCGCCTGCACTGAGGCAAGCGCCTCCTCATCACCTGGACAGCAATTAAATTGATACACCAATCATAAGAGACTACCGGAATGCTAGTCAATCTAGACTCTTTCTGACCAGCACCACAAGAAGCCTGACCTTGCGCCTCCCTCAGAGCAGCCTTCCTCCCTCGCTTCTTGGCAGGCGAAGTAGCTGTCTTCCTGTCCTTCCCTGCTGCTCGGTCTCTTTTCCTTCCTGCTGCACTGTCACTTGCGGCAGCCTCCTTAGCCTTTGAGTCCCAGTCGAACAGATCATCTTCGTCAGATCCTTCAGCTGCCTCACCCCTGCACAGCAAGAACACGTCAAATTCCTCTTTAGCCTGCAGAAGAAGGCAGCAATCTTGTGGCAAGAATTGCAGCGCTTCATGGCCAGAGAGATCAGCTGACCTGTCAGCCACTGAAGCATGCAGTGCCTCGTGACGGTAGAGGGGGTCTTTCGGAGCAGATGCCATGGCAGCAGGCTCCTCATCCTTCAGAGGGCGTTCAGGCTCTGGCTTTCGATTGATCTTCAGAGCCCGCCACTTCCGATCCCATCCCTTTGTACCTGGCAGGCCGCTCCCACCCTGCAATAGGAGCATCATGTATTTGCTCATCTCTTACCTTGTTGCAGGATGGTGCAAATCAGCTAGAAATCTTGCAGCGGACCTGTATGCTAACGTCACGAGCGCTGCCTGCTCCAAGCTCCTCTGCCTGTGTGTCAGAGCCTGGGCGCGCATCAGGGGTGGACAACTGCAAGACAGCTGGTGCTGCTACGTCCTGTGTTGGCTGACTCAAATTCTGTGCAGCAGCCTTGATGTCATCGCTTGCTCTCCGTGCTGATGAGCTCGGCGCCTCACTTGCGCTGGTCGATTTGAGCTGAGCGAAGAAAGCTCTCATGCTGCTTTATGTCCTGCACTTGTTCTCCTCGGTCTGCAATAAAGCACTGCGGGTGCCATTTCAGTAATGTCCAGTCCCTCTCAGAAGGGATCTCTGTGTCTTGGTCCCTGCACAGATCGAGAAGAAATCTCGCCTCGGGAAGACTCACAGCATTGCAGAATCACTCACAGCATTGCAGAATCACTCCTTCAATCTATCGGCTGCTCAGTTATGAACATAGGACATGCATAGGACTGCCCAGCGTGTACGAGACACCGAAGCAGGCACAGCATGCAGTATAACTTATGTCAACACCGAGAATATGAAATAAGCCCACGCCAGACTAATATTACCAATAATGCTATAAACTAATGAATGCTTATATTGCTATCTCCAAAATGACGCGGAGGCTGAAATTTTTTTGGGACCTGCTTAACGTTCAGATCATAGTTCCAGTTTCAGCTTCGAACGCGATTTTGATATACATGCAAGTCATATCAGCAGTAAATTGATTTAAACTGATTCGATCAAATATATTTCATTGACTTCTGATCGCAACATTGGGGAAGATCGGTTAATGAACAAGTCTACGGACCCAGCTTCCCTCTCGCAGGAAGCCACCAGACAGATCCGTTGGAACATCTAAGAAGTGCGACCCACACTTTGCCGTGACCAAGAGATCAAGCCCACAAAAGCAGCTGATCGCGATGAAAACCACCTGATGAGAAGCATATAATTGGATCGGTAATAACAGGCAAGCTCAGGACTTCAGGACGTCTCCTAAGTTCGGATTTCACTGCTAGAAGACTTGCTGCGATCACTTAAGAAGGAAGGATTTGCAATTGTTCGCCGTGATATGCATGATGGTAAGCCTGGCGGGGACAGCCTCAGGTCGTGCTTATGGTGAAGGTGCGATACAATCAACCGATACAACCAACCGAGCACTTCGTTGAACTATGCACTCCGACTCCACCTCTTTTGTCGGATGCAACTCAGTCAATTAGGTCAAAGGTTTCATCAGCATATATATTCGCGCAGATACGTGGTCGCATCGCCAGGGCAGGCTGCTGCATCAGTCGGTTGCGAACACATCAACGGCCTCGGCCGTCTCTCCTTCTCAGGCCCTCTCCAGCCTGACCAATTCGCCCACCGCATCAGGCGCTTCCAACGCTGGCACTGCCGCTGCTCTGGCAGCAGGGAGAGCAGCTGCTGCGGCCAGTGCTGCAGCTACAGCAACCAGTTCGGTCCTCCTGAAAACGCTTTGTTTTTAGTTGCATCCCAAGAAGAAAGGTTCTTGTTTGGGTTTGCGTGAATAGCTCGCAACTCTTGTAGATGAATATCCCTGTGCTTGATCAGGCACGGATGGAGCTATCTCTGCAGCTATCAAGGCGGCAGCTGCAAGCGGGGCCGCACAAGCTGCAGGTTTGCTTCTCCACACCCAAGAAATGTCCATGCTAAAAAGTAAAGTTGTGTTTAATCAATGAGAACTTCCTTGCAATGATTGAGGCTGTGAACACTGTCCTTGCCCTGTGCAGCCGAGGCTGCTTTTAACGGCACAGCCACATCTGCAGCAGTTGCTGCTGCTGCCGCAGCAAGCCACACAGCCGCCGCTGCTGCAGGTATGTCGACACACTTCCACGAGGAAGATTGCACGGGGCTCAAATTCACCATTAATTGCATCTTCGCTTGCTCTGTGTATATGCTGGTGGGCACTGCTGACGGCCTTGTCTGTGTGTGGGACAGCTGCCCTGCAAGGCGATGCGGGTGTAGCCAGTGCACAGGCCGCAGCTGCTGGAGAGTCTGCAGCTACAGCAGGTCAGTCAGTCACCTCTGAACCTTCCCCCTGCACCACAACTGAAGCGGGCTGCACTGTGCTGCTGGATAATAATATAATGGTGTTCACAAGGGCATCCCCTAACAGACGGATGGCATGCTGTTTCTAAGCCGATGTCGCAAAATTGAATGTGAGATTGTGCTGCAGCTGTGGCTGCCGGTTTGTCTGGCGCCTCGTCAGCGGCAGCCGGTGACATCACCGCTGATGCGTCCACAAGCCAGAAGGCGTCAGTCAATGGTGCCGGTCCCCTTGAGGGCGGCAGCAAGGCCGTCACAGGTGAGTAAGCATACAATGCCCACCTCCTTCTGGTAGTTTGATATTATACTACGCACTTTTCCTGCCAAGAGGCAAGGTGCGCCCTGCGGACAAGCTGCAATCAAAGGCTGCCATAATCCTATCCCTCTGATGATTTAAGAGAAGCACAGGCAGTAGGGCTGCTGTCAATTTTTTTGGTTTCTGGCCAGTCAAATGGCACAGGCATTGATCGATTTGTTGTCTCCTGCGCAGACGAAGCAGCGGCAGCTGCCAAGAAAGATGCCTCTACTAGTGCCACAGCTTCCAAGAGTTCTGCTGCAGGTCAGCTCCTTACCATATGGACCCATGCCCTTAAGCCATGACCACCCCAGATCACATCGATTTCGTTACCTCTGCCAATCCTCAGAGCTCAATGCTCCATCTTACAAGTCAGTCCAATGCTCAATGCTGGTTTTATGCGTGCCCGTGGATTTGCAGGCGCAGCGGCAGCGGCCAACGGCGCAGTGAGTTCCACTGCGGCGGGCGGAGGCTCCTTTGCAAGCGCAACAGGTGCGACAAATAGCCGAAATTCACTCGTATGCAATGTGATCGCTCGTGTTTCTGGGCCAGAGGTGTCTTATATATGGCACACATTGCATAAGAATGTGAGAAAGGGCTGCCTTTCTCCACACTACGCGGCTTATGGTGGCTCACTCTGCCTTGTAAGTCTTGCAGTAACGTTTGCTTTGTTGTTATATAAGTGAGCAGGAGAGACACTCAAAGCTGCGAGAGAGACCCCAAATAGGTGGTATTCAGTCACCACCAGGACTGTGAGATTCCTTTCGTTTCTGTGACAGGCGGCAGCGGCCAGGACGCCCAGATCAATGCAGCCGGCACCCAAGGCGCCAGTTCAGGCGCTGCTGCAGAGCAGGCTGCCAGCTCAGGTAACGGGTGCTCTCTCATGTACGGGAATGCATGCGTGAAGGAATGTTGCGCTGCGCACAACAGTCACCTTCCTAGACAAGGTGATGGTGGTGATCAGCCCGGTGGGCGAGGAGCATCCTCTCTCTTGGCATGCTACGCATTTGGTTTTTTGCAATGGGGATTGTATACATGCAATAAAGGAATCATTCAGTGACCGAACATTGCTGTTTCTTGCAGCGGCGACGACGGTTGCAGCCGACAGGGCAGTGACAAACGTGAACGCCAGCAGACGGGGCGGCACGGCCACTTCTGTGGCTGTGGGAAACAAAAATGCAGCTGGCTCTGCTGCAGGTACATACCCTAACATGCTCACATATTCATGAGGCATAGGCACGCCATGCTGCTTGTCGACACGTCTTTGTCAGTGTGCTCTGGTCTGCGATTGTTATGCAATGTTGGGAGAAATCTGGAGGAGAGCAGCACACAATCTGAGGAGGCATCTGTGATGCAGCGGCCACCAAGGGCTCAGCGGAGGGCTCCGCGGCAGCTGCCGGGCGGCTGCCGAGTGTGGCAGCATCTGCCACAAGCAAAGGAGCGGCTACGGGCGCGTCGTCCACTCAAGACACTGCATCATCGGCCGCCGCCAACAGAGTAGCAGGTGAGGCATTAAGCGCGAATCCACTTCAAGGGGCAGAAGAGCCATGATGGCGCAGTTGTGCACAGCTTCTTCAGTGCACATCGCATGTATCTCATGTCTTTAAAACCCGGGTATCCAACACTGCCATCTGCAGTGCTAGCAGTGCACTGCGTTGCTTGGATATGCACCAAAAGCAGGTCAGATAATTCATACAGCTGTGGGCTGTATAAGGTAAAGACTTGAGCACATTTTGCAATTTAGTAATGTCAGTGCATGCAACAGTACATGCAGAGATTGGGAAGTAATGGCCATTAGAAGGTGCCAAGGCAGGTGGTGGTTTGCAGGTGCCTCCACTGCAGCCTCTGGTGGTGCAGACAGCTCCTCGGGCACCACAATCCCCAATTTTCCAATTGGAGGTTGAGTACTATGTGAAGTCAATAAACCTTGCAAATCTGCAGCCATTGACACAACTGCAATATATCGATCCCGTCTTGCTTTTCAACCATGCATGCCACCAGATGTCGACAAAAAATTTAGAGTTGGTAAATGCTGGAAATTTGCTGCAGTGCTGAGATCTGGGTATCTTGTCATTGCCACCAATGTCCACATTCTAAGCAAGAATCAATTATTTTGCGAGGATTGCCCAATTTCTGAAGCATCCCCATTAGCAGTGCCATGGCTGTCCTTCAGCACCCCAACCCATGTCTCTTCTGGGACGACTGCTGCCCACTTTGGCATGTAATCAATACTGAAGTTCTTCATAGCGCCCAGAATTGCTGTTCGCTTCTCCTTAGTGATATCCATTGAAGTCTCTCCACTGCTGGTGCCAGTTGATGATGTCACAACAACCTGGCAGCCATTGCCATAATGCTTCTCAGCCCCACATAAAATCAGACGGTGGCCAGCGCATGCTCATTGACCGAGACTCAGCAAATTTGACATGTGTACAGTATCATATAAATGTCATTAAGCCGAACCATGGCCATGGAATACCTTGGGCAGGGACTGTGCTCTGCTGTGCTGTCGCTGACAATGGCCTAAGCTCGAAGCAGTACTGTTCCCGTCCTCCCTTACAGCTGCACCATCGCTGATTGTTGAAGTGCCCCATCCAGCAAAGTCCACTGGCTGGCAACCATTGCTCAATGCTCTAGCTGTTGCTGCCAGTGTGGCCACATCCACTGGTGACGCCGTGCTTCCTGCAATGGCGTCAACAAGTAGTCGTCCATAAAAGACTATGAGATTGCATCATGCAGCAGATTTGCTGCGATTTCATGCGAGCCACCTCAGGACATCCTTATCGTCATCGGCACGGTGACTTGTGTGATTGGGATCAGTCTTTCACCTGGCTCTGCAGGTGTATCGGCGCATGTTAGGCCCCGGGCGTCTTGAGCCAACCTGGCTAGGTGAGCAGCTGTCCTATCATCCAAACCTGATTGAGGCACTTGTGCATCGACGCCGTTGGCTTCCCCATTTCCTTCACACAATTGCAATCACAAAGATAAGCTGCTTCGTCAATGGTGTTTAAAGCATACTGCAAATGAGGCAGAAGAAGCAAGCGCTCTGTAACTGTCGTGTGACGTAGACACACACCTTCGTGAGAATGCTGAGGATCATTTGGATTCTCCTCGGTATTCAAAGGCTCATACCCTGACGTTGCTGCATCATCGTCTACAATGCAAGCCTTGCTTCACGGGTGTACTCTCAAAATGCGATCAGCGATTACTTCTGAAAGCATGCCGAGTATCTGCAGCATAGACTTCAACAAATAATATCCTGCACATCAGATTAATTTTACTGTACCTTCGGATGTATCGCTGCTGTTGGAGGCATCAATGCTGTGGGCATCAACAACTTCATCTTCTGTTTGTCCCATGACGTGCAGGAGTAAAAGCACTTTCTCGGGACACTGATAATATTGGTAGATCAAAATAAAACTACGGTGACGTTTTTGTTAATTTGCCTTCGTGATCGTCACATAAAGTGTGTTGGAATGCATTTTCCAAGGAAAGGCAGCCTAGAATGACTAAGCACTTGCTGCAATGTCCACATGCGAAGCTTGTGGAGGGACCCTCAATGTGCAATAATTGACAATGCACAATGAGAAATCCATGCATTTTGGGAAGATGCATGGCACGCTCGATCAGCTCTTCTGTGAAGCCTCTTCATGCCCTCTTTGAATTGACCATCGCACGATGAGCAAGGCACAAAGTAAAAAGGATCTTGCTGAGGCTGGGCGTAGAAAGGTACGCAAAACAATTCTATAATTCTTACACATCTCACTTCTCTGGGTCGAATTCAAGATTAGTCCCTGTAGGGTGCGAAATCAATGGCACTTGACACTTGTCCTCCAAAGTGTGCATTATTTGATACGACAGGACCTCCAAAGCCTTTCTGGTGCATAGTTAGAATTCATCACAAAGGTCTACACATGGCAAGCAAAAATGTGTCTCAAGTCTCTTTTGTGACATTGCTTGGCCTTCATTGTGGTGCAGCTCGAGGCTTTCCGCAAGCAGAAAGCCGAGGGGAAATCCAAGGCACCCAAGGGGGCCCCTCCTGACATTGCCTCAGCTGCAGACAGCCCCAGCCCCAGGAAGGCCCTGCCTAAGCAACCACCTCCACCACTGCGCCAGGGATCTGGGGCTGTTGCTCCGCAGAGCAATGCAGACCGTGCAGACACCAGGGCTGTGCCACAAAGTAGCGGCAGCAAAGATGAGGAACCACAGCAGGAGGGTCCTTCTGGACGGGGCCCAGGAGCGAGCTCCCAGAGCATCCCACTCAGCCTCTCATCCCCTGATGAGGGGCAGCAGAATGCTGACACAGCTTTGGGGAAAGCCAGCATAGCCCCTCCTGCCACATCCAGCTCAGCCGCAGCAGCCGCAGCCACTGGCAGCCATGCATATGCGCCGGCAGCTTCTACGTCTACTTTCCAGCAGACCAGGCCTCCACGGACCGCAAGGGACCTCCTGTTTGGCGCCCTGCCTGCACCGCCACCACTGCCGCTGCCCCCGCCACCTCCTCAGTTCAACTTCAGGGCGTCCCAACCGCCTCCAGTCTCGGCACCCACCAAGGACAGCCCACAGGGAGACCGGGGCAGAGAAGAGTCCACCCAGAGCAGCAGCAGCAGCGGCAGTGACAGCAAACAGCTGCGTGAACTGCCAGCTGCGGAAGCAAGAGCGAAGCCTGCATCTGCAGAGGAGCACAGTCAGGAAAAAGCAGTACAGAGGAGCAGTGCACAGCTGGAAAGGAATCCCTTTGGCAGCCTCTTCCGCGCTCCAGACCGGCCGCAGCAGTCGCCACTGCAGCCCAGCAGCAGCCGTTCTGGCCAGACCGCGCCAGCAGGCCCATCAGGGCTGGACTCGCCTCCCCCTGGGGCCTCAGCTCTGCAGCCATCAGCCACCTCAGCGGAGGGTGCCTCTCCGCAGAGAGAACACCAGGGGGACACGCCAGCCTCAGCTGGCATGGTGACTGCAGTTGCTTCAGCAGAGAGTGGGCCACTTTCGGAGTCTATTGCGGTACGCGCGGCCACCGGCTACGCAGCGCTGTCTGACGGCTATTTGTCTCCTTCGCGGCTGGAGGAAGCTACGCCCTCGCCAGGCAGGCAGCCGGAGCCAGATCAGGCGGAGGTGCTGCCAGTCAGTCGCAGCGCGGGTCTGAACAGGCTTGACAGCGCCTCTCCCGCGCCCTCTGGCAGGACCTCGGAAGCTGCCGCGCCAGCTTCCCCGCGGCTGCGGCCCCTGCAGGGGCCCAGCAGTTCAAATGGGTACTCCGCACTGTCAGACGGCTACATCGGGAGGAGCCCAGGCGGCAATGAAAAGGCGGATAGCAACGGGAACCATTCCAATGGCGGCTTGAAACCCGGGGAAGGAGGCTGGCTCGGGGATCGAGGAAGTCCTTATGGCGCTGGGACATCTGCCGCAAAGCAGGCTGTGCAGACAGGCAAGGCAGGCAGCAGCTTTGCGGACCTTTTTGACGCAGTTCTGTCCGACAACAAGGGTTCGAGGAAGCCGCACCTATTCAGCCCGAGCCGGGGCACCGGCAGCAATGCGGCAGCGGTAGCACAGGAGCCGCCGCCGCCTCTACAGCATGCCACCTCAGGCAGCGCAGATACCCATACACCATCAGCGCCTGCTTGGCAGCAACACACTGCCAGTGCTGCCACATCCTGGCCAAGGACATCAGGGCCGCCACCGCCGCAGTTGCAGCCATCCGCGTCCGTCTCAGACGAAATCGCGCCGCTCGGGCGGCGGGCACTGGGAGACGCGGACACAGACACCGGCAGCAGGTCGGCCGAGGGGGCTCTAGATATTTCTGGCCCCGCGACTGCCCCCAGGGCGAACGGGGAGACCTCAGGGTTGGACCCCTGGGCGAGGCCATCTCCGCCGCCGTCCTCCGGGGGCCCGCGCAGCGTTGGGCCGGGGAGCAACGACGGCGGGCGCGCCAGGTGTGTACCTAATTCCTGTTCCTTTGGAATCAGGCAGTTCTGCTCGTTGATAATCTGGCCTGCACAATCACCATCAAGCATCAATCGCTCAATCGAGAAGGACTAAAGCTTTTGAGCCCACCCTGTGCCTCTGCAAAGCAAAGCAAACAGAGCACACAGGAAAGCCTTTGAGCAATGCCTGCTTCAAGACCTGTCCCCTGATTGCTTCAGTATCTGTCCCCCAATGCCCTCTACGGGCGCATGGCGCACCCTTGTTACAGCATGCCTGGCAGATCTGATTAAGTAACAGGCCTGGCTTGGGCATGCAGGTTTGCTGCGCTGCAGCAGCACATAGACGAGCTGACGCGTGAAAAGTACGAGATGCTGCGCGGCATGGCTGGCCAGCGCAAGGTCACCGAGAGCCTCGAGGACGAAAACCAGAAAATTGCGGACGACTTCAACCGCCAGGTGCGGCCGCCTTCAGCCTCAATGCTGCAGTATCCTTGGCGGCGCCATCACAGAAATGACCTGGCATGACCTAGTCAAGATAGGCACCTTTGCATCCGAGTTGTTGGTATGCTTGGGGCTGGCAGGTTTGGGGCAACCTTCAATGCTCTCGATGCCTTAGCGCTGCTGGCCATGTTCAACTGAAGATTATAGGATAGGCCTGGTGTTTTCAACTGAAGAGAATACCTGGCGTGGCCTATTCTCTGCAGCTGAGCGCCGCTAACAATGCAATACAGTAACACTGAATTCCATGCATCTTTGTAGTAGGTATGCTGTGCCAAGAGGGATGTAGGTCACCTGACGGCTTCTGAGCCGGGCAAGACGTTTGAATGACCTGCAAGCTCCCGGAAAATAGCCATACGTACATTCCTCGCAGAGGACACAATAAGGTTGAGACGGTGCTGATGAAGAGAATTGTGGGATTGGCTGTCAGCATGGGCACGGCTGTTCCCACAGTAGATTTTAGAGGCAGATCAGTGATTTGAACGTATCTGTCAGAAGGACTTTCCTGCGCTATTTGGGTGATCATGACCAACCATGTTGTCAATGGCCCCGGGTGGCCGGGGGCGGTATAAATACAGAGCACACGATTGATTGGGTCTTGCTTTGATCTGGCGAGTCCATCAAGGGGTAGGATTGTGGCAGCCTCTACCTGCGAGTCGCCTGCAGGACGCACCTTGGCAGGAAATGCGTGTAATGAATGTTTTCGATGCGGCTGTGCAGGCGGGCCAGGTGGGCGCGCTGGGGAAGCAGGTGGAGCAGCTGAGGGCGGAGGTTGACGCGCAGCGAATGGCGTTGGCGGCCATCGCGGCCGAACGCGACGCCGCGCGATCCTCCGCAGCCGACTCCTCCCAGCGCCTCGAGGCGCGCCCTTACTTTTGACAGTAATTTGGCATTTGCATGCACCATGCACACGATCTAGTAGCCACACCAGCGTGGTAGAAGAGGTATCTCCAAAGGTCTTCATACCACCACTTTAGAACAAAAGCACAGAAGCTTTCTTGATGCCTCGATGTTACCCAAAGCCTATTGTCGGTGATGCGCCGCTGCTGCGTCCCGTAAGTCGGGGCGCAGCGGTGATTGAGGTCCTTGCCCACCCATGAGAGAGGACATATGGTACCCATAGAGCAAACATTGGCCATGCACTTTGTTCTCCAAACCTGCGTCACCATACATGATACTTTGACCGTGGTTGTGCACAGATGAATGAGGATATCCTCTGACGGCTGACATGGTTGGGAGTGCGCGCAGAGGCTGGCGGCTGAGGTGGTGGAGTTGGAGGAGCGGCTGCTCCGCGCGAGGAGCAACGAACTGCGCGCCGAGAAGGAGGCCGCCCAGCAGGCGCATGCCGCGCGCCGCGCGCAGTCGGCCGCGCAGTCTGCGCAGCTCGAGCGCGGCAGCCTCCAGTCCATCATTGATACCCTCCAGGTGCGCCCTGCCTCACCCCTGCACTCCCTCCCGCCTCCGCACAACAGATGCAACGTGTGCTCTGTAGCTTCACTAATCGCCTGCTTAGCTACCACCTCAAAGCCGGCATTAGCTTTACTATATTGCTCAGTTCGCCCCAAGGCACTGCAGGACAAAGCTGTTGATTGATTCCTGGCTTTCATTCTTTAGGAGTTGCCGTGCAGCAGCATTTTGCGCCACATGAACAGGCTACTGCAGGATGTTTGCTGGGACTCATGGTACATATAATGCCTGACGGCGGCTGCTGCTGAGGCACGCAGGAGGAGAAGCGCAGCCTGCACGTGAAGCTGAGGAAGGCGGTGCTGGGCGAGCGGCTGCGCGCGGAGCAGCCACCCAAGGACGCCTCAACGCAGACCACCGCCACATCAGCCGCCTCCCCATCCAAGGCCGCCGCTGCCGCCCCTGCCACCCCCAGGCAGCGCAGCGCACTGCTCGATGACGCCCCTTCAATGGTGTGTGCCTCTGCAGCATTTGCTGGCTGCACCGCCCCCTGCTTTCAGAACACGGTAGCCTTTGAACAGGGGGGGCCCTCACCAGCTGCCATGCAAGTGGCAGCTTGGGGTCCAGTGGGATGTAGGATTGCAATGGCCTGTTTGCCAAATAAGGCCACATGTTTGGGGGGGCTCTCTGCATCTTCTCACTGTGGGGGGTCACACCTTATATAGTGGCTGGACACATGTGCATGATATGCTTTTCCCTATGCCACAGGTTGCGCCCAGTGTGCGGATGGCTCAGGGAGCGCTGGATGCGCACGCATCTGAAGACGGTCTCTTTGATGAGCCGCTCTCCGCTGCTCTCTGCCACCTGCTGCCCCCGCTTGTCTACCAAGGTAAATACTTCTCCTCTTTCCGCAAGGGACAGGCATTAGGTCTTGTCGGTCAAGGGACAGGCATTAGATCTTGTCGGTCTTTCATCAAGCAGAGACTCACCTCCAGGTCAGTCATTGGGAGTGCCCAAACTGATATGTGTGCAGGGAGTGTATCAGAGCTGCCTGCATCTGCAAGAAGGTGCACTGGACTGAGGAGAGAGCGTCAGTAGTCTCGCGGTTAATGATCGGCGTGGTTTGCCATGAGCAGGTGGTGTGGCGGGGAATGCTGCGGAGGTGATCGTGCAGGAGCGCGCGGCCTTGTCAAACATCCACGCCATGCTAGCGACGCTGGAGTCGCAGCAGCGCTCTCTGCTTTCCAGCCTGCATGCTAAGGAGGTGGGCTGCTGCCATGATCCCTGCTTTTCCCCATGTCTATCAAGCAGCTTGCAAGTATGCACCCTGAATGGCAGAGCTGGTCATCTGTCAAATGTTTATGTGGCCTTCCGCCCTGATATTTCACAATTAGAAAGCTGGGTTGAGCGAGGTGTCTGCAGTGTTGAAAGGGAAACACGACCAGTTTCTGTCGTCGGCAAATGCAGGATACTGTATCAGGAACAAGGAAGCCCCAACATGCAAGAGTATCAACTTGATGCCGCAACGGCTGGCATGTCCAACATGATTGCTCACTTGAGTGTTGCAACAGCCCAACTTAACACCGCCGCGTTCAAGGATGCATGCTGTTGTGATGTGCAGGAGGAGAGCAGGGAGCTGGGCACCGAGAACGCGGAGCTGCGCAGCCGCCTGGAAGCTGCGCAGCAGAGGCTGGAGCTGGCGGTCTCCCGTTCCACCTTCGTGGCAGCCGCCCCGCAGCCGCAGGCAGCTGCTTCGGAGTCCGCAGAAGCCGCGCCCGCGCGCGGCGGCCGACGGCAGCTGTTTACGGAGTCGGCGCCCTCGACGCCGGCGCAGCCTCTCCGGCGACCCCTGCGTGCTCCCAAGGGTGTGTTACTTAAGCAATATTTTGTTTTACCTTTAACTTTGTGCGCTAGCTGCTGATGTGAAGGATGTGCATCTTCGAGAATGCCTGCATTCCTGGGGCACCTGCTTGCTCAAGGACCACACTCCTGATGTTCACTGCCAGTTTGTGCAGCACCCCAAATTGGAGATTCACAGGTTTGCCGCGTTGCACCTTCTCTTGTACAGCAGCAAGCGCTAAGTAGTACACCATTATAAATGATTGTGGTTGGCGTGCGTTTTGCCCGCTGATCGTAATGGTGGTCTGTGCGCAGCAGAGGAGCCAAGGCGAGGAGCGTTGAATTGGGTGCTGGAGTTCCTGGTGCCCCATCCACAGACCTCGCAGAGGATCGGCCAGTTTGGCTGATGCACTGCAGCCCATGCCGTTGCCAGAATTAATCTTGTGCTTATTGTCAAAGCATTTGTGTGTGAGGTGGTATCACATTGTCTGTCTGTTCACAATACTGGCGGTATGAAAGATTGAGGTCGGCAGCTGGCACAGAATGCGCCTCGTTTCCTCATACAATGTAAATGTCAGGCTTGCATTAGAAGTAGCATTGTAGTTCACAAGGAGCCATCTTTCTGGCTGTTCAAGCTGTACTAAAAAGCCAGCATGTAGTTTTCTGGTACCTGTGACGCTGTGATGCGTGAATCCAGTGCGGTCAGTTGCCTTGCTCGCAAGTGTGTGTTTGCATCCCATGCACCATAAGCTTCCCAGGGGCCCTGTATGTCCGCTGTCAATCGTTATGGATGCATAAACAGGCATGCATTGATCAATCTCCTCGTGGTGCCTGAATCTTGTGAAAGCAGTGCTCGACGTAATGAAAAAATTACAGCCAGTAGCTTTCAGAAGTCTTGCATCTTATACTGCCCATTATCTGTCTGAGTGATGTAATCTTCCTTCCTTCCTTCTGTCCCATCCCGATTAACACTGATATCATCAATGCCAATTGCGCCTATCCCTTGTGCCCATATATACTTGCCACTTGTTCACGTGCAACTGAGTTGTACAGCAGGCAAGCAATACTCCTCATTTATGCGCATTCATGCAGAGAGCATTTCTGAAGAAATTTGTTTCTTCTTGCATGCGTGCTTTTGCCAGCAATCTTGATACGAAATCAACATAAAAGTTTGGGCAGGAGCTCCTCTCAGTACAGGAGTGCCCGAACAAATTTAAGGCTTAATGCCTGCTTGCAAGATGAGCTGAAAGCAGAAAATTGAATAATGCTCCTGACAAGGAATGCCAGTATATGCCGCTGCTCAAAGTCTCCTTCACTGCTGAACATGTCCCACATATTTGTAGCTACTTATGTGCACCTTGACTGACACTTGCTTAGCTAGCCATTCTAGAGCAGTGATTATGCACAACTTTGAGCCTCTCTAATCTGCGATAGCTATTGATGTGTGACTTTGCAGCCCCTTGGGACGGCTGCAAACTCACAGGGGAGCCTCAGAGCTGACAGCATAACTAGCTGAAACCCAGCAAGCGATCACAGCTAGCCATTCCCTCTGGATGTACAGTACCCCTCTTTGTATTCTGGTACGCATTGATCTTGGAACCCGCATCGGCCAGGCTTTTGGTGTACTACCTATCGCGCTCTAGCTACTCAACAAATGGTCTCTCACCACGCAAACAACAGTCCCATAAATTCACAGCGCCCACCCAAACTCCCAGACCCTTTTCTTGATAAAATTGTCTCAACCAGAGATATGCCATCCCTGCTACACCTATTCCTATTCCACGGCTCCTTGGCTCTGTATGCGCAGGACTCGGTCTGAGCGCACACCTCTCAGGAAAATGTGCTCGTCCCACAGGGATTCTGCAGCCCCCAGGCGGCGCCCTGCGCAGGGGTGAGGCCAAGAGAGTGCCTTTGAGACATCCTCCGCATGCCATGGAATATTTAGAGCCCCCTAGGCTGCGCCTTGAATAGAAGTGGGGCCACGTGAGGCCTCCTGCGCATGCCATAGGGCGCAGCCCCCTACGCCGCGCCCTGCGCAGGGATGAAGCCGCGTGAGGCCTCCTGTGCACGCCATAAGGTATTTGCAGCCCCCTAGGCGGCGCCCTGCGCAGGGGTGAGGCCGAGGGAGTCGCGCAGAGCGCGCAGGCCCTCAACGCACTGTCGCCCCAGAGTGGGCACAGCCATGACATCCATCAGAGCCGCGTCCAGTCCCATGGCCGACACAAGCGCGGCCGCGCGCGCCGTCACGGCGTTGTCATCCTCCATCATCGTCAGCAGCATCAGCTGGATCTCCCTCGACGCCCCCAGCTCGTGCGCCGTCATGAAGCCTGCATGCAAAGGTGGGTGGGAAATTCGATGCCTGTTTGAATGGAGCCTAGAACACAGATGGCCCTATATGCTGAAGGCTGATATGTAGATAGGGATGCACAAGGGAATACCAGCAGCACTCAAGTGCAAGAAGTTGGGAGCAGCAAAGTATGATTCCCTGTCTCTTCAAATGTTTGATTTTGTGCATGTGCAGCGAGTTGATGGTCATGCTTTTGTCTTACCTTTGTACAACATGCTTTTCAACCGGCCAAGTCTGAGCGCCATGCAAGTTTGACAGAATGGGAAATGCGTGGCACAGAAACATGAGCGAGTCTGAGAGCCACGCATGGCTAGGCAATGGGAAGGATATGAGACGCACGTCGATGGCTGTTGAGGAGGACGTCCTGCGAGCGCGCCAGGTGCTGGGGGATGACGTAAGCGCTCGCGTCGCCCTTCGCGCCGGCCTGCAGTGGAGGCAGCCCGGGCGCGCCCGCCGGCACAGCAGCCGCCATGTACTGCTGCAGCCCCTGCGCCTGTGAGCAGGACAGGGCTAAGCCAGCGGTGGGGAAAGTCAGCAATGACATGAACGGTGACTTACAAGGACCGGCAGCCCTGGCCAAATGCACCCATGTGCATACAGAAAGGTCCAACATCACCCACTGCCATGCTCAAGTGTTGCATTGGGACGGCAGGCGTTCTTGCACGGATTTGTGGGCACATGGGTCAAGCCTTCCTTCTCCACAGAAAAGCTCTTCTTTTGCAGCTGTATATGTCAAGCGCGCTGACAAGGGGCCCACGCCGCACTCGGATTGGCCCCCAACAGGAACAGAATAGAAGACAGGGTCTCTTCTGAGATTGCCGACAAGCCGGAGAGGAGGTTACAGCATTCACCCTACAACGTGTGTTCAATGGAAGAGAATTTGGAGCAGATGTCGCAGAGTACAGCACACCCACCGTGGGGGGCGTGGACGCGGTGGTCTCGGAGTTGTTGGAGTCGCCGGGGGAGGGTCGCTGGAAGCTCTCGCTCGCGTCTGCCGGCGGCTTCCCGGCAGCTGCCGCGGCGGCGCCTGGGAACGCCCTCGGGGACGGCTGCTGCCCCCGGAGGGCCCCCCGCTGCTGCAGCTGGGGCTGCGGCGGGGGGTGCTGGCGCGCGTGGCGCTGCGCCTGGCGGTGGGCATCCTCAACGGATCGCAGGCCGGCTTCGTGCTGCTTGAGGGAGGGCGCCTGGAACGCATTGGTGCGCACCGCGGCGACCATCTCAAGCCGCATCGCAAACAGCCTGCGCCAGAGAGCCCAGGGAAAATCATTAGAAGTCATTGGAAATGCCAAAGATTTGACTTTCCCACCCCGGGAAACGCCAAATGGGCAGGTGACCAGCTTGTGGCAGGCGCAGCCGCAGACATGCAGAACTCCAGAAACTCAATACTCAGCAAATATGTGTCCCAAATAACCTCCTGGGACAGACTTGAGTAGTCTAACATGCAGATGCAAAGTAAAAGCAATAGTACGCATGCAGAAGGAAGTATCTGACCCACTTGTTGCCAGACTGTGCTGGCAAACAGGAGGACAGACAGCACCCTGTGCATGCGTACTACCGTCAAGCCTCTCACTTCTGAAGGATGGCAACAAAAAAAATTAGTACTGTTGATAGGGAAGTCTTTTTTGTGATAAATCCAAAGTGTAAGGGTGCTCTTTACCTGGCCAGCTCGATGAATTGGAGGCCCTTGGAGAGGAGGGCTTTTTCGGAGGGGTTGATGGCGGCGGCTCTCTGGAAGCGGGCCTTTACAACCGCGTACAGCTGCTTGGCGTCGCGCTGCTGCAGCTCCCCCACAAATGCCTGATACTCATTCGCCAGCACGTGCTTCGGCTGCACCCATGTAGAGGATTGTAAGCATCACCTTGACGATAAAAATCAAGCATCTTATCAGGGGTGCTCAACCTAATAACCACAGGTAGCCCTGCACATGGGCATCATCAAGAGCCAAGACCACCTCCATTATCGAAAGACAGCATTAAGAATCTATCGTGTGGGACGGGGCATGGGAATCTACATTTAATATCAAGGTCAAGACTACGCGTCACTCTCCACCACCGGCCTTCCTGGTCATATTTTCACTCTTAAAACACTTGGATGAGTTAGATATAGCTCCCCTGGAAAAGGGGTGCACGTGGGCCCGGAGAACAGCTACTCTTATCCGCATTCCGCATTTGTGTCCTGCATTTCCAGGGTGTCATGAGAGGGCAGTTGCACCTGCACGCCCTTGGCGGCGAGCGCGGCGGAGTCCTGCACAGCGGCGGCCCACTCGGCGCCGCGGCCCTGTGAGATCATGCGCTCCCCGACGGCCGCCCAGCGCAGGAAGTGCACCTGCGCCTTGAGTGTCAGGATGACGCCCTCCGTGGTGGCGCTGCACATATCCCTCAGCTGCCGCGCGCATTCCTCTGGCTCTGCGCCGGCCGCCACCAGCGCCTCCAGCTGCCTCTCGTACTCCAGCCCCTTCTCCTGTGCCACATTGATAGCCGCTGAAGGGTGGGTGCATTTCATCAATATAGTCCCGATAACCCCTAACACATTCTTTCAAGTTCTTGCATGTGACAGTCTGACCGGCTATACAAGTGCGCCCTTGCAAGGGAACGACGGAGTTCTTGACTGACTTCATCCAAGGGGACAGCTGGCCACTCTGCTGACAAGAAACAGGATGTATCCTTCAAGTTTGCAATGTATATGATACAATCTGATGATCTCCTTCACTGTAGTAGCGAGTGCACAGGCTGGGCCCGCTCACCACGAACATCTTGGCCAGGCGTTTCCTGGAGGCAACCTGCTTGCGCAGGTCGGCAGAGGACTCGCCGCCCTCCTGCGCCTGGCTCTCAATGCTGGCCCTCAACGCCAGCGCAAACGCCCGCGCAGCATCTGTTCCATGCATCCACCACAAATCATCAGCACCTTCTGTCCATTCATGTGCTCGCCTTCGACATGGTCATAGTGGGTGACCAGAGGTGTTGTGTGCATGGGACAATATAGCACCTGACAGGTCGCTGGATGGATCTGTGCCCGCCGCGACGGCGGTCGCTGCAGGAGTTGATGCCTGACCTGTTTGTCTGCTTGCCGGCTTGCGCCTGCAATGGCAGAATGCACCATCAGCACGTATTCTGCATGTATTGATAAGGAATGGAAGCACGCTAACACAAAACCAAACCCTTGTATGGAGGCCCTGTCAGGAGATACAATTGTAAAAGGCGTACTCTGACAGTTGTGCCTGGTGGGAGCTGATTGTGGCAGGTGCGGCATGAGACGGCGTTTCAAGAGGAGCATTGCTAGTCTTTGGCGCCACCGCAGGCTTGTCCACCGGCAGAGGTGGAGCTTCCTACAGGACAACTCGACAATCAGCTCCAGTTTGCATTGCTCAGTACCGTTTGCTTGTGCAACAATGGCTGAATGTAACTCGGATGAGGGGGGTACTGACCGGGGGCAGTGCAGCCGAGGCTTGCTGCACGAAGCCAGCAGCCTTGTCTGCATTTGGGCCGGAGGCTGGCGCCATGGCCTCAGACGGGGCAGCCGGCTCTGGCTTGCGAGCTTGAGAGGGCGCGGCCGGAGAGTTTGTGCGACCAGTCCTCTCCTGTTCAGCTGACTGCCTGTCTCGCCTGCGCTCTGGAGAGGTATCGCGGCTGCGGCGCTCGCTCTGGCGAGGCCTTTCGCGTGAAGGGCTGCAGCGCACCACAATCACCCATCATTCCTCGTCTCAGTCCGGGCTTTTGCAACATGTCTTAACAGAGGAGAGTTTTCCAGCATTAAACCCGCGTTGTCTGCCCTCTGCCCATGGGATAAGTTGAGAAATTTCAACACGCAGCCCGTGCATGGCAGCAGTGCGCCACATGTACAGCTCTTTACAATATGGACCTGCGCTTGAAGCACCAGGACGAGCGCACGAGGAAATGCTGACAGGAGGAATGACTTCACGCACCTGCGCGTGCGCCGGTCGGTGCGCGAACGGTCCCGCTCGCGCCGGCGCTCGTCCGCGGCGCGGCTTTGGCTGCGCGTGCGCGTGCGGGCCGGGGCCCGGCGGCTGGCGCTGCGATCCCGGCTGCGGCTGCGGCGGCTGTAATCGTATGACTGGCGACCGCTGCCGCGCTGCCTGTCATCCCTCCGGCGGCGTTCCTCCTGCCTCTCCTTCTCTCTTTGCCTCTCCCTTTCCCGCTCGATGCCCCTCTGACGGCGCTCCTCTTCGATGGAGAGCCCTCGATCCAACGTCCTGTCTCGCCTGCGGCAATCGTCCTCGGCCTGCCTTCCATCAGTCCGCTCCTTGCTCCGCTGCCTGCATGGGAGCAAATCACACGAGTGCTCATCACCTGATGTTTGGCTTTATAGTTACGGAATCGTATCAGCAGAACTGCAGCTTGTTGATAAGCGCTGTGTGCCCACCTGCTGGAGTACTTCCAGTTGTGCATCTTGTAGTACTCATCACTGCGCCTGCACAAACGAACAAAAGAACCTCAAACATTTTCTTAGAAGGAGAGAGCACATACTTTTTGCATGCTCTTGCCAAATTGCTGAGCATGCAACATGCCACAGTGTCAGCCCACAAAGCAGCGGAAACTGCCTCATCCATGATTTGAAAGGATGACCCACCGTCGGAGCCGGTGATCCTCATCCTCTCGTCTCCTCTCACTGTCCCGGGCGTGAGGCCTCTCTCGATCCCTGCCGTCCCTGCTTGACCCCCGGGGATAACGCAACTCTGCCTCCGGTGTACGCCTGGATCCCCTTGCAATGCAATTTTCCCAATGTCAGCTGATGGACACTCACATGCACCTAGTGAGAATCCTCTGTGCACACTTTGGATGTCTGCGCTCATAATACAGCATGTGCAATATGATGCAAAGCTCACCTTTCCCGCTCACGCGCTTCGAGCGCGTCCTGAAGACCTCTCTCTCCCTTGATCTCGCCATCCTCTCTCACACTGTCGAGCCGATCCATGGCCACTTCACCTGTGATGCAACTCAGAACTGTCAGAATCTGGACATGCAGGTGGACATTTATGCATGAAGTCACACATGCAATGCGGCTGAGATGCGAATACAGGAGTCCTCTCGTTCAATGTAACCAGAGGACCCGTACTGCAAAGGGCTTCTCACTGCAACCAACAGAGCCTTCAATGAAACGGCAGCCCACCTGCAGGAGCAGGCTTTTGGCGCTTTGGAGACGGCCCGCAGACCTCCTGGGCGGCGCGCTTGCCCCCAGAGAGGGAGTCCTTGCTGGGGCTGCTCCCCTTGGGCCCACCCGGCAGCAGGGGCATGCCAGACAGGCTGCTGGAGTGGTCGCTGCTGGAGGTGTCACTGTCGGAGGAGGATGACTCGCTTGAGGATGAGCTGTCATCCGAGCTGCTGGAGGATGACGATGAGTCATCCCTGGCGCCGCTGCCGGCCGGCAGCGGCTTGCCGAGAAGCTGTGCGGCGGCTGCCGCTCCGGCTGCTGCCGCCGGGGCGGCAGCTACGGCCGCATCTGCGACCTGTGGGCCGCCCTCAGACTGCGCATGCGCAGGTTTGGGGCCAGCCTTAGCTTCCGCAGATGCGCCCTCGCCTGACACTGCAGGCTGCTGCTGCTGAATGCTGGGAGCCGCATGTTGGACTGCAGCAGAGGTCCCGGCAGCCTCAGTAGGTTCGGCCACCTCCCCAACTGATAGTGCTGGGGGCCCACTGGGCTTCTCCAGAGGCACGGCCTGCTGCACGTCGTTGCAGCTTCCAGCAGGGGAAGCCGGGTCCTGGTTAGGCGGCGTGGTGGGCTCAGGATCGCACGCCTCTGGGGAAAGGGCAGCAGCAGCGTTGAGCTGCTGACTGGAGCCTGACCGGGCGGCTGTCTCCTGTGCTGCAGCTGACTTGGGCCTGCCCACATCCTGCTCCGGGCCTCTTTGCCCCTCCTCGGCCAACTTGCTGGCCAGCAACCACTGATGGAAGTCCATCGGAGCCTCTGCGTCTGTGCGCGCCTGCTCTGCCTGGCTGGGGTCCGGCGCGTGCGCGGCTCTTGCTGCTGGGATATGTTCCCCTCCATCTTGCTCCAAAGGCCCCTGATGGCGTGCCTGCAATGCTGGCTTGGGCTGCGCCTGCAGTGGTGAGGATTGCCGCAACGCTGCAGGCGTGTGATTGCCGTTGGTCCCAGGCCTTTCCATGTTGCGTGGCAAGATTTCCGGGATCCTGAGCAGGGCCTCTGGCAGAGGCTGCAGGGGCTTCTTGAGCAGCTTCTTCGTCTTCTTGACAAGTGCATCTGCGCAGGCATGACAGTTGAGCCCAGATATCCCTGCAAGTAGGACTTGACAAGTAGTGGGATGCACAATACCTTGCAAGAAAATATTGTACTGGACAAATTCTCCATTGAACAAGCCAATATTTGAAGGCATGTCAAGCTGCCTCACCGATTTTGTTCACAAATTCTGGCAAAGGCGCAGAAGGTGGAGGAGTAGCTGCACAAGAAGACATGGAATTTCAGCAAATCTGTTGAAATTCATGCAAGCTTTGCAGGTAATTCAAGAGCACATCATCGCCATTATCACGTTTCAAATATTGTCAGATGTGGAGCTTTGTACTCACCTGCTTTTGGCAGAGCAACTTGCTTCCCCCCGATCTTGATCCTGAACTTGGGCTTTGCTGTGGCGCTTCCAGCCAACTTAATGGCTGCCGCACCCTGGTCGCTTAGATAATTACTCATCGGTTCTCGTGGGCCTGTCAAGCTCGTGTTCTGCATGTCCTGCCACTGTGTGTCTGGCCATGCATGTGCTGGCTTGGCTGCAGCCAGTGGCTTTTGCAGCATGTTCCCACAGAAGCCTGCCATGCCGGCAGTGAGGACTCCCTGTCAACGTGACATTTCGCTTCAGATATGAGCAGCTACCCAAGTCCCACCACATTCCAGTCCCTGAGGCAGCTCAGGTCTAGAAGCTTCGATGTGCAGGTTTTTTTGTCTGACCAATAAAAAGGGATGGTGGTAATTAATATAACACATCAGGCAAGAACAATATGATGTGCAAAAGAGATCGAATTGCCAGCACATTGTGCCTTGACCTTGGCAAGTTGAGGCAAAGATTTCAGCGAGAAGCGTGAAAGAGGCTACCTTGAGCGGATGTGAGATGTCACATGCTCTGCAAATGTCCACTTGTCACCCCTGTACGCGGCAATCCAGCCTTGGAGGTCCTGTCAGGAGCACTTGCCCATGACAGGGCCTTTTGATAGGTGTCATACACCTCCTAATGTCGTGATACAGCCTGTAAACATTATAATACGCCCCAATAATGAGTGATCACAACAGAATTCCTGAAACCATCCCCCCGCCATACAAGGGAACCTTCAAGAAATTGCCTCGGTTACCATTCCAGCTCAGGCCAAGGTCCCCCTAATCGCCATTTTGTCACCAATTTCTCAAGCTTTGAATTAAAAAGACCAATTGCATTGCTACATAGAATGGCATCGAAGCTCCTCTTCAACACTCCCCACAAGATGGCACTTAGAGAAGAAGCTGGGGGCAGTAAGAGGAACAAAAGAAACCTGGTGAGCCTCAGGGATTCCAGGGCATGGCCAAAGCTACCGATGAAGCAGCAACATATTCAGATCAATGAATAGCACTTTTGCATCCATGATCTTTGCTGTCCCAAAGCCAGCAGGGTATCACAAGCGGGACAGTGGTGTCCACGCTCCATGAGACCTATCGAAACACTTTCCGAGGCAAACGCCATGGCACAGAGCTTTCATTACCTCAAGTGGGAAGCCAGTACAGCAGATTCCACACAGTTCCTGCTGCCCCTGGCCACAAGCTTGTGTCCTACTTTACGAGTCCTCGGTTACTTATTTCACCTATTGCAAAGTTCCTGGCTCCTGTTGCGCACTGCCCTGCGATTTGAGTACACTGTGACTGCTTAGGTTTGTGGCAGGGCACTTGCTTGTTCCCATGGACACTGCTGAGGTGAGGAATCCCTGCAGATCTGTCACAGGTTCTTTTCTGACAAGCCTGATCTGGCTAGTGCCTGAGCGGGCTGCCCGACCTGGGCAGGCATTTTGCATAGCCCTGGATTTTCATAGACCAGCACCTGAACGTCTGCTGATCATCACCGTAAGTTACTGCAGAATTTACAGACAATGGCCAACTAAGCTAAGGTTGTGAAATTTCATTATGAGCATGGATGCATCCACCAAGAATTACTTCCAAGCACTGCCAGTGACTCAGTCAATGTCGGGCCGATCATTTTGCATTAATGCAGTATCATGACCCACTGCCATTTTGTAAGTGATAAACATTACGGCCACTATGAAAATGGCGCGCTTGGATGATTAAGCTGTCCACAAGAATGTGCACATGAGGCCTTGAGCTCAATAGCATGTCACGGTGCCGCACCTGCGGCATGGTTGCGATATCAATCAACTTTCAATACTGCATGTGCACTTTCTGGCAGGTTGCAGCTGCCCGCACTGACTTGGAATGCGGTGACAAACAGTCTTTGATATGGCTTTGTGGCGATGGTTAATAAATATTGGGTTTATGCATCACAGAACATCATGTATGATGCAGCTTGAACCTTGATTGTGCTCAAGCCCAATGTTGCTGCAGCTGATCAGCCTTACGAGAGCAGGTCAACATCGCATCTGATCAGACGAAGGCTTGAATAAACTTCCACAAGCTTCAAGGCAGAAAATCCTGTTTACACCACTTCCAGACTCATAACTCCAGACAGACTCATAACTCCAGATCTGATGAATGCCAGCCGATAACTCTGATGAATGCCGGCCGAACAATCTTGCCCTTATTCCTGCATGCTGCACAAATGCACTTGCAATGCAATTTGCATCTCTCTGATTCTTTCTCAGGACGCACAGTCTGTCAAATATAAATGACTCACATCATTTCACTCAACCTCACATCAGCTCACAGCACCTACATCCAAGATGCACCCCCAATCGATATTATCATCAAGCTCTCATCTAAACACAATAGCGAAACAATTTAGCCATATTGTACAACATCCATCCAATCAGGCTTGAGTCAGTGGATATTGGCCACACGTACAGAATTGTAATGGCAAATGAACAGTTCTTCTCTGCATTCCCAAAAAATTTTGAATATGTTCCAGCTGCTTAGTAGGTCCTGTCCTCGTCGATTGCCTTGTCACCATACTCGCCGTTGAAGATAGCTGCCACAAGGAAGAATGAGATGAATGCCACCAGCAGAACAGATGCCTGGCCCAATGGGATACCTGTGCACAGATAGAAATCCAGTAAATATATCGGTTCGAGTCAGCTTCACAGGATCAATCCTGTGTGAACATTTCACAGAAGCACATGCACATCGTTCATCACATGTTCATTGTGCAGCACACGTCATGCTATGCCATGCAGCGAGACCTGCATGTCAGCACAAGACTAATTGAAGAGCAAAGTGTAAAAGTGGTGCACCTGTCTCCAGGCCAAACTGTTTCAAGGGGCCGAAGCCTGTGACTTTCTCGCCAATGACAGCTGCCAGGAATCCCAGCTGCGCTGTCCGGCCTGCAACACACCAGATGCCAGGTAAAAATGCAAGTTCTCTGTGTTCTTGACAATATATGCGCAAGTGTACCACTGCTGTTGGGAATTGCTGGCAGTGATTCATTGCTCCTGCAAGAGATACTGTGGACTGATACTTCCGGCTACAAAGAGCTGTCATGGGTTTGATCATACTAGAATGATGAGGAGCTAAGGAGGTGTGCACTCACCAACCAAGAGCTCGTTCTTCTTTGAGAAGCCAAACTCAGTCGCGCCAAACATGTCGCCCGGGTTGCTGACTGCATTGATCTGCGGCTTCTGAGTGGGACCTGCATCATATAAAAAGTATCGTATTCAGGCACAGGCACTCCACAGTGGTACCACAATGACCCCCTCAGATCTTACTGATACATAAAACCAGTGCACCAGCATCTGTATTGCATGCAAGACATTCATCCTCACTCCAGATGGGGAGGGAATTTGATTTACGGACCTGCACCGCGCTTCTTAACATCGCGCTGGTTTGCAGCAGAGAAGGTGGGGGACTTGGGGTTCAGGCCGCCAATGAATGAGTAGGCGACGGTCCCCAGCACCAGCAGGTCGACCGCGTAGGAAGGCAGGCCGAGCTCCAGCTGCAGCTGGCCAAGCGGGCCTAGTCCTGTTGAGATCTAGCACAGACAAGCAGAAGTTGCTCAATAATAGGTTTAGTAGAATTATTGGTCTGCATGCCAATCTATTTGCAAAGTACCGACAAACACAGGAACAGCACTGCATAGGTTGAATTGAGGCCAGCAATCACACAAGAAATTGCACTTTACTCGTGTTGGATCAATGAAAATATAGCTTAGTAAGAGGAGGCAGTCGACTGGATCCTGGCTCACCTCTCCAAGGAGAGCTGAAGCGAATCCCAACATGGCAAGACGACCCTGGAAAATCATTCTATTGATAAGGATACTCTTCCAGTGATTGCTTAATCACGGTTTTGCAAATCAAACTCCAAAAACAGGATTTGCATTCCAGGTACCCGCAGTCGGATGCCGACAAGAGTCTCACCACAAACAATTCGCGGCGCCTGGTGAATGCGGGCTGAATGGGGTCGACCTCAAATGCTCCCTTGTCGTAGCCAGTCTTGCGGCCCTAGTCAAAACAAAGAGACAATAACCTTTCTAAGTCTGGCGTTGAGACCACATGCATGGAGCACTGCCTTCTGTGCAGGTTCCTCAACAAGTCGACATCTTTATGGTGCTTCCGCCCCAATAAGACTCTTTTTAACAGATAGATATGACAAAACGTTGAAGACAGGCTCCCTCCAGGATTGATGATATTTCAGCCAGTGATGGTTTCCGTGATCAGCAGCCAGATGCCTCGGTCGCACCTTGTCCTCCTTGTTCCTTGTGAAGAGTGCCTGAGGGGTAATCTGGCGAGCGGATTGTCTGAACTTAATCACAGGTGCAAGTGCTGTGCGAGATCCAGTGAAGGAGCTGCGACCCAAACTGGACGCAACCCTCGACACTTCTTGGACGCGCTGCGTGCTGCTGGACAATGCGAAAGCCATGGTGAATCGCTTAATTTCACTGCGAATCGATTGTAAGTTAGCTTCAAGATGTTTAATTATAGCGCTCTGCTCTCTTCGACCGTTTTGCCCAAAATAGAGGTGAGACGTGGTGACATGTCTTGTGGCCATTAAATTTTCCACCCTGGGAAGCTGCCCGATATGCAACTTCCCATGCACCTGGAAGGAGAGCTGATCCTTCTGAAATTCAGTCCCATCATAGACATAGACATAGAAAGGACTTGGGCTTTGAATATTGGCATAATGTACCAAAATTGATCCGAGCACCAGCGTGGTGACCTGTTTACACATATGCCACACAGGAGAATTGGTCAGTTGCCACAGCTTCTGGAAGATCTTCTGCATTCGCCCACACCAGAACACGCAGTCATTTACAAAAATAGATATACAGCAAATACAAATTCCCAGATGTTTGCAATTGCTCTCATTTGTCCCAGAGTTTGGCATTCCAACCGTTGACCGCTGCGCAGCCGTCCTTTGGGTCCTCTCCTTTGACTAGTTATAGTCTCTATGGTCTCTCTGCCCTCTGATCTTGGATTTGTCTAATGTCACGCCCGCACATGTTTTTGCAGTCCTTGTGGAGTGGCAGTGTATTGTGCTAAGGTCTTTGTTGAGGTCCAGCAAATGCTGGGCCTGCGGGCACGGGCAGAGCAATGCCTGCATTTGCTGGCCTGGGAATGGGCACTTTGGGCTCGCCAATGCGGAAGCGCTTCAGGAAATTCAGGAGCACCTCGGCAGTGCGCGCCGCTTCATCCTCATGGATTGCATGCCCCGCCTGCCACGCCAGTCAGAAGCAGCATCTCAGGATTGTTATTATTATTACACGCAATTCTGCCAGAGGCAAGGTGTGTCTACAGACAAGCATCTCAGGATGAGGCGCTGACATAGCACAAAAAGATGTGGAGTATACTATGAGAAAGTGGAAAAGAAGACATCAAAACAGGGTGAGCGCGAGGGAGTAAGGAAAAAGGGCTGCCTCGCAGTGTGTACATCAGATGGAAGCTTTTGCAATTTTGTGCTTCAGAAGGACCATGCGAGGCAGTGCAGACACCTGCTGCAGCTCTGACAGATGAAGCACCACATGAAATGAAATGGAATACAAAAACGCATTACCAACTGTTCAAACTTCTTCTGTGCATCGTGCATGTAGACTAGCGCACAGATTTAGCCGCTGTGGTGCAAGAGGTTGTACCTGCGGTAGGAGGACCATTTGGAAGCGGCCCTGCATCTGACCGATGGTGAGTGTGCGGTCCAGGCGGTCAGTGCCGGCCAGCATCAGCACCTTTGGTGCCGTTACACCAAGGAAGGCATCGCTGAGTCCTTCGTACCATCCCTGCCTATAACACATGCACATACCGCATGAGTCCCTTGATCCTTATATCACGAGGAGCGACCACCTCTTAATGTCATCTGCAAAAGGGCCTGACAATCTGCAGCAATCCCAAGAATGTGACACTTTTCAGATGTGTCCAAGCAAAGCCATACCCCAAATAAAAACTCTCCATTGCACATCAGTAAAGGGTCGCCCTGTGACCTGCAAAAGGACATTTGTAGATTGCACTATAATAACAGCTCACCAGAAGGGTTGGCTGTTCTCCAGGGCAGTGCGCCACACCCATCGGCCACGATCTACAGCCACCTCCTTCCTCAGCATTGATGGCAGCGACACGGCAGCCGCCTCTGTATTCTTGCAGGTGCCTGTCAAAGCAGACGCTCGCTTAGTCACCTTTGCTAATCCTTTCCTGCCGCATGACCCACCACATTTCATGATCTGGTATACGCCCTTCAACTTCATGGAGACAGTCAGAAATGATAGACAGGCTACCTCCTCACTGCCTGTGCAATGTTCTCTACTTTCCTACTGTCTTGTTCCTGCTGTCAAATGGGTATGGGCCGAGGCAGGGCACCAAGGCAGCTTCGTAAGGATGCGGCTGAGGGTTTTACCAGAGTGCTTGGCCCATTCAAAGGCCACCTGCAGCGACGGGAATGAGGGCGGCCGGTTGCTGAGGATGACTGACATGTGCGGCAGTGATGCCAGCGCTGTCCCTTCCACCACATCAATCACCACCAGCCCTTCCAATGAAGGTATTGCCTGTGCACACACCGCCATCACATGATCAGACAGGGCTGCTGCACATCACAATTTGGTAAAGAGGTATGCAGACATTGGCGCAGTGCAAGCGTTTTATCAAGAGAGATAAAACGAAGGGCTGCTTTGCGAGGGCAATTTCCCAGCAACAACAAAATGGTCCCTCGGCCCAGGAGCGCTAAGTTTCTTAACATGTCCAAGTGTTGTTTGCATATCTCTTTCTCTCAAAGCCATCCCTGTTACAAGATTCCCTTGCACGACGGCAAGGCACTGCTGTGTTGCAGTGTCCAGTAAAGAGGTTATGCAGGTGATAAGGGTAAATGGCAGATGCTGACCTTGAGAGATGCGGCCCACGTGGCAATGGCGCCCCCCATGCTGTGGCCCACTATCACAGTGGGTGCCCTCTCTTCCCCCAGCACTGCCTCCCATACTGCCACAGCGTCCTGCATCATCACGGTGTACAATGTTCAAATCCTTTGATGCATTGTTCCAACACACGAGACTGAGAAATCACATCATGGCAAGCTTTTGCAAATTCAGAAGGGCTGATGGTACCTTGGACAAGGTGTCTGAGGACAAATCCTGGTCGTCATCTGTGACTGTTTCCCCATGCCCTCTCATGTCCAGCGCAACCAATCGATACCTGCCAGCATTGCACCAAAGGAAATTCCAAAATCTACTTCCGTGACTAGATACAATGGTACAGCGCCTGAGCTCCGGTAGGTTCTCAGCAGCAACCATCTGGCTGCTGCAGAGACATCCCAACAATTGCATCAGAACAAAGTGGGAACACATCTTCCTGTAATGCTCACCTGTCCTTTACAGCTGCTGCTACTAGCGCCCAGGTGAGGCCGGTGTATCCGCAGCCATGCAAACAGAATAGTACTGCCCCCTTGCTCCCAGCCATATATACCCTGGTGCAAAGAAGTCACAGAGTAGACATGCATGCATCGTGTCGTCCTGTCCAAAGTCCAGTGTTCAGCAAGGGTGGCAGCCCACCTGAATGTTCCTCCGCGCCCTTCAAGCCGCAAATCTCTCTTTTCATCAAAGTACTGATCCCATGTACCGATTTGTGGCTCAACAGCCTCTATCACAGAGGATGGGATGCCGTCAAGCTCATCTGCGTTCTGGCCGCTGGTTGACACACCGTCTGGAATGGTACCTGGGACAAGAGCAAGCAATTCTTTGAGCATTGGATCCGCCTCAGGTTATTTGCAATTCCTGATCATGAGTTTGATCAAGCAGTCAGCTGTACCAACTTCACTTACTAAGGGGACCGAAAAGACTATCTGATGATCCTGCTTGAGCGGATGTCATCAGCGCCTGTCTCCTTAAAGCCGAAGCTCCTGTGCCAGTTGGAGGCCTGGCGGACGTGCGGGGAGGAGGTGGTGGCATGGACCCATGCGGCATGCTCATGTTGACAAATATATAATGTAGACGGTGACGAGCCAGAAATTGTTATTTAGATTCCTCTACAAAGCATTCTTGAAATGACAAGATTGCCCTCTAGTACTTATAATATGTATAAAGAGGCATCACAGATAAACAATTCTCCCATCGCCCTGCATGATCCTTGCCATCAAGTGGTGTTAGGTCGTAGACACCCATCTCAACCGAACAGCAAGTAGGTTTAGTTTGCTTATACTTGGATTCGACCTGAGGGATCACAACGAGAAGAAAGCAGAGAGTACGAGTCAGGGAGTCAATTTGGAACGCCGCAGGTGCGCTGCGTAAGATCTTTCCCCGTTACCACACTAGCCTCTTCAGAAGCGCGAGTGTTGGGTGAGAATTTGAGAAACCCCGTTCCAAAGGGCACAGTTAAGGCAGACAGCCCTACAGTGGGCACCAAAGAAGCCGGGTTGTTGGCATACCGTGTGTAGCGGGGTTGCAGGAAAGGCTGCTTCAAGATGGGGTTGGCTTTCACAAAGTTGTTTGCCCGCCTCTTCTCCAAGAAGGAGATGCGCATTCTCATGGTAGGAGTTCTTCCGAAGCATGGCATGCAATTTTTCGATTGCATGTAGGAACAAATCTGACTCGATGCTTGTGTCTGCAGGTGGGACTCGATGCTGCTGGTAAGACAACCATCCTGTATAAGCTGAAACTGGGAGAGATCGTCACCACCATTCCCACCATTGGTGAGTTTCAACTCTTTTTGGAATTGATGGTGTGCTTTCTGCATTTCTTAGGCTCTGAGGTTCGCACAAGGTGTATTGTCCCTCTTTTTGGTGATCACCTTTCCTTGGCTCAACCACGCACTGCTTGCTTGTGGCAGGCTTCAATGTGGAGACCGTGGAGTACAAGAACATCAGTTTCACTGTCTGGGATGTGGGTGGCCAGGACAAGGTGGGTGGCTGTGAGGTTGCATACTTTGCTGCTTCCTCTAATGCTGGACTCGTTCAATCAGAATGACGCATAACGCAGCATGTGCATGCAATTGCAGATCCGGCCGTTATGGAGGCATTATTTCCAGAACACCCAGGGACTCATCTTCGTGGTGGACAGCAACGATCGTGACCGTATTGGCGAGGCTCGTGATGAGCTGCACCGTATGCTCAACGAGGTGTGCTGCACAATCGGTCTTCTGCCTCTGCTGTTGCTGCACGGGATGTGTGCGGCCAAGCAAATGCTCTCTGATCTTCGTGTCGACGTTTGCGGGCTTGACAGTACCAGAAGAGACCGGACTCGTGCGTTTGGGCGGTAAATCAGCCTTGTTTGGGGTTGCAGGACGAGCTGCGCGACGCAGTCCTGCTGGTGTTTGCCAACAAGCAGGATCTGCCAAACGCCATGAATGCTGCTGAGATCACCGACAAGCTGGGCCTGCACTCGCTGCGCCAGCGTCACTGGTGCGTTTTCCTGGCACACGTCCTCGATTGTACTGGGCTGCAGACTGCCTTGTAGGCTCATATCTGGCTGGCAATATTGAGCATTGTCGTTTTCTTATGATGTCTTTGACTCGTATCATGTGAATCTTGATCCAAGCATAAGGCCCTTGCCTATTTACTGCAACAAAGTTTGTTCAGTGATCTTAGTGACAGTGACGCAGCTTGCTCTCTGTCAGGATGTGATGGACAAGAAGACTCAAAGTTGAGAGCCATTGCATTGCCTTTACTTACTGTGCCAATTCTACTGACAAGTGCCTTGGCTATCCAGGTACATCCAGAGCACATGCGCAACTTCTGGAGAGGGTCTGTACGAGGGTCTGGACTGGCTCTCAAGCAACATCGCCAACAAGGGGTGATGCACCTGCCGTAAAGATGCATTGATCTCTCCATCGGAAGGTCTCCTGTTTGTTCCATCTACAAATTCGCAATGTAGCAGCAGGTGCTGAGACAATGACTGTGCCCCTGCAGATGAATGGCGTAGAGGGGGCTTGCCTGGATCTTCTCGGGGTGAAATGACCAGGAGGCGCCTGTCGTGTCCCCATGGGAGGGGATTTGTGGGATCTGAGTCGGGGGCACTGTGTGTAACACTGCTGCTCACACAGCTTTTGGCAAGGTTTTCACCTCCGTGGTGCAGAGGGACCCAGAAATTCATGCGATGGGGTGGTACCTTGTTCATGGGGGTTTTTCTGCTGTGCGGATCTGCGCCTTGGACAAGTGACTGTTTGTCTTGAGTGTCAAAGAGCATCATATGGCTGTCGGTTGTTGGGATGGAGTCTGTGGCCGGACTCATCAGTCGCGTGCGTAATCCCTCGAACAATTGCACAATAAGCAGCCTCACTGTATCGCACACTGACCTCACTGCTGGACAGACTGGCCGCAGCTGATTAGGTGTGCCTGCATCTATTTGCCCGGATGTGTTTAAGAAAAAATCATGTCTTTCCTTCCCTTCTTCAGTGTCTGATGCGCAATTCGTGCAAACTGCTGGATCCCATATGTGGGGAAGCCCATGCACGACGATTTCATATATATTGGCTACCGAGTTGCATGAGAAGTGTGTGGAGACATATGCATATGCATGTGCACGAGGATCAAGTGTCACTATCTGCGAGTGCAACGCAAGACATCAGCAGCGGAATGTGAGAAGCAATATCGAATTCCAATAAAAGCATTGTTTAAATGCTTTACACCATAGAAGGGGCGCCAGTCAAAAGCATCTGCAGCAGCGGCTAATCTTCCACGGGTCAGCTTACCGCCATCAAAATTCTTCATCCACCAGAAGGTCTTATCAATTTCATGCAGACAACTCATATGATGCATCTTCTCAGCCCTGTGACATAATTTGTAGTGTGGCAAGTCAGAAATTCTGCTCAGTCTCTGAAACTCTGCAGACGACAATTTGCTCTCTCGAACGTGCACTTCTGTATCAAGTGATACTCAGTAATAACAGTCTTCATCTATCATACAGTTCTCCAAATAAGGGTGCAAGTACATCACTCGCGTTCCCATAGCTCTACTCCTCATGCACACCACTCATTTTCCCCAAAAGCACATCCTCAGCCTCGTCCCCTGCAGCAAAACGAAAGTTATGCCATGAGTCCCCTTACAGGCCAACACCACCAGTGGGCCATCATTGAGTATGGCTGACTGCACATTTACAGGAAAAGCCCACGGCACACGAGTAGCTGCTCGCGCCACACATAAATGATCAATGGCCATTGTGGTTATTCCAGCCAAGTGCACGCAGAGCTAGCGCGCAAGGTAAATAGCTGACGAATGGCGACCATACCTGCAACGAGCTTGTCTGCTTGTGGGCCTCTGGTAGCCGCGCCCACAAGGTCTACAAACTGCTTGGCAACTACGCCCGCCTTGTAGGTGAAAAATCCCAGGAGCATTGGCAGCAGCTCCAGATCTACCCCTGTCCTCTCATAAGCCCCCAGCCCATGCCACCTGCACAGACACATGAGCTCAGTTTGCTCGCTGCTTCCCCTCCGATCCCATGCAATCCAGTTGCTGATAGCCGCCTCGTTATGTGTGTCTCAGCTCAGCCCAGCCCAGCTCACACTGGGTATCACACTCAAGTCTCAACTTGGGACTTGTGCACAGAAGTAGGAAGTTCAAAGCAAAGTCTGATGCGACACTTGGACGCTCAGAGAGCAGCTGATAAGATCAAGACTGTGATGGAGCACAGTCAAGTGTTGTGCTGCGGATGATACGCGCCTTCATTGACTAGTACTCAACACAGAATTGCATGTCTGCACGTGCCTGTTGTAGGCGAGAGCCAGGATGACTGGGATGAGCAGCCGGGCCTGGCCGCCGGCAGCTCCCAGGAAGCTGGCGCCCATCCCATCCACGCTCCTGTTCAGCAGCCGCAGGTACATCAGCCCACCCACCGCTCCGAGGCCGTAGCTCGCTGCAGTGTCCTGCAAAAATACAGAGATGTGGGCCTTTGGCTTACATGCCTCTGCAAGGGATTGGCGCCTCTTCACTGGGACAGCTAGGCCCTCATTCGATCCTCTCAATGCTTGATATTTCCACAGCAAAGCAATTTCGTTGCCTCATCTGGCAAATCATAACGGCTTGGTCGGCCGGGGCAGCTGGTGCATGATGCTGCTCATAATGTGGCGCCGCGCCTGACTCACAATTGGCAGTGCTGCTCCCTGGTGTCCCAAAGACTAATCTGCAGCAAGGGAGCTCGCCCATGTGCTATAAGTGGGTCGTGTGTCCTGGACACAAACTTTGCAAAAGAGGAGCTGTGGGAAAGCTGGCCTACAAGCTATAAGCACATTGACTCTCATGGACGTATTTGGTATTCAGTAGATGCGCGATGTCCTCCTGCCAAGATCAGGGTCTGTCGCCCGTGTTTTGCGTGTGCACCTCGAATATAAACACTGGATGTACCCCTGCGCGTACCCGGCTGTAGAAGGTGAAGGCAGCTGCGAAGCACAGCGCGGTGGTGCCCAGGCTCCAGCGGAAGAGCCCCTGCTTCAGCGCCTCGTATGCTATCCTCTCCGCCTCTGCTCGAGCCGCCTGAGCCGCCACCTCATTGGGCGCTGTTGACGCCGTTGAGACCACCTGCACAGAGCGCTTCCAACTTTTGCTACTCATACAAGTGTAATGTAGTTCACTGGACCCTACGGGACCAGAGCACTCACTGCCGAATGCAACACTGTTGCTTGGATGTACTGCACCTCTCCGATTGCACATCCACTCAGCCAGTCAGAAAGCCAATGACATCCCAGAAAGGACTCAAGCAGGTCCCTGTGTCCTTAGAGCAGGTGATCTCCTCCTTTCCCGGGTGCCATTCTTCATGGTGAGCATGACATTCAACAGCTCCAGTTTTTATAGTATATCAACCAAGGGCTGCAGCTTTTATTTGTCACCTTCTTGCTGAATCTGCCAGAGCGCTCCCATCGCCGGGACTCCCCCTGTGTGGGCGCCACGTTCTCAAAGCCCGCCTTCTGCCGGCCCCTCTCGTACAGAATGCGCCGCTGCGCTGCCACACTCGCAGCCGCCGATGTGCCTATGTCAGTGCCACAATTGCTTTCATCAGTGCTCTCCGAGAGATAGACTCAAACCTGTCTGAGCAGTCTGAGACTCCACCTTGACATGTTCCAGGACCTCCAAAGGTGATTGTATGTCTGATCCACATTTCATTATTTCACGTCAAAACCGGCTCTTTTCTCTGGCGTTTGTGCTGTCATGCATGCATCTACTGTCTCATTGATTCACAGGTGCCACCTGAAGCATGCTGCGCACGCTGCGTGGGAGTCTGCCAGATAATGCTTGGGAGCATCCGGCGGCTTGTGTTGTTTGCGAGTCTGAGAGCCCACCTGATCGTGAAGATGGGGTCGCCTGCTGTGAAGGCTCCTGTGATTTCCTTGGCCGCAGCTGTTCGCTGAGGTCCACATCCATGCTGCAATGGCACACTCAAAGCATGAATACATCTGAATCATACTAGAGAGAAGCTTATCGACAGCATGCTCACCACAAGGAGAGTGACCTGACTAACACACATCGTGCAATGCAGACACACCACAGTAAAGCAGAGTCCCAGATATTCCATTGCGAAGGCATGATGCCAACACATACCTATTCAAATCAGCAACGCGGCTGAAGCTGAGGCCTCCAGCACGCGCCTCCTCCTCCTCCTCTGCAGCCCTTTTCTTGGCTTCCTTTGTAGAAATCTCCAGATCCAGCTGCAGGAATTGATCCAGAAATAAAGACAACGATCTGAGAGCACTGTGAGGCTGTTTCCGGGGGAAGCGACTTGCAGCAGAGCATATTGGATGCAATTGCCGTGAAAATTGGGGCCTGCAATCCCTCACCTGGTCTTTCCACTTGGTGTTCCAGATGAAATCAGAGGTGTATCTGCCGCCTCTCTTTGTGTAGTCGGCCTGCTCAACGCCCCCAAGTGGAGAGTACACTTCAGCTGCACTCAGCACATGAGCACATCACAGCACAGCATTGGCATTGGAGAATAAAAACACTGCCATGTGCGCCATCAGCAGGACCAGTGCTTGTTCTCTCGTTATGACAGTATCACGTACTGTACTCTAGCCTCATCCTGAGTTTGTGATGATCTCACAAGACACAAGCTTGCCTTGTACAAATCAAGAGAATAGGTTTGCATCACAACACGAAACCTTCGGTGAGAGAGTGCAGATAACGAGCAAGTCCGGGAATAACATCGGCAGCTTGGACTACAGCGGCTGCGGCGTACCGTGTGGATCTGCGTCGGCAAAGTACCCACTTTTCGGAGTATTCCTTGCCTGTAGGTGGGTTTGTGACCTGCCGGGACAACGCCCTGACCCGAAAAATCTTTCTGTTCTTCCAAAGTGAATGTGAGAACAAGGCATTTCAAGGCAAGCTGCTGCACTGGGTGTCCTCATCATTGTTGACTGATGTTCAGTCACAGAATATGAGGTTGTGAGGACGCAGATTCAACAAACTGGTGCAGAATGCTGGAAAGAGGATCACATGACGTCAGATGACGTGCACGTGGCAATATAGCCGTTCTTAAATTGGCAACTGTCCCCTTTCCATGCAGGATTGCCCCACACCCGGGCAAAATTGTTGAGTTGAAAAGGTGCTGAAGGCCGATAATATACACTGGGAGATTTTGCTTGTGTTCAGGTCAATTGCGTCCTTTGCGTCGTGCACCGACTCCTTGTTCAGCTTCTAATCTATTTTTGTGGAGTTTACTAGAAGATACCAGCTTGATACAACAGACACCAATGGACGTTGAGGAAGAGGAATTGCAGTCCTTATACTTGTGGGTACGTCCAGGATCGCCTGAAGGTGTTACTGAACACTGTGCCAAGACTGACCTAAACAATGGCATGTGCGGTGTGGCAGGTAGACGAAATCCCCCTTTCTCGCCCGAAGAGAAACATCGCAAGGGACTTCGCAGACGGAGGTATTTCGCCACCTCTGTGCTTGCTATGTAAAGCAAAAATTGTTGCAAATATGCTGGTAGTCTTGGACATCTACTAAGATTGTGCCTCTGCTGCGCACAGTTCTAGTTGCTGAGCTTGTGCACCATTATTTCCCAAAATTGGTGGAGCTTCATAACTACAGGTACGTGCAATTGGCGAGCCAGGCTTCCCACTACCTAAGCACTGCTTACCATCTTGCTATATACCTAAGCTTGGACAGCTTGTGCTGCATGAGAAGGCATAATGTGAAGCCACATACTCCAATTGTGAGTCCTACAATTCACTTTATCGTTGTGGGCGCAGTGGCGCGCATGGGCTGGCCCAGAAGATGTACAACTGGTCCACCCTCAACCAGAAGGTCTTCAAGCGCCTTGGCTTTGTTGTGGCCAAGAGCGAGTGCCAGGCATGCGCCAGCTGTCAGCCCGGCGCCATAGAACGAGTTCTGAAGCTGGTCAGATCGCGACTCTCTAGATTCGCTGAGGGACCCGGGTTTCTGCTATTGGACTCTACGGTAGGACATCCGGATCCTCTGTGTTCCCATCCTCTCATATAAATCCTCCGTGCTTGCCTCTGCTAAGAGGAGCAGTGACCATGTATCACCTGTGAAAACCATACAGGCGCACAGCAATGGTGCGCGTTCCATGAGAGCGTCTGTGGAGGACTTTCACGATGCAGACATCATGATGGGTTCAGCAGCAGAGCAGCACGTAGATCTTTATCTGCAGGATAACAGCAGGGCAGGCGAATCTCCTGCAGGACCCATCGATGACGCCCTTGCTGAAAAGGAAGTCAAGATCAAGAACTTGACATCTACCAATGAGGTACAATATCCGCCTTCGGCCTGTCGCATGTGTAATTCTCAGGTCTTGAGTGACTAGATGACCTCTAGGTGGGGTTGCCAGTGCCAGTTCTGAGTGCTGCAGCTGAGACTCCTTGATCGGTGCACACGCCAGTATTGACTGTAATCTTCAGGGGTCATGTGCGTTCTGCAGGTGCTGGAAACAAAGGTCAGGAAGCTGGAGCAGCTGGTGAGCTTGAAAGACATCAAAATAAAGACGCTACTTGCTAAGATGAATGCTGCTGGACTATTTTGACCAACCAACGAGCAAGAGGAGAAACAACTTGGTTCACCAAGTCTTTCGCATTCACAGCTTGGCACATGCAAACGGATTGCAAAGTATTTACTCAGTAACCAAACTGCACCTTCCCTGTATATGTTAGTCCATGCATCATAGCCTACTGTTCGTTTCAAACTGACAGCTGTTTGCAACTGATTGGTGAGCTGAATTAATTTTCAGCATTAATAAGCGCTGCAGGCTTATACACATGTGCATAGTGTTTTGCTTACTTGCTGCAATAGCGCAACTTGCTTTATAAATATCACGAAAGCATTTGATTAACATCACTTGTAAGAATTGCAAGTTCGTTTCACCGGTCCCACTGTCACACTGAGGAGCTACAACATATCCAAGAAAAATACCTCCAGAGACGCCCCATGTGCAAAGGAAACCCCTCACCAGAAAATGCCTGTAAGTAATCGCTGTGAGCCATCGCTGCGCCGGACCAGTCCGGTACCAGAGCAAAAGAAAACGATCATGCAATACCCAGCGTACTTGCCATGAGATTAATGGAAGCCTAGGTGGCTGCGACAGTAATCTTGATTCCAGGAGTCCCAATCGCTGCTTTGGGCTGGGTGGCTCCTGGCACTGCCGCTGCTCCTGCGGCTGGTGTGGCTGGCTCAGTCGGCTTCTGCTGCTCCACCAGCACTTTGCGGCTCTCATCATAGTACTGCAAATGCACCAATTTCAGCTCAGCCTAGCAAAAGCAACGAAACATGCAGGTTGCAATTTGAATGAACACCTCTCTCGCTCAGGAATAATTAAGTAGCAACTTATTTTAAACCAACCTCTGCTGAAACTCAGCAACAAAATTAATCCCACCTTTAGGATTTGCACGGTGGAGAGCAACTGGTAATACTAAATCCAGCGATTGGCAGCATGAGAATTTGCAATATCATACGCATGCACAGCGATCAGGCCAGCATCAGGACAAACTAGGAAGTTGCAGGATGGCATGTTGCACAGGAATTGCGGCACAAGAAGGAGACACATGCCCACGTGTTCAAATTGCACCAACATAAAGATGTTGCATGCAGCGCACCTGATTGGGGTGGTTGATGCCCTCGTCGCAGATGCAGGAGTGGCGCCCCTCGAACTCGGCCATGCATGCCAGCTGGAAGTGCCCGGCCCTGGCCTTGGCCACAACTTCCTCCACGCTGCGCTGCGGCAGCCGCATCGCGCGCAGCTGCTCTGCCAGATCCGCCGGACTCAGCGTCTTGTAGGGGCACCCGAACGCCTCGTTCTGCCAGCGCACATACCCCGTCAGCCAGTATATATAAAAGTGGAGGAATTCACATCCACATGGATCAGATCAGGCTCCCTGTGGAGTCATAAAGTGATATCGAATTTGCCCCTGGAATCACATAAATGGCATCAGAAGGTGGGCAAGTCTCCAGGATACCTTCGCTGGTCCTGCTGCATAGTGATCATGCCTTGCACTTCCTACATGAGTCTCAGCATGCTAGCTATGCGAAAGCAGAGTTGTTATCTAACAAAAGTCAAGCGCCCTTTTGGCTATCAGCTGAAGGAGAAGATGAGATGTCAAACCAAGGAAGTCACTGTCAGGAAGTGATGCCAGCACGATGGGAGCATGTGGGGCAGACCTTGGGAACTGGGATGCTGATAATCTTCTTGCAGGAGTAGGGGGTGTAGTCGGTGCGCTTCCCCTCCTTGGCATAGTTGTAGCGCACGTTGTACGCGTACTCCTTGTCAAATTTCTCGCCTTGGACCTTGGGTGCAAATTCCGCGCGCCAGAACTTCATGGCCTCCTCCAGGGGCAGCCCAATGCCCTGCCCACACCATCCGTTACTAAAGTACATAATGATTACGTGATCGGCAAAGTCAGAGCAAGAGGCCCTCTCGCATGCACACAGGGTGTCTGCAGCCACAGCTGTGGGGCATTCAACGTCCGGAGGCTAGCACTGTGCATGCAACGTATCAGCCTTGCCAATCCAGGAGCAGTCAAAGACATGCCTGATTCTGGATGAGCTAAATGCTGAAGATCTGGCACACCAACGCTCTCTACCTCACAACTGCTCCATGAAAGCAGGGCAGGCTTGATGTGTGGGTACATTCAGTGGTTAACAGTGTCCAGTGGGCAGACCTTGAGGAAGAGGCCCAGCTCCAGTCGGCCAAAGTGCTTCAGGTGGGAGTCTGCGTGCAGGCGGCTGTGCATGTTCTGCGCAAAAGGCAAGCGCAAGTTGAGTAGATTCTCTCAAAAGCCAGTACAGACCCACAGAGCATCAATTGACTCCAGGTTGTCCCATGCACCGAGCCAGGCTAGGTTTCACAGACAAGGGTGGGTGAGCGGCAGGCACCTGCATGCAGAGAGGGAAGGACTGCTTGGCCAGCGCTGGTAGCTGTGCTGCAGTCACCACCTCCTGGGGTCCCTTCTCCCCATCGCCATAGTCAGGGCCCAGGTACCTGGTGGAATCAAGGAGAATCCTGAGTCGCAATGCATGCAACATACATGTATGCGGACGTGTCTTTGATTGCAAAGTACTCTCGACGAGCGCCATGTAATGCTCCTGACAAACTTAGTCCACTGTTTGGCAGAATTGATGGTGCATGGGGGCCGGTCTAGCAGAAAGTGGTTGTGCAGGCCACAGTGTTATCCATGGTATTCAAACAAAAGCCAGGACATTCGCTTCAGCCGCAGACAGGAAGTATTGCTTTGGATGCGCACCTCTCGGACAGCGACAGAACAACGGGCGTGAGCCGCTCGGCTTCCTCGTCGGCGATGCTGGCCGCCCATCGGCGCGCGGTGAGCGCGAGCGAGTGGCTCAGCCCGGCGCGGAAGTGGCCCACCACGAGCGAGGCCACCTCGTGCCGCGACACGTACGCAGCGCCGCTGCGCAGCAGCACTCGCCGCGACGCCACCAGATCCGGCACCTGCTCGAACGGCACCTGCGACGTCCCCCAACCAGTCAGCGACCTGTGACTATGAGTAACGCCATTGTTGATGAACAAGCTGTCACGAGATAAGAGGCAAGTTATGACTGCAGAGAAGCTGAACTTGCAGGGCGCGTCACAAATGAATCAGTTCTGTGTTAAGTTTACATCCCGAGCAAGACCCAAGCAACCATCAGCGACATCTGCTCCCGCTAAACCACATATCGAAGGGCGACACACCCTCTTATGTACATTTATGTCAAAGAATGCAACCAGGCATGCTGGGACGCTCCCTGCATTTGATGCAGTCCTTCTGGACTGCTTGAAGACATCACAGGCACCAATATGTGGTAAAGTTTTTCAGCAACAGTATAAATGACACTGAATGTAAAAACGTTGAGGGGTCCTTGCCTTGAAGAAGGTGTCCTTGGAGGTGGGCTGCTTGATCTCGGCGGCAAAGGCGAAGTTGCCGACAGACTCCTGCACCTTGACCAGATCGGCCTTCAGGCCCTGGTACTCCTCTCCGGCCAGCGCCTCATATGCAAAGCTGTGCCGCCTCATGAACTCAACCTGCACACGAGAATGGCTGTTCATGACTTTCACGTGCCCGGCAACCTTGTTAGAGACCATCAGATGTCATGTAGCATCAGGTCACGTACATTCCCCACTGGAAGCCAAGTCGGGAAAAGCCTGATCACTGGGCCCTGCATTGCTCAAACTCATACAACACATCGGAAGCATAATTTTGACTGTGGTGCCAGGCCTCTTCGGCAGTGCGCGTCAGAGACAGTGCTGTTTTGGAGATCATGTCCTTGGCAGCTCACCTGGCTCGTGGGCATCTCGTTCTTGAAGCGGCAGCGGAAGAGCTCACACTCATGCTGCAGGAACCAGCGGCGCAGGTCCTCTGTCCTGCAGTAAGCCAGCCGCAGTACAAAGTGCGAGACAGCATCTTTCCACCTGGTTTCCTCAGCTGTTGCGCATTTGAGATGCTTCTCTGCGAGCTGGATCACCAACCCCTGCATGTGCACAGCTGTAAGGTCCCGCGTGTAGCATCCATGACGGATGGTTGCGAATATGAAGGCTTATAACATAATAGCGCTGCGATATATGTGCAGGAGAGATGCACCTGGAGCTGATCGCCCTTGAATCCCTTTGTCTTTGCGTCCTCAATACCCTTTAGCACTGCGAGTCACACAACATGTTGGTTGTCTTGTGTCTCGCGGAGGAGACGGGATATCTCAATTGTGAAATGATTTTGCTCCCCAAAATTGTTGATGCTGCGCATTTGTGGTTCGCAACTCCATCGTGGAAAGTGGGGCATCTTGCTCTATAGAGTTGTCCCCTCTCGTTGATGTCACGCCAATCACTGTCGTGAGAACGCACTCACCTCTCAATCTATCTATTGCGAACCGCTCAAACTCTTCTATGCAGACCTCTCCACTGGGTGAGTCCTTGTATAGGCTGATACGTTGATGGGTCACATCCTCTGCAGGTACGTCGGCAGCAGGCTTGATGGTGCGGGCCTGCTGCCGTTCCAGCCATGCGCTCATTCTGTGTGCTTTTGGTTGATTGATGGCCTAAGTGAGCGTCTCAAGCTCTTGCCAAGGGAGTCCCTCAGCTGACTCGATTTCACAGGCACACACAATGCCTTCCCTAATAGCCTCGATGGAGCGTATTTACAAGCATTCAACACTCTGACTGTATATATGATGTTCAAGCCAGTCCAAAATGCTTCGTTGGTGCAAGAAGCATCATGATGTTGACACCTGAAGCGGAATTGGACATTCACGGTGCCTTTTACTTTGGCAATGGATATTAAGTGCTGCAGATGTAGGATTATCCTTGACGACAAAAACAAATGAGCATCAAACTTGGGAACTCCCATTTCGAAGTGCAAGATTGGAATTAGTCAGTGGCAACGTCATCGACCAGTGAAAGTCATCAAGGTTTGTTGTTGGTGCGATCTCGGCTATTCTGAGGCTGATCAATCACGATTTGAAAGTGAGACTGTGCCAATAGCCCCTCTATCATGAGTCAGCTTGTGCAAGATCTCAAAACCTGGTACCACTCGCTGGTTGCTAGAATTGCTGGACTGCTTTCGGTGAGCCTCTTGGCCGTTGGGCATCAGGATTATACATGTTGCATAGTAAACATGAAAATATGAAGCAGATCAGACAGTTTCTGCTGTCTCGATGCGTGCATATTTTTGCTTTGACGCACTTCCAGTCAGCTTAGTTGTGCGTGAGATTGGACCCGAATGGACAGGTAGCTTGTACTGTGTTCTCAGAATCCCAGTAAAACTCTGCTGCTGTGCAGGGAGCTTCGCCAGGCACCTTACAGTTGACAGGCGTGTTGGGACTGGCAGCCTTGCTGTATGGGTATTATGCTCTGAGAGGGCCTCCCAAACCAAATGCAGACGAGCAGAGGGCAGAGCACACCGCCAGAGCACCTGGTACCTCGGCAGCAGCTGCTCCATCGTCAGATAAGGCGCACAGAACGGGTGCACCTAGCTCAGCAACAGCTCCATCCACACAGGTGTCAGGGACTCGCCATCGTTAGCTTTGACTGAATCATCGTGTTGATGATGTACACTTGATGATGATGACACCTGTTTTTTGCTTATTTTCTTCTGCCAACCTGTTATTGAGGTCCAATTTTGTTACAGATGCAAGGAGAGGAGAGGAGTTTGGCATGGGCCGTGAGATCTCAGCTGTCAGGCATCCGCAGTGTGACAGTCTCGGCGCCTGGAGTTCTGCTGGAAGAGTGGACACCCACTGATTTGGAGGTCTCTGTCATGCCATTACAGGGCGGCCATTTAGACCCCCAAGTCGCCATGTTCACAGCTTGGTGCCGATAACAAAGAGATCATTTCACAGTGGCGCATTCACATGCCAATCAAGGTGATGAAGTAAAATACAACGCATGACCATCACATACCTTCTTCAATTTCTCCCGCATATGGTGCAGGAATCAGCGGTGCTGCGGGAAGATGCAGCGGCTGTCATGCGGGAAATGCTAAAAACGGCGAACGTCTATGTGTTGGCCCATGTGATAGATGACATAGGCGAGGCGACAGTGAGGGGGGCGCTGGAGGCGGGTGGTCTGGTGGGCCCAAGTGTTGGGCAGATCCCTCCCCACAGAGTGCTCTTCTGCTCGACGCTAGAGGGCAAGGTGTCCATCGTGAGGCAGCTCGAGCCGGAACTCCATATTGACGGTCACCCTCAGACGGTGCGATTCCTGTCATTTCCCAGGCTTTGGTTGATCGGCAATATTTGCAGTACCTCAGAGGCGTGACTTCCCTGCCATGCAGTAGCTTGATATCTAGACAGCTTGCATGCGACTCCTTCAGGAACAATGACTCAGACTTGATCATTGATAAGTCTTGTAGGGCTTTTCCTTCGGTGCTATTATAATGTGTATTTCTGAGTATGCGGCAGTTCCAAGAAGTAGATTTTTGCTGTGCAGATTGAGGCCCTGAAGCGCTTCATGCCACAGCTGCTTCATGTGAGGCATCCCAAAGCTGAGGCGGCCGGGGTGGGGTCTCCCAATGTAGGTTCATCTGGCAGCTTGATTGAAGTCTTCATGACCAGCTGACATGGCATCCTGAAGTGTACATTATGGCCATGAACACTTGAAGCTTCGAGGAGTTTTTGAGTTGACGTGAGGTTGGCCCGTGCCGGGCACCGTAAAATAGCATGCTGATGTTGGACCAGGCAATATGCCTTCAGAAATCCTTAGATTGAACAAGTGCAGCTGGTCTTTGAGTGGTGCTGTTGCCTCTTGCTTGTCTGCCTGTGCTCTCATGTAACCATGACTACAGCATGACTGCCCCTCAGACCAACTTGGCAAGCATCCAAAGATTGGAAGCATATATGCCCTACAGTTAATGCGATCACAATTTTGCGATCACAATAAGGCATATCACAAACAGGCTTCCCACGAGCTGTCGTTGCCAGGCTGCAAGAACAACAACAAGCCCTTCACAACGGCATGCCATGATTCTCGTGATTCACAGAAGGCGTTGGACGCACTTTCTATGAGCAACAAAACACGCTACATAATTGCATTCTCGTACGATATCATATTTTGACCGTACAGTGCGCGTGCATGTCCTGATCCAGGGGACCAGGGATGGCAGAAGCACCTCACCATCTGGCCATTCGTGAGCAGCTCAATGAGCAGCGTGAAGCCTTAGCCGATTTGGATGCATTGCTTCAATCCTCTAAGGACGACAATGGAGAGATCCAAGAGGTTCACACCTTCTGCCCAATACCCTGCATTGCAAAAATGGATGTTGTGCAGTGTGCAGTAATCTGTCCTATGACATGACTTGCATACGGGATACACAGGTGAGGGATCAGCTCTATGAAGCTGTACAAGAGCTCGAAGCAATGCTCGCTGATGCAGATGCCCCAGCCCAGGAGCCAGATCTGGAGGGAGCCGAGGAAGAAGCCAGCCATGCTGGTCTTGGCTTCAGGTAGGATCTGTTATATGCACTTGAAGCTCATTGCTAGAAGCTCACAATGCGCGCATCTCATGCTTCAGGAGGTGTGCATTACTTACCGCAAGCATAGATAGTCTCTGACAAGCAGGCTGTGCTGCAGAGATGCATCCGTAGGGGCAAGTAATGATGGCAGCGATGAGGATGAGGAGTACGACGAAGAAGAGGAAGAGGAGGACATTGGGGACGCAGCAGAAGAAACAACATCTGACAGCGCTGTGCCTTCAAGAGCCACTCTTGCCATGGCAGCGGATGCAGAAGCAGTCGCTCAGGTCACACCTCATCTCAGACACTCTCTAACTCACCGTCCCCCAGAGGGATGTATATTTGAGTCTATTTGCCCCATGCACTTTGGTAGCGCTGTCCTTGGAATCTGCCGACATGCAGATTCAGAAATAAGAAGCAGATCACTTCTGATGATGCATGTTTCAACAGAGACACAAGAAATAAACAAGATTTCGTGCAGGCGGCGCGAGCCGGGCCCCAGACAGAGACAATCCATTTTGCGACGTGGGAGGCGCACACAAGGGGTGTCGGATCAAAGCTCATGGCTGCCATGGGGTACCGGAAGGGGACAGGCCTGGGATTGCGCAGAGACGGCAGCGCTGCACCCATCGAGGTGCGCATGTGATGCAGTCACATGCCTTTCCACATATATCCTCTTTCAGCCTTTCAGCCTTTCAACTGATGGAAGGTCTCACTGAGTAGAATTAAGTAGGTCGAGGTCATGGATCCCTGGAGATCTTCAGGGTCGGTGCAGTAGATGTGCAGTGCTGCCAGGTGCTTACATCAGTAGAACATGTTGGTCGAATGGCCTCGCGCCTGCTGCGGCGCCTCTTGTTATTTTTGGGCAGAGACCATCGGTATGCTGTTATGAGGCGCATTGATGCCCCCCCCCCCCCGGTTGCATTGCCACAATTAGACGTGATGGCTTGCGCTGTGCAGGTGCAAATGCTCAAGAAAGGGGCAGGCTTGGGTGTGGAGGCACTCAGCAGAAAGCTGAGGAAGAGCAGCCGCGGCGGAGAGCGCAGTAGGCGAAGGTACGCCGCTGTTCGGACTGGCACAAGCAACATGAGAATATCGTGCATGCGGCCGGAATATGCTCAAATATATTTGAAGGCTCCAAGGCACCGTGGGCAGTCAGGCATGCTAGGGGGAAGTCCAGGTGTGGCATGGATCTTGGAGCTTGGATCAGGGATGCAGCGCCACGTGCTTCTTTGCAATGGTGGCATGCTAACATGGTTGGAGATGGGCAAATCACAGGAAGCTGGCGGATGCGGCCCGGGCTGCCAGGGAGGCGGAGAGGGACTCTCAAACGCAGCTGGAGATTGAGACAGGGCAGCCGGGCCTCTTTGCCTTCATCAACACCCGACTCACAAATGGACAGCAGCCTAGCGGGCAGGCTTCAGCGAACAGCGGAGGGTCAGCTGCGCACTGCTCTGATATCTGGCACAGCCGTTCACAGTTGCGATGCTGCACACCTATCACAGGTTGTCCTGTGATGTGTGGTGGCAACTGAGACATTTAATGTGCAGGAACAGCAAGGACAGCGGTACCAGCAGAAAGAAAGAAAAGACTCAGCACAGGCAGATGGACAGGAGGGCTCTTGCTGCACAGCAGGTGTGGCATTGCCAGCGCATGTGAAAGGGATCGTGATACAAGTGTTACCATCTTTTGTTGGGAGACAGCCTTGTGCTTTCAGCCTTACAAGTGCAAAACAGAGTGCAGAACTTTCTCCGCTGTCACAGGATGAGGTTGCTGTTGTGCGGGACAAGCTGGCACGACTGAAGCAGATGGCTGCACGGAACGCCAACGATCGAGTCATCAGTGCTCAGGTACTTCCCCAGAGCGCCCCCTTATAAAATATATTGTGCTTTCAAATGCTTTAGTCCCACTGTACTATTCACTGGATAGTATCACAGGAACATGCACTTGGCAGTGCTTATGGATTGGGCTGCATGCTGTATATAATGTGTGGCTGCAGGTGAAGCAGAAGATGCAGGCTGTTGAGCAGGAGCTTGCAGCGGCAGAGGCAGTGTCACAGCATGCCCACAGAGCAGTGCATGCCAAGGAGAAAGAGAAGAAATGGCTGAAATTCTGAAAGGCATTGGCAAGTGGCCTCCGGAACGATTTTCACTGGAATGGCTGAGGCCCATTCACTTGGAATACTTGTATAATGCTGTGCTCTACCTTATGTACAACAACACACAAATACCTAATGTGCATTACTATTCATAGAATAGTATGATGTAGACAATTGCAGTGCTTGATGATGTAGATCTTGGTACATTGACTGCCATATTGCTAATATTTGCAAGATTGCAAATGAATTGCAGTAGAATTTTCCTCTCCACAAACCTGACGGCAATTCTCAGCAACTCTCATTGGTGAAAGACAATCGAGCTGGAACTTATCTCTGAAGGAATCGGCAAATTAGTGTTGATGGTGCCTTCTCAAAACCTGACAAAAGCTATCACGACTAGTCTCGTCGGTCCAGGAAGTCCAGCTGCAGCTCTTTCCCTGGAGGCATCGGGGCAAAGATGGCATCCAATTCCTCTTCACGGATGTCACTCAGATTTGCAGGATTCCACTTTGGATTCCTGTCCTTGTCCACCACCGCTGCGCGCACCCCTTCGGTAAAATCCCCCCGCCCGCACATGCGCACAGCCAGCGCATACTCCTGCCTCATGACCCCCTCTATCTCCGCCAGGGGACCGCCGCCTACACAGCAGCCACGATGTGATCTTCTTTTGCCACCTGGTGTCATCCTCACTGAGCGCAATACAGTAACATCCTCAGCTTATTTTTCTGTTGCCGCACCACAAACGAGGACATACATCTTAGTCAGTGCAGGCCAGGCACACTACTTTAGCAGGCTGGGAAGATACGTGACAGACCATAGCCATTGACCCCCCAAGACCGAGGGCAGGAAAGGAATTTCTTAAATAACACACGTCCACAAGTGTACTCTTGGGTTGCAACAGCTACGGTTGGGCACCTCCCACCTCATTCATCAACTGGTCCATTTCTCCCTCTCTTGATCAGTGCAGTATGTGACACAAAAACTGCTGCTCATCATCAGTCATGCATGTTGGCATTACGACAAAGGCCGATTTTATGCTTGCCACACTGACAAATGGCTGCAGCAACACTGGCTCAAGCGATGCAAGCCGACCGTCAAAACCCAAAAAAAAGGGGAGTTGGAGTGGAATTGAACCTGCATGCACTGCCTGGTAGATGGCGGCAAAGTGCCGTAGGGTGACGGCCATGCTCATGGGGCACAGCTTTTGCAGCGTCTCCAGGGTTTCAACCGCAAATTGCCTGGCTGCCGGCCGCTCATTGGTCTGGGCAATGGTCAACAGGTCGAGGGCGATGTCATCCAATGCCTGGGGGGCGGACCTCCCCCTGGCCCTGTGCGCCAGTGCCGGCCCGAAGCAGCTGTCTATCAGCGGCTGCAGCGTTGCCAACTCAGGCGCCGCCAGATTAGGCGCCTGCACCACAAAAATGTTCCTTAGGTCAATTTTTCTGCAGGCTACGCGTTTGAGATCTGGCACGGGGTCAAGGCACTATTCCAACAGTGCAGTCCTGATATCACATGCCCGCCAGTGCCCACCCTCACTGCGGATCAGCTAGAGCAGCCTCACTCTCCCGTAAATTTTGATTGCCCTCTGTGAGGTGCCCAAAGTCCAGCTACATTGATTTGGTAACCATGCACACAGCAACAGGGTAATAGGGGATGATTATTCCGGTTGGCACGCAATCTGATTATTGCGGTCGCTTGCGCCGCCGATTCAATACAATCTGACCCTCAAGGGAGTCCTTTCCTGAACACCCGTCCTTAGCCAACTACTATTGGTCTAACAATCATGCACACAGCAGCAGGCTGACAACTGGTAGGTTGCCAGTATGTGATGTTCATCATAACGTTTAGATTTATCAGTACGTGCCATAATATTTTTTGTGTGACTAAGCGATGACATAAGGATCGCAGCGCGCCTGGAACTGCTGCAGCACGGCGTCCAGCTGGCGCAGCGTCTCGCGCTTGTCAGCGTGGCGGCTGAGGGGAGCTTCTACGAGGGCGTTCCTGAGCGAGGGCAGCTCCTCAGCGCGCGCAGCGTGTGTGCCCAGCCGCGAATATAGCAGATCACTGAGGGATGACAGCCGCCGCCCTGTCAGGCCTAGATACAGCCCCAGCGCACCTGCAATTCCCAGTTTCCCAATCTGATATTGAGGTATTTCTTTGGATGTTGGACTTTCCCTCAATGACAAGAGGAGGTCCTGCCAGCAGCAGAATCTCAGCGCTTCACAGGACATGCTGCTCCCAGGCCTGATTCTAGGAGGCGGATATGCTTCGAATTACTATCCTCCCCCCGCACAATACATATAAAAAATAATACACAGAGCCAAGGAGCTGGTTTGAATTTGGAGCAGAACCCCGTGCAAGCAGGTGTACCAGGTTGCTGCAAACCTGCAGTGTGCATAATGAAGACACCAGTCAGGAATCTACCAACAGCTGGGGAGCGCACCTGGCAGCTGGGCGGCAATGTGCGCAAAGCCGACATCAGGGAAGAGGCCGATGGAGTTCTCGGGCATGGCAAAGAGCGTGTCCTCTGTGACCACGCGTACGTCACCATGCGCAGAGTTGCCCACGCCAAAGCCCATCCAGATGCCAGTGCAGATTGACACGTAGGGGACGGGACACTGCGCCACGTCGCAGACCTGGTTGTACTCCGTCTGAAACACCTGATCAGGCAGCTAGAATATCTGACGCATCCTGAATGTCTGAGAAGCAATCTTCGCCTGCTCAGACCAGGTACAAGCACACCATGGGCACTGTATCGTTTCAGTGTTCCGCACTCAATCAAATCGCAAGCTGCTTAGTCATGCGCATGGCTTCTGCACAACTGCAACACTGACGTGTCTTGACTGCATGCTCGTCTTGAGCATCAGTGCGCGTTATGATGACAGGCCTCACTGATGAGTGCCCCACTATAGTCTAACGTGCCTGTTGATGAGAATTTACCTGCAACGTCTAACAGACCTACCAGAGGTGTTTTGCTTAGTGACCCGGGCGAGATTTTGACTCACCCGTGCCACGGGATGATCTACTGGTGGATCTTCCTTGTAGGGCTGCTCTAATGCATATTCTCTGATGCTCTTTATATCACCACCTGCACAGGAAGATGGTGTTTGCTGTCTGATCAAGACATGCAAGAGAGTGGCACCAAGCCTCAGGCAGTAGAGAGTGAGGCACAAACCTGCACAGAAAGCCCTGGGCACGCCTTCCACAAGTATGGCGGCAATGTCATGTTGGGATGCAAATGTCTTCAGAGCTGCATGATGAGCCTCAACCATGTCTGTCGTGCACAAACACGTCAGAAAAGGAACGGTCCTGCCAACGTTTCCATGGTTTCCAAAAAGGAACAACGATCCACCTGAAATCATCTGATTGCCCAAAGCCATGAAGAATCTCCATCAGTTGGATCATCGCTTTGTGATACGCAAATTTGCTTCAAATGCGCACCGGCATCCATAGCGTTGAGAGCTTTCGGTCTGTCAATCTTTATGCAGCCCAAAGCCCCCTCTTTCTCAGCTCGGATGTATGTGGATTTCTTTCTGGGCGTTGCATGATCTCTGATGATGTGTGTCGAGCCAGGCAAAGCTCGAGTCCAAGGTGATTGCCCAGGACAGTGCAGCAGGCATTGAGTGCCTCTGAGAAGTACGTTGCGAAGCATGGCCCTGTCGATTATTTAGAAGGAAAGCGATGCTACCAATGGACGTATCTCTGGCGCTCTAAGGTATATACAGGATAAGGAGCGACATGTTGCAAGACCCATGCCCATGTCCCATGGGCATGACTTTCAGCACAAACACAGGCCTTGAGAGTAAGTAGTGAAATCACTGAGACTTAGACAATTCTGATTTGTCTGATTATGAAATGCCGACTTCAAAGCGTTCTGTAGCTGACATTGACCAGATTCTTTCCAGCTTCTCCAAACCAGGTTTGGCCTAGCTTGCCTCTCTGAGAAAGTGAATAATTGAGCACATGGATCCGTAAATTCCGGTGAGACAGAACTAACAAAGGAGCAATATTGTAATTGTGCAACGCCTTTCCAACAAGTAAACTTCCTTAAGTTGACTGCGCTCGGGAGTGCATGTGCACCATGATGACTAAGCTCATTGCCTCCCCAGCATGACGGTACCGGTATTGTGAGACCCTGCAAGATCTGTTTGACTCTTCAAGACTCCGCAAGTTGCCCATGACGAGTCTTCTGGCAGCTACCAACTGTGTCCGGCCATCAGCATGTCCACATTTGTGGAGCTGCAATCAACACCCACAGGGCACTATTGGCACTAGCGATCCAACTGTACAATATTGCCAACTGCTCGAGCATCTGCAATTTTCCTTGCTCCAGCTTGACTTGATCTACTGCACACGAGCAACTTATTGTCTGGCCTTCTATGCTCGGGAATGTTCCCAACGAACAACGTCCAGGAATGTTCCCTGGTAGTCCTCATTCCTTGTGAGTAGCACTGTTACAATAGTCTTTGTGCCAAGTTTCCGGAAGGCCCAGTAGGGCCTTTGCTGGCAATAGAAAATATAAGGCACCCGCTGCTTTCTGTTGCTGTCTCCATCCTGCAGCCCTCAAACATGCTGCCCATTGCTGAGCACAAACTGGTCCACAATGTGGACACGATGCTTCACCAACTTCTGAGCAAATTGGTCTCGGACATGAAATTCTCCAGCGATGCACTTCCCTCCTGTTATCTTATCGCAGCTTCAGCTTCCCTAGCCTCCAATCGCCTGCACCCAGAACCCTCTTCATGAGTCAATGGCCACTGCAGATACACATTTCTGCGCACAATGCACATGAAAGTGCCTTCCCTCCACTCATATATTCCACCAGTCTCACCATAATTGACATTGCATGTTCACAGTGACCATGTCAGGTCACAACAGGCATTTAAATCAGCCAGGAAATGCCGCCCACACCACAACTGAGACATTACATGATTCCCATTGACCATGCCGAGCTTGGCAAGCAAGGGAACACCGCCAAACTAGAGTGGTAAGCATATGGACCTTGTATTAGGTCCGAGGCAATTCTTAATCTCTATTCCCCATTGATGAGTGTGTTTGCCCTTGCTTTCAATGCCCAAGCCAGAGGTTCCACGCTTCTATCTAATTTCTTGCAGGCTACAACCCATTGAAGCTTTACAGCCTCAGGCTCTGTAGTATTGGGCGTACTAAACAGGCTGCACACACCTGGCCGCCTCGGTCGCGCGCGCGAGCTCCTCCGGGTCTGACAGCAGCGTCTGCCGCGCGGCCACCTCCCCATTGTGCACCATCTCCTCCAAGTGCCGCAGCCGGTTCTGCATCATCACCGCATGCACCGCCCCCTGCAACACAGATAGAATCTCATCACCTCGCTCAAGATATGTCACTGATACCAATAGACCTTGATGGCAAGTGTTACAATTTAATCATGGTAAACTTCAACTGCCCTTGTTAACCTTGGCATCCCAGCACAAGAGGATCTATTGCTTGTATGTATGGGGGACCACTGGTCCCTGACTTGTGGTCCCTTGAGCTCCTTTGTGAGGCAATCGATGGCAGCCCTTCGATGGCAGAGGTTCAAACTGCAGAGCGCTGCTGAAGGGACTCAAAAGGGCGCGCACCCGGAAGTGATGGCTGCTTTCCTTCCTGCGCAGCTTGGCGCGTGTGGTGGAGAGGTCGGGCAGCTTGTCTTCCTCCATGCCGCCCGTGAACCAGTCGTGCTGCAGCGCCTGCGCAGCCGTCAGCCGCCCCCTGGGATCCACCTCCAGCAGCCTCCGGATCAGCTCCTTGCCCCTGCGCCCACACCGCCCCTTCACTGTCAAGGGCGCGGCCGCAGGCACGTCAAAGCTGCACCAGAAGCAAAGAGATAGACAGGTCTTGCAGCGTCTGGTTCAGGCCTTTGCCCTGCAACACGGCAATGTCATTGAAGCCTTTTGCTGAAGCGTCAGTCAGATTGCCCGCAAGCGACCTTGACCCCCTTGCGCGAGAGCTCAACACCGAAGCGCTTCAGTAGTTGCCGCAGCATCAAGCCTGCAGAGCCAAGGGGGCTGCTGCAGGGATGAAAAGCACAAGCAGAGATACTGCAGCAGATTCCTTCTTTTGGCAACTGATGGGATTTTGCTCCACAGCCCTTTTGAGTCTCATGGCCCTGCATGTGCGCCAGCAGTGCGCGCCAGAAACCGATTGCAGCCTATCGTTTGAGACCGCACCACACACTTGAGACTTGCGGTCCCATGTGGGCAGGCTGGATCAGTGGATCCTGGCGCACATTCCCAGACATGCAGGGTCAGCATACAGGCGTTGCTGCACGGTTGGGGCAGAGGGGTGCATTGCGGCCCTCTCGGTGCTTTTCAACCACAGTGCATCGTGGCCCTTGAATAGGTAATGCATCTCAAAAGCCCTACACCCGCTGTTGCCCTCAGGAGGAACATGATCCCATGAACGTCACTTCCCTAGACACTGAATCCTGACCTCTCAGAGGCCCTTCTCCAAGCCAGATACTTCGCTTTGTCATCTCCACTGTTGCTGGCATGTCCGCTTGACAGGCTCTTCTGGCACATACTGTGGGGTCTCCACTGATCCTGCTCTACTGCACGTGCTGCAGCCAGCCACTTTTTGGCCAATACACTTCAAGTCGAGATGCCTTTGTGATCACTTTGCCTGGTGGAATATGTATAATTTGACTCCCCTGAGAGATGGGGTGATGAATGAAACCAGTCAGCATCAAACCCTTCAGGGTCGATTGGCCTCGCGGCCGCTGCGGGCGCAACCTGTTAGGGTTGAGGTTGAGAATGAAAAGGTGTGAGCCGCGCACTTGTCGGAGACGGAGTCCCATACGGGGTCGTCGAAGGAGAAGGCGCCGCGGCGGATCTGCGCGAACAGCGCCGGCTCATTTTCGTCATAGAACGGCGGGTAGCCGCCCAGCAGGATGAACAGCACCACGCCCGCGCTCCACAGGTCCACCGCCGGCCCATATATCAGCCCGGGCGTCCCCTGCGCACCATTATACTTTATTAGAGTTTGCAGTCCTCAGGACCAAATACATTGAGCAAGACATTGGTCATTATATCCAATCTCCCAAGATCTGCGTTCCTCCCACCAGTCATATGCAAGATCAACAGCATCGAGGGTACCTTTTAAAAAATATTCTAGATGTGTAATGAATTGCATGCATGTCAAAATATTGAATGCTCTGTTGAATAATGGCAGATGTCTTACACACTTTCAGGAAGTGAAGACAAACTTAACGAGTTCCATGGATGCATGGCGTGGATTTGGAAGCAGCACTGGAACAGACAGATATATTTATATATATGGTCAAGCTGTCGAGAGGCCCTGGTGCTGGATCTTGCCAGCATTGAGGGCATGAGTCCAGGGCAGAGAGCAGAGGTAGAGTGGCGACCAAATCAATGCCTTGGTCTTGTGCTGGGTGAGGATGACCCACCAGGATGACCTCTGGCGCGACGTACTGGGGCGTGCCGCATATGGTCTGCATCTGGCTCTCCTTCATTTTCTTTGCCAGCCCAAAATCCGCCACCTTGACACTGGGAATGTCGTTCTCATTTGCCGGCCGCTGCAGCAGCAGGTTCTCCAGCTTCAGGTCCCTGTGTGTGATCTTACTGCAGGCAGCACAGCACAGTACAAGCAGCGCGTCAGCAACCTCAGACAGAACATTGTAACATTGTGAACCCGGGATCAAGGGGTAGGATATTGGATATTAATGTCTCAACCCCAGCCGTCATGATGCTCATGCCAGGAACATCCATGTGGCATGACAGGGACAGATGTTAGTCAGAAACTCAAGATGGAGATTTCTATCTCATGAGTGCCTTGTCTCTCTGCAAGAGGTCAAGCAGAAACCCTTCTGCATGAAATGGTCAGGATGGGCGGGGCAACATGCAATTCAGTTGCATGTGAGCGCACTTTGCATGAAGGTACTCGATGCCCCGGAGCAGCTGCACAAAGCAGTCGCGCGCGTCGGCTTCATTGTAGCTGCCTCGCTGCAGCACTGCATCCAGCAGCTCCCCGCCTGTCAGCAGCTCTGTAATCAGGTACACCTGTGCAGCAGACATGGCTCAATGCAGTCCCTGCCTGGCACTGCATCTGTCCACAGTTCATAGGCAGAGCAGACACACTGAACAGGATGGACATTGAGTGGACAACACTGCATGGAATGAATTGTATACAGAGACAGCCAACAACCTGTGTAAGATGGTGTTGAGGGAGCTCATTTCCAGCACTGTATGACTGCAAGTGTGGGAAGTGGAACACAGGGGCAGTGCAAGTGGGGGCTTGTGCAGGCACGCACCCTGTTGTTTTCCTCGAAGTACTCTTTCAGGTAGATCACATTGGGGTGATTGAGGCCGACTAGGATATCTATCTCCTTGAAGATGTCGTCCCGGGAGTTCTCATTGTCGCCGACTGATCTACCCCTCTCTGGCAGCGACATGATTTTGACGGCATACTCGCCACCTGTCGCTCTTTCTGTCGCCAGCTTCACCACTGCAAAGCCTGCAGCAGGTATGACACACCAGTCTCACCCTGTATAGCGCATAGAACTTGATTGGAACCCCAATCTTATCCTCGTCTGAGGGATGGAGCTCACCGCCTGTCCCCAGTGTTTTCCCAATCTTATAGACTTCTCTCACTTTTGCATCTGTACGCAACTTGGACCTGCACCAACACAAGTGTTTACTTGATGGGCCCAGAGAGCAGGCTCAACAATCAGGTCGGCCGCACAAAGCACATTATAGTGGATGGAGGAGCATCTCACGTTGGCCGTGGTACAGTTTCCTTTGACCTTGGATCTACTTTTGCTTGTCCTTGGTGGATTCGGATTGGGGAGTCAGGTTCTTTTGGTTTGCTGGCACAGGCCCCCATCAGGCCGGATGAAGCTCAAATCTATCTAGCAGCTTTGTGAGCAATTCAATGGATACCTTATTAACAAACAGAGGGACGAACAAAGACAGGGCCCGATGGCCAGGAAAGCATGGGCATCTATTTTGCCCAATCTCCCAACATGCCAGGCTAGTGAAGTTCACAATAAGACCCGCTATTTCTGCTTTGAACGTCTTTTTTTGGAGGAGCTTAATATGTATTGCAACGTAATAGAAGCGTAGTCGGATGGCTGGAAAAGGATGTATAAGGAATTACTTGTGTTTCAACCCTTTATTTCTACGTGTCAAGAACACTCTCCACTGGTGAAACATTACCTCAGTAGAATGCATATACTTTCGTCCAGTGTTCGAATTGCATCCAGCACCGTGATGCAAGCGTGATGCCCATGGTCTCCAAGGGCGTGCCGAGGAGCCGAATGAGAGGCGAGATGATGAAGTTCATGCTGGCTCGTAACCATGGAAAATTCTTCCTGTTTTTTCTTTACAAGTACAAGCTTTGAGTCAGCAAGAATGAGCGTCACAAAATCAGCCTGATGTTTGCCCAAGCAGAGCAGCTCCAGTAGAGCTCGTGTCTGCTGCCGGCACTCACTACTGTACTGCCAGTGTACAGCCGTACTGCCAGTGTTCAGGATTGCTGTCCATAGCATGCTCCCTGCGCAAGCACATCAGATAATCACAGCACATGACTTGCAGCGTCAAGTCTACTCGAAGTTGCTAAAAAGCCTGAGGGTTGCCAGCACACCGGGCACAAAACCTCCACCTACTTTTGTGCGTTGAGTGAAACGTCTCCGAGACGATCAGTCGAAGACAATCAGCAAGTGTTGCATGCACAAGCGCATACATTTGCTGCGCAGCGGTTATTGTAACTCACCATGAGTTGGGACACGAGGCGTGCATTGGTCTTCCCAGCAACCTGCCTTGCCAGGATTCGATGCGACGGCTGTGCCGCTTCAAATGCGAGCTCACTGTACTGACTGGTCCCGCTGCAATAGTGCATCTACCAGAGCATGCCCTACTTTCTCCAGGGTCGTCAAGCTGAAACCTAGGGCGTCCCACCAGCAGAGCTGTCCTCTGTATGGAAGCTCCCTGGCCACTCCTAGCAGCAGGGAGGCTGCATGCAATGCACCTGCTGCCACCTCAGCAGGTGTGTGCTGCACGCACAACTTTGTCCTGGATAAGCTGTCATTCACCTGCATCCAATCCGCAGATAAATAGACACATTATGAAGAGCACTTTCAGGCCAAGAAATCAAACAATTGCCTTTGTCAAGTCGGTGAGCAAGGTGCATGGGTGGCAAAGGAAAGAGATCATTTCTCTACGCACCAGGCATGTGGCCATCTGCGCCAGAGGTTGGCTGCATCGCAGCACATGGCACATGTTGAGCAGGTACTTGTGCGCATGCTGCACGGCGATTTCAAATCGAAGCACTCTCAGGAGAAGCTGCTCGTCCATGATCAGCTGGTCTTTAGCTGCATAGTAATCGTCGCCTGCTAAGAACCCAGCTCTAGGCGCATTCGATGCCGATCCGTTTGCGTCTCCGGCTGGCTGATGTGGCTCTGACCCTGTGCCGCTTGCTGATGTGTCACTGACGCTGAGGCCAGGGAAGGCTCCTGCTAGAGCAGTGCTGTCTTGCGGGCTGGTGACGAAGCGCACCGCATTCAGCAAGTCATTGGTGCGCACAGGGCTCTGCAAAATTGGAAGTTGACAATCAGGAATTGTGATCACAACATGCGCCATGGCATAGAGTGGCTTGCCAAAACAATACGTCCTCAACCACATTGTATTGAGGAGGAAGTGTCCGAAATAATGACTTACCTCCTCGACCTTGGAAGCTACAAAGATACACGCAGATATTAGCCTCTGAACATCCATATTGCCACCCAAAGACACACAAACATTAGCAGTTTGCGTGTGTATTACTACTGATCCACGTCCTCGATTTCACAATTGGAAAGCCATTCAAGCACGCTGGAGGAAAGGCGATTACGTCGTCGGGAAGGTTGATTTCCGAAGCAGATTCACGAAATCGATGTAAGAAGACCAGTGAAGTGGCTACTGCCTGCCAAGGGAGGCGCAACAGCTGGGCACTTGCTTTCAGCTGGTCACAGATCAGAACAGGAAAGCCATTCGCCATCAAGAAAAACAGACACAACTAGGAGATTTACAGATTTAGAATCCTAGAAATTCGTTGCCTCGCCGGGCACAAAGCCTCGCAAAAAGAAAGCACGTGAGGGTCTCGTGCCGGACACGTGCTTAATTTCCTTTGAACGTCTCTCTTGCGCAAATAATTCTACGATATGCCTGCAAAGTTCACGAGTATGCAAAGGAAATATCTGGTCCAATTTATACGCAGATCTTAGCGATATATCTGAAGAGTTGGGCTTTCAAGAAAATATTGGAACTCGTGTTGAATACGAAGTAGAAGATTCTGACTGCTGTGTTGATACCGATCGCGTCTCTTAGAAGCGTAAGAACCTACCAAATAGCGCAAGTACGGTGCAGGAAGAACGCACAGCATATTTGGCATAGTAAGCACTGGATCAGGTACTGGCTAGGTGGTCCTGAATTAGGGATCCCCTACTGCCTTTATCATGGGGAAGAAAAGCTTGAAGAAGGATCGCGGTTACATCACCGCCACAGAGTGGCAGACTGAATGGGGCGGCCACAAGGACAAGAGCAGATCAACCTTCAAGTGCCTGCCCTTCAACTGCTGCGCAATATCTTTCACTCCATTCGAGGACCCGGTGGGTGTCTATGACGTTTTGTAAGCAAATTTTCCTCAGGCGGAGCTTGCTTACATTCTATGACTGGGGCCCTAGACGATGGTAACGACAGCACAGCGTGCTTGCCTGATGGATCCCTTGAACGGCTTTTATTGCTGTGTTGCAGGCCTGCACAGCGGATGGAACCACGTATGACATCACGAACATCGTGCCATACGTGATGAAATTCAAGAAGCACCCAGTCACCGGCGACCCGCTGTCCCTCAAGGACGTCATCAAGCTGAATTTTCACAAGAATAGTGACGGGGAGTACATGTGCCCTGTGCTCAACAAAGTGTTCACCGAGCACACCCACATCGTGGCAGTCAAGCCCACTGGCAATGTCTACTGCTGGGAGGTACGTCGCCTCTGCTTGCAGACTCCTGTGCAGGCAATTTCTTGTGATGGGAGCACAGACGAGCATCGACAAGGCTCATGTGCTGGCATTGACATTGCCTGCTGATTTATCACCTGTGCAGGCTGTAGAGGAGCTCAACATAAAACCAAAGTACTGGAAGGACCTTCTAGATGACACGCCCATCACTCGGAAAGACATCATCCACCTTCAGGATCCCCTAAATCTCCAGGTGCTGCATCCCATTCGTCGCCTAGGGACAGTGCTATCTCAGCTCCTGGTGGTCAATTAGACTTCAATGATGACCTGCAGTGATTGCTGTATACTGCCTGCTGAGCAGCTGGGAATGTGATGCATTGCAGGGGAAGAACCTGGAGAACTTCGATCATGTGAAAAAGAACCTCAGCCTGCAGGATGCAGATGAGCTGGCGGCCCAGGAGGCCGACCCCATGTTCAGCATCAAGGCAGAGGGCCTCTCAGAAGACATGAAGCGTGTCATGAGCAAGCTCAACACAGCGGACGCAGCCAAGGCACGCCTGAGCCCCCCACCTCTGCAGTCACTTCTTGATGGATACTCCCATTTGTCTTTTATAATACTTTCACGAACACAGTCAGTGAAGGCTTTCTGGCTGTCTTCAGATTCAATTACAGCCGGCAAGATGCGTAGGAGTCTGCAGACTTGTGTCTTAAGTGTCTTTGTGTGTGGGCAGGCATTTGAGCAGGGCGGAGGTGGCAAGAAGGCGCAGGCTGCACGGCTACTGGCAGAGGCGCATTCAACTGCCAAGCGAGGGGGTGACAAGGCAGAGGCGGGCAAGCAGGACGGCGCTCAGGCCGGGCCCGACCCAAGGTGACTGTCTCACTGCCTTTCAAAGAATTCTCTGGCTTTACATGCCTGTCTGCAGAGTCATCTGCAGCTCGTGCTGCATGCTTGTTAGCTGATTGCATCAGACGTCACTTGTTAGGGCTGAAAAGCGCTTGGTTGTGCTGGTGCAGGCTGCAGCCCCCAAAGCCGGAGGACAGGCCAGCGGCAAACTTCAAGCCAGGGACCTCCACCTGGAACACAGACGACCCTTCCCAGGCGCCTCCCTGGGTCAGAGAAAAGGTGCAGCACAAATGCACCAATGACAACCGTTGCAAAGATCATGCTTGAAGGAGGATGAAAAGTTAGGGATCAAGGGGCCATGGAGTGGTCAAAACCTGCTCAATCTCGTGGAGCTGCTTCAAGCGGAGCCCTGCTGTTTCCCTGAGGAAGATTCCAGTCTGCTGATTAATTGGGGCTGTTTCAGTGGGGCCCTGTTGTTTAAATGGCATCCTGTCAGATGGAGACTTGTTGCGGGTTCAGAGCGGTGACTTGAGGTCGCTGTTGTTCCAATGCTCAAGTCACCTGTCGCAATCATATAGCCAGCTGTTGCAGTGTGAATATGCGGCACCTGATGGGCGTGTGCCGGCGTGTGCGCGCAGATGCGCAAGGAGATGGAGACGGGGTCGTGGCGGGGACAGGACAAGGATGCGCTGGAGGCGGCCAAGGCCGGCGGCCAGGGGCAGAAGCCCGTGCCCAAGCCTTACATGAGCGCGCAATACCGGGAAGACTCCATGCGCACCACAGGTGTTCCAAGTTTGAGACTGAATCAGGTTGCAGGCAGTTGTTATGCAGGCACTTGGCACCTCAAGTGCAAATGTATGGACTGGCCGCATGTGGTCAAACTGGGTTCGGTGAGGCACTAGCTGCCTTCATGCAAGCCGCTGTTCTTGTGGTGCATCAATTGCTGCTCTGCCTCCGTTCCAGGAGCGGCCCCTTGTCCCTGTTACACCAATTTCCAAGGCATACAGTGTATGTATGGCATTCTTCTGATTATATCACAAGTGTATTTACCACCCTGCAGGAAGAAGCATACACATCAAATTCTATTCCTATTCTTTTGAATTTTGATTTCAAGGCGCTTATCCTGCTGTCCGCGCTGCGGCAGGCGCGGCTTCGCGGTCTTTCACGTCCACGGCGGTGAACGTGACGACGCAGAACGCGCGCACGATGGTGCGAGTGGAGCGCTGCCCCAAGAAGAAGGGCTACATGCGCCTGCACACGAATCTGGGCGACCTCAATCTGGAGCTGCACTGCGATTTCGCGCCGCGCACATGCGAGAACTTCTTCGTGCTGGCGGAGGGCGGGTACTACTCCGACACCATCTTCCACCGCTCCATCCGTAGCTTCATGATCCAGGTGGGCTCTGCCTAGCTCTCAATAAATGGTGTCTCTCATGAAGTTCTTGGTGGTTACCTCCACGTAGAATGTCTCAACGCCGAGGCAAAGGTGATGCATGTGGACTGCCCTTACCCTGGTTGGCCTGTGATTGCACTGTCCTGGTGATATGCCAGCAGGCCAAACTGTGCGGCAGTAGCCCCTCGTATTCTTGTGAGACTGATGTTTTGTTGGCGCCTGTGTTTCAAGATTAGCCAACTTGTCTTGAAGGAGAGTTGCCAAGTCCCCTACAAAACGAGTATCGCCCTGGTCTCCACTGCATCACATGCGGGCAGTGCTGCCCAGACTGAGACTTGCTTTGCAGCACAGCATCACTTGGGAGTCTTCTGCTGTCAAAATTATCGCTGCTGTTTTAATTTATCTCTTTCAATTGAGGCTCTGCAGGCGACTTTGCATTGCAGATACGGTGGCAACAGATCCGGCGGGCTTCAATAGTGCCCTATTGTGTCAGCATGGTCAAGACTGACCACCGAGGTTTGCTATGCAGGGTGGCGACCCTACAGGCACAGGCACGGGGGGCGAATCCATCTATGGGCCCACCTTCAAGGATGAGCTGGACTCGCGGCTCACGCATGCGGGCCGAGGTGTCCTCTCCATGGCCAACTCGGGCCCCAACACCAATGGCTCCCAGGCAAGCTCCTTGTGCCGAATCCAGCTGGTCATTGTCCCTTATCGTGCATTTTACTGTCACCATAGGCCTCAGATGACCTCGCAAGCGTGGCATTCTGAATGCAAAGCAATATGCGGAAAGACTATTCTGGCTTGGTGCACCTTGGGGCACTTTGGCCTTTGAAAGGCAAGACTTGGGCAGGAATTTCCCTCATGCTCCAGAGATATGTATGGAGACACCTTGTGGAGGGTACATTGTTAGGTCAAGGGGATGTGGGAATGTGGAGATGCAGAATTCTGGTGCACGAGGCCCTCCAGATGTTTTGCTGAGCCGTTTAAGTTTTCTTTTGTCCTGGCCCCGGCTGGCAGGGGTCGCTACAAACACTGAGCACCATGCCCACAGTGGATTGGGTCTTGCCGTAATCTAGAAAGACAATAACAAAGTTGTGCTGCGCAGTTCTACATCCTGTACAAGAGCGCACACCACCTGGACTTCAAGCACACTGTGTTTGGCCGCGTCGTTGGAGGTGGGAATCTGCATGATGTTACACAGATGCCATGACCTCTTTTGTGGACTGCTCCTCTGTCTGCAAGAGTCTGCTAAAAAAAAATTCCATTGCAGCAGTGCATGCCTCCTGCTACATGGAAAGCATCAGAGTCCCTTCGCCAATATTGTTGTTGGTGCTGCTAATGGCAAACCCTGCTACTCTCTGTGGGACTTTCATTGCATTTCATCTTGTGATTCTCCAGGCTTGTGTGCTGGAAGTGATGACAAATATGCTGCAACTTCAATACTTCAGATCTCCTTCTGTGGTTGTGCAGGCTTCGAGGTATTGACGGCGATGGAGAAGGTGCCTACAGACGACGATGACAAGCCGCGCCAGGAGATCAAGATCACCGGTGCCACGGTCTTTGTTAACCCCTACAAAGAAGAGGAGGAAGCCGAGCGCAAGGCTGCCGAGGAAGCCCGGCTCAAGGTGCGCTTCCTTTGACTTGTTTTGAGCGCGCAGTGCATGTGGATGGGTGAATGCGGGTGTCTCATCTATGCTACACCCCAGGAGCGCAGCATGCTCACGGGGGCCACTTGCGCTTGATCACCATGCCATCATTTTACTTAAAAAGTCCTAAAGCTCGCAGGTCTATCACTGACATCCGATAATGTCAGGCCAAGAGTGACTGCAAGACATACAAGCAGTGCGAGCGCCATGTAAGGAGAAAGGGCTGCTTTGGCGATTGTATTGCCCAATTCTTATCACCGAGCTATTATTATGCATTGCTAGAGAGGGAGAGATTGCATTGCAGGCTGAGAAGGAGGCAGGGCCGCCTACAGAGGAAGAGCGAGTGGGTGCATGGTTCAGCAACCCAGTGCCGGCAGCACAGCCCAGTGCACAGGGCCAGGGCACTGGCGTCGGGAAGTACCTCAATGTGCATGCTGCCAGAAAAGCAGCTCCTGCAGCGAGCCCAGGGGCCGAAGGGGAAGCTCCGGGGCCTCCCGCCAAGAAGGCAAAACAGGCGTCGTATGGGAATTTCAATGCTTGGTAGCACAGGGCAGGTGCTCTGCAGGGTCCATTTTAGCTGCCAAGGATTGATCATGATAGGAGTTCTGAGGCTTGTGTAAGTTTCCAATGAATGCCGCCTTGTTGTATTGCCCGTGTATCGTTGATAATGTGAGGAAGATCATCATCATATTCATAACGTAATCGCCGCAAGGCTTTTCCAATGCGCGCAATCATTGCAGAATTGCAGGAATGATTCCGATGAAGTTAATGCATATAAGAATGGAAGAGAAAAGTGGAGAATGAGAAAAATGCAAATATGCATATTTTGCACTACATATGTATGGCCTCGGCTGGCAGGGGGCGGTACAAATGCTGAGCACCGTGCCCACGGTTGATTGGGTCTTGCTTGGATATGGCGAAACCAACAGGGGGTAGAATTGTGGCAGTTGTGAACTGCAGCTTGTCTGCAGGACGCACCTTGCCTCTTGGCAGGAAAAGCGTGTAATAATAATAATAATAGTACATGATTGCACCCAAAGGAAACCCTTCAGTCCAAGGTTCGGGCTGGAGGAGGTGATGAGGAACATGCATGGGACGCAGTTTGGATTGACCAGACTCTGCACGACGCCCCGATCAAATGGACGGCAGCGACGACACAAAATATTACTATCTATACCAAATCATATAAGCTTTCCATTGCCTACATTGCTGAACTATAATTTCACTAAGGGGGGGCCTTTGCGTATGTGACAGTCCGTCCTTAGGAGAACCATCCGTTTTTGCAAATTCCTTGTGCACGAGCCGTGTAGCGCTTCGAGAAGACGTTCACGACAGTGGATGCGTTACAAACCTCGCTGAATAATATTGACGTGCAAGAGCACCTTCGTACGGTACGTTGGATTTTCCCTCGTTGGTTGGCCTGGTCAGAAACCTGTTGTATTGTCATTCAAGCATGTGCATTAAAAGGTTGCAAATGGGCTCGAAAGTATTCATGATTTCCATGAATAGTTTCAGCATTGAGTTTCGAGAGATATCATGCAGGGAAGAGGTTTGGTACTAGCAAGCCATGTGAAGGGGGCCACTGACACCTACAGGGCACGTTTACATCGTATATGTAGGATGCGAAAGAAACTTGCATGTGCTCCGAAAAATGGTTTTTTTCACGCAGGAAAGGTGCCAGTTATTATTTCACTTGTGGGATCTCAACGACAAGTGTATAAAAGAAGACAACGCAACTGCACACGCCCCTGGGTAGGGAAGCCGCACAAAGTAGCGGCAACAACCGTCAGGAGCTATTCTACGTACTGAATAATATGGTCAGCCACCTGGACATCAATCATCCTCCTCAGGACACAGATGCCGCCATCCCCTCTCCAGCAGCTCAGGCAAGCTGGGTGCCAGGCTGTAAATCAGGACACAAGCCATTCTCATCAAACCTTGTCCACACTGCGCGCCATGACAACCTTACCCGAAAGCGGCTTTCCTTTGCACCTCTACCGCCTTGGTGCGCTCTGAGCAGGTGGGCGAGTGAATGTTGATTGCCTATTGCAGGGGCCTAGCATGGTGGGCCCCCCAGGGCCGCAGAACGAGGGCAGGAGCCGCGCTGGGGATTGGGATGAGGGCGAGGATGCTCTGATCCCAACGCCGCCGCTGCTATCCCCCAGGGCCCCAGCCACTCCAAGGTGTGTGCCGAAGTCGCCTCGCTCTCCGGCCGGCTCCTCTGCAGAGCAGCAACCCCACAGGTGCGTCATTTCGTCCTCTTCTCCTCCTCTACTCCTCTCTGCGATGTAACACTTCACATGGCCCTTCTCAGGGATCTAGAGCGCCCTGCGCAAGATCTTTTCAAGCTTTGTACGAGCACGACTTGCTCTTTGTCTGTCGTTTTGCAGTACTATATCAGTGACATCATCTCTGGTCCTGGGACAGCCCGGCTGGGATGGCATAGGTCTGTGTTGTCAGAAGCGTGATTTCAATTTGTGGGCCTGGTGATGTGGTGCAGGGCTGGAGCAGCGGGCACCCTGTACAGGAACAAGAGCGGGGGAGTGGGGCGCTATCTTGCAGAGGCCTCTGCCAACGGCCACACCAGCAATGGGTACTTACCTTCCACAGCACTCCATGCTCATGCAGGACGAGGCAATTAACGCCTTAGAGCGTGGTGCGTGAGGGGTTGTAGCGGGCATGGGACCACCATAATTTCGGCTCAAAGAGAGATATCAGTTCCCATTTTTGCTGGTCCCATGCCTGCTTTCAACCCCTGACACACCGCGCTTTGAGCTGCGCTCAGCAGGTGTCAAATGGTCTTCACTCTACCCTGCAGTCGTCTGGGATTTGAGCAATGGGCGGGCTGGGGTCTCTGCGGCGCTTATCGGACGTGCTCATAATCTTAGGCTGAGTGTCGCGCAACAATCGCAGGGGCCACCGCAGCTTGGATCAGAGTGGCTTAAGTCCGAAGGGCCCTCAGTTTGAGGTGGAGCTCCGCGCGGTGCCGGCAGCCGCAGGAAACGGCGAGGTGCTGAAAGCCGACGGCCAGCTCAGCGATGACGAGGACGCGGCGCTGACGCGCACGATCGCTGCTTTAGTGTTGAATTTGCGCGGTATCGACCCCGAGATCCGCGAGTCCGGCCTCGACTCGCTCTGCCGCCTCGCGCTCCGGCGGTACGCATTCCCTCTGCCTGCCCAATCAACATTGGATTTCGTTCATGTAGGCGAGTGGACATGACATAGAGGCAGGTGCCCAGAAGCTGGATCCCTGGTGCTCTTTCATGTGGCAGGTTCCAGCCTATCTGCATTGTGGTCAAGGCTTTTATGCGGTAATCCTTCATGGCACTGACAGCAATGCAAACTTTGGGGGAGAAATTTAAATTACTGTGAGAATTATCCCCGCTGTATTTAGGCAGTGCAAATTGTGGTGCAGAGGCATGGCCGTAAAATTTTGCTGTGTGGGGCTACATACAGCCAGGCCCAACATTAGTGGTTGAAAGCAGAACCCAACACAGGTCTAAGTACCAATATCACCTTTGTCCAAGCGTATGTCTTTGTGCATGTGGCAGGGACTGCAAGGACAAGGTGAGGGAAGTGGCGGGGGAGGGGCTGATGCGTCTGGTGCGCTTCCTGGACCCCATGTACTCCGACAGGGGCGAGCGCCTGCGCAGCAAGGCAGCCGCAGCGCTCGCGCACCTCGCCACCGACAACGTGACCAACGCCCAGGCCATCCTGAAATTAGGTGCGTCCGCAAAGGTGTATCTTCACACGTGAAAGCATTTGCAGCATCGCTTTTGATCGCATGGATCGTTTGATGTGTATTTATCTCGTGAAGGTCACACAGGCGCCTTGAACTGCGGCGCAAATCCCATGGCTCATCCTTTCCTTTGGTGACCAATATTTCTGCTTGAGACTAGGAGAATCCAGCATTTTGCTCTCGCTGAGACGTGCTCCTGCAGCTGTCATGCAGACGCCACAACACAATGTGCGACATTAAGGTGTTCACGAGACACCATGGAATCTACATTTGGCTCGCATCATTTCAACTTAGTCCTCTTGCCTCAGGGGGTGTGGAGGCGCTGACGGCTGTGATGGGCGTGGAGAGCGAGGCTATGCTGGCATGTGCCGCCATGCAGGCCTTGACCACCCTGGCTGGCCACGCCAGCGCCCGTCTGGCAGTCCTGCGCGATCGCTCCCTCCTGCCAAACCTCACCCAGCGCCTGGGTCCAGGTGGGCCGCCTGTGACCGTTGTACAATGCAATCTGGCTCTTAAAAATGGCAAAGACTGGACACTGAGATGCAGCTTGGCCTGCTGAAGGTGATAGGGAAGCCGGGGATGTCTCTCTATGTATGGGGCACTTGTGCGTTTGAAAGTAGGAAGTTTTGATGGGTGCTGGTGTGGATGCTACGGTCTGAAAGATCTGTGGCCACCATCAGGGGTGGATGAGGGTGTGATGGAGGCCGCCCTATGGCTGTTCACCACGGCTGTCCAGGGGGACAGCAGCGCCCAGAAGCAGGGTCTGAATGCCCTGCCCGACCTGGTTCGCCTGCTGGACAAAGGTGCATGTCTGCAGACTTACCCTTGCACCGCATCTTTGTCCTGTCTTTGGTGTCCCAAACTTGCTATGACTTCAGTAGGATACCAGATATGCTGTCAAAGAGGTCCGACCTTTCTCTCCTTCAGGAAAAATCGCTGCTCATTCTCTAGAAGCTGCATCTGTGAGGCTGTGAGGGCTTCAGCAACTTGACTAGCGGAAGACAGGATATGGCAAGATATGAAGCTGTGTCAGGGCGGGAAAACTTACGTCCATCTAAGTGTCCTCGGTTGTTTGCATGTGGGCAGGTGCCAGCAGCACGGTGACGGCTGCGGCTGCGGCTGCACTGACCAGCCTGGTGGCAGGGAACGCGCAGGCACAGGCGGCTGCCCACAATGTGGGCGCCCTGCCCGAGCTCATCAGGTGGGCAGGTCCCATCGCTCGTGCTGCCACAGACAACGAGACCACTCTTACATCTATATGGAACACTTGCCATTCATTGTTCTGCCAACCCTCTTTTCTCCATTGGTGATCTTGACACGTACTGGCATGGGTGAAAAAGCAGCTGCCTATCAAACACACTGTTATGGTTTCAACGTATCTGTGCTGCAAGTCGACGTTGTGATCACAAATGACCTCCCAACTATGTGAAGGACAATCTTCTCATAGCCAGTTGTGCGTCATATGCTGCGAACAACACATGTTGGCTTGACAAGTTCTGTATGCAGGCTGTTAGAACTGGCCATGCCGGAGACAGGGTCACTGACGGAGGGAGCGGTGCTGCCCGTGGCAGCCGAGCGGGCAGTCTGGGCACTCGCTGAGCTGGCAGCGGGCTGCCCGGCCAATCAGGACGCAGTACGCGAGCTGCACGGCATCGCGCCCCTTGTCTGGCTGCTGGACGGCCCTGCAGATTCCATGATCACAATTGGTGAGCAGCCCGCAATGCTTCTCACTGGGAATAATTTTCCAATGATATTGTGGAACACCTCTCAACTTCCTTAATAGTATGGGGCCTAGGGTGCAAGGAAGCCATGAAGGTGGCAAGACTTTGCTGGGACTTTGGCTTTAAGGGGCTTCGGCAGCATGTCGCGAGAGACATGCACGATTCTTCGGCTCTGTGACATGCTCTCGGGACAGGATGCATGTTCTTGAGGATTTGCTATATTTTAAGTGAAATGATGTGTGTGCTGGTCACATGAGCAATGCATAGACTCTCATTCCAGGAGGCGGTGAGCGGTGCAGGTGCGGCTGGGGCGCTGTGCAACCTTGCGGAGAGCAACCCAGAGAACCAGGCGGCGATCACATGCACTGCCGCACTGGACGCATTTCCCCGGCTGCTGCGGGAGGGGCTCGCATCCCACAGCTTCATCGTTGAGGTCGGCTCCCTTTCACACTGCGCGCCTGCATGGCTATGAATGTCGGGGAGCCCCCATGCAAGCAACTTGTTCAGTCGTCTCTGCCATGACGCCACCAAGTGACACATGCGCTTGATCGAATAACAATGAGGGCCTTCCCTTGTTGATGATACCTGATGGCATCAACTCGAACCAAAACGCCTGAACAATGGAAGCAGATAAGGATGGATTTTACTCATCTATCACTCCAGGTCGTTCACTCCCTTGTGACAGCAAGTGTGCTGACATGAGCGCGCATGTGCCGGCAGGTGGTGGCGTGGTGCATGCAGCACCTGGCGCAGGGCTCCCCGGAGGCGCGCGACGCGATGCGCGAGGCCGGAGCGCTGCCAGTCTTAGTAAGCGTGCTGGACAGCGCGGATTCCCAAAGCGCGCGCGCCGCCTGGGCCGTCTCCGCGCTCGCCTCCGACTGCCCCGCCAACCGCGCCGCCTTCCGGTGCGGCAATATATTTACCAATGAGAGAAATCAAAGAAGAGATTGGTACCGGGCGTCTTGAGGACGGACTTTGGTGCATTCAGATTGCTCAGCAAAGGAGTCCTTGACACTTGCTGTTGTGCATTAGTGGTGAAGGGGTTCCCATGGAAGCAGCTATTATGCTCAAACGGGTGTCAAGATTGGCGGGTTCCTGGCCTTTTCCGTTGCCAAACTATGGGGATGGAGGGTCTTGGGTTGATGGCAGCGCAGTTGTAATTGCTGTAAGACAATTGGGTGGCCTCCAGCGCTGCCCAGAATAAAGGCCACAGTGCATAGCTCGTTGTCAATTGATAAGCATCCTGTGTAATCATGTGCAGGGATGCTGGCGCGCTGCCGCGGCTGGTGCGCATGCTGTCCTCGGGCGATGAGAGCGGCCTCACCGCCGCAGCCGTGTGGGCGCTCCTGCAGCTGGCTGGGGACTGCCCCGACAACAAAAAGGTGCGAACTGCACTTTTCCGCTGCAGATGCACCCTGAAATTGCAGCTCATCACCCTGCATTAATTTCCTTAATTATAAGAATGCTTTTATTGAGCTAGCTCTTGCTCGCTGTTGGCTAGGCAACATCCCTGGCATTCTAGGTGAAGAGGCCACTCTGGATGCATCGGCATTACAGTAGTTAGGCACCGCTGATTTTTCTGCCACCTGATGCACATATTTCCCTCCTTTGCTGCGCAGGCCATTGCAGCTGCGGGAGCGGTGCCCACCTTTGTGCGTCTGCTGCAGTCCAAGAATGAGCTGGTGGCTGAGGGCGCCTCAGAGGCAATGCTGCACATCGTGACCCCCTCGCAGCAGCAGGAGGGGGCCCCTGCCCAGGCGGCCGGCCACGCTGCCCTCAGGGCAGCCGGCGCCATTCCCACCCTGCTCAACCTGGTGTGCACCCTTGTACATGCCGTTTGAGCCTTGAGTCCCTCGCAGTAACTACAACCATCCCGTTCGTGGGCATTGAGCAAATACGACTTGAAGTTGGCAGCAAGGTATCGTGTCATGGGGTAGCAAGACTTGGCCGAGTGTGGCATCTGGCAGCTTGAAGCCCTTATTGAAGCGGTTTTGACCTGTCCATCTGCAGCTTTTGTCCAGAACCCATCCACCAGCATGACTGCACATGAATATAGCCGATGAAAGGAGCACAGGTCAATCTACGCTGCCAAAGCAGTGGTGCGGTTGCGCGTGCAGGTTGAGGGCAGCCCGGACAAGGCATCAGCGGTGACGGCGCTAGGGACGCTGCAGAACCTGGCAGCGGAGAGCGCCGCCAACAAGGACGCCATCCGCGAAGCCGGGGGCATTCCTGTTCTCATCAACCTCGTCGAAACGGCGCCCGAAACGCAGGTAAGCTGCCTGTTTTGGTCCCCTGCACTATACTTTATGTGTCCCTAAGTCCGAAACACCTCATTCACAATTCTAAGTGGTCTTCCAAGGTCTCTCGATGCTTCAGCTCACCGTGAGGAGTTGAAATGAAGCAGGGATCGTAGGGAGTGAGCGCAGTCTGATGAATGCATGATGGCACCTTTACTACTGCTTGCCAAGCCCATCTCCCCTGTTTTGTTCTCGCATGCATAGATACACATCAGTGGTGCAGCAGTCCAGTCAGGTATGCTGACCGGATGCTGACTGGACCCACCGCAGGCGGCTGACGTGGCGGTGGAGGCGCTGGCAAACCTGATGGCCAGCTGCACGGCGAATCGGGAGGCGGTGCGCGCGGCCGGGGGCGTTCCTGTCCTGGTGCGCCTGCTGGGGGCCGGCCCTTGGAAGGACATCACCGAGCGCGCCACCAGCGCCATCGCCGAACTTGTGCACACCTGCCCAGAAAATCAGACTCAGGTGTGTTTTGCCCGCCTCAAGATTCTTCTGTACAAATTTGAGGGCCCTACTTCCTCTCAGTGAAATGAAAGCGTGTGGAAATGTGTCAGTGTATAAATGTGTCATTGTATAAACTCGGTGAAAGACAGCATTGGTGTATCTTGGACAAAGTATATGACACCTGCACAATGATTAGCACACTTGAGAACAACAAGCGTTAGTTACACCACTCCTTGCCACGTCCCCACATTGCACATGCCGGCAGCGCATGGCATGCATGGTGCCATGGCAGGAGAGCACGTGCTTTATCATCTGAAGCCACAGCAGGCCAGGAGGATTTTATGTACATAGCAGCTCCTGACTCTGTCGCCTTTTAGCCAGCCAGCGCTGAGATGTGGGATCCTCTTGGCAGGTGGTCAGAGAGGGCGGTGCAGCGGCACTGATAGCGTTGCTGAAGGCAGGCCCCAATCACCCGCTCACGCCGCATGCAGCCAGGGCGCTCCAGGCTCTGGCCTGCCGCCATCCAGAGGCCCAGGTGGGATATCCCCTTTCCAAGCTCTCCTCTGAAGCAGTGCATGGATGCACTTGCATGCACACACTGTCAGTACAAGGCGGCATTGCGATTTCATGCAGCGAAGGTGGACGCTGGTGCTGCAGAGCCGCCATGTTCCCCAGCTCAGGCCCAGGGCAGTTTCAGGCAGCTGCCTGTGACTCAGCTGCCTTCCCAATGCAACATTTCTCTCTGATCCGCGACGTTTTTGCCGCTTCACTTGTTGCACTCGTTACGGCAAAAGAATGAAGCGGTAAATTGGGCAGACAGCTTGCGACACTCTGATATTTGGGCAGACAGCTTGCGACACTCTGATATGACACCGGGGTACCATGCATGCAAAGAGGAATCCTGCCCTCACCGACGCATCCAAAATGTGCGCAACGTGAATACTTAAAAATCATTAACAATATGCTTGAAAGCTTGGCGTGGGGGCTGCGCAGGGGGCGATCATATCGGAGGGGGGTGTGGAGGCGCTGGTGAGGCTGCTGGATGGGGGTCCAGTCAGCGCGGGGACGGCTGCAGCGGTGTGGGCGCTGATGGAGCTGTGCGTGCGTAACCCAGACGGCCAGCATGCGCTCATGCACCACAGAGGCCTGGAAAAGGTGTGCCCTTCCTATATTTTTTAAAACAGACAGAGGGCCTGAAAATTTGGCCAAATGACCCAGTGTGTTTCTTAACATCATGCATGTGCTGCTCGTGCTGCACAAGCGCAGCAAGCACGATTACAAGGCACGGCGAACGATCCTATCCAGCAAGACGCCGGCCCCCCTGTGAGGCATTTGGTTTTCGCATGTTGCCGCAGAAAATTCAAGATGCTCTATCCCACCTTGTGTTTAAGGGGACCTCATGGTGAAGATGCACACCTGTAATCCTTCAAGGGAGCCCGTAATCATAAGAAGGCTGTCAGGCTTGCTGACGCCTGTGTTTTAATATAGCGTTGGCTCAGCACCCATGCTGAACAACCTCACGCAGGCTGCCGGCATCCCTGTCAGCCATCGCACGACTTTAGGCACCTTCGGCTCTCTCAGACTTCACAGCAGAACTTCTGAGAATAGACAACATATACTGTAGCAGGCGCTTTTGATGTGCTTGATAATATAAGAACATGAGGTCCTGCTGCCAGGTGATCGGGCTGCTGGGATCTGGGCCGCACATGCCCATCACGGCGGCGGCGGCCTGGGCGCTGTTTGCAGCCACGCAGTCCAACACAGAAACTCGCGATGCAGCCTTTGCCGCCGGAGCACTTGAGCCATTGCTGCTTCTTGTCGAGGGGAGCGGCGCACAGGTGCGCTGACTCTTCCCCCACCTCAGTGCAAGGGTCAATTGTGCATTTGCTCTCAGAAACCGAGCTAGGTGATTTGTTTGTCATCTGCATTGGCACTTGCATGTCTACGTGGCAGCTTTGTGTAGGCCCTGCCCGTAGGTATAGTGCAGAGTCCCCATCGGTGCATCTGCTCTGGGCAGGCTTTCTTTCATGCTCAGAACCGGTGTTACTGTTCTCTCAGTTGGCACCCTGTGAAAGAGTTTCTCTTGAGGCATCAGGAGCCCCCGGATACCCCATGACCTGTTCTCAGAATTCTCCGGCGTTATTTGCATTAGAGTCCAGATATTTAGAACTCAAGGTTGAGGGATGTGTTGTGCATGGGAGCAGGCTGCGGTGGAGGGCGCATTGAGCAGCCTGGCCAATTTGGCGGACGGCTGCCCGGAGGTACGCCGCTCGGCAGGGGAGGCCGGGGCCATCGAGCTGCTCGTTACCTGCCTCCAGAGCGCACAGAACGGTGAGCCCACCATAAATCAGCAGCACTCCCCAAAGGAAGAGTTTGAGTGCCAAAAGTGCCTCCTACCTTCAGCACGTCATGAATGCCGAGGTCAAGCAGCAGAGGCAAAATAACACTGCCAAGAGGTCAAGGGGTAATATGAGGACCTCATTAATCTTCATATCAATCAGCGCAGCATGACGAGGATGCCCTTTTTTAGAGGCAGAATTATGAAAGAAAGTTGTCAAATGATGCAAATAAGCTAGACCCTGCAGGCAAGGGACCACCCCTGCCACGATTCAAATGTGTACAGTCTTGAAAATTGTGATGATGTACCCCTTGTGTTGGATGCATCTTTATTTACCGTATGCTTTGTGGAGCTTTGAAAAGGTGAGGAAGCGACATATGTTTGCATGTCTGCAGGCAAGGGAACGCTGCGCATGACGGAGCTGGCGGCGCACGCGCTGCGCACGCTGGCATTCGATGACGTGGCGAACCAGGATGTGGCGCGCGCGGCCGGGGCCCTGCACTTATTAACGGCGCAGCTGCGCTCGGTCGGCACCACGGCGCAGCGCGGCAAGGAGCGGCAGGCCCGCCGCGAGAACGCCGTCCTGGCCGCCGTGCGCGCTGTTCATGCATTAGCACGCTCCAACGTCGCCAACCAGGTGCATTTCGAAAATAGGCTGTTGAATTTGGGTCGACCACTCGCCCTCACTCCCTGTAGGACCCTGTGCTTGCGCTCCTGATGTGCGAGCTGCTGCGGTCATAGTCCCCGCTATAAGTGTGTGCGTAAATATTCAAGAAATGGAGGGGTGGGGCGGTATGGTGCATGTCTTGAGAGAAGGAAGGGCACATTTCCATATGTGGTGTGGGGTGTGAGGTGGGACATGGGGAATTTGTTTGTGAAATTTTTAGCTGGACCAAAGGCACTGGCTTGACCTCTAACTTGGGCGACCTTTACAAAATTTAATTCGCGATGGCAAGACATGCCTGGCTTTGTGTGAGGAGCACTTTGTCACTTTGACATCTTAAAGACAAGGTTTGGAGAGCCTCAGTATATGCATGTGGCAGGATGAGCTGCTGGCGGAGGGTGCAGTACAAGAGCTGGTGGCCTGCCTGGTCCGATCAGGCGACAAGCCCGTGGCGGAGTATGCTGCATCTGCTCTGCTCGTGCTGTCGCACAATCACCCAGGTGCGGCCTTACGGGCGGCTTATCACCCCATAACCTGAACAGGAATTACTGATGCAGCACCCCCTGATATAGACAATTCACAGTACGCACAAAATGCTGCAGTGGCTTCTGATGTCTTCTCTAATATCCGTTTTGGATATACTCAGACACCGTCCGTTGACGAGCAGTGCCCGATATAGAGGGTTGCTGCACCTCACGGCAACGGCACCTCTTTGGGTCGAAGTAGCAGCGCTGCCTTTGGTCTGTGCAGGCAGCAAAGGCATTTTGTAACCTGGGGAGAAATTGTTGTGGTGTGTTAATGGCAGGCGTGAAGGCGGCAGTCGCGGCAAGCGGAGGCATAGCTGCGCTAGTGGCGCTGATCGCGCGGCGGCCGGCCGATGACCGAGCGGCGGAGCCGGCGGCCGGCGCGCTCGCCAACCTCGCACATGACTCGCCCGGCAACGCGGCCGCCATCGCCGCGGCCGGTGGCGTGCCGCCGTTAGTGACGCTGCTGGGCGCCCCAGCCGAGCGCAAGACGCCCGAGTGGGCCGCGCTCACTATCCAGTACACCGCTCAGCACCACCGGCCCTCTCAGGTGCGTGGGGATTCTCTTACCCAAAATTTACCCTGTATACACCCTCAATTGTATCCTGAGAAGAGGAAGGGGAGAGGATAACAAAACACATCGGTTGTACAGCGAGCACTGAAGGGATTTTGATTGCCCTACTATAGTGAAACAGCGCTGCTGCAGTTCAAAGGTTAAGCAAGAATCTCACGATGTCATGTGGGATTCACAGCTGCCCACAACGCCATCACGATGCAGATTGCTTGACACGCTCCGCAAGGAATGCCGCGATGCTTGTACCGGTAATTCTGTTACCTATTCCGAAAACCGCGACAAGGGACGCAGAGCTTGTGGCTGGCATGAGCGCCACATGAACCTTCTGTACAGACACCGTACTGCATTGCTTCTGTTCAGCAGCAAACAGACAGGCTTGGCGCTGGTGCCCCGCAGGCCAGCTTCAAAAAGGTGGGCGCGGTGCCTGCGCTGACTAAGCTCGTCGGCTACGGGCCGGGGAGCGCCGCAGCCGCCGCTGCCGCGCGTGCTCTGCTCGTTCTGGCGTATGACTACGAGAAACTTCTTCATTGGCTCTGAGAGCCGGTCTCATGTGCGCTGGTTGGGCAAGCGATGTACTGTTCTGCTTACCGATGTCTGGACCACTCTACGGCATGGCCCAGGCTCTCTTCTGATTACATTGCAGGTTGGTACCAACTGTGTCTGCCAAGCTCCCTGTGTTCTGATTGTTCTGGCACTGGCCTTCAATCAAAACACTTCTGACACAAGTTGGGACCCTCTCTTTGCTGCAATCCTCTTGTCTGCCCTTGAAGTTGAGGTCCATGCAGGTTGACTATAAGCGAGTAAGTGTCACTTGGTTCTCTTTGCCCCGGCAGGACGAGGTCAGGAGGATGCATTGCATAGAGGCGGCTGTGGATCTGCTGCTGGCAGACCCACGCCCAGTCCCCACAGACGCAGCAGTCCACCTCCTGGCTGCACTGGCACAGGACAACAGCCGCAATGTGGTGGGCATTGAGCGCTGCAGCGGCGTCCAAGCCCTTGTGGACACCCTCAGGCATGGGCTACAAGGTAGATAATGCCATTGCTCTCCAATGATGCCATTAGCTAGCCAGACAGCGAGGTAGCAATTTTTGTATGATGTGCGCCAGCATGGCCTACAGAAGATTGCAGCCATTTTAGATTTCATAATGGGTTCTGCTGATGCATTTTATTTGAAGGATAATCTCTGTGAATACGGTAATGGTAAGAGCGGTAAAGAGCCAAAAAAAATTCCTGCAAGGGTGTATGCGCGGTTGGCCCTCAAACTGACTGGGCATTAGTCCCCTGCCTGCTATGCTGGCCAGAGTAGTGGAGCACTGGTTTGCGATTCTGGGTGGCTGCATGGCACTGGCTGCATGCCTCATATGTTGCGCTCGCAGGTGAAGGAGGGGATGCGGTCATTGTAGCTGCACTCTCCACGCTGACCAGGCTAGCGCAGCAAAGCAGGCACTGCAGGGATGCTGTGCGTCTGGCCGGCGGCGTTTCTGTCATCACTGGGATCCTGGCAGCCTGCAGCAGCAGGCTGGAAGCTGCCGGGGAAGCTGCCGCATGCCTCGGGGCAGTGGCCACAGAAAATCTGGAAAATCAGGTGCGCGCAGCACACTTGACATGCAAGCAGTGTAGGAATCCAAACACCATGGACTCTCGCTGCCAAATACAGATGCAACTGTGATAGTACAGTTGTGTACTGAAGACTTCGGGGGTCATCCTCAGGTGGGTTTTGGTGAGGACGGGGCTGTGGAGCTCTTAGTCAGAGCTGCAGAAGCTTCCAGCGGCTGCAGGGGTTTGCAGCTGCGCTTCCTGTCTGCTCTTTGGAGCGTCAGCAGCTTGCACCCTCACAACAGGTAGACAGACGCTCATGCGCTCAGAATCGAATGCATAAGGCCTCTCAGTTCATCGTGAATGTACCAGTCCCTGCCAGTCAGTGTACTGGGTTCTTTGGTTGCTACTGACTGTGGAATTGGCCTCTAGGATGCGCATTGAGGAGGCTGGAGGGGCGGCTCTTTTACAGGAGGTCAACCAATTGGGGGAGCTGCATGGCAGAGGGTCGACATCTCCACTTGCGCTGCTCAGCGCAGCCACCATTGGCTTCCTCTGTTACGAGGCCTGCCGCGAGCTGTATGCCCAAGTGCGCGCGCTGTTTGCCTGATCAGCGTGCCAGTCAGGACGAGCATGGTGTGGTCTGTGGGAAATTATGGGGACCCATGTCAATGCAATTGCAAGGCTCCGCTTGAGTGCCAATGTTATATGATTAGAAGTTGCAAGGTGAAACACACGTGTCACTCGTGCATGGCATATCGTGACGACAGCATGATGCTTTCGAGCACCTGCCACATGTGGCTTGTACTGATCACCTCTGGATGCAACTTGCAGTTGCAAGCCAGTCTTGTAATTCTCAGTCTGGGAGGATCCGGTTGGTGTAGTTGCCGTGCATGCACCTTAGTGGGCACTGGTCAATCAGTGGTATGCAGCTCTTCAATGCACGACCTGTGAACCGTTGACCATCGGTGCCAGATCTGGCAACGTGCCCAGATGGAAGCTGAGGTGTGACAACTCGTTGCCACCAACAAACGCCAATTTCATAAGCCTCTTGTCAATCTTGCTTTGAAAATTCGTTGCCTTTCTGCGCTACCAGAAATTGCGTGCCAAAGTCTGAACACAGAGGGTTAAAGGCACGAACGGTGATCAGTGACGAACCAGTGGTATAATTTTCTTTTGAAGTGCCATAAGCGATAGGACCTGCACATAAAGCTCAGATCTGAAATGGTAGAGACGATAACAGCAAGCTGATACAATCCCAGAAAGCAACATGTCGTAGAGCTAGGCCACGTTCCACTACTATACAGGGGATTCCACCACAACAAGTGTGCCAGACGTCAGCCCTTCTTCTGAGATCGGAGTCAGAACAAAGATATTAAGGAAATGTCAAAGTATGTGAGACTGTCCCATGAGATCAGCCTCCCCGATGGCTCTCTGCCAGAATTTTCTCCACCATTTGCCACAGAGTACGAGCTCAATCCAACGACGAGATGGGGAAAGGTGAGGACCTCGACAAGCTTCGATTGACTTTGTAGACCTTCTGGATGACATGTCACCTGGGTAGGATTTCAGGTCCGGAGATGTCACCCTTCAGAAGTGTGATCTGGGCAGCAATGTTGTTGTGGGTCACTTCTCCTGCGTGCATGTGGATTTGCGGTCTACCATGATGGCAGGTGCCTATTATTTGCTCTGATGGAGATCCACATTCTGTCATATGGTATGCTGTGGTTGATTGAGCCTCCATGCACTGCTGATGTGGCTTTAACTTGGTGGTGCAGTTCAAGCAGTGGTGGCGGGTGAGGATAATGGGGGAGCCAGCAGAACCGGTGCCTCCAAGCGGTTATATGACACTGATACCTCTCAATGGTACCACCCTCACCCTCTGCTTTTTCCCTTAACAGGATCCAACGCCACGCTATTTCATGCTGAACTCAGAAGGCATTAGCTTTTGAACTTCACTGAATGTTGAGGGTGCATGCTGCAGATGCCAGGCTGAAGCCTCAGAGGAAGCTGCTCTTCTTCAGCTGCATGGTGAGCAGCCAGCACCCCATAACAATTCTCCTGCAGACGCGCAGATGCACAAGCAACTCACAGCACGGCATGCTGCCATCTTGGGGAAATTTCTGATGTGATTGGTGCCGCAGATGCTTTTTGTGGTGGCTGCAATGGCGGCCACATTCCTGCTGGTGCCACGGGGTTTCAGCGCGGGCGAGATTGACATCCAGTCAGACCACATGTCCTGGAACACCACCAAGGGCACCTACCAGCTCAACCTGCTCGCCAGCATACCCATCAACAACCCCAACTTCCTGAATGTGCGCACCTTTCTCACCGCACCTCTCTCTTTTCCAAGCTCGATCTTGGTAATCTTGCCCTGTTGCATGCATGTTGATTCTCCAAGGCCCATGTTGGCACTCTCAATCTAGTGCACCCGTGCCAACTCTTTCCCACGCAGAAGATCAGCAAGATCACCTAGTGTCTTTGCATCCTTGCCTTGATGTTACAAGTCAGCGTTCATGCCTAGCAGGTCAAGCACCTTTGGACCAGTGCACTACAAGTCGCGTTGATGCTGGTAATAAGGAAAACTATCCTGGTGCAGGCAAAGGTGGAGGGCAACCTGAAGGTGTATTTCTACGACACAGAGGCAGGCTCGCGCGATGTCAAGGCCACCGTCATCCCGGCGCGCACCTTTCCACAGGTGCTCCCCACTTAAAACAATGTCCACTCCCTGAACATAGACGATCTACCTTACGCACTCGCGCAGCCAAAGACTCTTGCCATGTTCTCCTCTGTTGTTGCGTGGCCGTGGATGGCGGGACTGCTGCAGACTTGCAGGCCTGACCCTTTGATGTGGAGTGTTTCGTATGGAGTAATAGGACTGCTGTAGCCCTGCACGGATCCTTGCAGCCCTGCACTGATGATGTCGAGTGCTCACAAGAAGTGACACGATTGCTGCAGACATGCAAGGGGTTTTGCAGCACTGAACTAATGCTGTGGAGTAATCTTGTGGAGCGATGGTAATGCTGATGTAAGTGAGAATGGGGTGTGATGCGTCCAGGTGCTGGAGGTGACGGTGGATGCCAGCAATGTGCCGGGGGAATATGCGCTGACAATCCTGAGTGAGTGCGCGGCGTTCCCTCGACGCCTGGTCTTCTTCCTGAAAGGCTCCCTCTCGGTGAGTCACCCACTCTGCATGCTCAACAATCAATCCTCCAATTGCATCTGGCACCAAAAAATTTCTCTGAGCGTGCTTCACTGCAACATGATGAGTCAATTGCATTTGACAACTTTGCATGGATGGCAGATCCTGGTCTGTTGCTGTGTTTGCCTGAGCTGTTTCTTGGCTCTGCTTCCTGCCTTTTCGGTTGACAGTTTCAGGACTTGTCCAATTGACAGAAGTACTGCTGCAGAACAGGTATCAAAATAACATGTGTACGCCTGGCTGGCCCCCAGGTGAGGGACTTTTTCCAGAAGGTGGACCTGTCGCCCATCGACACCTACTTCATGATAGACTGCGTCAACGGCGGCAAGGTGCCGGGGCCGGGCCCCCCGGTGGACCCCTCAGACCTGGATTCTGCGCTGCCCACCCCAGTGCACAATGCAGCAGAGGAGCCGCTGCAATGAGCTGCCTCAGATGTGCGCTTGGGGGCGCTGTGTGGTGCTTTATGCCGGCATGCTTGGGTGCGCTGTCACTGGTCGCCCAGTGCACACTGCAGCGGGAAGAGCCGCCGCGGCTCGAGTGATGAGCTGCACAGGGCGCGAGGTGTGCGCTGGGGAGCTATGTGATGGGTGTGATGCATGCTTGGGTATGCTGTCACTGGTTGCGTCAGGGAAGGGTTGGGGCAAAGCAGCGGTGGCAGGGGATTGTGCAGCTTGACGGTGTCAATGATGGTCAAGTTGGAGCAGTAAATAGTCATGCAGCATACAAGCACATGAGGTGCATTTTGCATTGTACAAAAAGCTGAAGGGACGGCTGAGTATATGTACATGTCTCTGAATTTGCAAATTATTGAATTTTCGTGCTGAAGGCAAAGTGCCATGTGCAGCAGTCTGCTAGGAACTACCGGTAATAGGCGTCCTTGCTTCCACGTGGAAAAGCACAATGTGAAGCAAACTCGCTTGATGAGTCTTGTTCTACATGCTCATGGTGTGTCGAGACATAGATTGCAGGCAAAGATATCAGGCTAGGAATGGTTCAGATGAATCGCATTACAAAGCGTGTCTCATACTGCAGTGGATTACTATTGGAATAATATCATTCCATCGATGCTTTGCGTTCGCCATAAATGCATGTAGATGTTGTGGAACACCCGTTAAAAGCAACCTGCTCTGAAAAAGTTCCTGGCCAAGCACTAGTATGCAGTAGTGGACTCATCAAATGTTACTGTATATGCCCATTTTGTGTAAGATGATTGGGGGTGAAGGAGCTTCTTGATGTTGATGTCAGCATCAACAGTCATGTGAGGCCTAGGCCTCCTCAAGATCAGACCTGCAATGCATCCTTCCTAGGTATATGCTGCAACGAACGTGAGAGCACGTGCTGGCTGCTCATATCAAGATAAAATATATATCCTCTGAATATCAGGGCACCGGTGCAGACATGAATCAAATGTTTGTGTCAACACATCTTATATAAAGCTTCAAGCGTGGGGACAGGGTAAGATACACACAAGCATTGATAATCTGCATGAAGCATCCTGCTGCCATGGCTGGCGCAGCTCTGTCAAGATCTTGAGTGTCTGTGTGTAACTGTAAAGTACCAAGCCCGTATTATATGAATTGTTCATGATGCTCACTGGGGTGTGCTCTTTCAGAAAATAGTACATGATTGGTCTGTGGGCTCGCTATGACTCTCGAGCATATGCATGTGTTTAAGGAGAGGCAGAGCTGTGTTTCCATAGGATGGTGGTGTTAAAATAACACCGGTTTGTTTTTTTGGGGTGCGCTGGACAGATCTAAGCGCGCTCGCCACGGATGCGGCGGGCCAGCTGGATGTCCTTGGGCATGATGGTCACGCGCTTGGCGTGGATGGCGGCCAGGTTGGTGTCCTCGAACAGGCCCACCAGGTAGGCCTCAGCAGCCTCCTGCAGGGCCAGCACTGCGCTGCTCTGGAAGCGCAGGTCGGTCTTGAAGTCCTGGGCGATCTCACGCACCAGGCGCTGGAAGGGCAGCTTGCGGATCAGCAGCTCCGTGCTCTTCTGGTACTTGCGGATCTCACGCAGAGCCACGGTTCCAGGGCGGTATCTGCAAAAAAGCAATAGAGTTAATCAGAGACACAACCAATGTGGTTGAACCATAAGAAACGGCATTATTGTACACAACTTGACATTGAACATCATTAAATAACGATGCTGCCAAGCCCCAGACAACACTAAATAATGTGCCACAAATTGGCAGTTAGTGAGTAAAAAACGCATCCTTAACAACAGAAGTGCTGCAAACATTGCCTGCCAGTCAACCAAGGTCGAGCACCCGTCAACTGTTTACGTAGAATATTCATTGCGCTGAAAACAAACCTGTGGGGCTTCTTGACACCTCCGGTGGCGGGTGCGGACTTGCGAGCGGCCTTGGTGGCCAGCTGCTTGCGGGGCGCCTTGCCGCCGGTGGACTTGCGGGCTGTCTGCTTGGTGCGAGCCATTGCGTCTGTTTGCTCCAAATAGGGGGAAACGAGTGTATATGCCGAAAGTTTTGGCTCGTAAGCAGAATATTTGCAGTTTTGTGTGGCAAGCAGTGATGTGATGGGGAAACGGGAACACTGAATGGAAGTCAGAGTCAAAGTCTCAATGTAAAATTAGTATCTTTCGAAATGAGAAATGAGTCATCCATTTCCAGCACTCTGGTTCGCTGATGAACTCTGAGCCAATCAGAAGCCAGGAATCTTGGACTCTCTTTGCCAATCTCTCGAGGGGCTTTGTGCCCACTGCTCTGCTATAAAAGCTCCCAGCTCTGCCAAATTCATCAAAATCTTCCATCTCCTCAAAGCTCTTCAGCAAGTCCCAAGCTCTCAGCAAACCAAGCAACCATGTCTGGACGCGGCAAGGGAGGAAAGGGCCTCGGAAAGGGCGGTGCCAAGCGCCACCGCAAGGTCCTCCGTGACAACATCCAGGGTGAGCACTGCCTTCTCCCCGCCTCTGCAATTGTGTGCTTGCTCTGTATGGATCCATAGATGCCATGAGCAATTGCCTGTGCCATTTATGTTTTGGTTGCTTGATACATTTGACCAGGTTTGATAATTTGCTTCTGTTGTGCAATAAGAGTTGTAAACTGTCCTCTTCTATATGCATGATGATCTAAATTCTTTTTTAATTGCTTCTCAGGTATTACCAAGCCCGCCATCAGGCGTCTGGCTCGCCGTGGTGGCGTCAAGCGCATCAGTGGCCTCATCTACGAGGAGACCCGGGGCGTGCTCAAGGTGTTCCTTGAGAACGTGATCCGTGACGCCGTGACCTACACCGAGCACGCCCGCCGCAAGACCGTGACCGCCTTCGACGTGGTCTACGCCCTCAAGCGCCAGGGACGCACCCTGTACGGCTTCGGCGGTTAGACAGCTGCTGCAGCTGCCTGCCACCAAACAAACCAAACCGGTGTTATTTTAACACCACCATATGTTGGAAAGCATGTTATCAATTTTACACACAAGCTGTTGGTTACAGCTCTTCCACGACATGTAGTCTCTCGCACTTTATCTCAAATGCTCTGAAACTGGTCAGGAGATATCCTCACAACTTGCACAGGTTTGAGGCAACCTCTCTCACTATTGTCCGGAAAGCTATTCATACATGGTCACCCACAATACATAAAACCACTCCTTTCTCCTAGCGGTCACAGTCATGGAGGGTAATCATCTGCTGACCCTCAGGGCTCGAGCTGCAAGTGCTCAACGACCCGGCTCAACATGAAGCTCATGTTCACTTACACTCTGGCAATTCATCTGCAATTTCATCAACCGTGCTCAGCCAGCTGGATGCGCGGCTGCTGCAGGCAGGCGGCGCTTTTTGCTCTTATGCGCTGTGGGAAGCAACCTCTTGCCAGAAATACCAACCAAATCAACAAAAAGGCTCTCCTTGACCAGCCGTTGATGCACCCAAGGAACAGTTGTGCACCTGCAGACATACTGCCAGATCATTAGCAGCCCTTAGACCAGCACTTGCAAAAGCCTCAAACGCTGCAGGCCTCCTGGAGATGATGAGTCTGCTCAATGTTAATGTTGACATCAACACACTGCAGGCACCAGGTAGAGCCAAGACTTGCCAGCTACAAAGATAAATTCTCATGCCACCACAAGGTATGTGCCGCGTTCTGGGATGCATGCATGTGCTGACCTTTTGCAAATCAGGTGCACTGTGTGACCGCTGACAAGCCGCCTCAGTGGGAACTCGCCATAGCCTCCGCAGGCGATGCATGCATGCTGCCTGTGCGTACCAATGACGAGCACTCAGATGGTATTCAAGCCTTGCAATGTTCTCAGACATGATCCACAGCACCATCGTGGCAACAACTCATTGCCGACAAGTCGGGGCGCACCTATCATTGTAGCTACTAGCTTTGCATTGAGACAGCATGGGAAGGGAAAGCTCAAGCAGCTACACACTTCTCTAGGGACTTAGCAAGCTGATGCTGCCGTCCTATCAAGCGCTGCAGCAGTGATCAAGATACTGCTACATCATCACAGGCTGTCTCGCCAGTCAAGGGCGTGAGCAACGAAATTAGAGAAACAGTTATGCAGACATCATGGCAAAGCGAGCGCCAGAAGATAGGAGAAAGGGCTGCCTTGCAACTGCCAGGCGTGTGACAATGTAATGGCAAAGACTAGAACAGTCCAGTAGTCATGCAACATGCATGCTAGGTAACGTGCCTTACCTGTACAGACATCTCCAAGTAAATATCGTGGTGGCCAGCTGGCCTCTGGGAAAGCGTGGCTGCGCCCAGCGCCTTGACTTGCACAGCTCCTCCAGCAGCTTGTCCGCCGATGTGGCAAATGCTTTACAGACCTGCACAGTATCAAAGCATACTGCTGTAGTGTCTTCCTTGCACCTGCAAGCCCAGTAGCAAGGCGCGGAAAACAGGGCTCTCCACTATATAGTTGGAGCATGCAGCTGTTACTCAGAATGCAAACTTACCATTGAAGCGTTCATCAATTGCTCCAGTGGAAGGGCGCTTAGAACACAGGACAAGATGCCCTCAGGCAGGTCCAGAAAAAGCACTTCTTCATGAGCGCCTGACATGGTCTTTTGAAAGTGGAAATCTGCACACACGTCTCGTGTCATCAGGAACTCCTCCACCAACCTACACTTATGAGACAGCAGGAGTGAAGGTCACTGGGATTGCCTAGCGTGCAGGTTCCTTAGCAGCAGTCAGGAAACGATCTCGTTATTTGGACTGATCAAAAATATCGCTACTCACATGACTCCGGAAGTGTAGGCCGTAGCAGCAGTCAGCAAATCTTGTCAAGTTGAGAACTTAGAAAAACACCTCAACACCAGCGAACAACTCAACCTGCATTACACTGAGTACAACAACAATCTGATCATCCCTCATCTAACGAAGCGACGAAAAGCTTACAAAGCTGTGTTTTGGATCAGAAGTCTCTCTTGTCTGATGCAAGATGCAAACAATTTTTGGGACACTCTCTGCTTGATGAATTGATCATAAAGCTTTAGAGAAGTCCATAGTATACGCAAGGAAATTTCGATGCTCTGCAACGTCTCGTGTCACACCAGTGGTGTGATGAAATGATGGAGAATGCTTGTCCTCGGTGGCAGGGAACGGCAGCTTCGTCCCACGTGCACTTTGGAACACTTCAATTTGAAGTCTTCAAAGCACTTTGGAACACAGCAACCTGAAGTGCCAACCAGAGCTCAGCAGGTTGCATGCATTACGAAATTATTCAGGTTCGAGCAGGCCTGGACATCCTGATTGCTAGATGCCAGGAAGCAACCAGGAGGTCCAGATTCTGACTGGACTCAGTAGAAGTTCACCTCCGAGCAGGCCTGGACTCAACTCCTGTATCTGCGAAACAGCAAGCTGCAACCGGTGCGACTCTTGACCGCCGGCGCCAGCAATCTTCGAAGCATGCATGAGGCTGCAAATCGTGTGCAAAATGGCAGCGCCATGGCAGCAACAAGTGCTGGAGGTTCCAGTGGCTGGGGACATTTCAAGCATGCTGACAGACAGCAAACAGGTCCAGCCAACACGGGAGCTGCACCAGTGCCAGCTCTGGACTGGGCAAGCCAGGGCCACAGCCTGCTGAGCATTCTTTGTCAATTCTCTGCACACGAAAAGCAAGCGCTTGTTTGCAACGCAATAAGATAAGTTCCAATGCACAGTAGTTGGGAGATCAAAATGCACCATGCAACCCACATCAATGTGTAACCACAAGTGAGCATGCAAGACTCCTTGGAGGATTGCAGGTCATGCATTTCATGAATAACTTGAAGTTGAAGAATATGTGCACAGGAGATGATGGTAATGGTGTGGAGCGCCAGGGCTATTTCATTGCACACAGAAATTGCACATCATTTGCAACTTGCTGTCTTGGTATTAATAGGCAGGTTGCAAGAGCTATTTCCTTGGAGTGGTGGTGTTAAAATAACACCGGTTTCTTTTTGCGCTGCTGTGCAAAAGCAGGCAGCTTAGGCGGAGGTGAACTTGGTCACGGCCTTGGTGCCCTCAGACACGGCGTGCTTGGCCAGCTCGCCGGGCAGGATGAGGCGCACAGCGGTCTGGATCTCGCGAGAGGTCACTGTGGGCTTCTTGTTGTAGCGGGCCAGCTGGGCGGTCTCAGTGGCAATCTTCTCAAAGATGTCCGTGATGAAGGAGTTCAGGATGGAGATGGCCCTGGAGGAGATACCAGTGTCGGGGTGCACCTGCAGGACAGCAGATACAAAGAGTCAGCTGTCAAGTTCCAGATGCTGTTGAGACTTATAATGCTGTCAACCTGCCATACTTCTCGGCCGGCTTGCAAGGTGCACAGGCACCAACACACCGTTGAAGTCATAAGCATGGACAAAGAGTGATTCTCGCAGCAGATAATGAAAACACTGGGTGGCCGTTGGGATGTTTTTATAGTCAACAATCAAAGATGTGCCAGTTGTAAGGTCAAAGACAGTGAGCAATACGGTGGCTCCGTCGCAGCTCAGAACGCTGGCTCACCTGCTTGAGGACCTTGTAGATGTAGATCTTGAAGGACTCGACCTTGGCCTTGCTCTTCTTCTTGCCACCGGTCTTGGCGGTCTTGGCGACCTTCTTGGCGGGCTTCTTCTCTGCCTTGGGAGCCATGGCTGCTTAGCTGGGTTGCTGTGAGAGGATTGAGGAGCTTGGTGGATGAATGCACGAAGAGCTGAAAGCGTTTTGAAGATTCTGGAGCAAACAGGAGGGTGTTATATTCCGCTTGCAGGTGCGGGCCAATCAGAACGCAGCATTCCCCGTGCCAAACTTGTCTGTTTTGGTCGTCGAAAGCTGCCCCCTGATTGGCCGACCACTGAGCAGGAACCTCAAAGCGGTTGCTCAACTTCATTTTCATCAAAACGCTCTCAGAGATCAACCCGTGCCTCCAATTTCTTTCAAATTCCTTCAATCTCGCAACAGGCTTGCAATCATGTCTGGACGCGGCAAGGGAAAGACAGCCAAGAAGTCGGTGTCCAAGAGCACCAAGGCCGGCCTGCAGTTCCCCGTGGGTCGTATTGCCCGCTACCTCAAGAAGGGCAAGGTGAGAATCGCTTCTATCGTTGATCTCAGGCTACGCTAGAGGTGCTGCTTCCTTGGAAAGTCTGCCTCTCGAAGGTTCCCATCTGGTGTTGAATCGAGGTCTGCAGCACTTTTGTACTTGTTCTCGGTGGCGTAGAGGCTTTCTGGCGTACAACCTGTTTGTCAAACTTGCGGTTGCCGTGCTGATTGTGTTGGCATAGAGTCAGTCAAAGGGTCTTGGCCTACGTTGTCCCTGAACTGGATTTTGCCACAATCGAGCTGAATCAAAAGCAGTGACTGATACTGTTCCTGTGCTGTGATCCTGCAGTACGCCAGCCGTGTGGGTGCTGGCGCCCCAGTGTACCTCGCCGCTGTGCTGGAGTACCTGGCAGCTGAGATCCTGGAGCTGGCAGGCAACGCTGCCCGCGACAACAAGAAGACCCGCATCATCCCCCGCCACATCCAGCTGGCTGTGCGCAACGATGAGGAGCTGAGCAAGCTGCTGAGCGGTGTCACCATCGCCTCCGGTGGTGTCCTGCCCAACATCCACTCCGTGTTGCTGCCCAAGAAGACCGCCAAGAAGGAGTAGACTGTCTTCAGGCGCCACCCGAAAAACAAACCGGTGTTATTTTAACACCACCAACAATTGGAATCCTTAAGTCTCCTCAATGAGTGGCATGGCATCAGACTCATCAAACCAGACTCATCAAACCACATAACAAAATTGCTTACAGTGATGACTAGCTTGGCAGCATAGCAACATCGAAGTCACAAGTTCTCATGATCATCACTGGTTCATCATTTGCTGCAATAAGAGAATCAATTCTCTGATCTCATTCTCTGAGAATTATTGTGACTCCAGAAGATCACTTCACTGTGCTACAATCTCTGCAGTCATTCTGTAGATACACTGTGACATCACAGAACTGACTGTCAACCACATTATCACCTTGAAAAAAAGAAAATACTAGCTACGATGCCATTGGCTAATCTTGTGTTCTAGTCATGCCTGCATTCAAGATCACGTGGCAACTACAGTCAGCATAGAACTCTGAGTCAGGGACATCCTCAGCATCTCTAGCTTCCTGAGCTTGGCTGAAGGTTTCAGGTTCATGCGTTGCCACGGTGGCCGGCTTTCCTCGATACAGCTGGCAGGTTCTGCAGTACAGAATGAAGGCCAGCAGCGTTGCACCAACCTCCAACGCTGCAGCAATCAGGAATGTTGACCTGCAAAAGAGGCACACTCTCCTCCTCAGAACACTGCTCCTCCCATTACAGAAACTGGGCGCTGTGGCCTCGTTAACACCAGCCGTGCAGGGACTGCGACGTGCACATCATGGCAGAATGTAAATCCTGACCTGAAATTTTAATACAAATTGTGAACAAGATGCCGCAGAAATTTGCATGCAGAAGAGAGGCTGTCCCCTCACCTGAAACAATCTGCGCCAATACACACATCCCCATCGTCCCCATGCCTTTCGGCGTGCAACTGATACATACCGCCCGCCTGCACAAGCACCAACACACCTGGACAACGTGCACACGCACAGACAAGAAACGCGCACGACATCGGCTGGTCCTCAATCCTCGCTCAATAGCCAGGAGGCCAAACACTACACCAGACATGTCAATAGAGTGACCAAGTTTCACATTTCTTGCCGCAAAATAGTCTTCATCGATTCCTTTATCTGTGTCTGCCTCAGCCAGCCACAGCACTTCAATATTGTTATCACAATATCACTCTACTGTGGCAGGCACGCAGCGCTCTGGTTGAACTTTGACAAACAAACCCATGCGAACGAGAAACACATCAGGAGCGGGCGCGCACCAGCCGGGTGGCGAGCGCGTAGGTCCCAAAGGTGGTCCCGAACTGCAGCAGGCAATAGAGCGTGGCAAAGTTGCGCATGCCAAACAGCTCCCCAGCCAGCGGCGGCATGAGACTCCAGTGGCAGCCGAAGGCAAAGCCCGCAGCCGGCGCGGCCGCCCACAGCAGCGCCAGACGCGACAGCGCGCTCAGCGCACACACGGCCGCCGTCAGGGCCGAGACGACGACCAGAAACAGCGTCCTGCGCGCAGCCTCTCCTGGTTGTGACACGCCCCATGACAGACCAGACAGATCAAAAGGCAGGGCCCCAAAGATAGCCTGTCGTAGGTGCATAATCAGCTGATTTGCTTGGACAAACAATCCCACAGGGTGGAATCCCACAGAAGACCAGGTGCTAGAGCAGAATGAGCTCAAGGACAGCCTATTGAGGTGTGCATGATCAGCCAAGTTGGATGCGGGCTTGCAAATGGCTGCACCACTTAAAGAAAACTGTCAGACTCTCAACAAACTAAATGTTGTTTACCACATGCGCATTGTGCAGTGGAAGTAGATGGATGCTACAAGAGACTTCCGGATATGTGGAGTACGGGCACGCATTGTTGAAGCTTGAGGGGAGCAGCGGATGATTGTGCTGATCAGCCCTGTATCTACCTGGGCAGCCCATAGCTGTGCAGCAGCCGCTCGGGTATGGAGCCGCACGCCAGGCGGCCGGCTGCGCTGAAGACAGAGAAGAGCGAGACCAGCACATCCTGCCCATCTCTGCCGCCGCCCAGGGACTCCACCAATTGCCCTGCAGAACAGCAAGCCGCAGTATCGCTTCTCTTCGCTTCTCTTGCGCCCTGCAACATACCCTTCTCCGAAAAGCAACGTTTGAGGGGTTATCAAGAGCCCTGATTGACCAGGGTGCTCATTGCGGCATGCCCACTAGAGCTGCTGTGTGACGGCCAGCCAAGACTCTGGCCAAAGTCAAGGGCAGTGGGCAGATAGCAGCTTCTCACCTCCTCTGCAGCCATTGTATCGTGAGTTTCAAAGTATTCTGTGGCATGGACCTTGTCCAGAGATTACCATGACCAGGTGCAACCGTGAGGCGCTGCTGTGAGGTGAATTTGGCGGTAATAAATTGCTCACCTAGGTTGTTCACAAACATCAGGCCGATGCCTGTGCCCACGCCGAACACCAGGAAGAGCAGCCAGAAGTTGATTGAGGCTGCACACTCCCACAGCTTCAGGTCGGGCTTTGGCTGTGCAAGCCCGGCACTCGCCCCAGCCGCCCCTGCCTTGCTGGCCTCCAAGGCCCCACCATCGCCCACCTGTATCAGATATAATCAAGTGTTTCCCAGTTGCATGCATGCAAGACGAGCTGGACATGTAATAGCCAGTCCTGACGCATTTGCTTAAAGTTTTGGGAGCAGGGCCATTGCGAAAAACAAGCAACGAGTAAGCCCATCGAGAACTGAAACTCCAAGATGGAGATGGAACGCAGTATAACTGCCTTGCATGAACTGTCAGGCATGCAAGGCTTCAGTGTTGTGCTCCAAGCAGACCAAAACAGAATGGCACCTACTTACTATAATAATTACCATTATAGTTCACGCCTTTCCAATCAATGAGGATCAGGTGGGTCGCAGCAGCAATTCATGACAGCCTTCCAACCTTCTCTCTTAGACTTACCTCCACCAAGCACATAATAGTGGCGACCAAAGTGCGTAAGATTTGCATGCGCACCTCTCCATCCCTGCCCCCACTTTGATCAGGCGCCAGCTGAGGCCCTAGCAGAGGTGCCTGCAGATCTGCGCCCCCTTTATGCTCTCGCCTGCCAATCTCAACACGCGCCCATGCCCCCTGCTGTACCACCTCGGTACCGCACACCTCTGCACGACACATCAGCACGATCTGTAAACCATCACCGCATGCTGTGCCATCTGCAATCTCACGGCTGCAAGCAAATAAACACAGCACGCAGCAAGATCGCAGGCTCATGCAACTGGTCGGGTCGGCATTCGCATGTTCCCTAGAGCTTGGGTATCCTCAGGGGAAGGCAGGCCTCACCTGCAGTCTTCTCCTCGTCTCCACACTGGCCAGGTGCACCACCAGGGAGCAGAAGGCGGCCGGAGGACACCCACAGGAACAGCAATGGTGCCAGCAACAGCGTCAGCCCCGCCAGCATGGCACCCCTGATGCACCCCCAGGACAATCGTGTCAGATCTCCATCAGCCCTCTGCCGGGCATGAGAGATCATCATTTGATGTGAGCACCTGGGTGTGCTGACATATGGTGATGCCGGACACAATAGACATGTATATGAGTATATGCAAATGGGAATATCCTTCTCTGATTTGCTTGTCAAGATGCAAGAGGCCTAGAGTGGCAATGAGGGTATATACAGACAGAAGTGATGCGCACCTGACTACTGGCCCGGGGCTGTTGTGCGCGCCGAGGAGGCCGCAGGTGCATAGCTGGTACAGCCCCAGGGTGATTACCACATTGTATGCCACCCCAAAGCGCACTCCTGCGCTCGCATGAGCCTCTCTTGTCAGAGAGAACATTGACCTCCACGATACATACCTGCTAGACCTCCACAGTAGCATGCTAAAGCCCCAACACTGCCACTAGATTACACCGCAGGGTAGCTCTGGCGCAAGGCCATCTATACTGGACATTGGTCATGCTGACCAAAATTTATGTGCTTTCTGTGCTTCCAGCCAGGTCAAGTGTAAGCCATCTGCACCCTTGCTGCTATGTCTGTCTCACAGGTCACAGTGGATTTGTCTTCCGCAGATTCTAACCTGCACTTGACCTAGGCAGGCTACCATGCTTCTAGCATAGTGACGCACAGAGGGGTGCAGCACTTGAAGGGTAAATGTCATGTAATCTAAGGGATGTTTGAGGGCCATTCCATTGATACGTAAGGTGCAAACCAACTTTGGACACGATTGTGCCAGTGTGGCATTCATCTTATAATTTTAATGATCTATCCAATCAATAGAGCACATGCTGGGGACATTCCCTTGGTGCAGCACCTGTGGCCTTGGCATTCTCGTCTTCAGTGCCGGCGGCCGCCTCCGGGAGAGCGTTGAAGAGCGGCATCGCGCAGAGGCCCAGCGCGGTGGGCGCCACGGCTATGAGCAGCAGGAATGAGAGCGCGTCCGGGCGAAATGCTGCCACGTACATGCTCGTGTACACGCTCGCGCTCAGGCCCACCAGAGACTTCAGCACACCTGCCACACACACCAGCTGGCTCCTCACGCATGCAATCTCAGGTGGACTTTGAAATGAGTTCAGATTGCCCTTGGTTATACTGCAGTGAGTGAGTGCGCTCAGGCCCATTAGCGACTTAAGCACACCTAGCATGCAATCACAGTACCCAGTTTCAGTCTGCAGGTGCCACAGCCTCTAAATTCGCAGGTGCCGCGCACGTCCAGCCTTAGAATGAATGGTTGCTTGAACATGTAATCTCGGAAATTGAATAGAAATCACCATCTATTGACTGATACTGCAGTGAGTGCCATCCGGAGCAGATCAGCGGGGCGCAGCCAGCCAGGGCAAGTACATGCAACGAATATTCTGCAAGCAACTCCCTGACAATGAACAGGTAGTACAAATCCCATCCAAGTTCAGAACCCCAGAGACAATGCTGGCAAGGGGTATTGAAGGGGATGACTCGCACCCACGACGGTGCCGCGATCCTGTGGGAAGTTGTGCACGTTGGTGGCGATGCAGGCAGTGTCGATCCAGTTGCTGCCATTGAAGGCCATGACTGTGAGGCCCACCATGGCCCAGTAGGGCAGCTGCAGCCGCCCTGAAGCCGCCAGCCACAGCCCGAAATAGCCGCAGAAGTGCTCCGTCAGCCCCCAAAGCAGCACCAGCCTGCCGGTCATAGCAAACACTGCAATGAAGTAACTCAGTTCCTAGTGCCCCTTTAGGAATTTGCAAGTAGTGCCCCACTAGCCAGGGCTTGTGAGCGGGGCCTGTGATCTTGGCAGGCTACAACTTGTTGACAACACACACGAATCTTTCCTGCCACATAATCACACACATAGGAACAATATTTCTTTCGATCTAGCTGCAACATTGGTCAGCCGTAGGTGTGTGTAGGTGCATCAAAGCTCCAATAGGAGCATTGGACTTCGTGGTGGGCGCTTAGAATCGAGGCATAGCAATAAGCATGCATGGGTATTCAAAGCTTTGAAGCCAGCACACTCAGAGCAGCACCTGGGGCCCAGATGCCTCCTGTGTTTCAGGCGGTCATAGGCAAAGCCCGGAAGCCAGCCGACCACGAGTAGGGCCACAAGAGGGGATGCCAGTCCTTCGATCTGGGTCTGATTGTAGCCCAGGGCATCCTTCAGCTGGCTGCTGTAAATGCTGAAGCAGTAGGAGACCCCGGCCGAGCATTGCAGCAGTGTTGATGCGCTGAGCGTCAGCCACCTGCTTGCATACATGCTGGCTGCCTCCCTTCGCCCCTCCAGGTCAAAGTCCCCCTGCAAGATGATTTTTTCGCTTCACATTCTTGCCTAGCTAGCCTGAGCACAAGCAGGATCTATAGGCAGCCAGCTGCTGCTCGTGGAAAATGTCACGTCTTCTGCTTGCCTGTTGCTGTCCTTTGACTAATTTCAGGCTCAGTAGCAGCATTGGATGTACGAAAGAAGCTCAATGAGAAGTGGAGAGTGTGTCACGTGATTGCTTCAAAATTTGTGCTAGCGAAGAGGACGAAGATCATCATACCTGCTGCGATCTGCATCCAAAGGGTAGCTGAAATAAAGCTCAAATACAGAATCGACGCACTACTGGATCATCTCTGCAGATCATTTGTAGAATATTTTCATACTTGTTGGCGCGCCATCCAAAACACCCCACGAAAGCTGAAATCTCAACGATCGACTCAATTACACAATAGTATTCAAGAATAAACTGACATAAGCATTGAAAGGTCGAAATCTTAACAAAACAGCAACAGCGACGCTTCCATCAGCCCATCGGCGCATTCATCGCACGTGCCCGTGGAGGGACAAATTTGGCAACCGGCTTCGCCTCAAGAGGAAACGACCAACCTAGGAACCTTGTTGACCTTCTGTGCCTGGGTCAATATCTCATATGATCAGCATCTAGGGAGAAGATAATTTGATGACTACCAATATTCAGTGGCATTCCACTGTTTTCCTAACAGATAACACTTGTCTCGATGCCTAGAAGTGTTCGGCATGTGTTTACTTCAGGAAGCGTGTAATAGGCTGATCTGTCTATCTGGTGCGGTACCCAGCAAACATACACATTGATTTAGTACGATGTTCATCTGTTGTCTATAAGTGAAGTGCGTGCGTCCTTGATCGCACATACGAGAGCCTCGGAAAGGCAAGTGCGAGTTTCCCGACATGATGTAAGGCACATCATGCAGGACAAGATACGCAGATTCATAACATTACGCAAGTCACTCTACATTGCCTTATTGGCGATCATTTGCTTCATTCTTGCAGTACTCACGAGGTACCTCTCCACCTCATCGGATGGGCCCAACTGATGTGCACAGGCCTGTCGAGCATGAACCGTCACAGTAACCTTCTACAGCTTCTTGATAAGCAACAATCCGCCTGATGCAGGCATCATGGGCGACATAGTGCGCTTACACAGAGGGAGCTGGCCCATATCGTAAGTAGCCTTGCCCAGAACGGCTTCCTGTCTAACTGCAACATGTCACGCTTTCAACGTGACCAGACGTGCACATATGCATAAAGTGGGCTTGGTACGTGCGCAGTCTAAGTCGCAAACGGATCTGGCGAGGCATGCAACCCGCTTGGAGCAGCTTCTTGCAAATGTGGCAGGGGAGCAGGCCAGCACACTCAGCATATTGCAGGTACAAAATAACCTGACTGCTGTAATAGTACTACTACTACAGGTCGGCAAATCCAAGCATGTATGTCCCATGGCAAAGAGAGGCCACAGGACATACACGCAGGCGTCTGCAGCCACATCTGCAGGGCCCACAAAAGTCTGCAGCCTAGACCTCGAGTCGATTTGCATGCTAGCTGTACATATACGTCGCTCCAGCAAAATATGGCAAAGGCTGAAAGGCACCAGATGCGCGAAGGGGAATGTGCTTCTGGAGGAAATGAGCAGACAGGAACTAGCGCAGCATGCAGCTCGCCTTGAGGACCTCATCTTGCAGCATGCAGACAACCTACGCCATCAGAACAGCAGCCTCGCAGCGGAATCAGCCTCCAACACCACGTCTGATTGCAACAGGTGCAAATATGTCGCATGCTCTTGGAAAAGTCATGCACACCAGGATTTCCTGTAATCTCTGATGCCTGGAGAGAGCGAGGCAGACTGGTGGTCTGATTTTAGGCTGAAAACATAGAAAATTTTGCCTTGCAGACATTGCATCTGGTGGCCATACACTGTTGATGTGCTACAGAGTGAGTGGCTGTTCTTGTGCGCAGGCCGGTGCTGCCGAAATGGTGCCATGCTTTCAGCGCATGCAATGACACGGATGTGGCCCTGGTAGGCAATGGGCCCCTTACAGCGGAGCAGCGGCAGGATCTAAATTCTGGAGTGTTCCAGATTGTCATCCGCCTGAACTTCCTGAACAACAGGTGAGCCATTATTGCAATCACCCACCTGCCCTCAAGCTTGGTACCATATTGACCAAATTCCCATGCATGAATGAGGGTAAAAGAAGTTATCGAATTCAGCCGCCTGATGTTTTGCTATGAACATGATATGATCTACTTGCTAGCTTAGTGAGTGACTAGTCGCTGCCAGGACTTCTGTCAAGGGAAAAACTGCATTCTGACTGCTGCCAGAGCTGTCATGGCGGTCTGTGGCCTTTACCTTTCGGGATTACTGGCCTGTAGTAAGAATTATGCTATGGCGCTTATGCAGGCTGGCAGGGGAGCGAATGGATGTGTGGGTGATGAGGAAAGCGGACGATGCACGGCTGCACTTCTGGGGGATATCACAGATGGAGAGGGAGAGCGGTCTGGAGGCCATAGCCGCCACCAAGTCGATCTGGTTTCTGGGGGACGTCAACTCGGAACGTGACAGCTACTGGTGCGCCCCTTTATTGACTACCTGCTTCCCTATTCCCATGCATCGACTGGTCTCTCCACTGCTCAGACAGCCTTGCACACAGACTGGTGAAACACCAGACTTCATTTACTGGCCCCGGCTGGCGGGGGGCGCTATATCTACTGAGCACTGCGCCTGCAATTGATTGGATCTTGCTTGGGTCTGGCGAAGTCCAAGAAGGGGAAGGGTTTTGAGCAGCCTATACATGCAGCTTGCCTGCATACGCACCTTGCCTCTGGCAGGAAAAGGGTGTAATGATGATAAAAACTGGACAATGGCAGTGGCAATTTTGCATCGCAGGTACATGATGCAGCCGGTGTACAGGCATTTCCCAGAGGTCAAGGCCAAGCACCATGTGCTGCTGGACTTCAACAACCTAGAGTCCCCCAAGGGGTTTGAGGCAAGGATGCCAAAGAATGCAACCATCAGCCCCTCTTCAGGGTGGCTAGGTGGGACCCTCTGGCTTTGTCCCCTTTGCTTTTCATGAGCCCGTCAGGCCTAATAGCATGTTTGTGCCACTGCAATTGCAAGGTTGAACCTTTGGAGGTGTTGGAGAATTGTGATGGCCATCAGAGAAATGATGAGAAAGTAAACACTCACTCGGTCCAAGTCCTTAGTGTTCACTGGAGATGCACTGCTCGGGATACAGGTGCTTTGTACGCGCTGCAGTGTGCGCAGCCTTTAGGGCTCAAGCTGCATCTGTTCGGGTTTAATTGGAACAATGGGCATGGAGACACGCACAGCATCAGGGACGAAGAAAGAGTGTTCAGAGAGGCTGAGAAGCAAGGTCATATTGTCATCCATCCCACAGGTGACCACCAACCTGCACTCCCTTGATGGTATCTGTTCCTCATAGGACCTGTAACGTTCAATGTGGCTACAGACATACGAATACAAGGTGACCTCAGTGAGGTCTTGAAGAAAGGACTAGTCTGCATGTAATCGGTGTGATTCTGCCACACTACCGTGACTTCAATTGCACTCCCCAAGTGCAACCGAAGTGCAACCCACGTGGGACTCAATCAATTTCATCTCTGTGTGCAGCATGTGATGGACTTCGGACCTGCTCAGCAAATGAGACGCACAAGGACTGCCACTTGAAGCGCAATAGCAAAAATGGGCAGCACGAGTATGTTTGCACCAACACAAATCTAGGACTGAAAATCCGGTCAGAGAAGTCACAGAATGCGAAAGTGAGAGTGAATCTGAAAGATGTGATTAGCTTGAGAGACAAGATAGCTTAAACATGAAAGCCACTTCAGTTCTTGCATGCACCAGCCGGTACCGGTGCACCAGTGCAGAGGTATGTTTTCAGTTTTCTATGAGTTCACCATTCATTTTTGACCCATTGGTCCTGTGCACCTTGCTGCTGTTTTGCAGCTCTTGGATGGCAATGCCTCAGCGTGTTTGGGATGATATTGATGTTTGCCCTTGGACCTGGCCTACAAGGAATGCTACTCTGTGTACTTACCGTCGATGGTTTTTCCAGGCCAGACTTATTGAGTCGCCCAGGCTTGCTCTTCCAACAGCCCATTAGTGCTCATCGCATGCGTGTGTTCCTCATATTTAGGATGGGGTGTCACAGCCTGCCCAATGTCTCAGGCCGCTGGGCAAAGGTTGCTCGGGCCCAGCAATTTGCTAACATTGTGACCAGCACGTGCTTGGGGATCAGCGCCATCTTGTTCTTGAGTGCCCTGCTGTGCAGTCCATTCGGGACAAATATCCTGCTGCCGCCATTCAGAGCATGCAACAGGTCATGTGGCAGTTGGGTATTGTCAGTGTTGCACATTTTGTAATGGATTCTTTTGATCACTTGTATGCTGTCAGTACATCCAATTAGCCCCTGGCGGCTGGAGTTGATGTGTGCTTTCCTTCCTTCCTTCCTTCAACTCGCAATGGGCCTGAATCTAGCGATTTACTGCTGGCGCAGCCCTACCAGCGCTACGGTGAAATTGACCGTGTAATTAAAGTTCGTATGAAGCCTTGGTAAATCAATCACGATGCTTTCTGCGGTGGCCCTGCTTGCATGCTTGCAGAGGACCCCTCCGTGCTGCCGACAGAACGCGACCACGTGCGATTGACACTGTCCTTATCATTGATCACGCATTCTGCAAAAATTGGCCCATGTCTCGGTTGTAAATTTTATCAGAAGTTCTCAGGAATGAATACGACACTGCATCCCTCTCCATTGCCGAGAGGTCAACGCCAGTTTCAAAAACACAGATGCCGAACCCACAGATGTTTAGCACCAGCGAGGGTTCCAAGGCATGTGAGTGTCTGATGAATCGTGATAGAGCAAATTACTTTACTTCTCTCGTCAGCAGTGCCATTTTGTCCCACATTGTTGTCATGCTCCTTGTCATGGGCATGCTTGTCACTGCAGCTAAACACTGGAAGATGGCATCGATACAACAACAGCTTCAAATGAACGATTGACCCCAGCTTAGCGTGTACTGCAGCACATGACTGGATCTGTTTCTGACTGATTAGACACTGACCTCAGGTGTCTCGCGTCTCTGCAGCAGCAAAAGACACAGATGCAGTCCATGCAGGGAGCCAGCTGTCCCGCAGAGATGCACTGCTGGCAGGGGTGTCCAGTGTCGCAGCTATTCAGGCACTGTCACCTGCGCATGCGCCAGCTGCACAGACTGCAAATACAGACCCCGTCACCCCAGTCAATATCACAGCGAAAGAGACCACGGAGCTCGGGCAGTCAGGTGCGGCAAGGGACTTGAACTGAGGAAGGACGTCCTTTCTTGAATGCTACTTCACACTTCTATCTGAAAGAAAGCCACCTGCATGTGCAGGCCTGAAGGTTTCTTCGATGGGCATCGGTGCTTGGAGCTTTGGGGACAGAACAGGCTACTGGGCAAGTACCTCGACCTGATCTTCCTTTAGAACTAGCGGAGCTTTCTGCCGTGTACAGAAACATCTTCATGACCATGTCTTCCCAGCATACTTGAAGAGCCGGATTCGTGTTCAGGGGTACGGCAGCGATTATCAGAAGGAAGACAACTTTGGCGCATACAAAGCACTCGTTGAAGAGGGCATTACTTTTGTCGACACTGCAGAGGTAGGCTTGCAGTGCCATCTGGCATTACTCCACATGAACGTACTGCTTTAGTCTGCACATGCCTGTGACAGGTGTGCGCCAATGAACTTGTTGCACCATGGCAGGTGTATGGCTTTGGCAACTCGGAGGAGTTTTTGGGCGAGTTCATGAAAAGCACCAACACCAAGCCAGTCATTGCCACCAAGTTTGCTCCCCTGCCATGGCGGTTCACATCCAAGTCTGTGGTGTCTGCATGCCGGTGAGCACGGGCCCTTTGCCCCTGCTGCTCTCAGTGCGCTTTCCTTGTCCCATGCACAGTGTGTACAGCCTGCAGCCATGCTCTTACTGAGCCCATCCATGCACACTGCCGCACTGATACCTGCAGATTTCCGGCTGCAACCCCCTCATGCCAGGGGAGAAAAGCCACTTATTAATGGTGGCTTTTGAACAGCCAGGCAAAACACTTTCCTGACGGTTGTGAGGAATCACAGATCGGCACCAATGCTGCAGTTTCAGACCCCTCATAAAGACCATCAGGGGAATAATTTGCCTCGTCTGGTGTATATACTTGTGCATCGTGGCATGGGGTGTTGTGCGCCGCAGGGCAAGCTTGGAGCGGTTGGGGATAGAGAAGGCGGGCCTCTACATGCAGCACTGGCCGGGCATATTGACCAACGGCCCCTTTAATGATGCCTTTGTAGAGGGGCTCGGGGACTGCGCCAATCTTGGCCTCACACAGGCGGTCGGCGTTTCCAACTTCTCTGCCGAGCGCGTACGGCGCGCCAGCAGCATCCTGCAGGCACGTGTCCACCGACCTCAAATAATTGCGTTTCCACATTGACGCACACGACGCAATATCCAGCTCCTGTTTGGGCTGACATGGTGCCCCTCTGGTCATCAGTTTGAACTCACCAAGTTCACCTGGATGCAATAATGCTAATGCAGTTTGCGGAGCGTGGCTTTTATACCTTTCTTATCGTGCAGGCAAAGGGAGTGCCGCTCGCATCCAACCAGGTCCAGTACTCTCTGCTGTACCGCGTGCCAGAGGTGAATGGAGTGGCGGATGCTGTTCGGGAGGCCGGAGCGACACTTGTTGCCTACAGCCCCTTAGCGCAGGGCCTCCTCACAGGTGGTTGCACCTTCTCATGCAACACACTCACACTTGTCGTGCCTCTATAATGGGCGGACATCCCAGTGCATTCAAAACTGCGCTAAATTGTGAAAAAGAAAATAAGGTGTTCTGTTTTCAGGCCAGTGCACTGACTACAGACCCATGAGCGCCAATATTTGGGGCCAGCCTAGAACACAAGCTGATGTATAGCTGCATGCTAGTGAGTCTGGTGGAGATCTGCTACTTAGGTAAGGGAATGACATGTTGGTGGTGGTCTTTCAGGGAAGTACACCAAGGACAACCTGCCCACAGGTCCTCGAGGGATCACCATCACTGCGGACAGAGTGGCCGAGGTTCAGCCGCTGCTGTCACTCATGAGGGACATTGGCTCGGCGCACGGCGGGAAGACCCCTGGGCAGGCATGCCCCTAAAACTCGATATCAGACCACCCTCCAGGAGACTCCTTCAGGACCATGCCTGTGATGCTGCACCCGTTGGGCTGAGAGCTAGGTGGGCTGACACAGCTCAGCCATGGTCATAAATCAAGGCTTCAGATGACAAGCTGGAAATCGACAGGATAACATTGTGTTGCTTCTGATGCATCCAGGTGGCCATCAATTGGACGCTGTGTAAGGGCGCTTTGCCGATTCCAGGAGCCAAGAACGCGAGACAAGTGAGGGAGGCTGCAGGTGCTCTAGGGTGGCGGCTCACTGCAGACGAGGTGCGGTGCCTCTTCAATTGGAGAAGACTTCGTACACAGTACGCATGTCCTTGTAGAGCCCATTCTATGGCCATTTCATCACCTCTAAGCCATTTACTGGTGACGTGTACCAGACCTAGTCTAGGCTAAAAACAGCTTGCATTTTCACCCATCGTTATCGCATTACCTGTAGGAATGGAGGTGCCCAAGATGCCCGTTGCAGTTTCTGTCATGGGGTTGCTGGCACTTCATTTGTATTCAAATGTTCCGGCCCACTCACGGTGCGTTTGTGTGTTGTGTTTCGCAGGTTGCTGCCCTGGACAAGTCCAGCAGCAAAATTGGCACTGCACTAGGAGCTCCTTTCGAGAAGTGGTAGACAAGGCAGTATGGTGTCTCAACTGATCGCTTTAAGGAAAATGACGAAGGACAAGACGAAGGAGGTTCCATATCCAGAAATGCATGCAAGTCGCCCATGGCCTAAGGTGATGGCAGCGGATAATATGACGCAAACTTTGTCACATGGCAGATTCGGAGTCACATGGGCCCCCGCCCTAATCTCACTCGAATGCTGCTACGGACATATTCTGTTGTCGGAAGGGACAGCAAATTCAATTCAATCACTTTAGATACCGTTATTTGTCGGATCACAATTCCGAGCTGACGGAAAAGACAGAAGAAAGAACCCTCCACACAGCGACGATCCCTCCGCATCAGTGGCCGGCCGAAGGTGCGGCCGTCCTCCTTGCGATCCACCAGGACAAAATTATCGGGATATTGGGGTAACGTAAGGATTGATTGTGTGTGGGTTTGCATAATTCCCGCAGTACTTCTGGAAGTCTTGGAGTGCTGGTACAACGACAGGTTCTAGGTTATCTGGCTCGACTGAGATGCTAGACTGAAGAAGTGATAAAAGCACCAAGCTTTAGAAAAACTTATTTTCTTCATAAGCTGCTGGTCAGCAGTCTCCGGGCATCTTTGGGAAGTGGGATCTGAGGCTGGGCTGGTGCTGATGTCAGGTGCCTTCAAGTGGTGTACCCTGACATGACAGTCCCAAACGATCTGAATGGTACGACCCATATATCTCCACCGCATCCCACCCTCCAAATTGTGCACTAGTCCTGGTCATTCTTGGGTCGCCAGGTGCCCCATGTCCAGTGCCCCAGCACCCACACCCACCCTGCAAATCCCTTGCCTGAACCACAACACAATCAACGTCGATACATACCCAGAGACTCAACCACGTAATTGTATGTCATCTGCACCCTTGCTTTGCATGCCTATCTCACAGGCTCCAGTGGGCTTCTTTTCTGCAGAATCTACTTTGCACGTGACCTTGGCAGGCTATCACTCCCTCATACAGCACAATAGGAGAGCCCCTCACTTGCTCATTGCCCCATGCGCAGGGGCCGCGCCGAAGGGCAAGGTGCTGATCGCAAACCGAGGGGAGATTGCACGGCGAGTGCAGCGCTCCTGCCGCCAGCTGGGCCTCATTCCAGTGGCAGTGTACACAGAGCCAGATGCCCTCTCTCTGCATGTGTTGGAGGCGGAAGAGAAGGTGTGCCTGGGCAAATCCACGCGTGAGTACACCAATGCCGCCAAGCTGCTGGAGGCCGCCCTCTCCACCGGGTATGTCAGTCTTATCCATATCTGGGCAGACTGCACAGCCGAGGGGATACATAGCACAATGTTGGGTGTAAGATGGAGACCTGGGTGCCCTATTTGCTTGGGGCCCTTTGCTCTGAGTAAGCAGAGCGATGAAGAATGTCTGCAGATTGTCGATCGGTGGATGAGTGGCTTGCCCGACCAATGATAGAGAGGTGCTCAGCTGAGTCTTGCACGGTGCTCTGTCAAGTCACTGTCCTGATGCCAGACCGCAGAAACTGCTCTTGTCTTGCACCTACTGCGGCGTGCTCATCCCTCAGATTACTTCCACAGGCAATGAGCCCTTCAGTGCAGAGTACAAGTCATGCCAGGAAACAGACAGTGACCATAACCCCATGGCATTATTTTGGCGCCCTTGTGAAGGGAATTGCACAAAGAGTGATTATTTGGGGCTATGTATCTCGTGCACACAGTGGGGCGTATTGCAGGTGCAAGGCGGTGCACCCGGGGTACGGCTTCCTGAGCGAGAATGCAGAGTTTGTGGAGTCTTGTGAGAGCGCTGGACTGGCCTTCCTGGGCCCCACAGCCGCCACTATGCGCATGTTCAGCCGCAAGCACACCGCGCGCGAATTTGCCCAGAGTGCCAACGTCCCCGTCCTGCCAGGTGCGTATGCTATGTCTGTTGCTGATGGCTTGCATATGACAGGGACAGAGTGGCTGTACCCGCATGCTTACACTCAATCGGGTGTTCAGAATGCTCTCAAGCAGATATCTGAGCAGACACACGGTGATCTGGGAAGCAGCCTAAAGCAGGACTCAGAGGCAAGCAGAGTGAGATTGGTAACAAGGTATCCTTTGACAATTGGATTCTGACGGGGACTTGGGGTTCAAGGCATGAGATGAGGCGATGCAGCGTTGTTTGTAGCATAGGCGAGATGTCCTAAGCGAATGCCAGTGACGGTGCTGACCCGGGTTGCAGGCAGCACAATTGTGACCAGTGAGGAGGAGGCAGTGGCAGAGGCGGCTGCCACAGGCTATCCGGTGCTGCTCAAAGCCACGGGCGGCGGTGGCGGCATCGGCATTTACAGCTGCCCCGACGAGGCCGCCGTGCGCGCGAATTTCGAGGCGGCTGGCAGGTGCGCGCACCTGGGCCCTTGCTCCTGACATCCTGTCACGTTTGGCATCTTCAGCCCAGCATGACCCACCCATATTTGATTGATTCTTCAATCCTGACAGAGCAATGGTCCTGAACAAGGCGCATGGCCTCTGGGCGGGTAGCTAATCGCAGGATCTGAGCAAGTGAAAGGGAGGCCCCTTAAGATAATGGGCCTTTGAAGTCACAGTCTCTTGGCGTCCCCTCAAGTGCGGGATCCACCCGGTGCACATCCTATACAAGACATCGCGTCCCGTGCGCGCGGTGGAAGGGGTGAAGATATAGATCCCCCTGGCGGCGGGGTTGTAAGGGTGGATTATGCATCATGCGCAGGCAGGGCAAGGCGAGCTTTGGGGACGCGGGGGTGTTTGTGGAAAAGTACGTGCAGCGCGCGCGGCACATCGAGGTGCAGATCTTCGGCGACGGAAAAGGGAACATCGTGACGCTGCCCGAGCGCGAGTGCTCCATCCAGCGCCGCCACCAGAAGGTCGTTGAGGAGTCGCCCTCCCCCTACGTCGGTGCGCGCCCCCTGATACCTTGCTTATATAGGGGTTTTGTAGGTTTAGAGGGTGCAAACTTTCATCTTTTGGGATTTAGAGAAAGCTACGGTGCAGCCATCGACCCTAGAGACAGAATACGGTAATCGCACTCCCCCTATTTTGGTTCGTGCCCCCAAGGGTCGATAACTCTACACCCCCTTAATTCGCTGCTGGCGCGGGGCGTTGTTCATATTGAGCACCGTGCCCACGGTGGATTGGTTCTTGCTTGGATACCCCTGGCGAATCCAACAAGGGTAGCTAACGTCTCAGCCTTTATCCTGCAGATTCTCTGCAGACGCACATTGCCTCCTGGCAGGAACAGCGTGTACTCAGTTCAATTACCTAACTGTGCATGAGCAATGCAGATACTTAAGATGTGTAGATGGGCAGTGACAGACTGCCTACAACACCAAATGAGCCTCAGGTGGCTCCCACAAGGTCCCTAAAATGTAATAATAGTAATAATATTGTTCAGTTATTGTTGAATTCGGTGCAGAGGAGGAGCTGCGGGCGGAGCTGAAGGCAGCTGCCCGGCGGCTGGGAGAGGCGGCCAAGTACCGCAGCGCCGGGACAATTGAATACCTTGTGGACCAGGACACCTCTAAGTTCTACTTCCTGGAAGTCAACACGCGCCTGCAGGTGGGTGCACGAGCATAGTTGCACCATTCGGTCAGAACACTTTTTGGGGACTGTATATACGGCCGAATATACGGTCATACGGTATTAAAATATACGGAATACGGTCAAAAACGGCCTATTTTGGCCCAAAACACCAAATATACGACCGAATATTCACCGTATGCCGAATGGCCGAATCCGTATGGTGCAACTATGTGCGCGAGCCTCCAACAAGGGATCCTGCCATGGATCTTGGGGATCTGTCGGGCAGAGTAAATGCAGGAAGCTTCCTGTCCTCTACATGGTGTGGGCATGCCCACATAGTGCACAAAATTTCAGGGTCTTCCCTGGTTTCTGTCTTTACCTAAGGCATACATCCAAACTTGTATTTGGGAGCTGGTACACGGCATCAGAGCCCCATTGTGTAGAATGCACGTGATCCTTGCCTTACAGCATGCAACAACAAAACCAAATCGAATTTCAAATGTGCCCTCAACAGGTGGAGCAGAGCTTCACAGGAATGGCAACAATAATGCGAGATTCATATCCAAGAAAGTCAAATTTAAATTTGCATGCGACAGGTGGAGCACGGCATCACAGAGATGGTGTCTGGTCTGGATCTGGTGGACTGGCAGATGCAGCTGCAGGTGCCCGGCCTTCCCCCGCCAGACATGGCATCGGCGGCCGCCATAGAGCCCAAGGGATGGGCCTTTGAAGTGCGCATCAACGCCGAAGACCCTTTTCGCAACTTCACCCCCTCCTCTGGCATCCTTGGCCAGGTTGTCTGGCCGCCAGGTCAGCCCTTCTATGCACACCTCAAAAACGCATTTCCGGGGGGGTTTGATGTTGTTTGTGAAGGCAAACAAAGTGAGCCGTGATGATTTCACCTTACAGTTGGGGCGGTAGATCTGAATGTGTTTTGGAGCAGCATGAGCCGCAATAATCCCATATAAGATGATGTAGCAGTGTCACCACTGTGTTGTCAGATGTGATGCCTGCATTTTGGCGTCTCCTGCTGTTGCAACATTACTGCCTCTGATGCCACCGCACTGTGGGACCCTCGGTAGAGAGCACGGATGAGGAACTTAAAAGGAACGTGCTTCTGTAGCGCTAGCTTGCTGCACATACTTCTGCACCCACCATTCAAGTAGCTCTACCAGTCAGGCTGGACCCTGTGACTTGATGTCCTGGTAAGCCAAATAGCTGCTTCATGCTGCAGGTGTGCGCATAGACACGTGGGTGGAGACAGGGACGGAGGTGACGCCCTTCTACGACTCGCTGCTGGGAAAGCTCATGGTGCACGGCAAAGACCGGCCGGACGCCGTCGCGAAAATGGCCAAGGCACTGTCCGGCACGGTCCTCGGCGGCATTCCCTCCAACCTGGAATACCTCTCCACCATCATCGCCTCCGAGGGCTTCCACGCCGGTGCGCTCCTGAGTATGCTCAAAATTCAATTCAAAATTGAACTTGTGATTTCGAATTTGATATTTGGATTTGGGGTTTCTGCGGCCACGGCGGGCCCCTGAAGGGAGCCACGCTGGTGCTCACCGGGTGCAGCTAGACTAACTTAGATTTGGATTTGAATCTGCACTTGGAGTTTGTACGGCCACAGCTAGGCCCTGGGGAGTCTGCCGGCTGAGAAGTGCACTCAAATGGAATGTGTATATGTACCTACTCGGAGAGCACAGAGTGGTGCCACAATGTCCAAGCTTTATAAAAAAATGGCATGTAGTGTCTGGGTGTCCGTATGGCACATTGCTGAGTTGTGTTCAAACACTCAGAGGCAATGAAAGCTATCATGCAATGGGCAGCGTGGGGCACATTGCAGAGTCGTGCTGCAAGGGAAGGTAGAAGTTAAAGATGCAATGAATAGTGTGCCAGAGACAGTGACGGTGAAGTGATGCTTGATTGTGTGCATGCAGGTGCGACAACGACTCGATTCCTGGAGTCGTTGCCCTTCAAGCCAAAGGCCATAGAGGTGGTGTCTCCAGGCATGAACACCACTGTGCAGGTGTGCTTCATGTCATCCTCCCACGCTCATTCTCCAATTTTGCAACTTGCCATGCAGGTCCCCAAGAGTTGTCCCTTCTTAGCTGCCGTTAATGTTATCCCTGCAGACCCCACCTGACACCTGGCAATGTGTAATGCCACGCTCCACAGCAGGCCTTCATCTTTTGACTACTAGAAGGACGACCACCGTTGGTTGATGCATCATCTATGTTCAGCAGTGGGAAGAGCAACTTAGAGACAAATTGGAACTGCAGGCATCAAGACAGGGCGAGCGCCAGAGCAACGAGGCCGGGCCTTGTGTTAATGCAGTGCATGCAAGAACTGCATATAAGTTACTGAATTTGACATGTTTGCATGATCAGGACTACCCAGGGCGCACCAAACTGTGGCATGTGGGCGTGCCCCCTTCTGGCCCCATGGATGCACTGGCTTTCCGCCTGGCCAATGCTCTCGTGGGCAATGCATTGGACGCTGCAGGCCTGGAGATCACCCTTTCAGGCAAGCTGCAGTCCTCCCTGGCAGCCCAGTAACAGTTTCACCTCAGACTGAGGTGAGACCGTTTGATGTTTTAATTGGTTTGGAGTCCCATGAGTGTCAAGCAGTGAACAGAATGAGGGATAACAAAATCCACGGGGCTGTGATATTCATCTTGTCAGATGTGGTACTGTTTTTTTATGGAATGAACCTCAATCTTCTGTAGCACCAGCCAGTGCAGTTTTGCTAGGGACACTTGGTGAGCAGTGTGAGCGGGTTCAGTGCTAACTGAAAAGTTCACTGGTGAGGAGCAGAGGCTAGCGTAGAAACCTTTTGTAGAGGGAGGAATGCAGATATCAAGGTAGAGCAAGCGGCAGAGATGAGACAAAAAGCTGCTTGTAATCATCATGTGATTGTTTGAATGGTGCGCGCAGGGCCTTCCCTGCGATTCCACATGGATGTGATCATTGCTCTGACAGGAGCGGAGTTCCACGCAGACATTGATGGCGTGGCAGTGCCTTTCTGGACTTCTGTTCTGGTCAAGGCCGGCTCAGTGCTCACCATCGGCACAGTAAGCACTGTCTGCTTCCCAGGCAGCGCACATGTGTTTCTTCTCGTTTGATTATCTTTTGGGTTCTTTGTCTTGTGTATATCAAAAAGTACAAGTCTGGGGCATTGCTTTCTCAATGTCATGCAGCAGCTATCCTTTATTGGGGCCTACAAGCCTTGCCTGGCATGTGTGTGTTGCTGGTCACATGCAGCAAGGGGAAAATGTCACTGTTTGTGCTCCCCTTGCATGTACAAGGCCTGCATGTCAAAGATCATGCATGATGCGGCATGAGGTCTGAAAGTTTCTTGTGTGCGCAGTTGGCGGCCAAGCGCGGCGCCAGGTGCTATATAGCGGTGGCAGGGGGCATCAACACGCCGGTATATCTGGGCTCTCGCGCAACTTTCCCTGGCGGCAAATTGGGCGGAGTGCAGGTCAGTCTCTCATGCACATACGCCGTAGCACAGACTGCAAGCTTTTATATTACTCCACCTTCAAACTTTATCTTCTTCAACTTTGCTGATGAGCCAGCCGAGGCAAGGGCGCACAGCTGTCAATCAGTGCCTACTCATTGGCGTGTTCTGGGTGTCTGGCTGCCTGGCAGCCTGGCATTGCTGGGGGAGACTGCTGCTGTCCCGACAATATCTTTGTGGCATCCACCTTGACATGGTCATTGCTGCCTTGGAAGCTGCACAGAGCACCCATCACACGGGTTCCTCCGGGCCCTAAGGCCTCAGATGACCTGAATGTGGGGCAACCTCTTACAAGAGATTTAAAATTGCTCGAAGACAGTCATGGCATCTTCACATGCATGGGAAGAGACTGCTCAAGTGCATATCCCTGCTGTATTGTAGGGTCGCCCACTCAAGGCAGGGGACCTTCTCCCATTGGGGCCAGCCAGCGAAGGAGTGAAGGCCGGCAACGCCTGCCCCAAAGCCTGGGTGCCTGCATACCCGGCAGAGGGTGCCGCCTGGGAAATTGGCGTGCTGCCGGGGCCCAATGCAGCCCCTGACTACTTCACAGAGGAGGACATCAAGACTCTGTACTCCGCACCTTACACTGTGCACTACAACTCGTGAGCGCCCTCCACCAGCTTCCTTATATTGGCATGCGTATGTTTCTCTGACCTTTTGGCAGTGCATGCACTTTCAAGTTGTGCCAGCCCCACTGTCAGCTCCTCTGCTAGACAGATCATGAAATGCGAGCGGGCTCCAGCCAGCCATGCTAGAGTCCCTGCAATGCTGCTTCTGGCTTTTGGCACCAAGAAAGTAAGATGCTTAAGCCTTGAATTGTCTCGGGCAATACCCGTTGATATCCTTGCGGTGTCCTTTTGGTGTGGAAGATATATCAAGATGAGAATGGGTTCTTACAGTAACCGTCCGGGCAGTCGGCTGACTGTGCTGCAGCAACACACTTTCAGAGTCGGATGTCTTACTGAGTACGTGATAATTGATCATTGTTTGCATTCAAACTCTAAAAATGGTGAGCGGCTGCGCTGCAGGAACCGGCTGGGCATTCGGCTGACTGGACCGCGGCCGCAGTTTGCGCGCACGGACGGCGGCGAGGGCGGCTCTCACCCCTCCAACGTACACGACCACGTCTACGCGCTCGGCACCATCAACTTTACCGGTGTGCTTCATCTGTCTTTGCACTTCTTCCATCAGATTGACGGCAAGACCTATAGATTTACTGTAAGGACTCTTCGTGGTGTGCTGCATGTGCCCAGCACTTGTGCCCGGCTGCCCGGATGATCGCTGTTATCAATGCATGTAGCTGTGAACATCTGGAAAGGCGTGCACTTATGACACGATTATCAATCGTTGGTGTTCCGCAGACTGCAGAACGATTTGGGTGATGCCCAGATGTATGTGATGGAGCCTGTGCTGTCCTGTCCTGTGTTCCCACTGTGCAAAATTCCCTAGAAGCCAATTGGCATGCATGGAGGGGGGTGAAGGCACACTTACCAGTGCACCCAGTTGCCCGCCTGGACATGCCTCTCTGAGGTTTTTGGGATTTAATGCTGTTCTGAAACTTGGATTGTGTGTGCGCATGCAGGGGACATGCCGGTGGCGCTGATGTTTGACGGCCCCAGCCTGGGCGGCTTTGTGTGCCCAGCCACCATCACCAGCACAGAGCTGTGGAAGATGGGCCAGGTGTCAGCCAAGGATGTTGTCCTCTTCAAGCCCCTCGCTCTGGGTGCGCACTGTACTTGCCTCTCTTGACACAGTTCAACAGTAATTGACTTCTTGCTCTTGCCACCATGTGTCCGCATCTGGCACACCACTGCTGCGATTCCTGCTTGCTGTGATGGTGTGAATGTGGACATGCATGCCATGCACAATATAGCAGGTGTCCCTTTGGCATGCACAATTGGACATTGCACCGGCTGTGGCAAAATTGCTTGTGTAACCTCCATGGTTCCAAGCTTGGCACTTTTATGAGGTCGCACTGGGGAACCTGAACTACAATCTGCATTTCATGTGCGTTCTTGCTTGCATGTGTGCTTGACAATTCCCAGTGGCACTGGCGGCATAAAATCTCCCATTGTTGCATGTGCTTAATCAAGGCTACTACTCTCCTTTTAGAGAGGACGATGGCAATATTCGGTGGTATTTGCTGCAGAGACGGCGTACACGGAATGCCTGGTGCTGGACAAGAAGGAGGAGCTGCTGAGGGCTGCAGCCAGCAGCAGCGGCGCTGACGTGGCCGCTGAGCTGGCGGCCTACAGCCCGGCAGTGCCGGCCATGCCGCCGACTGAGGCCGTGCTTCGCACACTGCCCGCACATGGCGACTTCCCTGGCGCGCAGTTCCGGCTCGCGGGCGACAGGTGGGAATTTTAGGGTCTCACAGCTCCAGATGATCAATCGTTAGGGGGCCCTGCAGAATAATGTTGGGGCATGCAGAATATTGTTGATCTCTTGCAAAAGTGACCGCAGAAAGTGTGCGGTTCCCAGGGCTTCACATCCAATATAATGATATGAATATGGAACATTAGCCTGAGCAAGACCTGCGCAAGTTTGCCTGGAGGAATGCGTGCAATGTTTCAAAGTGCGTCCATAACATCAGTGATGCCTGCAGATACGTGTTTGTGGAGTATGGGCCAATGGAACTCGATCTCAACCTGCGAGTCAGGGTGCACGAGCTCGAGAGGTACCTGGCGGACAAGGTGTGGGATTGCTTTGTCTCACCTTAACACCGTCTGGATGTATTTCTGCTAACAATACTTCTTGAGAGACCTTCTCTTTTTGCTGCTTGCCAGGGCTCAGCATAGGCATGCCTGGACCATTTTCAAGACGCTGATGTACTCGTGACTGTGCTGTAGTCCAACAACTTTGAGATCTGATAGGTCAGCTAAAGATAAGAAAGGGACTGAAAAGGGCTCTGCCTGCATGCATGCAGGCTGTACCAGGGATTGTGGAAACAAGTCCGGGCGTGCGATCCTGCATGATAGAGTATGATCAGCGAGTGCTGCCTCTGGGCGAGCTGCTGTCCCTGCTCGAAGCCACCGAAAGAGCGCTGCCCTCGGTGCGCGCCCCTTTCACCCAGCCCCTCAGGGCCTCTGATCCTGCCTGACTATCCCTTGAGCTCCTGCGTGCAAAGAATGAAAGGCAGCGCAGGACGTAGATGTAGATGGTCCCTGCATTGCGCTCAAAGTGGCCTCATGTCTTGCATCCTTCCTTGGGTTTACAATGTAATATTAGGCGCATGCACTAATCTGCTGCCGGGATTTGGAAGCTTTCACCGTTGGAATTGTGAGGGGCAGAAAGCAGGTTTGGCAAGGGGCGCACAGCTGACATGCAGAGTGTGTGCGGCCTGATCAGGCGCAGGATCAGGTGCTGCCAACGAGGATAATTCATCTGCCGCTGGCCTTCAACGACAAGTGGACGCACGACGCAATTGCCAAGTACATGAAATCTGTGCGCAAGGACGCGCCCTATGTGCCCTCCAACGTGGACTTTGTCGCCGCCAACAACGGTGCGCTGCCCCTGCTGGAACAATTCAGGGGTAAAAAGAATTTTGTCATGCAAACCCCAAGTTTGTTAAAAAAAGGTCTTCACTTCTAAAGTGGACTTTGGAGCTACCGTGCTACAGAACAGCGCTGAATCCTGGAGTGACATGCATTCTCATCACATCTGCTGCTGCCCTGGACACTGCCAGGAAAAGATTGCATGTCTGCGCGTGATGATTTGTGACGCAGCAGGCTTCGTGGCCTAGCCCGGCTCCTGCACAGGCTTAACGGTTCAATGACCTTGTACAATTCCTCCTCAACAAGTGAGCCGGGCCGTCAGCTTCACCTCAAAATGTAATTTAGATACAAATAAGTCAGTGAGATCATGACATCTGGGAGAGGCTCTCAGCTTGCATGGTGGTGTGCAGGGCTGGAGGGCGGCGCGGATGCAGTGAGGTCGGTGGTTGAAAAGGCAGCGTATATGGTGCTGGGGCTGGGAGATGTTTACCTGGGCGCCCCCTGCGCAGTGCCAGTCGACCCCAGGTCAGCCGCTGGGTTCTCCTGGGAAGCTCAAGTCCTATATGTCCCCTAGATATCCCCCCACCTGACTGCTCTGCCTGATGATGATCGGTGACCAGGACCTGAATGCCTGTGCCTGTTTTGGCGCTTGGCAAGAGCTTTTTAATCTGATGTTTGACTTGCCACTTTGGTTGCCAGGAGCGGTGTCTACATTTGTTGCACATATATGATGCATTTGCCAGTGCAAACTATGTTGCTCTGACAGGCAGGCATATCAGATGGTTGTAGATTGTGTGTTCCAACATTTTCAGGAAGCTCCTGCCTGCTTAGGCGTACAGATGGGGGTTTAAATTTAAGTATTGTGTTACAGGCATCGGCTGGTGGTGCCCAAGTACAATCCGGCGCGCACATTCTCCCCCGAGGGCGCCGTGGGACTGGGGGGCGCGTATATGTGCATTTACCCCATGGAGTCCCCCGGCGGCTACCAGCTGATCGGCCGCACTCTGCCCATCTGGAACACATTCGGCCGCGTCGGGCCCTTCACGCCCGCGGTACCCTGGCTCCTGCGCAACTTTGACCAGGTGCCCGGCAGTTTCCTGGAAGCTGCACTTCATGATGCTGTTGCATGTTTGATCCCAGGCTGCTGCCCCTGGCTGAGGGCATGTCCGGGGGTGAAATGCGCAATGCAAAGCTTTCAAGAACCTTGTCAAGAGCTTCCTCTTTAGGGTGGTGCCAGCCTATTCTCACCAGATTACGCCGAGTAATCTCTTCTCAAAAAGCCGTGCATGTTTCTAAACAGCAGTGCCGTTGAATACGCAACCTTCAGAATTCTCGGAGTTTAAATCAGGTATTTGTAGAAAAGGCCGGAAGTCTGACTGAATGAGTTTTTGCTGCTGCAGATCAAGTATGAGATTGTGTCGGAGGAGGAGCTTCAGACGCAGCGCAAGCAGTTTGCCAACGGGCAACTGGAACTCAAGATCGAGGAGCAGACCTTCAGCATGAAGTGAGTTTCTATTGAATTCCAAGACCAGCATGTGCTTGTGTATGGCCCCATCACTACCCGCACACGCCGAAGACAGCATTCAAGTTACTTGCTGCTTGTTGAGACCACCATGTGCATTCGCAATTGAGCCAATTGGACGCAACAATTCTGGCATCAGCAGATGGAGCCTCTGCAACGAGTTTGGACTCACATGCAACACAAGTTTCTAGCAAAAACCTATCTAACAGCCCTTTGATTTTGTGAGGAATAGGTTGCTTAGGAGAAGAGATTTTGACAGAGCCTATCTGACTCAGCACAGAGTACTTATTCACATGCAAGCTAGCTTTAACAACAGTATGGTATTCTTACATCTATTACGGCACATGGGCGTCTGATAATCATCGTGTGGCTGCTTCAGGGAGTACAACGCTTTTGTGGCATCTGTGGCTGGAGAAGTGGAGGCCCTGCGCAAGGTTCAGGCTGTGGCCATAGCAGAGCAGATGGCCCTGGACGAGGCCAGCCTGCAGCGACTGGAGGCCGAGAAGGCCAAGAACAAGGTATCGTTTAGCACTCTGCTATATCTTTCAGTCTCAACAACAACCTTGCGCCTGACGCTGGGAATGTGCATGTTCTGCGGCGCTTGTATCCTGCGCTGGCTGGAGGGTGCTGCATCTCTCAGTCTAAAAATAAACCGGGTATGCATATATGAAGCTCAGCATTTTCAAAGCTCCGTGGAAATTGTTGTTTGCATTGGCAGGACGTGTTGCTTGCCCTGATGTGTCAGGCCTTGCTGCACCTGTATGGGTCAGCCCTGTGCTACCGACTCTCCTCTTAAAACACCCTGCATGCATATACCTGGGAATGTGTGGGATCTTTGACTGATTACAATTTCGTTGGCACGAGGCTGGGGTGGATATCAAAGTCCTCAATATCATTGGTGTGCTGAGATGTGTTGCAGTGTTGTGAGATGCACGTATGATTTGTGCAAATCATCATCAGTCCATGTGAAAATAAAGATGTGTTGCAGGTTGAGGGGGATGCTCCAGAGCAGATGGACACCAGTGGCCTGGAGGTCACTTCCGCCTTCACAGCAAATGTCTGGGAAGTGAGCAACTTTCAAGCTTGTCTGACCAAATCATGATTTCCTCAAACTGCTGCATCTATCCATGGCCCTCTTGGCATGCAGCTTACCTCCTCCCCTCAACTCTTTGCAGCCCACCCGAGGCATGATCTCCGAATGTTTGATGCATGCCAAGCAGAATGTATATATGTTGCTCACTTTAATCAGCATTACTCATGGCTGGTGTAATGGTGATCATGCATGCCATCTGCTCACAGATCGTGCCATCTCAGCCTTACTAATTGTGTGTGCATGCGTGCAGGTCAAGTGCAAGGTGGGAGATGTGGTGACTAAGGGGCAGACTCTTGTGGTCCTGGAAGCCATGAAGATGGAGTACCCCATCACCGCTCCATCATCTGGCCAGGTGATCACACCTCCGCTCTAAATTGTCTTGTACTTGATCAAATCATCACTCTTCTAGCTGAAATGAGATAGATCACGTGCCCTCAGCGAGACGAGGTTGAGAGTGACGTTCACAACCGCAGAAATACCTTTGCAAGCTGCAGACAGTCTCTGCAAAGCCAAAGCTTATCAGGTGCACAGCAGGCAAAAGCCCGGATGGCGATTTTCATACTGGCAAAAAAGGATTTGCCCCATCAACTGTATCTGCTGGGTACTCCAACTTTCATACTGAAAAAGCCTGTGCTGGTTTATTCAGGTGAAGGCTGTGCGAGTGGAGGCCTCGGATCTGACGCAGCAGGGGGATGTGCTCGTAGTCATAGAGCCCAGCGAGGAGTAATCTCACCCAGCTGACGGGTATTTACAGGGTACTTCTGTGAGGGTAAATATTGTGTCTATTGGGATCAATTGTCACATCACGTGCCTTTCTGATTATTTCTACCACCAGCTGCGGAAGCTTGCAGCTGCATGCATGGACCCAGCACTTTGTTGGCCAGATGTTTTTGTGATGCCCCTGCTACAGAGAACGGCCGGCTTGAGGGCTCTTCCAAGCAGGCAGGGGCTATATTGAGAAGTGGAAGCTCTGCCCACAGATTCTTGGAAATTAGGGGGTCTGGGGATATCAGCGCAGGCACAAGAGAAGTGGGAATCGGTCAATCAGTGTTTGACAGCTGGTTGGGGTTTGGTTGAGAATTGCTATTGTTGATGCATTCAGATGTGCTGCTGTGATGGCTGCTCAGCAAATTTTACCTCCGAGCATATCTGAGCAGGCATCATTGAGGTCTGTATCATGATCACGCGTACGCGTTCATTAATTTAGGATTACAGCAAGCTGCCTCTTTATGGATTGCCTGGATACTTCTGGCCTAGATGTTCACATGACGGCGTTACACTGAATGAATTGTTTTTGTCTGAGTCTCTCATTCTGAAGTTGTTTTGAGGGGTGGAAGCGATCGCGAGTATCTTCTGCAGGGAACAGTTTATTCCAAGCAAAGGCTGTCAAAGACTGGGAAGCAAATTCAGCTTATCAGTATTTTTATTTCTTTCATTACTATCTTTGAAGACTTTGTGCTGATATGTGCCATATATTGGATATTTGTCCTGATGCGCTCTGGGGAAGGACTGATCAAACATGTAAACGTTGTCAGCCCATGAGCCATCATAGTAGCTAGGGAAAAGAGCTCTTTTGGGGCACATGTTGCGCCAGAGCCTCTCTGGCCCAGATATGAGGCCCTCGGTGCATGCACAGACCCCCGTGTGCCTTTCACAAGTGTTCTTGCATACATCAGGTATGATACATGCCATTGGCAGCTGGAAGCCCCTTACGGCTTACAAGATTGACAAGCACTCAGGAGATTCAACATATCAGCATAAGCATGAGGAGAGGATCATCAAACATGGAGTTCCCCATTGGTAGATGGGGGTGACGGAGGTCAACGGGCAGGGTACAGGACTCAATGTACACGTTACATCACAGGATTCACAAAACATCGATCCAGATCGATCACAGCCGAGGAACACAGCAGGCATGAAAGGCAGTGAAAAGACACCGTGTGTGACAGGCGTGAAAAGGACTGTATCAGTCTCATTTAAAAAGACGACGAGCAAGCAGTCAAACACACAGAAATGCAATACAGTTCGGTTTTGCCGGTGGCGAAAGCAGACGGGCCGGAATGTACAGGACTGGATATTCTCAGCAGGCATAAAAAAAGACCAACATGTGCACAGAGACACTAGCCCACCACGGGGCGGGGGCGCCCCTCATATTCATGTACTACATGAATATGTAGTACAACGCATACACATATGGACAGCATTAGCACGCAAAGCGGCGGCGGTGCTGGCATAGGGCGGCATAGCAGCCTAGTCCACGAGCATGGCGTTGTGCAGCCTCTGCAGGTAGCCGTCCACGTCAAAGCGGTGGATGCGCGACGGAAAGTCGCAGTTCTTAAAGACCTGGGAGGCAGCAGTAGGACATGCATGCGCCTATGAGAGCTGCAAAGCAGGGGTGCAGAACAGAAGGAGCCCGGTGAACAAAAGGCAATGCATGCTCAGCCGGCAGCAGACTTCAAAGAAACAACAGGATGATCGCTGCAGTCTATACAAAGGCCGGCCAGCGGCAAGATTCCAAAGCACTCCCCTCCCACATCTGGCTGCCTTGCTCAACCCCTAGGTGCATCCTGCACACCAGCAGCCATGCACAGCTGGCTTGCTCTGTTATTGCAAAAGGGAGGAAAGAAGCTCACCGGTTGTCTGCCGGCGTCGATGGGTTTTTGAGGTTTTGAGGGGCACCTGCAAAAGGCAACTGCACGCTCAGCCGGCAGCACTGTACATGCCATCATGGCAGCAAACTTCAAAATAACAACAGGGTGATTGCTGCAGGCATCAAACAGGATGCTCTATGCAACCGAGAGATGAGAAACATACTTTCTATTGTCGCTACGATTGGCCCAGGACCAGGCGGTGTTTCGAGGCACTTGCGATCAATAACGCATTTGCTCATCGACGGACCAACACAGCTCACCACACTCTCCAAGTCAACCCCTTCAGATCCCTCACCTTCTCTTCGCTGTCTGCTATTCCCACGCTGTCACAGTCTCCAAAACCCGCGCTTTTTCTGCTCTCAGCTCTTTTGTTGTGCTGCGCATCCTTCGGGCCACTGCACCCCGTCATCTATAGAATCTCCACCGTATCTCCCAGTTCTCACGTTTTCCGTCCGTGTTTCCACCACGATCTCCCCCTCCCCCTTCACCTCTGAATCTCTGATGTCACACCTGAAGTCAACAGCGTCCTTCGGGACCGGTTTCATAGGAGACGCCGAGGCGCGGCCGAGCTGCCACGCGTCGCAATCCTTTGATTTTGGCGAATCCAGCACTAATCGATGTAGTGTTGACCTCCGTAAACACATGGGAGACTGACTCCTGCTATTGCTGGCAGGCTGCCCGCTGCCCAGCGGGCTCCCAAGGGATTGTGCCCTGCCTCCTAGATGTACAAAGAGAAATCAAACACAACATTGTTAACGACGAACGACTGTATCTGGTGTTATATGACCGTCGAAGGAGCGTTTATTTGGTGTTGCTTGATGATTATAGATCTTTTTTGACTCTTTTGGCGAGATGTTCTTTCGATGCTTCACCATCCACTTCCTCAATAAGTAAGAGCTTTTTAAGTTCTGAACAGAGATCTAGATCAGAGATCAGATCTGCTGTGGGCATTCGCCATCTGGCAACTCTTCTAGCAAGTGCTCGATTGTTCCAAGCTCAGCTCGAATGCTGCTCGTATAGATGCTTCTGCACAATTGAGGCATAAAGTGCAGATTTGTGCACACTGCTCCACGATCCATGTGTCGTGCTCAAGTTCGCAGTGGAAATTGAAAAGTAAAAAACTGCACGTCAAAGGAACCAGAACCATATCATGAAAAGAGGGGCAGGGCGTGCATTCGGTTGATGTGCAACTTGATCAGGTGAGTGGTACTTGACGTGCGACCTGTACCTGCATGGGATACTGAACCCTTGGGGAAAAGTAGGGTCACTGCATCTGACATCAGTTTAGCAAAGTCTGGCTTGCACTGCAATGACCACCAATCCTTTCTTGTCATAAATTCATGCTGTTTACAAAGGGCTTCAGGCAGTGCTGGTGCGGGAGATCTCTAGAGGATGCAAACTGACGTTTTCTGACCTGACCTCTCTGACTGACTTTTTCTGACCGACATTTTCCACAATCTGTGGTTACTTGCAGGATATGGGCTGAGGAGGGCAAGCCCTGCGCTAGACAGTTTGCCGCGAAGTGCTTGCGGGGCGTTCTTTGTGGCAGCACGATGGCGCCAAATGTGCAGGATCAGATCAAGCTCAAGCAGCTCTGCAAGGAGGAGGGCTTTGAGATATAGTTGGCTACGAGGGATGGGTTCTTGGAGGGCAATGACTGCTTTGTGTCCTTTTGACATCATGTAGGTGGGACATAGGTTCTATCTGTCGAGTTTTGTCCACTGTGACTAAACATCCTCATGCCTTTCGAACCTATTGGCAATTTTCCCGAGTCTTGGCTTTGTTTACTAGCAGCCATTAGAGTCATTCAGATGGGCATGCAGCATTTACAGATGATGATGGAAGTCCCTCCTTGCTGGGTAATGAAGGGATAATGAAGGAATATCTCGAAATAGCTTGGCATGGTGCACACCTGTACCTGTACTGCTATTGTCTCACAGCCTGCACAACTTGGCAAGCGTGTCATCGCGCACATGCGTGTTCGTTGCATAGCGTGGCAGGTGAGCATGATGGTCTGACACATGACAGATGCGTCTGCACCTTGCAACCGGCGATGAGGATGCCCACATCATAGAATGAACCAGCGCCATCCAGACGATCTATTTGAAGAAATCGGCATCTTGTAGCCCCAAGCCTGCTGCAGAAGATGTGTAAAGTCTGAGACACATTGTCCTGACATTGAGATTCGTCAATAAACCACGCGCGCGCATGCAAATGGACATGACTCATGATCAGCACTGTGGGCCGGCCTTAAGGCGCCTTAATTCGGGACGAGCAACTGCAATCTGATCAAATTTCATAGCAAACATGCCGTGCATATGTAGTGGGTCGTCAGCACCACAAAAGGCTTTCAAGAGGTCAATCCCATGAGTAGCACCGTGAGAAAATCTCACTAGAGAAATGATATTGCCTGATCTCGCATGGGCTTCCATGGCAACGGCTGCCAGCTCGCTCACAAGGGTTTATGCCCTGCCTCCTGGATTTAGTCAGAGAAGTCAAACGCAACATCATGATGGAAGCACAACTGTGTCTTGCGATGTCTGACCTTCAAAGATTCCTTTAATACTGCAACGGATGATTGATCATGGTTTCCCTTGACTGAATACCGAGGGGCTCCATCTGATGGTTCACCATCCAGTACCTCGCCTAGTAAGAGCCTTTTGTTCCTAAGCACAGATCTGTTGTGTTCATGGAGGCTCCTGCGCACTCGAAGCCACTGGTATGCTTTACGTAGCCCTGTCACCCGATATGTGCGTCCAATATCAAATTGGAGGATAGGAGATTGCTGGTCCAAGAATCCTTTGATTGTGTGCATCGAATCATTTCCGATGGTTGTACTTATCAAGGCCGCTTGGATAAAGTTCCTTTTTACTATTACAGCATCTTGCGACCTTGCAGCAGCATGTTAATCGTCTGACTATTGTATCATCTTGCAACCATAATCGCCACCATCACATTGTCTGCGTGAATGGCAACAATCGTACCAATCATGAAAGCCTGCGAAGTAGTCCCTAAACTTCCTTCTGAAGCCTCACGTTACGGTGTGCAGGGCAATTTGCAACCTGCAACCGCTCTCTACCTGCCAGAAGCTGCTCCGAGCAAAGGGCTCAGACCTGATGCGAGTTTCAGCGGAATCAAGGCTGATGTGACCAGCAGCAGCCCCCCTTCCACTTTGCAGCCGCCCAGCAGCCACACAAGTGCTGCTACCCGGCGCACCGCAGATGAAATGCTGACTGCACTTCGCAAGGTGCCCGCATACCATAGCTTGGCTTTTACGACCTTTAGTGACCATGGCTCTCTTGCGTGCAACTATGCATCAGTCAGGCTGCGCTGACTGATCATTCTCAAGCAACATGGCATGGCATGGTTGTGGGATCATAAATCTGCTCGAGTGCGTGCAGGGCACGGATCTGTTGAAGCATGGTCGCCTGGGCAAGCCGAAGATGCACTTCTTCAGGCTGGCAGAGGGCGACTCAGTCCTGACGTGGCGATCTGCCAACGGGAAGCCACGCAGCATCCCGCTGGCTTCTGTGAAGCAGGTGACTCAGCCAACTTAGCTTTGTCCTCACAGAGCCACACGTGCACGAAGCAACAGTGACGACGGGTACAGTACCCTGGAAAGACTTGCTAAATCCATATGCAAATGACATAATGCCTTCTCCAAGCATCGTGGCAGCATGCTGTGCATGCGAAGCGGGCTGAGCCTATTGCTGCAAACTGCAGGTGATCAAGGGGCAGTTGACAGAGATATTCAAGCGCCACCCACTTCCGCACATGGCCCATGCTTCCTTCTCGCTGATGTACATCGACCTGGATCTATCATCTCGCACCCTGGACCTCACCTGCAGGAACCAGCAGGAATTCGATCTCTGGTACTGGGGCATCCAGGTTTGTCCCAGGCCTCGCTCACGCGCACAAAACACTGAAGATGCAATGCAATCAGAATGGGTTATTGCAGCTCTGATGGGCGCTTTGCTGATGTATGATTCCTGCAACGCAGGCCATCAAAGACAGGTTGAGGGCTGCAGAAACAGCCCACAGGGTGGTCATGGGGGCACCCACTGGCGGGGAGCTTGTGCAGCCTGCCAAGTCGCTGCAGGGACAGCCTGTGGGATCGCAGCCCCCTTCCAGCACAGCCAAAGTTGTAGGCGGAGGCACAGTGCAGGTGCACCAGCAGCAGGCCACTATGTTCTTGAGAATCATCGGGAATGAACAACTGCTAGTATTGGCACTTGGCTTACCTGTGGCAGATACTGTATAAAAGTGAAAAGCGTCTCACCTGCTTGTAGCAAAGGCAACTAGCTGGTTTGCGCGCTGGATATGGGCATCTGTTTTTTGTGAGTGAGTTTCAAATGAGTATCGCTGTGGCCATTTCCATACTCAATGTTAATTTTGGGCGGCGCTGTGACTTTAGCGAGCACCTCCGCAGAAAGGCGGAAGAAAGATCAACAAAGGTGATGTGCATACCTTGGTGCATGTGCAGGGGAGGGTGACAGGAGCGATGGGGTTGCCAGTCCCAGAGCAGCGGCCAGGGGATTGCTATGTCTGGGGGTCATCGGATGCCGGCATACCTTCTGCCCAGGGCTCCATCTGCGACCGGCAGCAGAGCGCCACTCCTGCCATTGTCGAGGATTCCACCCATCTGGACGTCTGCCAGGTGTGCACATGCCCACCCTGGGCAGAAACAAGGTCAACTCCTCTAGAGTGCTGAAATTTGCGGTGTCACAGATGCAATTGAGTCTGGTCTCTTTATGTAGCGGCAGATCGCACTGTTGCCAGTGCATCTGTTGTCACCAGAAGCCCCGGGCTGGCTGCTTGACAAACTGCTTTGAGCAGAACAGGTGAAGCAGCACACAGCACAGGTGTGCAATAGACTGACTAGTATCTATAGAAGGCATGCAGCAAAGCCCAAATCAGCAAAAAACCTGCCCCAAGCGCCAGATGAAGCTAGTGGACATGCAAGCAAGGATGCCAATGACAAGCAGAAGATCTGGCTCCCTAAGCGATGGCAGTCGTTTGCATTTCTTTGGACCTTGTAGTCCGGATGACCTGAAGATGGGGACGCTATTACACGGAAAGAAGTGCAAGTAACAAGTGATATGTGCCGCCAGGTGGCCGTGGGGCTGCGGCATGCTGCGCTGGTGACGCGCAGCGGAGAGGTGTACACGTGGGGCAATGGCGCCGGCGGGAAACTGGGGCTGGGGCATGCAACTGATGCATGCGCGCCGCAGCGAGTGGACACGCTCTGGGGCCAGCGCATCAGAAGCGTTGTTGCCAGCGGTGAGGCACTGTCCTTTACCAAATAGAGCACCAATTTGTTTTTTTCAAATACCTGCAATAGCTTGCATGTGCACTCTGGCTTCTCAGAAATTTGCAAACATCTGACGCACGGCAACTTTGTTTTGACACTGGAGCGTCATGCAGATGCTTGCACAGCAGTCGTCAGCGAGGAGGGCTTCCTGTACACCTGGGGGGATGGCGCCGCCGGCAATCTGGGCTACAGCAATGCCCTGCGCCAATTCATCCCCCGGCGCATGGAGGGCACTCTGCTGGACCACACCATCACCCAGGTCTCTTCTCTCTGTTCTCTAGCTACTGCACTCAAATCACATATATCATGTCCTTCTGACTTGTCCTGTGCATGCACTGTCTGCGAATGTGCAACACTGCGGTTCCCCAGGCTGACGAAGCTGCTGATCGTGCAGGTGTCCTGTGGCCCGTACCACAGTGCAGCGCTGTCAAGTATGGGCGCGCTCTTCACTTGGGGAGACGGCCTCTGCGGCAAGCTGGGCCATGGCTCTCTGGACAGCTGCCTGGAGCCTCGCCAGGTACAATGTATTCTCTGAACCTGAGTCTCTGGACCTACTATCAAGGATTGACTCCTGCAATGCCACATTGGTCTGACCTCTGAGCACGCCGATTTTGCACAGCAAGACGACATGAACAAGGCCTGCTGTTGAATTTGCATTGTGTTGGGTGCTGCCAGCCTAGGCCCCACTCTGTCCTGGTACCTGAAAGTGCCCTGAAATGACCCCACACACGTGAAAATGTTCAGGTGGATGCTCTGAAGGACAAGCGGGTGCTCCATGTGGCCTGTGGAGTATGGCACACAGCGGCAATAGCTGCTGAGCCCATCGGGGGCTCCAGCCTGCCGTCCTCCCTGTCAGAGCTGAGCTTCCAGGAGGCCGAAGCCCTGCGCCATAAGCTGTCTGCTGCCTACAGCATGCTGGATGAGGTGCACTGCCCCTGCACTATCTTTGACTTTGCTCTGGATAAAAATATTCCCATGTGCTCTTGTGTTTGAAATCCAGCGACACCAAGCTTTTATAAGGGTTTAAGGAACTTTCGTGCTCACTAGTTCTGAGCATGTTGTGCAAAATCACCATTTATCTTGCTGTGTGAACACGTGCTTCACTCATTGGGCAATTCTCAATCCCATGCCAGCTAGCTGCTTCTTCTAACTTAATGACTTACATGTGATCCACTGGTCTCATGCAGGAGGGTGGCGCGCTGTTCACCTGGGGTGGCCACTTCACCTGGGTGGACCATAGGAAGAACTCGGCCGGCCACGCTGTGGACAAGCGGGACCACCACCGCGGCTGCCTGGGCCATGGCAACACTGCAGGATGCCTTGCGCCCACCAGGTCAGCCTCCCACTACCTCCTAGGGCCCGAGTTTCCCTCTGCGTAACTGTCATGCATTTTCTTCAATTCTACCCAAACAACTTGCTCTATATCTTCAACATGTGGCACACAGCGGAATCGCTTGGCAGCACAAGCTATCCCTGGCTTGATCTTCTGGAGGGACACTGCTTCTTCAATAGCCAGGGCGCTTCTTCTTCATCAGAGGATGATCCTGACTGACACATTGGCTTTGTCAGAGGGCGGGTATCAGAAAGGGACTTCCGTGAGGGTGATATTGGATCTAATGAGCAGCTCGAGCAACTCTGGTGTCAAATTGCATGCCGTTCTGAGTGATATATAAATCCCTGGCCTGATTTTCTTTTCTTGAGGGCAGTACACTGGTGACACTCAAGGGGCACAAGATATGAATAACACGCAGATGTTGTTTCCAGGGTGGGAGGAGCCTTGCAGGGTCTGGCAGTAAGGCAGGTGGAGTGCGGGCTCAACCTGACAGTTGCTCTGACAGCAGACGGCCGGATCTGGCAGATGGGCGAGACCGGCGCCCCTGGCCACAAGCTGGCCCCTTGGGAAGGTGCCAGGGAAGCTGTCCAGGTAATTACTGCTCTGCTAGAAATGTTAGTAACAATCTGGATGCTTAGTTCTCTTTGCAGTTCCTTTCTGCATGGACTTCCAATGACATTCCTTTGGCGCATTTGGCCTACAGTTCTCGTGGTGCTCGAGCAGCAGAACTGTGCTTTCGGATGCTGCTGAAGTTTTGATGTGGCTTTTTATTGGCCAGGTGCCAATTCCTGATCATTTTGTGGAGCGGATTGCGGTCGGCATGCAGCATGCGGCGGCGCTTGCCGGGCCCTTGGACGGGCAGACTGGACGCGCAGAGGTAGGCATGCTGATGATCAAACATTCATCAATCTGACAAGATAAACCTGATACTGTTCTGCCTGCATGCAGCTGTGCAGACCAAACTACCGTGGCCGCAAACAGCATGAGCACGGCTGCTACTGGGTCATCCACCTTCATTGATATGACGGTCATTTGTACATCCTGCGTGCCTTAGAGCTTTGTTTGCTGTGTGTGATGTTGGGGGTTGCGGCGCAGGAGGGCGCGGAGTGCAGTGTGATTTTCACATGGGGCAGGGGGCGAGAGGGCCAGCTGGGTGTGGGCTTGCATGCTGACAGCGCCATCCCCGCCCCAGTGGACGAGCTGCGGGGCCGCCATGTACTCCAGGTTAGTTGCACTTCGGATCCCAACTTGCATTCACTCAAGCTCTGCTGGTGTATCGTCAAATGGAGAGAGGGATGCTTATTTGAGGGCCTCATTGGAGGCTGGCTCAAGTCCCTCAAATACTGCAATTTGCACTGTACCAGTAATGCATCCTCTGCTGCACCTGTTGTGACGTGCGCGCACAGACATAAATCCTGAGAACGAAGGCGCCGGTGGCATATCCTGGATCATCACCATCCAGACAAAAGACAACTCGAGCTGCCCCACAGGGTGTTTGGAGCGTATAAGTACCCCATGCTTTACATTGCGAACCTGATCAAAGCCTCAGTTGCGGTGCTGGTGGCTGCGCAGGTGGCATGCGGCGGATGTCACACCCTGGCAGTGTGCCGCCACGATGCTGACAAGGAAGACACAGAAGAGCGGCGCCGCGGCTACAAGGGAAAGATGCGCGCCTGGTTCTCAAACAACAGCCGGCCCCTCGTCGCAGTCCCAGAAAAGTAAGCCAGCCCCCCCTTGCAACCTATCTGTGGCATGATTTGTCTGTGCTTCACAGTGCTCTTTCTCATTACAAAGGTTGTCATTCTTTCTGTCTTTGTCGGCTCTTTCTGCTCTTTTGGAGGCTTTTTGTGTCTCGGATTTGTCTGGTTTCTCTGTGTTATTGAGTGTGTTGCCATGTAGACCTTGTGAATAAGCATTGAACCAAGAAACCAACATTTTCTTTTGCATGTTTTCTTTGACTTGCTTTTGTGTTGATGTTGCGAGAGGCTTGGTCCTCTCCTACTCATCCTTTTCCGTTCCTTATGGCAGATTTCCCAGTTTCTTTGACACCCCTACGCTCTCCCCAGCGGCGACAAGCCGCCCAGAGCTTGACAGGCGCACCCTGCCTAACTGGCCGTCCCCCTCGACCAGACCAATGGAACCGCAACGGGCCATGGGTCATATGAGGCGGTCCCAGACACTGCCTGGCCGGTACTGTAGTCATCATCAAATTGTGTTTCTCTGAGAGTATATGTGAGCGTCAAAGCAGTCAACATGGGCATGGTAGCAGGCTTATCTCAGTCCTGTTCCTTACTTCAGTCCTGGCCCAAGCCTTTCCCTGTTGTTTTGAGCCCCCTTTGTTGTTTTTTCACAGATTCTGTTTCCTCATAAGCAGCACAAAATGCTAGTGGTGACCGTGAGCAGATCACTGACCAACCCGGGCCCACTGCCGATGCAACCGCTGTGCCATGCAGGGTGGAGATGCATGCCCTGAAGCTTCCCAGGGACTCAGGCGGCACACCGCTCTCTGAGGACCGCGCTGCATCCACAAGCGGATCGCTGCCATCTTTCACAGCCAACTCAGGTGATACTCTTCTGTCAACCCAACCAGCATTCATGCTGCCTGCTGTGAGGATCAGACAGTCGATGGCCTGCTGAATGGCGCCTTCCTATTATCTGAGCACTGTATCTGCTGAAACTGACGCCCTCATGCAATTCAAGAGAAGAGCATTATCTGTGTTATGCGTTGGCCTCAGCTGGCGGGGGCTCGCCTCCATGCTGAGGACTGGGCCAAGGCTGATTGGATCTTGCTTTGGATCTGGGCAGTCCAATAGGGGTTACTCCAACAAGGGGTAGGAAGTGTGGCAGCCATTACCTGGAGCCTGTCTGCTGGTGCACCTTGGCGCTCTTCGCAGTAAGCATCTTTTAAGAATGGTGACGTTTGATGGTACAGAGGCGTCGACTCCACGCAGCGTGAGAGCGGGCGTCCGCAAGAGCGCGCATCGGCGCGCGTCCCTGGCGGCCGGCGCGCGCGCATTCTCCACCAGCCTCGCGCAGCAGCTGCGACGCCACTCCGGCGATGCATACGCCGCCTCCCAGCGCCTGCTTGCAGGTGAAGTGATTGATAGTCATGTTACTTATAACCATTCAACAATGGGTAAACGGCCCTGCTTGCAGGTGCAACTCTCGGTAGCCCTGCATTCTGTCATGGTGACGCACGTGTGTGTTGGAAGAAAGCCCGGTCCCTCGCCTCAGAAATGCCCTACCTGGTCTTGGCCACCTGAATTTTCTTTCACGCCAGCCCCAAAAACCCGAGGAACTTCAAAAATAACTGCTCTCAAGCCCTGGATCTCCCCAGGGAGGGCCATGCCTGTTGCATGCTTCCTGAAGATTGTCGGCATGCTTCTGCAGGTGCTAAGAGCTCCAGTGCATCCCCATCCGATGTGTCAGGCCCCCGCCGCGCGACCTCTCCCGAAATGGAGGCTGCAAGCAGCACGTCCCTGGCCGAGACCTCCGCCTCGCTGCCCGAGCCCCTGACCTCAGAACCGCCTGGCCTGGATTTTCAACATCCCCAGCAGGCGCTAATTAGGCGAGGAGCGACAGATGCGGCCACCTCACAGGGCTCCGGAGACTCGGCACAGGATGAGAAGAGCTACATTGCAGTGCTTGAAGATCGGGTGGGTGTCCCCGGCTTTCCGCTACACTCCTTGCGACCTGGTTATGAGATCAGCACCCTGAAGGCGCATGCCATATCATCGCAGCTGCGCATTGCCTGGCATACTGCCACAATCCAGATTGCTGCTGCATTCACAGATTGTCCAGGATCACTTAGAGGACAGACATCCAGAAAGGACTTCTGCGAAGGTGATATCGTATCTACTTAGCAGCGGTATTGTATCTACTTAGCAGCGCAAGAGACCACAAATATCAAATCACGCGCCAGTTTTATCATTGTCCTGTGTTAATGCATGCGCAGGTGGCCCGGCTGGAAGTTCTTCTTGGGCAGAGCACAGCGGTCCCACCCAGCCACAGCAATCAGCCCCAACAATTGCCCATACTCAGCCCCTTCCGCACCTTGCCCTTCACCCCCGGACCCAGGGGCATCCTGTCAGGGCGCAGGCACTCAGCAGCGGGCCCGTTCACAGAGCCCGCCAAAACTGACGGCCTGCCGAGCGCGCAGCTTCAGGAGCCAGAAGGGTCGCAGCACGGCAGCAGCCGCGGGCTGGGCGAGGAAGCAGCCGCGTCGCCGGTGCGGCGCATACTGCAACTGTCGCCGGAGCGTTCAAATTCGCTGTCGCCGCGGCGCCACCGGCGCTCGCACTCGCTCGCCGACTGGAGCGCCTCGGGCGCGCCTCTGTGGCAGCCCCACGAAGGTTCACCCTCCCCTGCCGCCCTGCCCGCACCTGACAGCTACTCACACGATCAGCATACCCCCACATCCAGCAGCGCAGAAGACCATTCCCGGCAGCAGCATCAGCAGCCGGCGCATGCAGCGGGGCTTGCAGCGGTGTTGGGCGGGAGGGGCGACGGGGCCTTCTTTGGGCGGCCAGGCTCGCCGGTGATCCGGACGGCCACGATAGACGTGGGCGCGCTGATGGGTGGCAGGCCACGCAGGCACATGGGCAGCCCGCGCGGCCGCCTGCACAGCCCGACCGCGCAGGCCTCTCCAGACCGTGACAGCAGCCGCGAAATTGGCCCGCATAGCTGGCTGCGGCCGGGGGTTCCTTCGCCGCAAACCAGCGCGGCAAACGAGGCAGAGAGCGGTGGGGATGGTGCGTGGGCGCTGCAGCAAGAGAGGGAGGAATTGGCGCAGATCCGCGTGCAGCTCGAAGTGCGTGAGGCGCGCCTCAGGGCCCGCGAGCAGCAGCTTGAATCTGAGGTGCGCTCTGCATCGCCACGCGTCAACCACTGAATCGGACTTGTGTGGAATTGCGCTGTCTTTGTACAGAAGGGAGCACCTTCATAATAACCATGAGCAGGCATCCGACAACGAGGCATGGCATTGGGAGTCGAGCTGACACTTTAAGTGGCGGTGTCCTGCAGAATTCGTCAGGCATGGAGGGGGGCTTCGGGGCTCCAGCAGCTGCATGTGCTGTTCCCTCTGCAGAGGGCGATGATGCGCCAAAGACAGGCCTTGAGCACACAGTAGAGCCGTCGGAGGTGCAAATTCAAAACTTTCTACCCATTGGATACTTGTAGGACTCCTCCGCATGCAGAGTCACAAGGAAGGCAAGAAGGTGCTTAAGAACCATGTAGTCAAAGACTTTTTGACTGGTGTGTGGTTGGTAAAGCATAGACTGGGGAATACTCAACATGTTGTATATGTATAAGGTGTTTCCAGGGTCCTCTGGCATGGAGGCTGCAAGAATGTTGAATGGTGCTGTCTGCTGTGCGGCAGGGAGTCTTTCTGACGCTGCAGGCGACGCCGTTGGGCGAGAATGCGCTCACGCGCATCCGCTTCGCGCGCGGCCGCTTCTCCAAAGCTCAGGCCGAGGCATGGTGGCGCGCTCACAAGGCCGAGGTCGCCGAGCGCTGTAATCTTGCCCCGGCATCGCCACGCGTTCCCTCCGCCGGCACCGAGTCCCCCCGCGGCGGCGACACATCATGGTGACCGCCGCTTTGTCAATTTTACTGTTTCTTGTTCCCCGGTTGGCCCGATCCATCGATGAGGTCAGGCAAAAGTGTGCTCCCCACCATGTGCATGTGAGCAATGTGTGCGCTGAAGTGGGCAAACACCCCAGCAGGACTGCCTTGTAATTGTTTTCTGCGTGCAGACTGCATTCTGCGGTGTCGACAGCTTCCCGCCTTTTGTCTTGACTAGGTTCATCCATGCAGGCCCCATGGAGCCTGTGGTCATGCCCGCCATGTCACCAGCCGGCCATGTGATGCGGGTGTTTCCAGTGTTCCCCAGTCCCTGTGGTCCCAACCGTGTCAAGCTCATTTTTTTTCGTTGCTTGACGAAGATTTGCTTGTGGTGTCAGTGAGTTTGGGACGCTCGCACGCCCCTTCAGCTCCCCTTCCAAAGGCCTCCCCTTCCCTGCAGCCACAATGTCAGCCCATTCCCCCAGTACTCCCAATCTAGGAGGCCAAAGTGCCTGGCAGCTTTCCCCCCTCCCCAGAAGCACATCACACAGCGATGCCCAGAGCCAGTGGGACAGGCCAGATCGGGTCAGCTCTGGATCATACAGCGCAGTAATGTTCGCAGCCAGGGAGGGACAGAGTCAGCAGGAATTCGGAGAGCAGGCGGCAGCTGCAGCATTGCCTGTGCACAGCGCATCAGCAGAGGCATGGTGCTGTGAGGCTGAGAGCGCATTGGCCGGCAGCGGCAGTGCCGCAGGCGTGTGCGATCACATCCCGCCTGTCTCCTTGCCTTGGGATTTCTCACATGGGAGCGAGTCAGCAAGCTGCAGCAGCTCTGCCAGCCCATGCAGCAGCCCTGGCAGAAGCGGCCAGCTGCAGAGCAGTCCAGACTGGCAGCTGCCTGGAGGGAGCACGGGGCCTGCATTGCCTCAGTCGATGCCAGACTGGGAGGCTCTGGCAGCAAACGCACAGCAGCGCAGGAGAGAGACAGCAGCGGTCAGCTTAGCAGTGTGGGCGGCCGCTCCAGCGCAGTCATGTCAGCTGTCAGGGGCTGTGTCCCTGCGCGCAGTGTCAGGTGCCAGCGCAGCGCCATTGATGGGGGCAGAGGGCACGATGCAGCTGGATGTGAGCACTCTGCTGCAGGCCCCACCCAGTCTGGAGGTTGCCGTAGCCATCAAAGCCTTGTAGAGCCCCTTACCCCTTAGCGGTGATCCCCGTCCCATGACCCCTATTTCCCCGTGTCGTTGAGGGCAATTTTGAATTAGGCTCTCCTTGGCGTTTCCCCATCCCGGCCCCTGCCAATCCCTGGTGCTTCAGCCTGCCGACTTAGCTGTGTGTCCCTTTTAGACCTCAAAGCCTTCCAGCCAGTTGCAGGATGGCTCATGAAGTGGCGTCACGCATGAGCGCACACAGTAACCGGCTTTGGTGTTTGTGCAGGAAGGGAAATGGACAGAGTACGGTGCGCCCCATAGCAGCTCTGACTGATCTAGCGACCATAGCTAGCCATGCGCTCTCGCCATGCCCCAGCGAAGCCTCCTCGCCAGCCGCCACCCGCTCTCCAAGCCCGGAGCCGCGTGCCAGCACAACGCAGCACAGCGCGCAGCCGGCACATGCCGGCATGCCTGCGCGACACGCGCCCACCTCCTCTCATGCGGCTGCTGGCCAGGAGAGTGGGAGAAGCATTGGTGGCACGACCAGGCAGGGGCTGTCAAAGAGCATGAGGGAGCCTGCAGTGTCAAGATCGGGTTATGGCGGCAAAGGAGCAGCCTGTGTGGAAGCTGGGAGTGCAGTGCTGGCAGGAGAGGGGCCAGTACAGAGGCAGGGGTCTCTGTTTGCGAGCGAGTCAGGCACCCTCATGTCTGTGGTGACCATGCCTGCAGCGCAGAAGGCAGCTCTTTTAGAACTTGGTCTTGAGGAGCTCACTGCAGGGTCTGCTCGGCTACCTGAGCATGAAAGTGGTGGCCCAGTGGAGGCCATGAGGAGGGATGAGTCCATGACGTCAGGAGCTGGTTTGGGCAAGACAGGGGAGGGTAGCGGGCAGCAAAGGCTGAATGTGGTGCATGTGGACAGCACTTAAACTTCATCTCAATAATATTGGGGTCCCAGGGTGATTATCCTGCTGTAAAAAACACAAATTCTGTTTGACCATTCAGAAACCAGTGCCGCAGGAAACACCACCATCCTCTGGAATCACCGCTCCTGCCTCTTCTTAAACATGTGCATATGCTCGAGAGTCATGGCGAGCCCACAGGCCAATCATGCACCAGTGCATGATATTTTCTATAAGAGCACACCTCAGAGAGCATCATGAACAATATATATAATATAGGCTTGGATTTATTAGTGTGATACTTTACAATTACTCAAAGACACTCTAGGTTTTGACAGAGCTGCGCCAGCCATGGCAGCAGGATGCTTCATGCAAAGTAATCTACCTTCTTTACGTTGGGGCCTGAGTTCATTCTTGATTGTGTTCACACACTCATTACCTGCCACTGCCCATGATTCTGTTCCTAATTCTCTGTTTTGCTGCACATGCCAGGAATAGCGGAAATTCTGTGCACACTTCTCTTGAACACATATACCAGACTATAATGCATCATGCATGCAGGAACATACACCGCAACTTCCACGTCACCTCAGTGCAAGCACGCTCTAGGCACTGGATCCCTTTGAGCATGCTTCACATAGTCCTGACTGACTGCCCAACATTGCAAGCAATTCATTGCTTCTGGGTCAGTGGATCATTGCTGCTCAATGCTCACTTGCAAGGCAGTCCTTTCACTCATCTCCGGCACATGCCCTGCCTTGGTATTTGATTTCTCATGCTCTAATTCATGCACAGCAGCGGCGCCTTAATGTCCGCCTCAGTGTTCCTATAAATCAGGTGCAGCAGAAGGGCCGTGATGGCTGCATTGCTCTTTCTCTAAACGGGCAAGAAAGTAAGCCCTCAGGTGAGACCGGAACCTGGGAGCATCCTTGGCAGGAACCTGCCTCCTGCCCCAATTGCAGTCACACCAGCGTGTGACAGGGGTTCGGCAAGAGCCCGGGTACCCCCGGGGCCTGGCCAAAAAGCTTCGGGGCTACGCCTGATTTGGAACGCAGCAGGCGAGGTCAGGCAAAGTAGGAGGCTGGGGAGGCAACGCTCTGGAGTGCATCCCACTGGTCCGGCTGCAGCGCGCGCTTAGCCTCCGCCAGGGCCGCCTCCTCATGCGTGCGCCGGAACTCCGCCAGCGCCTTCCTGCACAACCCAGGCATGTGCAGCGACATCAGATGCGACAAATGAGTACTTCGGTAGAAGTTGAGAGGTGTGGCTATGGGGCTGCCAGCTGCAAAAACGTGCTGTTCGCATTGGAAGGGAGTGGAACGCAGCACAATTTGTCTGCAGGAGAGGATTCATCATGCATCAAAGCCACGGTCCTGGACAAGTTCTCCAAGTCTTGCAGCGAGTGTATGAAGCGTCTACCTCGGAATCTAGCCTAATATGCTGCACTAGGACTTTAGTGCTATACCTCAGAAGAGCGTCCTCCCTGCCACTTTGTCCACAACCGCCAGGCTGACCCCTCAACCGACCCTAAATGCTTGGGGAAAGCAAACCCATGTCTTTCATTCTACAGAGTTGGCGCCATACAAGTGGATTGAAGGCATGCATCTGCAGTCCGCCCACGCATTCAGGGTGTTCTGGCAAGCTTCTGACAATCATGGAGCAGCAGCCTGCAGCCTTGTCGATAGCACCTTGGAATATTTGCATCCCTCTGCTATTGAAAGCCAAAGCATTTTTAACAAGAGGCCGGCCGCGCAGGAGTGTCAGTTGCCAGGCACTTCTATGCGCACCTGACGGACGTTTTGATGGGGGCTGGCTGGGAGGCAGCGCGCACGAGAGCCAGCAGGAGAGCGGGCAGCCACTCCGGCACGTCGTAGGGGCTGGCCAGCACAAATGCCGACAGGCCCAGCACCGTCGCATGCTTCTGCACCGCCGGCGCCTCCAAGCCGCCGCCTGCAAAAATAACATTTCGTTCTTGGTTGGCATGCAAAGACACCGCGAGGTGTGCGAAAGCGTTCTTGCTTGGAGTGTAATGCCATGTTTATGTTTGCCCATGGTAGCATTGCCAAAAGGCAGCGTTGGAGTATGGTGCTTGGACGGCCCGCAACTGTTCAGGCGCCTCAAAGCATCAAAGGCTGCAATATATAACGAAATCACAAGAGGGCAGTGCTGGAGAGGTTCCAGAGCCACCGACCCAAAAGGCGCCTTCAAGCACAACAGAATCGCACCATATCACGAGGACTGCAATGCCCCAGGAACGCTGCATCATGGACCAGGCACAGCAGTACAGCATAACGACACCGACACGCCATCTTTCCTCTATCCTACTGATCAAAATGCAGACATAAAGGCACACAGAGCGCCAGAGTTGGCCTCACCACATCTATCCTTCTGACCTGTAGCTTTTCTATAGCAGCAAGGGTTCAACAGGGGATTGAGGGGATCTTTTCTCAGTGAATTCTGAGCGCACCCAGTCCAGCAACGGCGGTTGCCTTGCGGTTGCGCTTGCGCACAGGGAACATGACCTCCGCCTTGTCCAAAAACTCCTGCCTCAGAGCCTGCGCCGCATCCTCAGGCAGACCCTGCACACAGCCAGAGAAGTTATTCTTTCAGCACTACAAGGCACAAGACGAGTCACGCATGGTATCATTTCATGCAGACAACAAGAAAGTCCGGCATTTTCTGCATGCCATTGCATGCCCACGGGACAAGAGTACTTGTCTTGACTTCCCGTGGGCTGAGGGTGCGGTAATTTCCATGAGGGTGTATATAGCGGTGTAAGACATTGATGAGATGTGATGAGGTGTGTAAGGGAGGACAAAGACCTTGATGAGGCCGGCCAGGGTGGACTTGGCCAGGTCCTGGACCTCCAGCTTCTTGTCAGCCAGCAGCTCCACAGTCATGGCCAGGATGGCGCGGCGGTCGGCCTCGGACAGCAGGAAGATGTGGCGGAACCAGAAGTACTGCACACAACAGCCACTCACCACCTCAGATCATGCTACTGCCAAGAGTATCCTGCCAGCGCTTCCATGTGCACCCCCTGGACTGCGGCTGATCATTGTAATGCACCTGATAACCGTTGCAAGGAGGTGCCAAAGATGTGGAAACGCAAGCGCCGATGCACAGGTGCCAATGCGAAGGTGACCCACCTCTCTCCAACGGACTAGCGAGAGCCTGATATGGGGAGCTGGGCAGGAATCAGCCGGTAAATTAGGTGAAGGTCATCCTTTTCAAACACAAAATGTGCGGCCCAGATGGACAATGGATGCCGCACCTGTGCGAAGACGAGCGCGGCGGCGCGCGTGGGCCAGAGGCTGGCGCGCACGCCATCGGACAGCGTGGCGGTGGCGCGAGGCAGCAGGGCGGCCGGCAGCGGCAGGTACTTGAGCAGCGCCACCGCCGCCTTGGCCTCCGCCGACAGCGGCTGCAGCTCCGTCTGTGGCACCTCCTGCACGACACAACGCAAGAGGTCAGTGTGTCAGCTCGCTAAACCCCACGCAAGTCCCATTTGACGACGCAGCACCATCCGCAGTCAGATGCTGCTCGAACAAATCGCTCCTGAGCCATGCGCATATTGGTGCACTGGCATGACACTGGCGCAGCACGCCTGTGCTAACAGTGAATGCCTCCCATCTGTGCTGGTTGAACCTAAAGTTTGCTGGCAACTGGTGACACAACCTGGGCAGACATCTGCACCAAGCAGACACACACAGCCTGCACCGTGCGGCAAAAGCAGCAGTGTTGGCGCATTAAAATGGCTGGATAGTATGTGCCAAGCATCAAGCGGGCAGAAACTGCAGCTCAGAGAAGCAGGACACAGCGGCAGCGCACCTGCAGCTTGAGCAGGGAGGGAAGGAAGGCGAGCAGGTGGGGTGCCAGGAAGGGGCCGATTGCGCCGTCGGCAGAGCGAAGCGACTGCGCGACAAACTGCAGGCCGCACCAGGCCCGCGTCACGCGCGCATCGTGCATCAGCGCCACCGCCGCCTCCAGCTCATTTGTGTCCGCCTTCTTGGAGTCTGCTGCGGCCAGAATCGTTGCCGTGCCCTCCTGCGAAATGAGGAGACATCGTCAACTTGACGACGTCAAGTGAAGTGTCACTTGCACAGAAGGAAGACTGCAGGATGGAGCCCTGGTCATGATTGTGGATCACCTTTGCGTTGCCGTCTGTACTGCGGCCAGAAACATTTACAATTTGCAGATCCTGACATTCATTTGTACAACCACCTCGCTGAATGTTGCCCCAGAAATTCCTGAACTCAATTTGTACTACTGCTGTGCGTGCTTCAGACTTCTGACATGCCAGCGAGGCAGGTAGCAAAAAAGGAACGGCTCCGAAATTTGTGAGGTATACTGAAAGAGGCACCTCCATGCCGGCTGCAAAGCTGTGCAGGAAGTCGGAAAAAGCGGCGCGCAGATTGTGGTCGTCGGCGTCGGTGTCCATAGGGCTGGAGGAAGCTTCCGCGCCGGCTTCCGCGCTGTCGCACAGCACCCCGCTCGCAAACATTGCCATCACCCTGCAATTATTACCCCCATCAAAAATCAAGCCGTCATTTGGCTTTCTATCCAATGACAGCACCCACAGCTCCTGCATGGCCCACCATGCACAACTATCTTCCTTTGCACTTTTCATGGTTGCACCTGTACGCCCCAGTACGCGGACTACTGGAGTTCTAAAACGCCCTGAGCACCCCTATTTGCTAGCGCCAGTACGTCAGTACGTCCTCCCAGTACGAGTACTGGAGTACTGTCTTCCTGAAAAATGGAGTACTGGTGTAACCCTGGTACTTTTTAAGACAGCACAAACAGCGCATTTCCGGAGGAAGTCACTGACAGATCCTTGGTGTAGCAATACTATAGACGCTCACCCGGCCACTTGTGAGCGCACAGCCTCGCCCGGCTGCAGGACCAGCGCTGGCAGCTCGTGCAGCAGCCTCCACTGGAACTTCCTCACTGCCTCCAGCACGCTCTGGTCATCAGAGCCTTCCACCAGTCCCTGCGCGCTCGTCACTGCGCTGCCCGGCACCCCTGTGACGCCTCCGACCACCCCACTCGAAGCTCCACCGCCGGCAGAAGGCTGCACCTGTTGGTGCCATGCATGACCATGTCATCAGTTACAGCTGATAACTCACTCCCCTGAGACCAGCTACGGTTTGAGAGGATCTTCAAATCGGTCTTTGATTGTCATATTTATTGCATGCTTCTTCTGCAAAGAGGCGAGGTGCGTCTGCAGTCAAGCTGCGCCAATTGTCAAGCCGCCAAATTCTGACACCTTGCTGGACTTGCCAAACCCAAGCAAGACCCAGTAGACCGTCGTCTTCACCTAACACTCCTCAAAGATTGGAAGTAGGGGACAGCTCAGCGGAGCCAATAAGCATCAGCTACTTGTTCAGCAAGAACACTGGGTTCTGTACCTGGGGCAAGAAGCGTATTCATGGTGGTATGATTCTGGCTGGTATTGTATTCATGGTGTCACACCTGGTTTCCCGGCGCGCCGAGGACGCCGCCGAGAGAGCCGCCGGCCGCGCGGCAGGCGGCGCCGACCAGGCCGCGCTGAGTCAGCTCGGTCAGGCACTCGCCCATGTACTTCACCCGCTTCATCACCGCCGACGAGCTCGCACCTGCCAATCATGAAACAACGTGGTAAGCACATTTTGCTGGTGTCCTTAAAATTGAGCCAGGCATGTATTTTGCGTCTCTGGTGCCGTGTATTCTGGGGGGTGTCATGTAGCATACAGTAGTGCCAACTGTATGATACATGACACCCACCAGAATACACGGCACCATATTATCTGGATTCCAAGGTCCAGGAACCTCATGGTAAATGCAGGCAATTCTGATGAGTTCTGCCGTCCACCTTCATCTCCAGATTGCTCTGATCACTGTTTGAAACAAGTCACAGCAGGTCCATCACAGCTCAACAGCCACAATTCTACAACCTCCGAAAAGACGGCCTATTTCAAGTGCCGCCTTTGTGCCATGGTCCGAGTTCGTCAAAGATTGTAGGCTGCGCCACAATACTTGTTGAATCCGCCGGTGATGTCCATGGCCGGGCACGGCAGGTCACTGCCATCAAAAGCGTGATAGCACTGCCGCTTGAATGTGTGTCTGCCCGCAGAGAATAAGGTAGACATTCATGTGGGCGTACCTTCTGGCAGCGGCTGCGAAATGACTTCCAGGAGCAGGCCCAGGCTGGGATCGCATGCCTCTGCCAGGCTGTACACTGCGTAGCGGACGGCCCACGCCCACAGGTCACCAAACTCCAGTGGGGCGGCCGTCAGGGCGCCCATCGCCAGCGGCCGCACCCATTCACTCCATGCGCTCTGTCCCCCATCTGCACCATGCACCATGAAATGGTGACTCAGCTGTAAGAGCTGCTGCTGAGCCAAGGTAGCTTTGTGAGTGATGGAGCCCAAGTTGCCACGACATGAAGTGAAGATCGTTGCTGCATACGAGGCTTTCATAGCCCACAGAGACGCTGTGCCTGTGAGCAACACAAGTCGTATGCGGTCCATGCTGTACCAGGGATTACCAAAAGCTTACAGGTAGCACCTGTGGCGTTTCAACGTCTATATCAGCTATGCAACCAAGTACGCAGCAGCGCCTCCACAGAAAATGGTGTTGAAATCTCTCACTTCAATTGCTCCGGTCAAGTGCGGACCTGGGGTGTGGTAGGTGGCGCTGCAGGCGAGCAGGCCACCGAGTGCTTCGGCTGAGGCGCAGGTGCGTGGGCGGTCCACGTCCTGCTGCACTCCCTGCAGCGCCTCCTGCAGCGGGCCCCTCAGGCTCGCCAGCATCTCCGCCGGCGCAGCATCCGCCAGCCTCTGCACCACCATGCATCCATCACATGCATTCATGACAAGTTGATGACAGCAAGGAGTAGAGGGCTTTGTCTGGGGCTGATGATGAGACAGATACATGGGGCGCTGTTACTCAAGTGCGAAATTTGGTCCATGCACAGACATGCCCTGCCATCACCCCTGCAATTCAAGGGAGGCGTGTCCAGTAATAACAGCAGCTTGTTTGTAGACTAGCCACTTCCCCAATTGGTCCCTCTTACGTTGTATGGAAGGACGGAGGCAGCTGGTAGCCACATTGGCTGTCGGCAATGTGGCCATCAGCTTCACCGCGCATCTCACACAGAGGTCACAGGGCTCTTGATCTGCCACATTTTTTCATTTCGGATTTAGGGTTTAGGCACTGCAGGACAACGGTGCTCAGCATGACAGCACAACATAGCCCAGCAGCTCCTCGCGTCAGCAAAGCAACAGAGATGCTCACCCTGATGAGGTGTGCATGGATGGGGCTGAAGGAGGAGTCCTGTGCGGCGGTGGACTTGCGGTCGGGCCACAGCAGCAGTCGCCCCTCAACGGCCCGGCTAATCAGCTGGGCCGCCTTCTCATCCATCGACATCGCCATGAACTTTGCCACAAACCTGCGCACGCCCAGACTGTGTTTATTACAGACAATACTGCACACTGAACAATGGTAACCACAATAACCACACATAGAGCCGCCCGACTGGCATAAATGCAGCTGCACAATGGCATGACCACGAACTTGCCAACTGGGCTCTGTCGCATCAGAGACCACCTTGCGTACTGTGCACTCAACAGGGACAGAGGAGTCAAGGAGAGGTAGCGTTGACCAATAGTGAAAGAGTGCCAGAGTGAGTCACCCTGCTGCGCCCTTGCTCTCCTCGGCCTGGCCTCCTCCAGGGTGCGAGTGCGTCAACTGCGCCAAAAGCGCTGCACCATAGTCCGGCCGAGCGCTGAGCACAGCTCGCACCGCCTCCTCTGTTGCAGCAGCATTGCCGCCCTGCGATCAAATCAATTTGTAAGAGATGAACTCCTGCTGGGAGTATACTGCACACTTTCATCAAATTGGCTTCAACCCCTTCCTCTCATCTCTGGCCCTCACTATGCTTTGATGTCTGCATCTCCCTTTCTCTACAATTTCACTGTATCAACCTCAAATGGGACCATCGTGCGCACTTATTGTCAACCTGGCTTTCTGACCCGTCCCTCCTTTCTCTAGCGCGTGCTATGCATAGATCTCTCTCCTCTCTAGATTCACTGCAGTGAACTGGCACTTCAGGGTCCTCTTGGTCTCTGGCGCTCGCTATGCATGCGTCTTTCTTTCTCTGGAGTTGCTGTATAGACGTGGCGTACAGGAGGTCCCCGTTGCTCACCTTCTCCAGGGGCGTTGCCTCCTTCCAGCCCAGCAGGAACAGCACTGCAGTGGTGGCCATGGAGCGCAGGCTCTGCAGCTGGCTCACCAACATGTCCAGGAAGACGGTCGCCACGGCCTGCACAAAACAGCACAGCCGGAAAACATCACACACCCCTGAAATATTCCATCAAGACCAGGTCCCATAATTAGAGAGCCAGCCTGGAAGGAGATGAAAAGACCACAGAAGGCGCTCGCAGTGGCCGTATGGCCACCCGGACCAGGGGTAAAAATAGGGCAGCGCAAGATTTGCGCATGGACCCAAAATATCGACCGTACTAACCCATGTCACTGCATGCCTTATTATGTGTTTCCACTCATATCACGCTGTTACCAATCTCGCTGATCGTGTGTCTGTGTTATGCAACTCTGCTGATATTTCAGTGAGGCCTAAGGCCAGTAAACAATCGATGGCCATCCATTAGCATGGGCAATAGCAGGTACCTTGGCAGTGGGAGCGTCCACGGCGGGCAGCAGGAACATGAGGATGGCGGAGGCCATGAGCTCGTAGCGCCAGTGCAGGCGATGCTGCGGCTGCTGCGACGACAGCAGCTCCAGCAGCCGCGACACCACCGCGCTGATCGGCTCCGGCACAGTGCCCAGCTCAAGCTGCAACAGAGGGACCACACACTTTCGGTTGCTTGCATTCAACCTCCATCCTACAGCGTTCTCCACCCTCAACCATGCAGTACCTGTCCTAACTTGTCACAGATTAACTTCGTCGTCAGACAAAGAAATCTTGGCAGCTGGTCTGGCATGACGGGGTAGCAACGGAAGACAGGTGCTGGTGTCTTTAGAAGCAGAGTAACGAGAAAGGACGATGGTCTATGCTCTGTTGGTGTCCAGGTTCTGCCTAAGCACTATCAAAGCCGATCAGAATAGGACATGTCGGTATGCAAACTGCCTTTTTCTGAAACCTCTTCCCCTCCTTTCGCATTGCCGTGCAAATCTGTCCATCAGGCACCCTATCCCATGGAAGATAGGAGCAGAAAACCCCAGAGCGATACCTGAGCATAGGAGAGGGCGGGAGGCCGGATGAAGCCAACGGAGAAGGTGATGAACATGGAGGCAATGACCTGCGCGGCCTTGGGGCTCTGGTGCCCTGCGCTGCCCAGGAGCGCCGTCGCGAGAGCGGCCAGCGCCGTGGCCGAGCGCGCGGATGCGCGGTAGAAGGGCTGCCCCGACAGCAGCGCGCACACCCCCGCCACCAGCGCCTCCTGCTCCGCCACCTCTGCGCGCGCGCAAGCATGCGTGAGGTCAGCGCTAACATCAGCAATTTTCCCATGTTATTGATGGGAAAAAGGAATACGTGAAGACAGCGCTGATGAAACACTCATTTCATGCTCCTTGGATTGGGGTTGCACCAAAATCAGCAAAACCCCGATCCGTGCGGATCAGTGCGGATGCCTACACTCTTACCGTGCCACTTCCAACAGGCCCCAGGATGCTCTTCTAACCAACGCATCTCTCATGCATTCATCTTTGATTGCACAATGCGGGTCATTCTGGTGTGCACCATTGGAAAACTCCTCATTGCTTGAGTGTAATTCTTGCTTAGCAGGCCAAACCAATATACAGTAAGGGACCTTTGCATTTACGACCCATGAGAGAAGAAAGGAGGCCAGGACGCACCTGCAGCTGATGCATTGAAGTCGCTGGCAGTGCTGCTGTCCTCCTGCCTGCTCAGCAGCGTGGCAAGGGTTCCTTCCAGCTCTTTCTCACCTGAAGTGGCCTCACACTCAGTGCACTGCCCCGATTCTGCATATCTGTGGGCATTTGCAATGATCTTTCAGAGCTCACCACAGAATATAAACTCGTTCAAGGATCTCACCGTCAGCGATGGATCCATTCATGACCTCCAGGACTGCATCAGAGGAGGGCCTGGGCAGATTGGCGAGCCCGCTGAGCAGGAAGGGCAGGCAGGAGACTGTGAGGCAGGGGTAGCGCTTTAGCGCCAGCGTGACAGCCTGGAAGGCTGCGTCGCGCACGCCCCTGTACGTGTGCACGCTGTGCTGCAGCTGCTCCACAAAGACAGCCTGTGCAGGGGTCACAAACTCTTTCAGTCCATCCTCATTTGTCCGCCCTATACTGAGAAGGAGATTGGCAATTTCAGGCGCCAGGATCTAGCTCCCCTAATTTTGACACCGACAAACAGAAAAGACACCATCAGACAAAAAAAAAATCGTTCAGATCAATAGTAGAAGCTCACATCAATAAATTGAAATAATTTCGGAATTGGATATGTTGCCACCGTAGTGACAGCTTCTCACTCGAGACATGACTACATCTTTGAAGAGACACATGTCCTATAAGTAATGACCAGGTTGTCATGACAAGGTAACGGGAACTGCTAGAGTGATGGATCACTTAGAATTGCAGTCAAGCGCATCATAACCATCTGCCTCGCTCTGCACAACACTGCCTGTCTACAAGATGAGATGCAAGCGCGTGCAGCAGCCCTTCTTGGGGCAGCCGTCTCAACAAGCTCTGTCAAGAAGGGGCAGGACTGACCTTGTAGGTCGGGCTCATCATATCAAGAGCTTTTCTCACAGAGCGCAATCTAGGCATGTGCACTGACTGTACTGGCAGTTATTTGGGTGTGCAGACAACAGTTTTTGTGCAGGGAAAGGCCGCAATAGCTACCTTGAAGGTGGGGCTGATCATGTCGAGGGTGGCCTCTGTGCGCTCAGTGGAGGCCCACCAGCGGAAAGACTTCTGAGACGCGCGCCAGAGGCTGTGCGCAGTCACCTTCTCTATGGCCAGCCACCTGGGACGCCTCCGCCGCCACACAGCCCCCTCCTGTGACATAAAATGGCCGCAATTACTAAAACACAAGCACCTGCCTGTGACACGATGCCAGCACATGTTGTAGTCGGCCTGAGTATACAACACAAGTGCCTGCATGTGATATGAAATCAAAGAAAGCTGGTGCCCCCAAACATAAGCGCCTGTAATCAGACGTAACAAAACCGTTAAGACATGATGCCCCCAGCAACAAAATTACCTGCTTGCCGCGCAGTAGGTTGGCGAGGGCTGGTTCGACGATGGCGGCCTCGTCATCTGCCTGGGTCTTTGCAGTCTGCTTGGACGCTGTGTACTCCGTCACGCCTGAAAGCAGCAGGTGCGATCCAACCTGCAGATGGAGACACAACCAATAAGGCCTTCACACCCCCAATTCTTGGCATCCGGCCTGATGGACAACACCATTGACTTCAGTGGAAATAGAGGTAAAATTTTGGTGAGAAGAGTTGGCTATGAGGAGCCTGCAAAACAGAAAACATTGCTCAGAAGATGTGTAACATTTTTTTGTCTTATCCTCCAGGAGTCTCACCGAAAGCACGAGCTGCAGAACCTCGGGGTCCTGAGCCCCGGCTGACTTGCAAGCTGCCAGCACCGCTCTTGCCACAAGCTCCCTGTGCTCTGGCTTGCCCACTACCGCACCCGCCTGCACCATTGCAACAGAAATCTTCACTTCGCGCCTCATATACACTTTTCCATTGATATTGTGCTCCTCCTCAGTTGCTCTTTGATTGCCATGCATGTGGACGGGGTCATTCCATAATTGCATGCCTGTGCTCTGGCTTGCCAAGGATTGCACAGCTGACAGACCCCTTCAAATCAAACTCCACATATACATTACCAGCTGTGCTCCAACGGCTCAATGCCCCCGTGTATGGCCATGCATTTTAAGATGGCACAGAGAGTATAATTTTCTGTCAGTGAATGGCATTTGGTATCTCATGTGCTGATCACCTGTCCAGCAGCCACAAGGCTTGTGCCAGAGCGAGCAGTCGCAGTAGGGGCCTCAAAGTCTGGCAGGCAGGTCTGCAGGCCCTCCAGGCAGGCCGCAATGCGGTACAGCAGAGAAAAGTACTGGTTCTTCTGGTTCATGCCGTTCTGGCCGGCAGTGCCGTTGCCAGAGCTCAGGGCAATGAGCTCCTCTGCAGCGCTCACCAGATGCTGTTGTACAAGCTCCTCGGCAAAGGCGACCTGGCAGTGCATGCTAAAAAGTCAGACCCGTGCTGTGCACCTCTCAAGGCTCAAGTTTGGGGACACCGTTGGTCAGAACGTCAGATCATGCAATGCATGCTTTGAGCAGCGTTTAGGCAATTGTAGTTCACCATTGCCGTTTTTGGAATTTCCCAGCAACCTCGGCAGTGCTCACCTCCGCTTGGCTGGGTATATACCACTGCGGTGGCCTGACTCCAGCATCCAGATCACCGTATCTGGGTGTCAACCAAGCCTCCAGTTGCATGGGAGCCTCTGTCGAGCCTGGCTGTGGCTCAGAGGCGGACGGCTGATACTGGTCAACGCACTTGAAGTTTGTGAGGCCATTCAGCGTTATGCTCAGCAGGTTCCTGGCCTCCACGTGAACATCCTGCTCACACAGAGTTTCCTTTAGCTCACACAACAGAGCAGAATATGGCTGCAGCCCTTCTGCATTGCTTGGGATTAGGGCAAAGACATTTTGAAGAGCCGACAATGTCATGTCATGTAATACGATACTTCAGGTCCGCTCCGTTGCAATGCGCAAAAGAGTCTCGCTCTATGCAACCATGAATTGATATGGTGAGAGGACGGAGAATGCACCTTTGAAGGAGCGGCATACAATGCTGACAAGACCTTCATGATGCGGGCCTTGTAAGGCGCCAGAGCAGTTCGCATTTGGACCATGGTGTACTGCAGTATTGTCACCTTCCACTTCAGGCTGGCCTCTTGTACCTGCACAATTCACAGGGGCCTCTCTGTCACAAGCTTGTTCTCCACTCTTCAAGGAATAATGTTGATGGACAATAAATTCTGAGAGCAAGGGCAAGACAAGAGCAGCTGCCAGCTACAGGCTCAGCAGGAGGTGCATTGCACATTAAATACATATGAGGCTCTCATTCTGTGCAGCTCAAAGGTGTAAGAGACAATTTAGAGTCCCCTGGATTGTCATTGCATTGGTGAAGAAAGTGCCATAACCGCACAGAATAGAAAAATTCGATACACATGTTGCTGGACGTAACTAGATCCTAGGCATGGAAAATGTGTAACAGTAGCAATGACATGTGCCTCATTTCCCTGACATAGTCGGGAATGAACATTCAAAGGCAGAGGATGAAGCTCCTGTACCTTGGACAATTGCGCAGAGTGCAGATTCTGCAGGCCGGGGAGCTCAGCTTCAGTCTGCGCCAGCACAGGCTCCAGAATGTGCTGCGCCGCGGCCTCAGCATCTGATGTGGCAGCTGCCTGCGCGAGCACTGACGCCTCCGCGGTCATGGATGGCAGAGAGGTAGTGGCTAGGAAGCGGCCGACCTTCCGTATGGCAAAGGTGCGCAGCTCTGGGGACAGCCGAGCGAAGAGCAGGTCCATCATGGGCCTGGCAAGGGCGCACAAGCTCATTTGTATGCCATCTGCTTCAATTCCTTGTATGTATTGCTTGACAGATTTCAGTACTGCTGATGGAAGGTTCCCTGCTGTTCCACCCTTGCTGCACCTAGTTTAGGCAGGCTACTGTATTACTCGTATGTAAACAGCTGTCATGTCCCTTGCTGCAAACACGTACAGTTGGCAGGTATCCCCAACACCGAGCCAGGCTTGTCACTTTCCATCCCTGTCTCACTTCACTTGCTACAGACATAGAGTTCGTATGGATGTCAGAGTCCAAAGGTATCTAATTATTCAGAGTCACACTGCTGAACATCTTAAATTATGCATGCGTGTGCACAGCGCTCTTGAGATCACATTGCACGTTCCACTGTAATGGCAACAGTGAGCAAAAATCAGGCCTACAATCGCAGAGCATGTCAAGAGACAGCTGTGAGATGCACCTGTACATGGAGGAGGCGTCAAGGAGGAAGGATGCATTGCCGCCGCTGTGGTCCGAGCGCGCCTCAGGCGACTCCAGGTTGCACAGCATGCGGAAGAGGAGCGCCAGGAGCTCCTCCAGCCAGGCCTCTGTGGGCAGTGGGAACCCTGGCTGATCCGCCTGCATGCATGCATGTACAATTGAGTGATAGCCTGCCTAAAATACGTGCAGTAAGGGTGCGTGCATATTCCCACGTCAGCATGTACTTGTGTGGTGCTTCTCTGATGATTCCCAAGTGACGTACTTCAACAACACACGTACAGGAGGCAGCCCGCATGCATTTTCCCACATCAACACATAGGTGTGTTGTGCTTCTCTGATGATTTAAACAGACACCTCAACACCACACCCACAGGAGGCAGCCTGCATATCCGTTCCCACACCGACAACTTGTTGTGGTGTGCTTCTCCGATGATGATACCAATACTTCACACGTACAGGAGGCAGCCGGAGTAACACTGGCTGCCTTCTGCAATTTCAGAAAATGCTGGACATGTCATCCTGTGGTAGTTTGGGGATCTGTGCAATCTTTACTTTTGCAGGGGATGGGGAGACACTCACCGCAAGGCCCGGTATGGAGGAGAGCACAATGGTGTAGAAACGGAAGACTGCGCATGTCTTACGCTCGTCGTTGGCATCCAGACCTGGCAGCAGAGCCATCATGGCATCTGCAAGGACCTCCCCAGAGGACACCTGCATTGGTGCCTTCTGTCAAAAAGCCGACCCTTGAGAGAGCTTCACATCAAGAATGGCAAACATATAACAGTAAACATTACCATCACAGCAGAAAATCCATGCCATGCATGTTTTGTTAAATTGCATTGCTCTTGCGCTGCGTGCATCAACATCCCTTTCTGGCATATTGCAAGAGGTACAAGAATTCCACCGCACAGGGTCAAGATTTGAGAAGGAGAGCCAACCATGAGCACCAGATACTGATGAGGATCACACCTCCTCAATGCCAATGTCCTTGTTGAGAGGCTTCAAAGAACCAGTCAGCAGCAGGGGCCGCACGCATTTGCTGAGAGTGATGACTGCTGCCTCCAGCTGGTGTGTGGCAGTCACCGACTCTATGGCAAGCTGCACACACCAAATCTGTTGTCAAGACACCACTGACGTTCAACCTCTTCACAGCCATTGCACCTGGTGACATCACTCATGCACGAGCATGGCAATCCTCTTCACCAGCATGAATCTGGATTCAGAAGGAGATCTTCTGGCGCACCTGGAATCGCTCATACACCAGAGGCAGGACGACATCAGGTATGATGTAAGCCATCACAGCGATAGCGTCGCAGGCTGCCCTGACCATGTGGCGATCCTGGACACACACACTCACACACAATCACAATAACCCTAAATATATTTAAAATATAAAAAAAATATCACACAAACACCATGATGGTCTTGTAGGAACTGGTAGAAAATTTTGACAGACAAGTATCCTATGGGTAATCCTTAAACCAATGAGATAATTGCTAGTTGGTCGCCATGCGGCATGGATTTCTCGCAGTCACCTTCATTCAAGGAGCTACCTAGCTAGTCACCAAAGCTTCAGTACAATCATATGCAGGCATGGGACACCAAAAGATTTTCAATCTGATGGAGGTCTCAAGGCGCTGTCAGTGCAGTGACATTTGGCAGGCATTGGCCGCAGCAGTGCGACAAAGATCAGCTGTGACTTGCCTTGGAGTACTGGGCCTTGCTGGCCAATTGCAAGATGACGCTTGCAAAGCTGCGCTGCAGTTCCTTGCTTAGCGGCTCCCTGTGCTCTGGAGCCTCAGCTCCAGCCACTGCTGCACAGGTGCAGCTCAAGCGTCTCAGCCACACTTACAAGCACTCCTGAGTCCTTTGTCATTCAGAATGTGGGCAGCACACTGCTTTCTATCAATCCACATGCAGAAGGGTGCACCTTCCACTGTGCTCTCAATGTCCACGTCAGCATCCTCATCTTCCTTTGTCTCATCTTCAGCCCCATCTGCTGCTTCCTCTGCCCCATCCTCATCCAGGTACACATCCTCGTTCACACCCCGTGGAGAGTTCTCGGCGTTGATGCGCAGCACAAAGTTCTTCTTCAGGGCGCTCAGGAAGGATGCCAGCGAGCCTGTCCACCTGGCATGGGTGACACACCATTTGTCACACCATTACTCAGAGCAACGCTCTCAGGACGCCGCTCTCAATAAGCACGCATGCACATTCTCATACAGGAGACAAACATACTTTGACTACGACTTTCAGCTGTGGGAAAGAACCCAATTTCGTGCTAATAGACAGCGCACGCCGAACACAACCGCAGGCTCTCAACAGCCCTGGCCTAGCACGGAGAAGTGTCTAACGCACAGAGGGCGTCATGATGGCACAGCAGCCTGTTTGATGCAGGAGAGAGGAGGGAGGAACACTCACTGGCCAGTGTTGGAGGGGTGGAAATAGCTCTCCAGGAGGTTGGCAAGACGCTGCAGGTAGGGCATGACTAAGTCCCCGCTGCCATCCTTTGCTGGCACCCGTCCAAGGAGCATCACAATGAGCCGAGGTCCTGCCCCTTCCTGGGCGCTGTGCCTCAGCTCGCTGTCAAACAATGCTCTGCAGATGCCCGGGAGGTTCATCCCTGTGCATCCGACGATTTTCCACTCAAGACGGTATCTTCAGAATGCTAACATGCACATCAAATCACAGCGTCCTTGACCACGCATGCCTGAAGGTAAATAATGAGCAGGGTTTGAAAGGCGTTGATATGATGGTCTAGAAAGGAGACACATCCTTGACCATGCATGTATACAGGTAAGTAGTGACTGGGTTACAAGGGTACTGGGTATCATGACGTAGAAAGGAGGACTCACGTATGGGGGAATGAGCCACAGCAGAGCCCACAGGCACCTGGAAGGACCACTGGATGTGTGTGAAGAGCTCCTGGATGTGTGGAGACCAGTCAATCACACCTGCAAAGATATGTCTGGTCTGTCAGCCTCTTTCTACACATGCATGGTCCAGGGACGATGCGAACGCACACAACAGTGTCATCTATACAGAATTTGATAATACTCTTGAGGATACTTGCCATTCTTGTCCAGCTTTGCCAGTCGGCTGATGAGGCCCATCCACAGCGTGTCCCAGTATGCATTGTGAGACAGCGAGCCCCACAGCGCCATCCACTCCCCCAGCCACTGATTCCAATGCGCGCCGCCTTGCTTCACTTGGGTCACAGGCAAGAGGAGAGACAGCCAGCCCAGCGCCTACAGACACACATTCTCTTGAGTGTTTGGCTAATTCATTATGCAGCACACAGCTCTGAATCAACTGCGTTATTGTCCTCGTTATGAAGCACAGCTTACCTCCATGGCATCAGATGAGTGCAGGTTCTCCATCTTGGGCCTGAACTCCGACCAAATTTCCAGAGGTGCCTCCTTGGAGAAGAAGCGACGCACATGGCGCACCAGCTTCAGAGTGTACTCCTTCTGACCCTCCACAACCGATGCACCTGAGCAGCAGATGCAATTCTCATGTTTGCCCGTGCCCAAAGCATCCCTTCTAGCAAGTAAGTATCGAAAGCACTGCTGATGCCGACATTATCAAATCATGGAACTTTGTTATGCAAATCGAATACTGAAATGTATGAGCTCAGATGGAACACCAGCGCAAACTTTGCATAGCTGTGTCTGGAAGTCATCAAATCAGGGCTCACCTGAGAAGGTAGTCATTGGTTCCACGTAGACAGCATTGATCTTCTCATAGAAGGGCCGCCAGGGCACAGTGATGCTGATCTTGGTCCAGATCTTGGTCAGCAGCTTGTTCAAAACATTGATCCACCGGATCTGATCCACACAAACACCAGGATTTCAGATGCACTTGTGGACCATCTGCAGAAACGGTGCGCAGTCGTTGTTGATTAACACCTGAAAGTAACTACAGGTAGGAGTGACTTACCTGTGCTGCAGAGTCATGTGGCGAGTTCCAAATAATTTCCAGCAGTGTCGACAAGATCAGATCTGCCACCTCAGTGGTGGGTTGCTGTCCCTTGTGCAGGATGCCAGAGCTGCGAGTCACAGTGCAATGCGTATTTTGGACACATGCATTGTCGATTGATTGATAATAGAAATGCAGAGCCCATATTGACTAAAGTATCATGCGGGCAATCCACAGGTTTTGTGGGTACTATCTCCTCTACAAGGAAGCACGCTTGATGATAGCTACGAAGAGCTGCAGAATTGCATGTCAACATCGTTTAAAAATTTTAGGTGCCTCCTAAAGCCGCACTATTTATACTTTGTTCTGTACGACAGTAGAAGGGATCAACAAGACTCACCTATGCACGATGGAAATCCACTTCAGAGTACTTTGACTCCGAACTGGTGGAGCTGCATTTTCGTTGCGGTTCCATTCGTCCCTAATGGCCTCAAAAATCAATCTGGTTCGGCCCTGCTCCTCATCCGTTGTTGCTGTGGCCACAGGGCCAGGTAGCCAATTCTCCCAGGCTACTGCCATTCGCCTGTAGCCGTGATCAGACAAGGGTGTATTTGTGTAGAGTTTCCACTTTCACGGAATTTTGGCCAATCACAAGAATTCCGTTGTGTTAAAGGTGTTATGTAGCAATCACGAGATATGAATCATTGGAATGTCCCAGATAGAAATGGGCAGGAACGCCGCATGCAGCATGCAAGGGAGCCAGAAGAAGCTGCCATGCAGCGGTCGATTTCCCCTGTGCGTTTGCTTCAATCATCGCAAAGCTTTGAATAGGAAGGTTCTGTCTGGTCACATCGAGGCGTCTTCTCCAACAACGACACATCGAGGATGACAGCATCAGAGTTTTACGGGTGGACCTCAGTGATCACGAATTGCATTAACAATATCAAACACTGTTGAGAAGCCTGGGCACACCTGATAATGTATCGTACACAGTGTTTAAAAATAATGCGTACAAGTCAAGTTCTTGATCTTGTTTGCCAAGGACACCTGGCTTCATCGCGAAGTATCAACTGCCGGCATGTCCCAAGCATCTACTTGGGCATGCCAAACGGATCTGTCAGAAATTTGCGTCAAATTATTGCAAAGCCTTCTGTTGGCATCTTTGTGACCCCCTTTCCCGGCCGCGTGCCCTGTGGGCTACCACAGCAGAAACGAAGGGCAGCCAACTTGAAGGATTATCAAGGGAAATACTGTGGCAGAAGAACATGGATCTGCTCTGCTTCAGCATTTCCCAATGACCCATCACGTGGCAGACCCAAGTCAAGGCTGCAACGCTTCGCCTGGGACATGGCAAAGGTTGCAGGAGGCCTCGCTCTGGTGCTCGCAGCATTTGTTGTGGCTCTGCCGTCCATTCTGTCAACCAAGGCAGGCCTGCGCTCTGCACTGGCGGTCGCAAACCGTTTCGTACCCGGCACAATTGCAGTCAAGCAGGTCTGCTGCCCACCTGCGCATGCACTCCTTGAACACTTTATACATGCAAGACAAGGCACCAGAGGTTTCAGTCCCTGCAGTCACCAAAGGACAGAGCATACATGATACTGCCATTGCTTGACTAACAAGATTGCTATTGCTTGCAGGCCAGCCTTGGATGGAGGAGGCCTGTCAACATCGAGCATGTGGAGTGGGGTGACTTGTCAGAAGCTGGCGGCAGCGCAGTGGTAGAGGTGCCCAGCATCAGGTCCTCTGCGTCGCTGTGGGAAATTGCCAGGGGCCGCGAGTACGAGGTAGTGGTCAGCAGTCCGCGTGTGGATGGCTCCTTGACCGAGGAAGGGGAGCTCAGACTGCAGCAAGTCGCCCAGGTGACCTGCCGATAACAGAAACTTCCACAGAAACCGACGCTTTGCATGTGCAAATTATCTCTGGCCTACATGAGACACTCTTACATAGGAGCGGCTGTTGAAGATATTGCGTTGCATTGTATGTGCATAGGGGAGGAGCCTGGGATCATAGGTGATGAGAGTGACGTGCTGTTGCAGGGCAAAGCTGCGCCCCTTGCACTGGCGGACACCCCAGGAGGGGTCAAGGCCAAAGTTGGGAGTGAGGATGTGAGATTTGCGGCTGAGGGCAAGTTTCTGTCCGGGCACCTCTATGTCTCCGACGGCATCATCCATGGCCTTCCCTGTGCCGCTAAGGAGGTCTGCTACCAAAGCTTCTGCAATGAAACCGCAGTTTGCATGGTTGAATGCTTTCTTTTCTGTTTGATAGTACGAAGTATCATCCGAGAAATGGAGGCCGTCATCACTGCAAACAGCTTTGCAACCCATGCATAAGAACCAAACAGTTTGGTACTTTGTTGTGATATCGAGTTGCAAGACAGTGTCTACTCGGCACAGGTGGTGGGCAATGATCTCCACCTGACTGCCATTGTTGGAGCAAAGCAGCTGAAGGCCGATGGCCCCGACTATGACATTGAAGCTGGCTGGGTGGACAACACACCCAAGCCTCCCAGGTCCCACAACATTGGTGCGCATGCTGCGACAGTCTCTAGCACCACAAAGGGGGCATGTCGTCCCTGGTCGTGTCGCGCAAAGCCCTCTAGTAAACTGCAGAAAGGCAGGCATGCCATTGTGCCAAAAAGATCATACAACAGCACCATCACAGCATGCGCATGCACCATAGCTCTTGGTATTGCACAGCAACAGAAGAAGACTGGGTTCTTTCCAAGATTGGCATGCAAAGAGCGCTCCCTTCACCTCATTCCGGCACCTCATGCTGGATGCGTTGCCTTTGCAAGGCAACAGCGAGGGTTCAAATCCCTTAGGGGACATCCTTGAAGAGTGCTGGGCAGAAATTATTGATATTGGCTGCGTGCAGGCAAGCCGTTGGAGCCGACTGTGATCAAGGTGGCCAGCCAGCACATCAATGCACAGCTCAGCGGCTGGCGCACAGCCGATGGCATCATCCTTCGAGAACCCATCACTGCATCTTTCGCCTACACACCTGCACTGGCCAAGTGTGCACCCCCCACTTTCTTATACCAGCAATTTGCCATTCGCTACTTCACTTGCGTATGTTTTTTGCCGGCAAAGCTGTTCCTGAGATACTTGAATCCTGGGCACTGTGTGCACATCAGCATCAGCAGAAGCCTGGAGCCCCAGTCCAGAACGTAGAGTGTCAGTGAAGTGACAGCTCCGATCAGCCCTGGCTGCCCTTTTACAGCAACGTGGAATCCATGCAGCGCAGTATTCACTTGATCTCAGAAGTCCAGGTCAGCGGTGACCTGTCTCAGAAACAAACATACGGCCAGCACAATTTTGCTGCATCCCATGCAGTGATCTATGGCCTAGAATGTGTTGAGGGTGCCAGAGCTACCAATACTACGGTACAATATCTTTGTATTAAAAAGGAGCAGACTCTTCTCCAGGTACACGTGAAAGTAAGCATATTATTTCCGTTTGCAGGTACGGTTTTGCCAAGGTGGCACCGCTGCTGGCTGACGTGGCGGCGGTGGAAGAGGGGGGACTCGTCTCCGTCAGCGCCACACCTGATAAGATGGAGCTGCCCGCTGAGCGCGTGGCAGTGCGTGTGGAGCCCCTCAGGTCAATGCTCTTCCATGCTCTCCCAACAACCGCCACCCATTGCATGCCGAGCAATCCATCAGAGCCTTTTGCTGCCTAGACAAAATCGCTGAGAGCCCTATCAGTGATGTCTCTCTGTCCTGCTGCCACACAAACACATAGCTAGTGCCGGCTTTTGAGGTCAGGCCTCATCCATCATGCTGTTTGGCACCTCATCCAGCTCAGGCAAAGCCCCTGTCAAAGGAGGAATATTTGCTGGCAGTATCAAGGGCTGTCCTGCGCGATAGCGTCCGACGGATTTATCCAAAGGACTGACACTGCAGGATATCATTCATGACATCATAGTTGTATTTTTTGCATTCAAGAAATGATGAGTTGAGGTGCCCGGCAGGCTGAAGGTGGGCCGGGGGCCGCTGCTGGGCAAGGCGATTGAGTTCCTGGCAAGCCAGGGCAGCGGGGGCGTGCGCGCACGTGGCTCACTGCTGCAGGCGCAGACGTCGGCCATCTGTGTGGACCTGCTCGGCAGTGGCGCTTTGCAGACACAGCGACTGGATGTGCTTGTGGGCGGGGCCAGCCGTGGTGCGTGTTGCCTCCTTCCCCTCCAAACACCTCAGAGCTCCAGGATACTGTACCAGATCAAGCTCTGCGCCTGCTATCCCGGTGAAGTGCATATGTTGCGCTTGGTGAATATCTTTGTGCTTACTTGGCAGCCTTTGGGAGGAACATGTTCAGATTGCCCTTCACATGTAGGGTCAGTCAATGAGATGATTGATGGAGGTGGGAGGAGAGATCTCAGAGCAGCTTGCTTGAGTGTCTTCATGAATGTCAACTAATCAATCAATTAACCAAATAATCAATTAATTAAAATCAAATAATCAAATTGATGCAGGGCTGCACCTGGCCACCTGGGGGGAGGTGGACGTGAAGAGCGACCAGATTAGCATGTGGCTGGGATTCCCAGCAGCCTCCCTCTCACGGCTGGGGCTGAAGGGCCTCCCCCGCGAAGCCATGCTGCCCATCGCAGTGGAAGGCTCCCTGCACAAGCCTCGCGTCAAGTGGCTCGAGTGAGCGCCTGTCCCAGTCACAGCTGTGCAGCCAGTCTCAAGCCTCATGTTAAATGATTCAATTCAGCCCCTGTTGCCAATTATAGCTGTGCAGCCAATCCCTCCATCTTGCAGACCCAAAGGTTTGGTCCAATTGCGACCGCGCAATGCAGCAGCAAGTGAGACACTTCCTTTGCTGCTACGGATCCTGTGGGGAGCAGCATACTCACATTATTGTGACCGATAAAGTGCTTCTCCTGCATGATAGGTGCATCTTGCCCCGTGTTGATGCGCAGGCTCTTAGAGGACTTCAATGCTCTGTTTATAGTAAAGCATGCAGTTCATGTGATTGTCTGTGATGGTGCTGCAGCGGATATCGGAAGGTGGCTGCCCTGGCGACAGCGTACAAGCCAGAGGCCGCGGCTAGGGAGGGCAGCGCTGATTCGCAGCCGGCAGCGGCGCCGTCTCTGCGCAGGAGCGTGTTCCAAGAAGCGCTGCGCAGCATGGCCGCCTCTGAAGGGGCATCTGCAGAGGATGTGGAGGTGTGGAAGATCTACTCGACATGTTCGAAATAGCCCCGGTGCTATAAAGTGTATAAGTGGCTAAACAGCTGCAGTTGTTTGGTGTCTGCCGGTGGTCGGCCAGCCCATGACATACATAGGCATGCAAGCACTTTCTTGTGACCAATGAGAACTGCTGACTGGTTGCACAAGGATGAGGTACATGCTGGACTCACTCTAGTGCATGTCAAGGTGGTTCCTTCAATGCCGCTAGGGACTGTCTTACAAATTTAACTACTAATTGACTACAACTGCCTAGTGCTATGGTGCAGGTGCCTGCACCGGTAGATAAGGTGCTGCCCTGGGAGATTGTGCAGGAGGATGGCAGCATCGTGAGCACTGTGTCAGAAGAAGCAGAAGGCGATGGCGTTCTGGGGCCAGTTTTTGGGACCCTCGGGAATTTACTTCTCAAGGCTGCCTCAGCACTGGGGAAGAAGCTGCACATCATTTGATGATTTAATTCAAGGTAGAACGCAAGACATGCAAGGCATGGCACGTGTGTACAATCTGCTGCCAAAGACACAGCTGTCGAGCACCCACTCTGGAGGTCCAAAGAAACTGAGAGTCTTGGTAAAATACCCTTAGACCAATGGACAATAGAAAGCTGTTCTTTTCTTACAGCTGTCATGGCATCAATCTTGACTTGTCTGATTTGCCTATCTACAAAAGAATGTGTACATGTTCGTGGTCCGTCAATCGTCCAGTTGACCAAGAACAGCTGGTCAAGCCAGAGTGCTATCCTACCTAGCAAGAGTGATAGGAGCACTATTGTGCTTAGGCACTAAAGTCCACGTTGCGTTTCCTCATGCGTTCTCAACATGAACGTTTACTACTAGCACTACTTGTCAGCAAGTGCTTGCTGAAGGAGAGGTTCAATTGCTCTCCAAAAATGTCAAATGGTTCAAAACAAATTCTGAAAACGCTATATATAGTTATATAAGTTCCCAGTGCTCTATATCACAGTCATAAATTGCACAGTCGGGGCCGTTAATGAGGCGTCTGAATGGTGTTTCAACCTGCAGAAGACACTAAGCTTAGCCTTATAACTTTCATCACCCCCTGCCGCCGCCGGCCAGCTACAGCCACATGGTGTGTGGTAGCAGGCACATTTATGCTCATGCTACCGTCTGACCTCATCCATTGCAATCTTCACTTTAAGACCGCCCAGCTGCACTGTCACCTGGTTGCTGCTTACTGCCACGACCTGCAGCACACCATACCTATTTCAGAAACACTGGGGCCATTTTCAATGCAACCCAGAGTTTTAGATTAAGCACTCATGCAAGATTTTTCTCCCAAGCAGCACATCTGAAGTTTTCTCACCTGCAGAAGGAGGGGCGACAGCATAGAGGGCATGCATGCGAATTAAACATTTAAAAATGCAATGTAAATCACCTTGAATTTGCCCTTCATGCGTGGCACAAACACCATGCTGCCCAGCTTCGGGACCCATTCGTCCTTCTTCTGCTGCTCAAACGACTCCCTCTCCTGTTTGCACAGCACCTCTTCCTTTTCTCACTTCCGACATGCACACAGTCAACCCCAGCTTGCACCCCCCAAAAGGCATACATTGCATCACTACCCTGCAGCCATATGCTCAAGAGCTAAACTTAAGAAAATGTTTTATGAGTATGCAGGCTCTGTCCTGACAGCGATCGCTATTGTGTTTGCAGCTATGTCCCTGGTACTGGACCTTGCAGCCGTCACAAAGACACAACCTCTAGATCCATACTTTGAGCAAGAGAAACCTGTGTGGCTACCTTCTGCTGCCGGCTCTGCTCCTGCTGGGCTTGGACCTGCTTCTCTGCCTTCTTCTTGTCGGCTGCCTTGAGCTTGCGAGCATGCGCATTTATCTGCTCCTCGGCCGCATCCACAATCTTGGCAATGTTCTGCGCATACTGCAGCCGTCGCTTTGCCTCCGCCTCTGCCCTCTTCTTCCTGCAAACACATGACACCAAGTTACACAATCATATCATTACCAACGCTGTTCCTGCCAAAAGCAAGATGCGTCTACAGGGAAAGGCTGCCGCATATCCTACCCCTTGTTGGATTTGCCAGGTTCAAGCAAGACTGAATCAATCCTGGGTGTTTTCTATTCGGGGACTTCTTGCATACGCGTCCACACTTTCAGTGATACAACTTTGTCCTGACTTGCAACAGGATTGCATCCTCTTGGTCAGAGTAGGCATAATTTTTTGGATACTTACTTAAGAGAGCACCGCAGGTATGCTGGGATTCTGCAAGATATTGAGGTTGGATAATAGCAGAGCACGCATGGAGAGGGGGGCCAAGGCAGGCTTACCGCATCTGGCTCAGCTTGACCTGAATGGTGGTGGCCTGCTTTTTGAGTTTGATGCCGGCCACCTCGTCCCCTTCTGCTGCCTTTCGCAGACCCTCCAGCTCAGCAATGGCATCGTCGACCTCCGCCTGATAGAAAACGCAACAGACAAGGTCAAGTGGACTTTTTTTCACTCACAACACCTGCTCTTGATCATGCATGTGCCGTGTGCATGTCTGTGCGTCTCTGCGTCTGCTTCGCAACGACATACTTTGCACATACAACACGGTATGCATCACTCCAGAAACGCTGCACTTTCATGCATGCCGATGTCCCGTATGCAAAGCCAAACAGAAAAGCAAGGTGCGCAGCAGATTGAAGACCAATAATACATCTTGGCAGCAATCGAAGGAAGGTTTTGCGGCAGGGTGAAGCTGCCTGCAATATACCTGTGCGGTGCCCATGCGGTCGCGTGCGTCAGCAATGATGTCAGCATTGAGGCCGAGGCGGGCGGCGATGTTGAGCGCGTTGGAGCGGCCGGGGATGCCCCACATCAGCCGGTACGTCGGCGCCAGCGCGGCCTCATCGAACTCCACGCTCGCGTTCTCAAAGCGGCCGTCCTGGTACTTGAGCGACGTCAGCGAGCTGCGGCAAGGGAAACACACTGATTTTCAGTTCAGAACAGACTGGCAAACTGTGCCAGCATGCCAGTAGAAGGGGAAGGCTTCTGCCTCAAGGATTCTCAAGCAAGGACATCCAGTTCGTGCGGTGCTCTTCACCCATGCTGCTTGGCCGTCAGCGCGACTATTCTCCGCCAACAACATGACAGGTGCCAAGATCACGCGTAGAACGCAAAGCCTGCAGCACAGCTCAGGTGCACCGCATCTCTGAGTGAAGCGCAGCATCATCAGGCACCATCAAGCTGTCAACGCCTTTCTGGGTATTTATACACCGAATATCACGCTCAATACAATCCACCGCGGATGTAGCAATCGGTTGGAGGCGCGCGCCTGTGGTGGGTTGTGGCCACGGTGATGGCCGCGCCGCGCGCGCCGCCGGCGGCCAGGGCGCGCAGAAGCGCGATGCCGAGCGCGGCGCCCTCCGCCGGGTCGGTGCCCGTGCCCACCTCATCCAGCAGCACTAGCGACCGCCCATCCGCCTCCCGCCGCAGCGCCTGTATCGGAGATTCATCAGACTCTAGATTGGAGCCTGCCGCACAGATTCTGCGACATGCGCATAAAGTAGTTAAGACGTCGACTGCCGCAGAGTGTTGGACCGCCAGACTCTACAGCGTGCGCGAAAGGTAGCCCATGCGCCAACAGGCATGCATGACCCCCGCTCAACACAAGCCGGAGGCCGATATTGCACCCTTGCCACCAGCATGAGCAAAAAGATAGGCGGGTTATCTGAATTTTGGAAGTTGCATTGGGATCTTCGGCGATATTTCATGTCACATGTGACAGCACCAGCCACATAGCAATGGGTGCAATGAGGTATGTGCTTCTTGAGTGCCACGGCGCCTGTGCGCGCAGTGCAGACACCCAGGCAGGGCACAGGGGTGGGAAGGGCATATGACTTTGGCACACAGTTAGAAGGGAGTTGATCTTTCCAACTTTGCCACTGTAGCACCACTCCTCTGCGATCGGCGCACATTTTTTGTCCCTAGTACATAATCGACGCGGCACACCTGGATGCGGCGGAGGTGGCCGGAGAATGTGGACAGGTTGGCGGCCAGGCTCTGCTCGTCGCCGATGTCGGCCAGCACGCCGGAAAACGGCGCCAGCCGCACCGGCGCAGCCGCCGGCACCGGCAGCCCCGCCTTGGCCATCAACACCGCCAGCCCAAATGCCTGCAGGGGCGCAACAAATACATTAAAGGGTGCAACCTGCATAAACCAACAGCGCTTCTTGTGCTCAATGACGATTCGCAGAATGGTTGTATAGTGCCTGGTAGCGTCTCTCCCTCAAGCATTAAGGCGATCCTCAGCAATGATGCATTGCCATGAGGATTCCCTCCCGACTCCGAAGCCCCTTCCCCACATACGTCTCTCTCGCCACTGCTATTCATAGCTTTATCACCCCGACTTGTCAGAATATCAGCAGCAGTGGCATCAAGAGCGCGGGTTTTGTCCGTGCGCAGTGAATTCAAAGAAAGTCAGGGGCGGTACTTTGAGGGTGGCGGTCTTGCCGCCTGTGTTGGGTCCGGTGATGATGACGCAGCGCGTGTCGGGCTTCATGCAGATGTCGATGGGCACTGGCGGTTTCGGTGTTCCCTCGTATTCCTCCTCTGAGGCAGCTTCCTCCTCAGATAACTCATCCTGCGATCGATTGCACACCCTTATGCCCATCTGACCAAATTCTGCATCTAAGCTGCTGTTGTTCAAACAATTGTCTCAGTAAAAGAAAGCCATCATGCAAAGGGTGTCTTGAGAAGCTGCAGCTCGCCTGCAGACGCATTTTTGCCATCTCTGGAGAATCACTCAACACACACAAGAACAACCCATCCTATATTGAGGGTGTTTGGCAGTGCGCACCTCTACAAGCACGCCTGAGTTGCGCGCCATGACATCTCTCCGGTTGGACAGGCGCCTGAGGGGCCCTGCGCTGGCTGCTCTGCTGCTCTGAGGCTGATTCCTGGCGGCTGCCTCCTTCCAGATCAGGTAGTCTGCATGCAGTAGCGGGTGCCTACACAGGCATTCCTATCTCTCATTCTCTCTACCTGCAAGCCTAATCCTTTGGTGGCAACGATAGGAGCCATAAGCTTGATGCTCTGCAAGGAGTTAGCTGCCACAGGATCTGGAATGCATACAGCAAACAGGGTGCAGAGCACCGGGCCCAGCATGCAAGCAATCTCAAGACAGCCTTCAGCTCACAAAATTATCAAACCTGTAAGCGAACAGCGGGTGAGGTCCCATCTCTCCTGACATGTCCTCTGCTCAATTGCAGGTTTGCGCAACACAGTGAAGCTCATCAGACTGATGTTCAAGACAAGACCCCTGCCCTTCCCTGTGCAAAAAGAGGTGTAGACAAGCCTGATCAGGCCATGTGTTGACATGTGCGCGCACCTAAGCCTGCGCAACCTGATCAAGAACTCATCATCAGCCTCTTTTGGCGATGCTGTGGCCCGCTGCAGCGCCTCTGCCTCCTTCTGCCGGCTCGTTCGAGCCTGCATCACACAATCACTCTCAGTCAGTGAGTCACGATCTATCGCCTTCTAGCCAGACTGGAGCTGATCGGATGCCTGACTCTAATCATCAGAGTAAAGTTGTCGCCATCACACAACGTTGTACTGCCTTTGGCCAATTGCTACTATAATACCCCATCCTGCCATTGTTTGCTCCTGCAATGGGAATAGCTTTCTGTCTTCAAGGATCCATCTTCTTCATAGCGGGCAGTAGGGAGATTGAGATATGATTTCTGCACTCCTCCAAGGCGCAACGAGCAAGCTGAGCAACCGTCCACAAACCTTTGTGGTGCGCGCAAATTCTGCAAAGGTTGGCAACTCTCCGCTGATCCAGCGGCCATACCGCGCCTTGGCCGCTGTCAGGTCCAGCCACAGAACCTGCGCAGCCGCATCAGACCATCCACATCACCCGGGGGACTGCTTGGGATGCATGCGTCCAGGAGTGTGCGCCTACACTGATTTTTTGGCACTCTTCCCGCCTCGCATGCACTCTTCGGCTCGCATGCATCTTCGTAAGCGCGTCAGTCCTTCTTCATGCTTTGGCAGAAGGAAGCCACACATGTGATCACTTCAACCATGCACATCCCCAGAACAAGGTGTCCGGCACCTCATGTTAGATACCTCCCGACACCCCATTTTGAAGGACTTTGAGGCTGCCCTATTCTTCAGCATCCCGAAACGAACCCTCTCGAGTACTCTGCAGGTGGACGTCACTAGTTGCAGCAGCAGTATTCACGCACAATTTCCAACGCGCGGCGGACGTCCTCATCAGCGTCCACGACCAGTCCGGTCAGCCGCCACAGCACGGCCTCCTCGGCCGCGTAGGCCTCTCCGCGCGCGGCTGCCAGCTCGTTGTTCAATGGTACAGCGGCGGGGGGCTCCAGGTAGATGATGCCCGCGGCGCTGCCCAGCAGCACGCCCCTGGGCGGCTTCTCGGCAGCCGCCACCGCCACGCACAGCCGCCCTGACTGTACAGCGCACCATCGAAGCACCGCCTCAGAAAAAAAAGAGCTCCAATTCAGGTATTGCCCATGCCACGATTATGACTAATTTTGGTGACTAAATAAACCACAGCACCGCCGCCCCCACTGCACAGCTCTGAACAGCACAGCACCACCTCAGCACCAGGTTTTCAATTGAGACCTTGCCATATGGTAACACTGTAGACCGCTGTGGCACTCGCGAAAGGCCTGCAGCGAAGGAAAAGGACACAGTTTGATAAATTTTGGTTGCTTATCACAGCACAGCACAGCCGCCTTGACTGCACAGCGCAACACAATAGTGCTCGAGCAGAAGCGCCTTATAACTAGGACAGGCTGCTACAATTAAGAACCTGCGCATGCCACTGCTAGCGACATGTGGGCCGCATTAATCATGCAAGGGCCGCCCTACATTCCCGGTGCAGCATCCTGCAGCTATATTTATCTTCTGCAGTACCATTGTATCACACCCTCAGCCCATGCACCGCCATTTCCAAGCGAAGCATCTCATATGACAAGACCCGGCCAAAACCCAAGTTCTCTCCCTTGGGAGGAACAACTGCGATTGTCTTGCGACGATAATGGTGTGCTGTGGCACATGATCTACCCCTCAGCACAAACACCAGAGTCACATCGCGCTGCTGCGCTGGTGCAGATGCCTGTAGGTGCCGGCACCTGCTCGGAGACCTCCCCCTGGAAGCCCTTGAGCAGCGAGCGCAGGCGTCCCTCCAGCGTCCGGCACCGCCCGCGCGTCCGCCGCACGTCCTCGCTCGCGCCCTCGCGCACCTTGGCGCCCTCGTCTAGAGCGGAATTCACCCCCGCCACGATCTCCGCATGCCCCGGCAGCCCCTGCCGCATAGAGAGCACTCCCACATCGTCCACACTCAGGTGCAATTTAGCTCTAGGGCTGGTCAACCTGAGTGCACTCAGCAACCCCTTCTAACTTTCTGGAAAAACACAGCAGGTGCAAGGATTTCAAGGCAAGGATTTCCACACCCTGCCGCTGTTTGCTTGATAATCCTCTACCTGTGCGCTGGGTGCCTGCCTGTACATCTCTGTCACGGGAATGTGCACCCTATTTCATGCCTGCTAGCCTGCAGGTTGGAGCCCTTCGTCTGCCTTGCCCATAGCAGACCCAAAACGAAACATCACAGCTCCACATGTGCATTGTGCAGCCCCATTGTTGAGAGCTGACCTTGACGGTGGAGACGACGGGCCACAGGGCGCTCTCCTCGGTCAGCCGGCCCTCCTGCCCGGCAGCGGACAATATCGCGCGCTGCAGCCTGACGGCACCTGCCAGCAGCCCGGCCACAGCCGCCAGCTGCGCCGCTGTCAGCATGCCTCCCCGTGACGCCCTTTTTATCCCCTCCTGTGCCTGCACGAGCCAGCCATCTTGCCTCATCACCAATAAGCCTCATAAAAATAGACTGGTGGGCTGGCGAACTTTTGTGCAGCAAGAGAGCAGGAACCTGCTATAAATTATCCACTGGAGCCTGAAAAGCACCCATGCAAGCATAGATGCAATCCACCCTCAGCGTGAACTTCCTGCCACAGTCTTTGTGCTGACCATCGCACACAGGTGGACCTCAAGGCCTTTCAAACCACAAGGCCTTGTGCAGAGAGTGGAAGCGCACCACCGATGTGGAGATGCCTCCAAAATCCAGGTCAGCTGCATACTCTGCCTCCAGCACATTGACTGCCCTGGTCTCCGCTAGGAGCTGCACGCTCTCTGCATGCGTATCTGGAACCTGACAGCACAGAAAGAGCAACTTTGGACAATCCAGTGCTTGCATGCACATTGCTCAACATCCCAACAGTAGACACTCTGAAAGACAGGAGACTACGTACGTGTGTTGCATAGAGAGACGCTGCTGCAGGGGCTTTAGTCACTTAGTTGGCAAGAAAGTAACCTGCAGCTGCAGAGCTTCTTGTCTGCCCAGAGTTGTGGATGCAAACTGAGCCACGTGGGAGCACAGTCGAGGCCATTCCAGAGTGGCCATGGTGTCATCAGCAGCTGATCTGGGGCGTGCTCTGGCAGCTGCCTCGCCATCTGATGCGAAAGCTGTCAATACTCTGCTCCCTCTACGCCAGCGGATGGACCTGGAGTGGTCACCAAACCAGCACAGTTGGTGTGCTGCTTGGGATGTCCCGAGACTTCAATTGAGGCTGACAAACTGTCCACTATGGACGCTGTCACTATGCTTGGAGATTCACGTGACGTACATTCAAGTGGTCTTCGAGCTAGATTGTGAAGGTGTACCTCTTCATGGGAGGCGCATGATTCAGAGCCCTTCCTTGCGTGATAATTAATTGGATGTCCTCTGAGCACGTCCCCATGCATCTTGGGCTGTACGATAATGTATGATACTGACACGATCCGATCATGCTTGTCAGATCGACGTCATTTGTGACAGCAGATCGCCCTTGTACAGTCGTGGGCCTTTGGAATACAGTAGGACGATCAGTCAAGTTCTTGCGGTCTGATTGATTACAAGCTTGTTCTTGAAGACAATGATATCCTCTGGGAACGCCAAGTGATGGATCTCACGGCAGAATCGACAAACAGTTCACATGGTCGGCAGCCCAAAATCAGATTGCTCAGCAACTTCAACATGACATTCAATGAGGCAACCAGCATGTGTAAATACTGATCTGACAATCACCAACATCCAAGACATGCTAATGTACAGGACCTCAGTTCTGCAAATGGCTCAGTCCGAACGTTAGGCACGGGGCGTTCCAGGTCAGCTTCCTGACCAGGCCTAGCTGTCCTCCTTTGTGCAGCCTGCAGCTACTCCTCACCAAAAACATTTGGTATAACTGCCAGAACGAAATGTCCTCCAAAGCTGCAGCTACTTTTGTCCTCATCCTGACAGTGCAAGTCATGTCTGAGGGTTTGAGTCTTGTCACAGCCGCTGCCGCAGAGTGTGTGGCTCAGCCGCAAGTACACTACTAAGGACGCATGCATGCACGCAGCTTGGAGACGATATCTCTTCCTCACAAAACCATGTGAGATCAGCATGTTGATACATGCAGCAGGATGCTGCGGGCCAGTACTATTATTTTCCACACCACTGGGTGGTGCTGAAAAACACCATTTTTTTTGGGATTGTGACGCGATGCGCGCAGCTCCAGTTGCACAGTCGCTGCACTTATGCCTTCACAGCCTTCTTGGGAGCGGCCTTCTTTTTGGACGCAGCCTGCAACAGCACATCAATGACCTGATCAGCAAAATACCATTATCCGAGAGCCCAAGACGCACCAAAGAACGTTCCTAACAATGGGTCTCATGTCCAAGACGTCTGTCTTCTTGCTCTCTTGAGCTGCTACAGAACACAATGAACTGACAGGGTGCGTACGAATGATACCATAGCAATCACATCTCTTGTAAATATAAGTAGATTGGTGGATCTGAAGCGCACCTTCTTGGTTGCAGGCTTCTTAGCCTTGGGGGTAGCGGCAGCCTTTTTGGGCTTGGGGGCAGCGGCCTTCTTGACCTTGGGAGCAGCGGGCTTCTTGGCCTTGGCAGGCGCCTTCTTGGGCTTGGCGGCGGCCGGCTTCTTAGCCTTGGCCGGGGCCTTTGCCTTGGGGGCGGCGGGGGCCGCGGCGGCGGCAGCCGGCTTGGGAGCAGCGGGCTTCTTTGCCTTGGCGGGGGTCTTCTTGGGCTTGTCAGCCGCGGGCTTCTTTGCCTTGGCAACCTTGGGCTTGGTCACCTGCACAAAAGACAGCAGTGCACATCAGCATAACTCCTTGCAGCTTTGCATGCACTTGGCTGGAATGCGCTGGCTTGTGTTGGTGGCAGCACTGATCCATGTGCAGAGCCTAAGGTACTGTGCTGGAGTTTCAAAACCCAGCAGTAATAGCAAGTGATCAGGCAGCACTACTAAGAACACTCAGAGCAGGTGTTGTGTCCCCTCTCCAGAGCTCGAGGTGGTTTATTAGCTTGATTCTGGGGAATTTCGTACCAAAAGCAGCCATTTGGGCTGCTGTCCCAGGTCTGACAGGCTGTGAGTAACAATAAGTGTGTGATGGAGGCAGACCTTCTTGGCAGCGGGCTTCTTGACCACCTTCTTCTTGGGTGGGCCCTTCTTGAAGTCCTCGCTCAGCTTGTAGCTGGCCTTGACCTGCACATGCACAGACATATGATTGAACACCTGGTTCAGATATGATCAGAAAAATTCGGCATGGCTTATCACCTGCATTGTGTTACCTGCACCTCTGGCTTCTAGAACATCCTGGCTGGAGCCAAGGTCTGAAGTACCAGCCCAGGGTAGCTGAATGCATGGAATAGCCTTCACTTCCTGACACCACGCAGCGTGAAGACTGCAATGAAGGACGCATGCAGCCTGCTAACGCGTCTTCATCTGTCTTCACTGACACTGCTGCCAGCTGTCTGACGAGGCACCTTCGAGATGTTGTAGTTTCTATGGCAAAACATTGCGGTGCATGCTCCTGCATATACCTTGCATGCTCTTCACTGGACAATTGTCCTACTTGCGAACGCGATGGACGCGTATATCCACCGACTTCACGCCAACATCCGACATCTTCAGGGTATCTGTTGTTACGAAGTTCCGTGTGGGAACATGGAATTCATCAACAAGTCTAGTTGCTGGGTCCTCTAAGACATGAGCGCCGTAAAGTAGGGCGGCACCTTGACGAGCTTGCCCGCGGCAGTCAACCTCTTCAGCTGCAGGGCTGTGACCTTCTCCCACCCAGCAGGCAGGCTGGGGTGCTTCTGGCCGATGACCTTCTTAATGGCCGCCGGAGAGGACCCGCCACGCTCCTTCAGCGTGAGGATGGCCTCCTTTATGAGGTCCTGCAGCACGTAGGTGACTTTAGTTGCTGACAGTCGCAAGATATGCGTCCACATCTCTCTGTTGTTGGCGGATGACACCGGCGACGGAGGCATGCTCTTGTAAGTCTCCTAGGTACGTATAGCAGCCTCCTACAAGACACAAGGCACAGGAACACAAAGACATGCAGTCAGGGCTGAGTACAAGGGCTTCGGAGGCAGCTTCCGCGATCGGCAGGGAGGAGCGCACAGCATACGGAGAGTGGGTGGGCTTGGTGCTCTTCTTCTTCTCGGCCATAGTTGCAGTTGCGGGCTTCGGCAGCGTGGGCAAAAGTGCTAGGCAGAGAGGTGCAGGCAGCAAAATGCAGTTGGGTTTTGAAAATTTGTGTCAAAACGCCTCGTTTAGGTTCGGGGAAGAGACAGGGGGGCAACAACGCGGGGGGCCCCAGGTCTCGGCCAGGTGGGGGCCAATCAGCGTGCGCCAAACCATCTCTCTTCCCCCCGGAGAGGCAAATTGTCTGTGAGGGACACCATGTGCAGCGATGACGGAAGATATTGAAATCTCCTCGGGGAAGATGCAATGCATTCATTCATTAAGTTGCCCCGGGCCTGGTGCCGTCACAATATGGCCCGGTGCTATCATGATATATATTTCCTTGCTTGGGCTGACTTTTGTTGAAATAACTTTCCTCGAGTTGAGCCTCTTCATGGGGTCTGGATTTACCAGGGACGCTTCCCCAAGGTGATCAAGGACGTGGATGCTAGCAAGATAAATTTTTTACATTGAAAATATCCTCATGAGATCACTGACGTGTGTCAAAAATATATGGTTGGGGATTTCCGGTTTCTTTTCATTATCACCGGTACCGAAGAAGGTTAGCAATCAGCAACTTTAAGTTACAAGCATTCATATCAGGTTTCACTAAAACAGCTGCTTCAGCTCTATCTGCAGTCTACATGTACAGGAGCAGAGCACGTTCCTTGCGTACAAGCATAGCTGCACACCGCAGTTCTCAGCCACACCTAGGCCTGCTTGCTGCTGTCAAACATCATGGATAATATATCCCGTTGCCCGCCCACGTGCATGCACTGGTTCCATTCTAGAGCGTGCCAGCAGCGCGCTGCAGCAGCCAAGGCCTTTATCTTGTGGGAACAATGTCATCAATCTGCACCGCACACCAACAACAGACACTCATCTCCACTGATGCACTCAAGATTTGGGCGCCAATACGCAAAGTGACGTGTGTTACAAATGGAAGCAAATGTTGCAGTCAAGATTTGGGCGCCAGCATGCACCATGACATGTATCAGAGGTCGGAAGCAAAGCTACGATTTAAGACCCCAGGAGGATCATAGGTGACTAATCTGTGCTGATCTGGCATGTACTCCTTGCTGATCCGTGGCAGCATGAGAATGGAAGGTATTGATGGTCTGAGCACAAGGCTATGCAAGCTAATTTCTCACCTTGAGGATCATGCGCACGGTCTCTGTGGCCAGGTTGAGCGCTGAAGTGCTGACCAGCAGCGGCTGCACCACATTCTCTTCCAGCATGTTGCTCACCGTGCCCTGCACAGCAGCCATCAGGGTGTCCAAAAGCTTGTCAAGCTCACATGCAACCTCTGCCTGTCAGCCTGCACTTTGCCACTGTCTGGACACAATCACCCCTGCCATTTCACACAGCAACCATGTGCATCATTGTCTGCCAATATTGGTCTGTGGTCTGTGGTCGGGCGCTCTCACCTTGCGCACGTTGATGCCGGCGGCGTGGTCCCCTTGCGCGTGGCGCTTGCGCAGCTCGGTCACGATCTCGATAGGGTTCAGCCCCGCATTCTCGGCCAGCGTGAAAGGGATCACCTCCAGCGCCTCTGCAAACGCGCGCACGCCGTATGCCTCCATGCCCTGCGCACAACCTCCTCTGTTGGCAACAGCGCACTTGCATTCATCACAGCCCGAGTTCTCGTGGGAAAGAGCATACTTGCGCTCATCACAGCACAGAATGTCTGTTGGCAAGTGCGCACTGAGAGCATCAACCAGGGCACCTTGCAGAGGCCCGGACAAGATTCAGTAATAGCATCCTCAAGCCTACCAGATAACATGACATGCTGAGATACTCTCTTGGAGAAACTGAGCATGTCCAATGTTCTGGCGGCCTTGAGCACTTGATAGGGCTGGAAACACCGCTGTGGATGCCCAGCCCGTGCCTCAGCTTGGCTTGAAAAACATGCTGGCATGCAACCACCACATGGCCTCCATAGAAATTGAAAAGAGTCTGGGGGTGCCAAAACGGAACAGATGGTGAGCCCTGCTTCACAAGCGGCTGTGCCTCTACCCGCCAGCACGGCCAGGCCCTTATCGAGATCATTGCAGCTCTTCCCAAACAACAGCAGGCACGTGCGCAGCGTGCGCCAAAAGGGCACACACTCTTTGCTTGCTTGTGTGGTGAACAATTGTAACATATTTTGAAAGATCCATGGCATGGTGGCGCACCGGCGCACCGCAAAGGTCTCAACCAGCAGACATCGAATAACTTGAAAGTCTATCCCTAGAGGCTGCAAGTCAGAACAGGAGTGCAAGCGCACCACAAGGGTCTTGGCCCAGCGCTGCAGCTGGAAGGCAACCTGGACCTCCGGCGCGGCGCCCCCCGCGATGAGGAAGCGTTTGTGGACGAGGCAGCGGATGACGCAGAGGGCGTCGTGCAGGCTGCGCTCGGCCTCCTCCAGCACCATCTTGTTGCTGCCGCGCAGCAGCACCGTCGCCGTGCGGCTGGCGCGCTCAATGCCGCTCACCTTCACCACCTTGCCCTTGCCCACCTGCGCGCATTGTGACTCATAATCCTACCGGATTTTAAGGTAGACTTGTTATGCGGTGGAGGACTTGCAGTTGCGGTGTGTGGTGATCACACGAATGAGCTTCGGCTGCATGTTTGTACTGACGAACGACTGATTAGCAAAGTCTCTCCTTTTCCATTTTGAAGTAAATGCAAAGAAGCCTCCTTCCAGGCCGCTGGGTCGCTAGTGCTTGTGCAAGATTATGTCAGTGCACCATCTTTCTGAGGAGACAAATCATCAACACCCACAATCCACTGGACTGCAGCAGCCTCTAATGAGTATGACATGGGTCCACAAGACCTTCTAAGCAAAGCGAGTTTGTCTTGTGAACCCACAGTCTGCTCAGAAAAGAGCCGTGAGCAGAGCACAGATAATCATGGGCAGCATGCACCACACCCAGCACCATTGCTTGGCCATATGGCGTGACATCTTAAAACCAAATAGTCAACTATTAAGTGCTCCTATAGACAGCCTCTCTGTCGTCCTCCTGTCTTTGCCTCCTCTCTTTGCATGTCATGTCATGTACTAGGGTGCCCCAACCTAGGAGTCGTCTGAGGCCTTGCTGCTAGAAAAGTCCTCAAGGGACCTCGACCAAAAGGTCAAGGAAAGGGGAAAAGAATCATCCCCAGCTCAGGCATGATTGGACGTGCATGCAGTCATACGCGCGCCGTCTGCTGGCAAGCCCTTACAGGACTGCAGGTGTACAGAGGCAGCGGAAAAAAAGTAAGCAGGCATGCGGGCATGCGCGCGCACCGTCTTTTCCTCGACGAGGCCGGCGTGGCCGAGCTTCTCTGGGCGCATGTGGTCCACGTGCGCAATGGGCAGGCAGCCCAGCGTCTTGCTGATGAACTCGATGTCGTCCCGCTCTATGTCGCGCACCACCAGGATCTTTGCCTTGGCCTGCTCACATGCACAGGACCCTTCAGGACTGGCATGCGAATCTTCAGCCCTTTTCTTGACGTTGCAGATCTTACTGTGGAGATGAGGAAAGATGAACGACCTTCAACGATCACGCAGAGGAATCCCATTATACCACAGAGTGGAGAGTGAGCCAGTTCACATCTGAGTGCTCCTGGGTGCACTTCTGAATGCTTGTGAATGCACATGCATGCTCATGGCAGGGAGCTCTTGGAATGAGCCAATGAGTAGAAGCAGCCTCACCAGGTAATGGAGGGAGAGGTCGGTGACTGCATCGCGCAGGATGGACTTCTGTATGAGCAGCACATTCGCGCCGCTGGCCCTGATCTTCTTGATCATCTGCAGGATGTAGTTGCGCTCCTCCTTCAGTATCCTGCAAAGTGCATAAGCCCCTCAATAAAGCCCATTTCTGCAGCATTCAAGAGCTTGCTCAGCTGAAAAGTCAGGAGATTCTCCCCTTCATTCATAGCCCTGCCTGCTGCATAAGTCATGCTTTTACACCACTCCCGCAGAGTTTCACTGCCAAAGTCAATCTGGGTGGTCCTATGAAAGAGTTCAAACAGCAGCACGTCCCCAGACCAGGGTTGTCTTACGGACAGCATCATGTTTGTGTCAAGGAGCAAGCAAGACGGGTGTACACCCAGTTCAGCTCACCTGTCCATCTGAGTGTAGTCAGAGATGATGACATTATTCTCCAGGTCGGTCTTGGGCGGGGATATGCAGAACTGGATGAGCGCAACCTTCGCATTCTCCACCCTTGTGGGGCCCCCCGCCGTCTTTGAGGCCTTCTGGTCAAAGACCACTCCGTCCACTAGCTCTGAGTCATCCACCGTGCCCCCCAGCTTTGTCACCACCTTGATGTCCTTCAGGTCCAGGCTGCAGCATGGCACCAGATGTCTTTCAATTGAACCGCACACCATTCGCAATTATGTGCAAAATTTGCTGAGTCGGCAGAAAACACAGCATTAGATAGAGCTTGTTCACTAGATGAAGATGAGTCCAAACACATGCCATAGGGACACAATTGCCATGTAAGTGGACAGAATTGTCCATGGTCCTTAATATGGTAGTAATTTGGGGGAAAGTGCCACTCACAAGTCTGGGCGCGCCGGGTCCAGGACTTTGAGAACAGCGTCCACTGCCATGGGCGAGAGGAGAGTGGAGTACTGTGACACCACCTTGCTGCTGAGCGACCTGCACCCACACCGCCACTTTTGCGTCACAAATTGACGAACCAGAATCATAGACAAACAGCAGAAGATTCGCATGCATGACACCTTCAAGTCAGGCCATTGCTGCAACATTGCCTGCATCTCTGCCAGGAACTACCATAATAATACACTAATCAATGAAGGGTGTCAAATTGCAAAATTTTTTCTGAGTGGCCTGGAGTGACTGCCCATATGAGACAAATGAGCCTCAGGTGGCTCTCAACATGTTCTTCATCGTTTAAATCAAGATATTGTTGCTTAAACACTGTGCAAAGTCACAAGATGAGCGGCTGCGCACGTGTTGGCTGCTTTGATGAGGGACTCGCGGTCACCCAGGTCCACAGGGATGGCCACGCTCTCCAAGATTTCCACTGCCTTGGCAGCGGCCTTGGCGAAGGAGTCAGAGATGACTGTGGGGTGTACACCCTTCTCCAGCAGCTCAAGGCACTTGCGCAGCAGCGCTCCACAGATCACTGTGACTGATGTGGTGCCATCCCCCGCCGCCACATCCTGCAAGGCACCATTTCATTAACCTCTTGAAGCTTATTGACATTCCTTTTGAGGTGTTCGGCGCGGCAAAGTGCTCGGACAAGATATGAATGCATCAGCAGATCTGCATCTCGGCAAGCTGTGCGTGCCAGCTTCACAGGGTCAGATGTTGTTGAATAACGATCTTCCTCTGCATTGCCGCGGTGACGAAGCACCAAATGCTCACATGGTACTCTGTAGGATGCCAGCTTCTACACGGCTTGTATGATGCATCAACTGTCAGTGTGGAGGCAGAGATTCTGTACCTGTGCTTTGGCAAGCTCCACAAGCATTTTGGCTGCAGGCTGCGTGACTGTCATCTTGTTCAAGATAGTGGCGCCATCGTTGGTGATGATCACCTCGCCATTTGGCTGGGTCACCTGCAGTCAGACAGAAAGGAAGACTTTTGGACCAGTGCAGCTTGTGTGCATAGCTGCAAGGGATGCAGATCAACATCCATGCAGAGAGCCTTCAAGAATGGTCTGGCATACCATCTTGTCCATGCCACGAGGTCCCAGACTAGTGCGCACAGCATCTGCAATAGCCTTTGCTGCCAAGATATTTGAGTGGCGGACGTCCTTTTTCCTAGCATTGTCCCTGTGGGTGCGCCAAGATCCTTCAGCGTGATCTACAGTATACAGACAGGGAAACACAGGATCGCGACGCAGCTGCACATGGCAACTTGTGCAGAATACAATAGAAGAAGTAGGTCCTTCAGCAATGCTACATCAACAATGCCACCATTTAACAGCCATATCGCATGGAAAAACTATTCATGACGCCATCACAATATGATCAAGCCGAAACAGAAGAAGCTACTCACTTATACGTCTCTCCCTTGCGGGCAACCGTAGAGTTGGCCATCTAATGACCTGCTTCTATGCCTGTCCCAGCTTAAACGAGTGCTACCTTACTGCCGTTTATCAATCAAAAGTCAGGAAGAGGTGTCGATACTGTTCTGCGAAAGTCAATCACACTGAAGACTTGATCGCATATTCGACATCTGCATCAAATAACCTACACGTATATGCGAGACATGAGATCAAAATCTATTTGTTTCCAGTCTCTCGATCTGGCCGTTTTGCCCAAGGGCAGCACCTATTTAGGACGTTTACATGCAAATGCAGGCTGTAGGGGTCTATACGATTGGAGGTCTCTGGACCAGATGCTTGTATTGAGGGACAAGTGTGTCAAGCAGCAAGTCCTCCTGTTGATTCACAAAAAATCCTTGTTTGCAGTGCACATGCAAGCAGCACACAGATGCTCACTGAGCCACACTACACATCATCAATGTAGACAGCGACACCTATGCTCAGCTGTTCTGCAACATAGTCTTCCAGGAAGCGCTGCTTCCGCTGTTCACCAGTAGGCTTGAAGGCCAGCTTCACTGACTTGTTGGCTGGCACGTCAAAGGCTTTCTTCATGAAGCTCTCGAGCTCTGCCTTGGTTTTGTACTTGGTGATGACCATCTTCGGTATGTAGGTAGAGATCTTGTCGTTGTAGGACACCTGTTTCAAGGAATAACAGCAGAACTCAGCTCCAGGGTCCTGCGTTCTCAGACTGAGGGCAGATCACCTTTCAAGGATGTGGGCTTTCACCTGTATGATAGGTTCTTTCTTATCCCACATTGCGTCCAGAAGGCCCCGCGCAATGAGTTCTTTCACAAGTGTCAAAGCCTGAAGGGAGAACGAATGTTTGTCACACCTGCCACAAACAACCACTCTTTTGGCAAGCTCAAGACATCTGAAACAGGAAGTACCGCATCAGCAGGATCAAACTTTGAAATCGAACTCTCTCCTGCGCTCACGCCAGAAATAGGAAGATCAGGCTCGATGATCCCTTCCTGCGAGCCACGAGGAGTGAGTAGGCAGTGAGCGTCGTCTTGAACCCTTCTAACACTCAGGTTCAAACCCTCTTTTTCAGTCCATGCTGTGCATAACACAGCTGCAGACTGGAGTTCCTCTCGTAAAAGATCTGCTCTAGGACTTTGCAGAACTAACGGGGCCTACCGTTGAATAAGCTCTGCTTCCTCGTGACGACAGGTCCTGGGGCGGGTGTTGCCTCTCCTGCAACAATCAGGAGTCCCCAATAAGACCAGTTACTATATGCATAGGCAGGTAACCGGTTAGAAAGGTGCTCCACGTACCGTCGGAAACTTGGTTTTCAATGCGCTCTCTAGTTTGACACAGTTTGTCTTGTACTGAAACCTCGCAGCAGTCTGCTGCACCCGGAGACCAACTGAAACCGTGCTTGCCAGCTTCATACCTGCTACTTGCATCCTGCTACCGGAGTCTCCTTGCGTAACACGGAGAAAGATCTCATATGCCAAGTCCTGCTCACATTCTAAAGAACCGCCACTTTAAAGCTAAATTTATACTGATTACCATACTTCAGTAACCCTAGTAGGCAGCTGCCTGCACGTGAGCACATCCTGCTGACTCAGATCTGCCAAACTTGCTGGTCGTTGGAACGAGGCATCGGGTGCTCAAAGGATACTTAATCATTGGGAAGAATCCGCTGCTGTCTGGTAGATCGAGGGTCTGATAGTGTTCGGTGCTTGGAAGTCAAGTTGCGAGGACTTCTAATTGCGACACCAGACGCCTCCGATCAAATATTTACAAAACTTAATCAAATATTATTCAAACGAGCGTATTCGGTACCTTGGAAGGCTGTGGCCGCATCTAGATATTGATCATGTCCACAGAACATGATGTTGCGAAAGGCCCCCCTCCTGCGTGAGACAGCCTTCTGCTTGGGCAGATCTGTACAACTGCTTCCATCACTTAATCGCATACCGCATCCGGTGCTTTGTATCTTGGAAGATGATCCGCTGACAGACCAGAAGGAGGGAAGGTACGAGTTGGGGTAGCTTGAAGTGGTGATATTTGCTTACGTGAATGCATTCTTGTATTGTGTGATGCCATTGCACGACCTGGGATATAAAACATGGCCGCTCTGACCGCAGAGCATCAAATGTTTTCCTGGCAAAGACGAAGGAGCCGTTGCTGTCTCAATCGCTGATGCACAACACCTCCGTTCCAAAGCAGAAGTATCAATCAGCAGGTCCGTCAGCATGGGCAGCAGTAAACAGCGCAATCCCTGAATCTACGTCAACGCACATGGCAACGGCCAAAACATCTGCAGATGATGCATGCTCCCTGGCGCCGCTAGAAGCAATGCCAGGAGCAGCAACTCCTCAGTCAGGCACCATAAAGACCTTTTACAAGAGGCACCTGCCATCCCCGCCTGCAATAGCCTTCTCCTCCAATGAAGGCGGGTACTTCATCCCTTTTGCACCAGCTGCAAACATGCGCTCACGTGCTGCAGGCAATGTGAGATGGCGGTCTGCATTGGTGCGCTCTCCCTGACACAATGGACTGCATTCAGGCAAGCAGCTGTTCGCAGAGGCGCTAATGGATGGCACTATGGAAGGTTTCTTCAAGCTCATAGAGCAATTCCGAACGCAGGATGAGCCGGCATACTGCGGGCTGGCCAGGTATTAATCCACCCCCTCAAAAGTTCTCGTCTCTTCCTGTGCATCTGCAACTGTGAGCATGCAACCGGCTACGAAAGGTCTCAATGTTTACATTTTATGATGTGTGTGCCCAGTTTGGCAATGGTCTTGAACACCCTAGCGATAGACCCTCGGCGAGCTTGGAAGGGCCCTTGGCGCTGGTGTGTTCCCCTCTCATGCCTTCCTAAAGACACATGCTGTCACACAAGCCCGCAAGTATATAACTTCTTATGAGGTTTTTAAGTATGTCGCCCCTTACCACCTGCCCATACAGCACCCACTGCTCCACTGACTTGACCATGCTCAACAAGGAGTCCGGTGTCTGAGAGCTTCTGACGCAGGTTCCATGAACAAATGCTGGACTGCTGCCTGCCCATACTACGGGTTGCGGAGGAGGGGATTGTGCTCCACCAGGCATGCACCCTCCTCACTCTGAGCAGTGGTCACTTTAATTTCTGCAGCCAGTTTTACAGCGTCAGGCTTGCTTCCTTTAAATTTGACACTTTCATTTTAAAACTGATGGTATGTCATCAGGCCGCCTGCTTGGCGCGGTGCAACGGAGCAAAGGTGGAGGTGAGGCAGTCCGGCAGTTTCAGCGTGGAGGATTTCAGGGAAGACGTGCAGCAGGCTTCGCAATCAGAGGCGGAGCACCTCATAGTCTCCTACTCCCGGAAGCAATTCTTGCAGACTGGTGAGTATTTTCTGCAACCCCCTCAGAGTTTCAGATTCTGTTAGATGGTGTACCATACCTGAGCGCTAATTATTGTGACTGCAGGTGATGGGCACTTCAGCCCTGTGGGAGGGTACCATGCACGCAGAGACCTCGTTCTCATTTTGGACACGGCAAGGTTCAAATACCCACCGGTATGTTGCGCAAATTTTCGATACACTTCATGCAAGGACAACCCTTCAGTATGCTGACTCCTGATAGTTCCGTTGTTTTGCTTGAGAATTTGCTTGTTAATCTTCTGCGCAACTGGCAATCAAATTTCATTGGGAATCTGTTTGCAGCACTGGGTTCCGCTGACGGAGCTCTTTGAGGCAATGAAGCGGGTTGACCCGACGACTAATCAACCCAGGGGCTACATGAAGATGGGTGCATTCCCCAGGCTCGACTCCGTGCTGTTCACCCTCAAACGACGTGGCGAGTGAGTGCCGGGTCACATCCATAATTAAGCTTCTGGCCAAGCGGCTGCATGGCATGAATTAGTCATCTAGTTTCATGCATGCCGAAGGAAGATCTGTTGCAGAAACCTGATATAGGTTGGGCTATTTCTGCTATTTCTGTGTAAAGGAACCACGCATCTCCCTGTCAGGATGTGGTGATTGCTCAGAGTTTTGGCGAAGTCTGCACAGTACAAGAAGGGGGCTGACTAGCATGAGAGGGTGGAAACGCGCAGGGGATGGCAGCAGGCGCCGAGTTTCTGGCAGGTGGCTCTGCCGCAGCTGCTGGCCTCGCCTGCGGTGCACTCTGCCAGCTCTGCCATCTCTGCTGCTGTGCGCGCGGCTCCGCTGCAGAGCCTGGTGCACTTTGTTGCCGTGCGCCAGAGCTCCTCTTGCAGGGACAGCAGCGACATCACCTGCTCCCAGCCTGCTGTTGTCACCACGGTGGGTTCTCCCTGACTTCCTGCTGCAGTCCTGCATGTCTGGCGAGCACAGAGTGTATTGGTCAGTGTCTCTGAAAGCTTAGGCATGGGGCTCTCCTGTCCTTTCATAGGCTTGAAGGCTTGATCTTGCTGGAAGTCAGCTGTCTTAAGGTTCTTAGAATATTGCCCTTGAGCACAGCTTATTATTTCTTTAGACAGTTCTAGTCCGTTTACCTTGTGTCTTACTGATTGCATGTATGTGCATTTATATGCAAAGGTAGTGGTAGCTTTGTCTGCAGCTGCTCAGTGAAGTTCGAGGGATGGACCTCCATGGCATTGTGGAGGATGCCCTGAAGGACAACCCCACATGCGATGCCTGCCATGCGCTGGCCGACCAGGCAGGCCTGCTGGCTGAACGCCTGACCATCTTCCTTCTCCTGGCGCCCAAGGACGTCTGGAACAGCATCCAAGACGCCAACACAACGGTAGAGATCCTTTACACCTGATAATGTGAGCTGCATGCATGTGCTGGGACAGTCCGGCGTGCAGCGTTCATGTCATGCTAATCTTTGACGACGAACGCTTTCGTCTATGACAGCAGCGTTCAGCATCTGAAGTGATTGCTGGAGCTGAACGCCTTTGATAGGATCGTAGATAGCTTCGCATGAGCACAGGTGCACTGTGCTGTGCTGGCGAGGATGGTGCAACATTGCTCTCACTGCATGAGCACTTTATTTGGCTGTTACTGGCATGTTGTCTGGTTCGACTGGTGTGTGCTTGCGATTGCATGGAATGCAGGTGGAGGTGAGGAAGCTGTTGGAGGTAGCTCCAACCAGCATCCTAGCCACCGAGCTGGAGTACTTGAAGAACCAGCAGAGCGAGCTGACAGTGCTTGACAAGTATGACAGCTTGAATGCTGCTTGCGCGAATTGCAGCTGCGCTAGCCAGCGCCAGCTATAGCTGAGCTATAATAGCTCTGACCAGCACATGCAGCCTGCTGAGTGTTGATCCTTCCAAGCCGAGCTGGCCTTTATCCCTCCTGGAGACATGAATTTCATATCAACTCAATTTGGAATATTTGAGCTCGGAGTTGTGACTCCACATGGAGCCTGACATTCAAAAAAAACTCTTGTTTGATCATGATTGCAATCAATTGATCCCAGGGCAAAGTGTGGCAAAGTCTGCGAATACATTGAGAACTCCTGCTTTCAGTAGGAAGGAAGGAAGGAAGATTACATCACTCCAGCCGCCTAGGGCTGATTGGATG